>Ga0105155_1000015_pt1 | contig 44854 bp, 44 predicted proteins | sample SSWtaG_2_FD_89589 | JGI IMG/M metagenome (GOLD analysis project Ga0105155, IMG submission 89589) | Hot spring microbial communities from Sandy's Spring West, USA to study Microbial Dark Matter (Phase II) - SSWsed_130316 | ecosystem: Environmental > Aquatic > Thermal springs > Hot (42-90C) >...
CGAAGCTTTTCCTGGCGTCGGTCTGGGGACAGACCGTCCTTAACGACGAAGAGGTGAAGACACTGACTACAGTAAGGCCGACTCATGTCGACGCCGATGCAGTTCGGACAGTAGGGCATGCCGCACCGGTCGCAGGCTCGCGCTCGATAGGGGGGCCAGCGAATCCCCCGCAGGAGACCCCACAGGCCAGCCAAAAGCAGGAGGACCCAGAGGCGCCGGTCTTGAAGCCACTGACGGAGGCCCATGGCAAACCAGGTCGGTCCCCTGGCCTCAAAGGCTTCCGACGGGCTCGGTAGATAGTCCAGGGCCATCCCCCGGGCCGGGCGGTGGGCTAAATCTGGCCAGATCTTGAGGGCCTCCTGGACCTTAGCCTCGCCTGCCGCAAATTCCAGGCGGGACTGGAGGGCCCGGCCGTGGTTATAAAGGACGTACGCCCGTAACTTGGCGTCGGAAATCGGCAGGGCCTCCGCCGCCCGGTAATACTCGATGGCCTGCGCATAGTTTTCCTGAAAGAAATAGACATTGCCCAGGTTGTTGAGGACGGCCGGATGGTTCGGAAAATACTGTAAGGCCAGGCGGTACGTCGCTTCCGCCTCCCGGTAGTAGCCGTACCGGACGAAACCGTGACCATACAAGAGGAGGGTCGGTAGGTCCCGGGGTGTCTGCTGGAGAGCATTGTACATGGCGTACATCAGGGAAGGGCTCATCCCATACTCGTAGTATGCCAAGACCCACTTCCGGGGTGCCCGCTCGTAGCGCTCATAAGCGGCCTGGCCCAGGGAGGCTAACACCGTCAGGCCTACGACGCAGGCCCCGAGAGTCATCCCCACGCTCCGTTGCCGTCGGGGCATATAGCCGACCAGCAGGAGGCCAATCCATAGGAGATTCCAGAGGCCGCCCAGCCAGGGAAAGACAAAACCCAACGTAACGACCGCCAACACGTAGGCCAACCACGACGCCCTCCGCGAGCCCCAGCGTTCGAGGGCATCGTGGACGAAGAGGGGCCACAGCTGAAACCCCGCCAAGAGACCCAAGGTCGCCATCAGGATGAGGGCCGCCCAGGCCAGCCACTCGGCGATCCAGTGGACCAGCGCACCCCGGCCGCCGGGCCGCCGGGAGACCGTACCGAATCCTTGCCAAGTGTGACGCAGGGCCTCCGGCCAGGACCTCGGCCCGTCGTGGAACCGGTACCACGCCAGGGCGATAGGAAAATAGGGGTTCGTCGGGTCCAACTGAAGGGCCAGCCGACTGCATTGGTCCATGAGGGGGACGTCGCCCTTCTCGCGAGCCTTCAGACCGGCCTGCCAGAGGGCCATCGCCAGCTCCGGCATGTAGCGAGTCCCGGTCCGTTGGACATAATCCTCGATGCGGGCCAGGATTTCCGTCACCTTTCGGGCATTGCCCTGCTCGATGGCCGGCAGGAGCTCGGTCAGACTGGGGAAGGGGACCGGTCCGGGAAGGACACCCGCCTCGGCGGATCCGACCGGTCGTGCCCATCCTATCGACACCGTCATCAGGAGCCCTAAGACTCCGAACGTCCATCGTACGGGACACCGTATTCGCCGCATCGGCGCTGACTACTCCCCTGGCGTGCAAGACGCCCCCGCGTTTTCATTATATGAAGCCGCTCAAAGGAGTGTCAAAGTTTTGCAGTCAGGGCAATACGGCGATGATTGGGCGTGAGACCCCGTGGAGTTTATATCATGTTTATTGTCTTTACCAAATTTAAAACGGATACGGCTTCCAGGTGCCGGGTACCTATCCCGATCCCCAATGGACCGGCGTCCCTGAGACGACCCGGGCAATCCGACCGATCCAGGCGCCCACCGATGTCAGCCCCCGGTCGGCCAGAAATTGCGCCAGTTCCTGCACGATGCGTCCCGCCGCCGTCGGGTCCCGGAAGTTGACCGTCCCGAGCTGGACGGCCCGAGCACCGACGAATAGGAATTCCAGGACGTCCTCGACCGTCTGGATGCCGCCGATGCCGATGACGGGTGCGCCCGTCCGACGAACCATCTCGTAGACCATCCGAAGGGCAATGGGCTTGATGCCCGGACCCGAATATCCCCCGACGACGTTCGCCAGCAGGGGCCGCTCCCGGCGGACGTCCACGGCCATGCCCAGGAACGTGTTGACCAGCGACAGGATGTCCGCCCCGCCTTGCAGGGCGGCCGCCCCGACGTCGAAGACGTTCGTATCGTTGGGGGTCAGTTTGGCGATCAGGGGCAAGCGCGTGCGGGCCCGCAGAAGCCGCAGGAGGCGCTCCGTCATCGCCGGCGACGTCCCAAACTCCATCCCGCCGGCCTTCACGTTGGGACACGAGATGTTCAGCTCGATGGCCGCCACCCCCTCGACGCCGTCCAGCCGGTCGACCATCGCTACGAACTCGTCTTCCGTCTCGGCAAAAATGCTGACGATGACCGTCGCCCCCCGCTCCCGGAGGGCCGGGAGCTTCTGCTCGAGAAAGGCGTCCAGCCCGATGTTTTCCAGACCGATGGCGTTTAACATCCCCGTCGGAAGCTCGGCGACTCGAGGCGGCGGCCCGCCAGGCCGAGGTCGGAGGGAGAGGCTCTTCGTGACGATCCCGCCGATGGCGTCTAAGGGGACCCAGGGTGCCATCTCGAGGCCATAGCCGCACGTGCCGCTGGCCAGGAGGATGGGGTTCCGAAGCCGCAGGGGGCCGACGTCCACGCTCAGGGTGACGGCAGACATGACCAATCCACCTCGTCGGCCGACAGGGCCGGACCGTCGACGCAGACCATGCGGTACGAGGGCGGGTTCGTCCGGACGGGGACGGCGCACCCCCGGCAGACGCCATAGCCGCAAGCCATGGGTGCCTCCAGGATGGCCCATATCGGCGCTTCCGTGTACGATCGCAAGACCTCGACGCAGGCTCGGATCATGACCGTCGGGCCGCATACGTATAGGGCCGACCAGGGCCGACGAAACTCGGCTTCATATCGCCGTAGGACCTCGTCGGCGCGACCGGCCCAGCCCAGGCTCCCATCGTCCGTCGCCAACCACAAGGTCCCCCCCAGGGCCTTTAGGGCTTCCAGCCGCACGAGCTGTTCGGCCGTGCGGGCCGCATAGAGGTGATAGACGCCCCGACCCTGTCGGACCAAGGTTCGGTGCCATAGATAGAGCGTCGCCATCCCAAGTCCGCCCGAGATCAACCCGATGGGGCCATCACCGGTCGGCTCCGGAAAAGGCCGGCCCAGAGGGCCAAAGCCTCGGATGGCCTCGCCGGGCCGAAGCGAGCCCAATCGGCGGGTGCCAAATCCCATGCGCCGAAATAGAAAGTACCCGACGCCGTCCTGAAGGTCATGAAGGCTGAAGGGCCGCCGCAGGGCAAAACATCGCTCGGACGTCGGAACCTCCAGCATGTAAAACTGGCCCGGCGCGGTCGGCGGCCAGTCGCCGCCTTCAGGGACGAGGCCCAACCAGACGATGTCCGGACCGATGTCCTCACGGGTCACGCAGAACAACCGCATGTCCCTCACGGTTCCCACCATCGCTACCCAAGCCTCGATCGTCCAAGAGTGGGGTTACCGGTCCAGTGACGACGTGACGGAGTAACGGAGTGGCGAAAGCCAGTCGCAAGAGTGCGTTCAACGTCCAACCCGGGGGTACCCTATAGATGGAGACCCACGAGAAGGCGCCCCATGTGTCGCCGGTATCGAAACGACGCCCCGGTCTCCGGGACGTCCTTGAAGGTCCCGCCCGTGTGCTGATACTCCAGATGGAGGGAGAACTTCAAGATTTTGAACTCCAGGCCCAGGAGCTGGAAGGGAAGCCAGCCGCCCGTGTCGTATTCCGCTCCTTCAGGCCCCCAAAGGGTCTTCAGATGGACCCGTTTCCACCCCAGGCCGCCATACGCAAACGCCACTTTTAACTTTCCGTAAACCCCGAAACCCCTGTGGTCGGACCCGCTGTAAATGAGATTGGTCGAGCGGGTCCAGTCCCCCTGCATGCCCAGGCGAAGTTCGACGGGGTCAGTCAGTAAAGAATACTCCAGGGCCACCGAACCCTCGGCGGCAAACTCGAAGTTCGAGGTCGTTCGGTCCGAGGGCGCATAGTCCGCCACGCCGCCGCCGAGGCCGGCCAGGATGTGAAGCTTCTCGTCGGCCCAAGCCATGGGTCCCGACCACCCGCATCCCAGCAGGACCAAGCCGACCGCCGTCCACCCAATGAGCTTTTTCATGTTAGGCCATACGCTCCTGAGATTGGGTCCGTATCCAAACATGTACCGGGTTCCAGGTGTCGGGGACCGGGTACCCGGCACCTGAGCCGGTCCGACGCCGAAGACCGAGCCCGGCTACTGGAGAACGCGCACACTGGATGTGCAAGGTACGGTGTGCAGGATACAGGATGCAAGATGCAGGATGCAAACCCGGCGGGCGCATTTTCCGGCCCTCGGGGTCGATTCGGTACCACGGGTACCCGGGACCTGGCACCCGACACCGGATATCTGCATGGCTGTTGGTAAGGCAGTCAGGCAGTAGGGCAATAGGGCGATGATCCGGGTGCGGGGCCCCATAGATTTGCCGAGTGTTACGCCTGGAGCCCATCGTTACTCGTCACCCGCTTCCATTTGCGCCAGGACGGCCCGATACACGGCCCGCTCGGCCTCACTACGGAAGCGGACGTAGTGGAGCTTCGGAGCCCGCTCCCGGAGAGGTTCGATTCCCCGACATGGGTCCGTCCGACAGACGACGACGAGGGGTCGGCCGGGATGAGGCCGCTCGGCCGAGGCCGCCAAGGCCTCGACGTCGTGACCGTCGACCTCAACGACGCAGGTGCCGAAGGCCTCCAGTTTGGCCACAATGGGCTCTATGTTCATGACCGTCTCGATCCGGCCGTCACACTGCTGACCGTTGGCGTCGATGTAAATTCCCACGTTGTCGAGACGGTAGTGGGCCATCGCCAGGAGGGCCTCCCAGGTCTGACCTTCCTGAAGCTCGCCATCGGACATGAAGACCCAGACCCGGCCCGTTTCGCCTCGGAGTTTGCGGGCTAGGGCAATGCCACCTGCCACGCTGATGGCCTGACTGAGAGAGCCGGCCGTGACCTCAATTCCCGGCGAGTGTTCAGCTCCGATCATCTCGACCGTGCTTCCGTCCTGATTGAACATCTCAAGGGCTTCGGGAGCCAGCCGGCCGACCTCGATCAGGGTGGCATACAGGGCCAAGGCATAGTGGACGGGCGAGAAGATCAAACGGTCCAAATCCGGTGCTCGGGGGCCGTTATAGAGGCCGCCCCATCCGGCCAGGGGGCGGTTTGGTCCCGGTACGCCCGGGAAGGGACGGGGAATCATCGGTCCCTGGCTGGGTCCCAGGCGCATGACGTGCGTGTATAGGGTGGCCAAGATTTCGGCCGCCGAGCAAGCCTGACTCAGATAGCCGCCGTCGTGGCGGAGGACGTATTCCAGGACGCGCCGGCGGATGCCTCGAGCGACCCGGCGGGCGACTTCGGACCATCGTTCGGTCTGAACGGTTACCGGCATGGCCATTGTAGGAAGTGACAGAGTAACGGCGTGACGAAGTAATCGGGTAAGGAAGGTTTCCTCCCCGAATAGGATAACTCAAGTTGCTACCGATGGGAAGCCGATCCTCCTATTGTAGGACTTACGCAGTGGGCCGGACTGTTTCACGGCAGTAGGACAATCAATTATTACCCGTTACTCGTCACTCGTATCCGGCCTTCGGGGTCGGACCGACTCGGGCACTGGAATGCGGGTCATTTCTATCCTGCATCCTGGTAGTCACCTCGCTCAGTAGTGATGCAGGGCATATACCCGCAACAGACATAGCGGTGTCAGGTACTGGATACCGGGCACTGGATGCAGTCCGACGTCGAGGGCCGGACACCGAGCCAATGCGCCTCCTTCGTATCTCCTCACTACTTCCGATAATGGATGTTATGTTAAGAAATGTCCTGGACCCCGCTACCGAGTCGCAGGTCGGTCCGCTGAGACTTCCCAAGGCATCCCTGGCACCAGATACTCCAATCATAGCTGGAATGCCGTATTGCCGTACTGCCGTAAAAAGCCCCTCCGTAGAACACACCCCCAGCATCCGAGCCCCTCACCGTTTACGACCACGCCGCCAGCCGACCTGGTACCTGCCATGCACCCCCAAAGTGATACACCTCCAGATCGTGCAAAAAGCCCATCCACGCCTCGACCCGCCTCTCGATCCAGGCCGGCTCAACCCATGCCGCCATCCGTTCCAACGTGCCCACGACATCTACGTTCACGATCAAATGCCGCAGACCCAACCGAAGCCAATAAAGGTCCCGTAAAATCATCAGACCGTGTAAGACGACCTGCTGGACCCACCATCGATTCCATACCCACCCGTCGGCCGTATAGATCCCACCCGGGACCCGAAAGACCTCTTGAGCCAATCCCACCAACGGCCGTAAGTCCATCTCCATGTATCGCCACCACGCCTCCTGCGGCTGGGAAAGCCACTGCTGGAACCAGTCTAAAACCGCCCGCCGAAGCCGCTTGTGGAACTCCCAGAAGTTCCGGGGTTGCAGGACCCAACCCGGCCGGCCCTGGCTCCAGCGGATGATCCACCGGGCTTCGGCTTCCGTCCACTCGCCCTGACGCAAGAGGTGACTCAGCAAGACATCCTCCCGGACCGGCCCGAAGCGGAGGATCTGAGCCCTCGAGCGGATCGTCGGAAGGATCCGATAGACCTGGGACGTGATCAAGATGGTGACCGTATCCTCCGGCGGTTCCTCCAGGGTCTTCAGCATGGCGTTGGCCGCCTCCTGGCGCATTCGCTCCGCGTCGTCCCACAGGAAGAACTTGACGTCCCCATGCCAGGGTCGGAGGGCAACCTGATGTTGGAATCGCCAGACGTCCTCGATGCTGTGGGTCTGACCCGCCTCGACGGTAAATACGAGGACATCCGGATGTTGGCCCCGCTCGACCAGGCGGCAGGCCCGGCACGTGCCGCATCCCAGGAAGACGCCCTGTTCGCAGAGGTACCCCTGGGCAAAGCGGAGGGCCAACGTCTTTTTCCCGACGGCCGGGGGTCCAGCCCACAGCATGGTACCGCCGCGCCAGCGCTGACGATGGTAAGATTGGAGGCGGCGGAGGACCGCTTCGTGGCCCAGGATGGGCGGCCGTGGGCCGGACGGCTGGGCCTGGGACGGCGGAGGATTCCGTTTTCCTCGTGCCACGGGTCGCTCCGTGGGGGAAGGGTCTGGGGTGCAAGATACTGGATCGGGGATGGGTGCACAAGGGGGACCCTCTACGACTTCCGATAATAGGTGACTCGCCCCACCGGCCCATCTCGCCTACCGGACCCGCCATCGCCTCAAAGACCGCCCCAAACCGGTTGTCGCCTCGAGCCTCCCGCATCATACTTAAAGGCGACATAGACCGTACCCGTGAGGTCGATCATGTTCCACTCCGTCTCCGTGTGGGAATTACTGGTGATCTTTCTCATCCTGCTCCTGATCTTCGGAGCAGGCCGCCTGGCCGATATCGGCAAGGGCCTTGGGGAGGGAGTCGCCAACTTCATCAAGGGCCTGAAGTCGGCCAAGCAGGAGATCGATCAGCCCGAGCAGAAATCGCACCCTCCCTCGAAATAGCGCACGAGTGACGGGTGACGGCAGACGGGACGCAAGGGCGTCTCGCCACAGGCACAGACCCGGCCGACGCGGGGATGGAGTCAAGGGGAACAATCCTTACGAAGGACCTGCTTCCGGCAGAGGTCGTCTTCCCACCTGCGTGGGGGGATCGGTATAAACCCGCCATCTCCGGGGGTGGGTTAGAATACCGACAAGCCCCGGACATCGAGCGGCGGGTCCTTTCACTCCACCAGCGGGGTAGTGTCTTGGCAATTGGGTCCAATATGGCAGTTTGGCAATCGGGCAATGCGGCGGTACGGCAATAATGGATTACTCGTTACCCATCACTCGCACTCGTTACTCGTCACTTTTCTTGTCGGGAATGCACCGATGGGCCACAAGCATCCTTATGCGACTCACCTTGCGGGGGTCGACCGCGAGGAGCGGGCCGTCCTGCTCGACGAGCTGGACGGCTGGCTGGAGCGGGCTCGACTCCTGAGCCACGAAATCCCTCTCTTGGTCGAGGGCCGTCATGACGAGCAGGCCCTTCGGCGCCTGGGCGTGGACGGTACCATCCTCCATCTCCACGTAGGCGGCGTCTCCATCTATGAACGATGCCAGTGGTTAGACCGGCACTACGCCCAGGTCGTGCTCTTGCTGGACTGGGACCGTCGGGGCCGACAGCTCCGGCGGCGGGTCCTGCGCTTCCTGGAGTCGGACTGGCGAACGTACGACTCCCTTCGTCTCGAACTCGAACGTTTGACGAGTCCCTACATCCGGCATATCGAAGACCTGGCCCGGTTTTACGAGGAGCTATACATCACCGTATACTACGACCCCGTGCGCTGAAAGGGCCGGGTAGGCCTTCCCAGTAGGGAGTTCTTCCCATGAGCCCACTCCACCCCGCCGTCGTCCACTACCCTATCGGCCTTCTATCAGCGGCCCTCCTCTTCTACGTCCTGTATGCATGGACGGGGCGGGAAGCTTTCCGTACGGCCGGGTGGTATGGTCACGGTCTGGGTCTGCTTGGGGCCGTAGCGGCTGTCGTGTCGGGGATCGCCGCTCGGTCGGGCGTGGCCGACGGGGTCGACCCCACATGGCTGGACCGTCATCAGACGCTGGGTATGGGGACAAGCGTGTATTTTCTCCTCGTATGGCTGATTTTTCTTCAGCGACCCCTCTGGCTTCGACGGCGGGGCATCGTCACGGCCCTAGCCCTGATCGGCTGGGGACTCCTCCTGGCCACGGCCCGGTACGGCCATCTCCTCGTATGGCGCTTCTTGGTCTTAGAAAAGTGACGGCGTAACGAGTAATCAATCATTGTCGTATTGCCGAACTGCCGTATGGGCCCATTGGACACACGGAGCGAGACACTACCTGGGCACGGGTGCCAGGTACCGGCTTCCGGGTACCTGGTAAGCCGAATCCCGACATTTCTACCCTACATCATGCATCCTGTATCCTGCGCCTGTGGCTTAACAAAGCACTAATACCCCAGTCGCTTGTCGACGACGTTCTGAAGCGGCTGACCTCGCAGAAATCGCTCCAGGTTGTCGGCGAACTGCCGGATGACGCGGGGCCAGTGACGATCGGAAGCGACGCCAGCTACGTGGGGGGTGATAAACACGTTCGGGAGGGTCCATAGAGGAGACTCGGGCGGTAGGGGTTCCTGCGAGAATACGTCGAGAGCCGCCCCGGCGATCCGGCGAGTCTGCAAGGCTTCGATGAGGTCCGCCTCCCGGACGATGGCCCCGCGGGCTACGTTGATGAGGTAGGCCGTCGGTTTCATCCGCTCCAACTTAGTTCGGTCCATCCAGCCGTGGGTCGCCTCGGTATGGGGCAGAGTGATCACCACGAAGTCGGCCTCTGGGAGCCACTCCACGGCGTCGGTTAAGGAGCCGGTCCGCTCGGCGTATGGACTCTCCCGCTCGGGATGCCGTCGGGCCGCCCATACGTGCATGTCCAAAGCCCTCGCCCGACGTCCGATGGCCTGACCCAGAGCGCCGTAGCCCAAAACCAGGACCGTCCGGTCCGCCAGCTCCAGGAGGCCTTGGGCCGACCCGATGAGGTCCTCGTTTCCCCAGTGGCGGCGGCGCTGAAATTCCCAGCACTGTAAGAATTGACGGTACAGCAGGATCATCACGCCGATGACGTGCTCGGCGATGACGACGGCGTGAATGCCCCGCGCATTCGTGACGACGATGGGGCTATCGACGAGCTCCGGAAACATGAGGCGTCGGACACCGGCGGCTGGCGAGTGAATCCACCGAAGGCGCGGTGCATGAGTCAGCCATTCTGGGCGGAACTGCCAGCCCAAGTAAACGTCCGCCGATGGGAGGACATCAAGGAGTTCAGCCTCCTGACGAACGAGATGGAATCGGACGGAAGGGAAACGCTGTCGGAGCTCTTCCAGTCCCCATTCAGGGAAACACCAAAACGAGAAGGGATGCTCCGTGTAAATGACGACCGTCGGGACCGACATCCTTTCCAAACCCCGATCGCCGGTGTGGGGTTACTCCATCCAAGCCTCGCTCGCCAGAGCGGGGTTCCTGAGGGACCGAAGGGACGGGGCGACAAAATGACAGAATAACGGAAGAACGAAAACGCCGCTGGCCAGCACAGGACATTCCAGTCTTTACCCCTCGCTACATTCAAGCCCCGAGCATTTGGAAACGCCTTAGAGTGCAGTGAGAGGGACAAACATGAGGAAAATACTTGGGGCAGACGTAGGAATGCCCCTCCGTTCCGCATCCCATGGTGCCGAAGGCGGGACTCGAACCCGCACGGGCTTGCGCCCACCGCCCCCTCAAGACGGCGTGTCTTCCAATTCCACCACTTCGGCACCCGGAGGATTATGTTAAGACCGTCCGGACAGACCGTCAACTCCCCTACCGCATAGCCGCTACATAGGCATATGGCCCAGATACCGCCACACTCCAGACCCCCGTCGTGGAGAAAAAGGATGGAGTGATCCGCAGTTTATAAAAGCTTACGGGAGTGACCCGTATCCTTTCAGACACCTGACGTTTACAGGCCTGCAGGAGCGCCAGGGCTACGACGATCCACACGGCCCCACGCCTCATGGTTGACCTCCCGGGAGAGACGACCGTTTCCATACCAAGCCCCACTCATGGGTCCTCCGGACTCGTCCCGACCAAGACCACGAAGGCGACGGCGGACGTCCGGTCGTGACTCAAGCTGATCCAGGCTTGGACGACGCCCCGTTCGTCGGCTCGGGCCCGGGCCTTGCCGTAAAAGAACAGTTGGGGCTCCCCGCTCGGTTGATTCCGAACCTCGAAGTCCGTCCAGGGGATGCCGCTCCAGAGGCCGACGCCGAGGGCCTTCATAGCCGCCTCCTTCGCCGCAAAGCGGGCCGCCAGGTGGGGATAAGGGTCCTGAAAACCGTCACAGTAGCGGCGTTCGACCTCCGTGAAGATGCGCCGCAAGAACCGTTCGCCGAGTCGCCCGATGGCCTGCCGGATGCGGTCGACCTCGATGATGTCTACGCCGACCCCACAGATCGTCATTCTGGCCTCGCATATCTAAAGTGACGGAGTGACGAGTGACGGATAATAACTTTAGGAGTTACGCAGTTGAATGGAATCGGATTCAAGCCATCCAAGAGCCAGGTACGAGTGACGAGTTACGCAGTTGCAGCGGAATCGGATCCCAGCTATCCGTGGGACTGGGTACTCGAATCATAGCCGTATCGCCAAATTGCCGAAAGTGGGTCCAATGGGGCGGGAAAGCAGTAGGGCAATTCAGCAGTTCGGCAATGATTCATTACTCGTTACTCGTCACCCGCTACCCGTCACTCGTCCCTCCCTATCGGTCCAGTTCCCCGCCGATCATGTTGATGGAACCAAAGATGGGGATGACGTCGGCGACCGTATAGCCCCGGATCATCTCGACCAGGCCCGACATCAGGGCAAAGCAGGGGCCTCGGACTCGAATCCGATAGGGCCGGTCCTGGCCTGTACTGACGATGTAGAACCCGAGTTCCCCGTTCGCCCCCTCGACGGCGAAGTAGACCTCTCCGACGGGTGTCATGATACCGTGGCCCGTCATGATGAGTTTGAAGTGGTCCATGAGGGCCTCGATGGTCGTGTAGACCTCCTCCTTAGGAGGAAGGACGACGGCTCGGTTCGGGGCGTTGACGTGGTCCCAGTGAAAGACCTCGCTCCCCTCCAGAGTATTGGCCAGGCGGACCCGAATACGATCGGGCGGGATCGTGGCCTGACCGAGGCGGCCCAGGTCGTCCAGCGCCCAGGCCTCCATCTCGGGGGCCATGACTTCAGGCGCCTCCTTAGGGATCTGCTGGAGGCACTGCTCGATGATCCGAATGCTCTGTTCCATCTCCTCCATCCGGACCAGGTAGCGGTCCAGGTTGTCCCCGTGCTCACCGAGGGGGACGTCGAAGTCGAGCTCGTCATAGACGAGATAGGGCTGGGCCTTCCGGAGGTCGAAGGGGACGCCGCAGGCTCGGAGGCAGGGTCCCGTAAAGCCGTAGCTGATGGCCGTCTCGGCGTCGATGACGCCGACGTCCTTCATCCGGTCGATGAAGATGCGGTTGTTCGTCAGCAGGCCGTGGACTTCTTTTAGGACCTGCCGGACGCCCCTACATCGCTCCCGGCAGGCCTCGTGAAAGCCCTCGGGTAGGTCGGCCTTAAGGCCCCCGACCCGGGTGTAGCTGGTTGTCAGGCGGGCCCCGCAGATCATCTCGACGAGTTCCCAGAGCCACTCCCGGGCCTTCATCATGTAGAGGAAGGCCGTCATTGCTCCGAGTTCCATCGCAGAAGCCCCGATGCACGTCAGGTGGTCCGTGATGCGGGAGATCTCCGAGACGAGGACCCGGATATACTGAGCCCGACGGGGGACGGTGATGCCGAGGAGCTTTTCGACAGTCATTACATAGGCGACGTTGTTGATCAGGGGGGAGACATAGTTCAGGCGGTCCGTATAAGGGATGACCTGGTTCCAGGTCTTGAACTCGCAAGTCTTTTCAAAGGCCCGGTGGAGGTAGCCGATCTCGACGTCGGCGTCGACGACCTGCTCTCCGTCCAGTCGGAGGATGATCCGGATGATCCCATGCATGGCCGGGTGAGACGGTCCCATGTTGAGGAGCAGGTGGGTCCGGCCGTCCTCCTCCCAGACGATCACGTCGTCTCGGGATCCGACTCGCTCGACGGTTTCCACCGATCCGGGTCTCTCCATGGGTCCCTCGGCTGAATCCGATAGGGTACGCGGGGCTGTTCCCCCCGGAGGGGGTAGTCTTTCCGAAGGGGATGGCCCTGGAACTCGTCGTACATTAAGATGCGCCGCAGGTCCGGATGATTTCGGAAGCGGATGCCGAACATGTCAAAGACTTCCCGCTCCAGCCAATTGGCGACCTTCCAGAGGTCCGTGACGGAGTCCACGGCTTCCCCATCGTCGACCTGGGTCTTGACCCGCAGGCGGCGGTTATAGGGGAGCGAATACAGATGGTAGACGACGTCAAACCGGGGTTGCCGCTCGGGCCAGTCGACGGCCGTCAGGTCCATCAGGAAATTGAACCGAAGCCGGGGGTCGTCCCGCAAAAACTGCAGGACGGCATGGACCTGTTCCTTCCGGACGACGACCGTTTCGTCCCCCCGAAAGGCGTGGGTCTCGATGATGGCTCCCCGAAAGCGTTCCTGGAGAATCGTCAGGACCGGACGGCTCATGCTTCCCTTTCCTTGGCTCGACTTCGGAGCGGATGGATGCAGACCCGATGTGCGGGTTTTTCAAAGACAGGTATCTGATACCAGGTCTCAGGTGTCAGGTACCGGATATCGGGCACCTGGAACCGGATACCTGGTACCGGATGCGGTCCGACGCTGAGGACCGAACACCGAGCACTGAAGACCGGACCGGCCGCTGGAAAACCCGCACACCGGCTTTACATCCCGCATCTATCGGTTTCGCAAGAACGCCCACGACGTCTCCGAAAGGTCCCTCTCGATCCGGTACCGGAGGGCCCCCATCATGGCTCGCCGGGGCTCGGCCTGCTCTTCGACGATCGCCCGCAGGGTCTCGGAGACTTCGGAACGGCCTTCTCGGAGAGTTGCACGTAGCCGTTCAAGGTCCCGCAAGAGTCGCTGACAGGCCGACCGACGCCCGGTCGGCATCAGGTCCGGAGACCGGGCCAGTCGGTGCAGGAGTCGGCGTCGTGTCCAGCGACTCCACTGGATCCGGCCGATACGCCAGCACGACCAACTGTTTAAGATGAGGGCCGTCAGGAGCAGGGTCAAATCTCCCGCCCGTGTATGGACCACCGTATAGCTCAGGATTACGAGAACCAGGGCTACCAGCGAGACCCAGGTCTCGACCGTCATCGGGAAACCTCGGGGGTCGGGCGTTAAGCGTCCAATTCGGGCAGGGACGGAGCCTCGACCGGTCTCGATTCCAGGAGGCGCATGTCGTATCCCTGACGCTGGATTTTCTCTTGAAGCTTCAGGATACCGTCCAGGACCATCTCGGGCCGAGGCGGACAACCCGGGATGTAAACGTCGACCGGGATGACGAGGTCGATGCCCTGAAGCGTAGCGTAGTTCTCATAAAAGCCGCCGCTCGTCGCGCAGACCCCAAAGGCGATGACCCACTTCGGCTCGGTCATCTGGTCATAGACCCGCTTCAGGACAGGAGCCATTTTGTGGCTGATCGTCCCGACGACCATCAGGAGGTCGGCCTGCCGAGGCGAAAACCGAGGCAGGGCCGCTCCGAAGCGGTCGATGTCGTAGTGAGCCGCCGCCACGGCCATGTATTCCATCCCGCAACAGGCCGTCACGAAGGGGTACTGAAACAGCGAGAACTTCCGAGCCCACCCGATGAAGTCTTTGAGTCGGGTCGTCAGGAATCCACCGTCGGGACCGTAGCGAGCCATGACTTCCCTCCAGCGCCTTCCCGGCGCATCGGGTCGTCCCGCAGGGGTCAGGGCTCCGTCTGCTGGGCCGGGACGGGCACCGGGACTCCCCGTCGGACCTCAGCACCGACAGGGACCGCCGCCGGCCGCTCCCAAAATACGAGACCACCCTGTCGCCAAAAGTATAACAGACCCACGACGAGCGTGCCGGTATACACCCCCATCAGGATCAGCCCCGGCCAGCCCAAGGGTCGGGCGAAAACGGCCCAGGGCAGGAAGAACGCCAGCTCGACATCCAGCAGGACGAATACGACGGCCAGCCGATAAAAGTAAACAGGATACTGCGTCGGCGGTGGAGCCGTCGAGGGGACCCCACACTCGAAGAGTTCCTGCTTAACCGGTGAGGTCCGGCGGCGGGGACCCAGCCAGCGGTTAACAAGGACAAAAAAGGTCGTATTGGCTACGACGATGAGGGCAAACACCAGTACGGCCCATGTCGGCATCATCGGGTCCTTCCCAGGGAGGGAAACGCTTAGAAGTCACACCGTGGAGGGGGAATCCGTAAGGCCCCGTACCCGGCTCTCGGCGTGGGAGACCGCCCCCACCGCTGAGGACCGGACACCGATGGTAGGCGCGGGCGGACTCGAACCGCCGACCTCTGCCTCGTCGGGGCAGCGCTCTGACCGCCTGAGCTACGCGCCTGACACCTATAGCATAGAGTCCGAAGGCCCGACTGTCAACGGGCGACAGCGCACGAAAGGGAGGCTACCGCCGGCCGCCGCTTAGGTGGCGGTCGAAAAAGTCGGCGATGGCCTCGTAGACCTCGACCCACGTTTGGTGGCGCAGGAAGTCGTGGACCTCATCGGGGTAGACCCGGAGTTCGAAGGGGATGTTCCGGGCGCGAAGCTCGATGACCAGGTCACGGGTCTGGGAAAACTCGACATTGCGGTCGTCGTCGCCGTGGATGAGTAGGACGGGCGACTTCCACCGGTCGATGTCGGCAATGGGTGACGATGCGCGAGCCAGCTGAAGGGCTTCCGGGTCAGGGGACTCACCGCCTCGCCCGCCGGGGAAGCGGGTCAGGAACTTCGACCAGTCGTGAACGCCGTGGAGGTCGGCCCCAGCGGCAAACAGGTCTGAGTTCCGGGCCAGGCCGAGGGCGGTCAGATAGCCTCCGTAGGAACCGCCCCATAGGCCGATGCGGTTCGGGTCGACGTCCGGTCGGCCCCGCAGGTACTCGGCGGCGGCCACGACGTCCTGGTACTCGGAGGCCCCGCGGGCCCCACGGTTCGGAGCCATCCGGAAGGCTCGACCGTATCCGATACCGCCCCGGAAGTTGACCGATAGGACGACGTAGCCCCGGTGGGCCAAGTACTGATTCAGACCGTAGGCCCGGTGGTAATACTCCCGGTTGTGCCAGCCCAAGAGCATCTGTCGGATCGGCCCCCCGTGGAGGAAAATGACAGCTGGCCGCCGCTCGCCGGGTCGGCGGGTCGGTGGAAGGAAGAGCTGACCGCGGAGGGTCCAGCCGTCCGAGGCTTTGAAGACGACGGGCTCTGGGACGACCAAGTCGGCCATCGGGAAGTCCCCGGGGAGCGCATCGGACGCCAACATACGTGCCGTTCCCCCGTCGAGGGGTTGTACATAGGGCATCGCCGGCTGACGGGCGTCGGACTTAAAGTAGGCCAGCCACCGTCGGCTGGCCGTGACGACGGGACTCCACTCGATCCCGTCCCCGGACGTCAGGGCTTTGGGTCGGCCGCCAACCACCGGGACCCGCCAGAGATGACGGCGGTCGATGTCCCCACAGTTTGAGGAGACCACCAGTTCCCGTCGGTCGGGCGTCAACGTCATCGTCTCGACTTCGCATTCGCCGGGAGTTAGTAAAGTCGGGGACCCGCCGGTGACGGGCAAAGCGTACATGTGGAGCCAACCGTCTTCCTCCGAGGCCAGGACCAACCGGTCGTCAGCGCCCCACTGAAGGACGTTGGCTCCGGCCAGGGTCGGCAGGGACCCGCGGGGCTCGGGACTGCTCTGCCAGACCTTTTGCACGGCCCCCGTCGTCATATCGGCGACCCAGATGGACCAGGGGTTGGGAACGTCCAGACCGCTCAAGAGCATGAATTCCTGACGTTGAGCCGGCTGGCGGATGAAGGCCAGCCGCCGGCCGTCTGGAGACCACCGGGGCGTATGGTCCCGGTCGACCGATGGGGCCACATAGCGGATCGTGTTCGTCGGCAAGTCGTAGATACCAATGAAACTATAGTCCCCTCGGCGGGTGACAAAGGCCAGCCGCTTTCCATCGGGTGACCATTCCAAAGCCGTGACCCGTCCCCGGACGGCGAACATCGGCCGTGCCTCGACGTTCCCGCTGACCGGAGCAACCCAGACGCGGCCGTCGTGCAGGAAGGCGACGAGGTCACCGGTCGGGGAGACCTCCGGCGAGCTCCCTTCTCCAAGCCGACGCGGCGGGCCGCCGGTCCAAGCAGTGACCCAGACCTCCTGGCGGGTGCCCGCCGGGTCACTGGTCGGGTTGGGATACTCGCCGGCCGCATTCTTAGGACCGCCGCGGACATACACGATGGCATCACCGTCAGGGGTAAAGCGGAGGTCGCTGAGGTCCTGACCGTCGTCCCGGTCGTAGGGCGTCAGCCGGCGCGCCCGAAAGTCGGGCCCCTCGGCGACCCATATGTTGCGAACGCCCTCGGCATTAAAGACCCAGGCAATGCGGTCTCCCCGCGGAGCGGCCGTAAGGTCCGACGGGAAGGGGCTACGCAAGATCTGACGGATAGAGAACCCGCGCGGGCTCTTCTCGGCCCAGCCGAGGCTCCCTCCGAGGACCATCCCCAGACACGTCCAGACGAGCCATCTCTGGACCCGCATCGGTACCCTCCGTCCCCTGAGAGTCTCCTCGGGATCGATAACGACAGGAGACGGTTCGGAGTTTGGCAGGACGACGGTCAGAGCCACCCGAAGTGCCGGGCCACCTCGGCGATCTGACGGAGGTCGTTCAACAGGAGGGGGAAGGTCTCGGGATTCCGCAAGACGTAGGCCGGATGATAGATCGGGACGACCCACACACCGTTCTTCTGAAACCACTGGCCCCGCCATTGCTGAATGCCCGTCCGACCCAAGATCATCGACATGGCCGGATTGCCCATCGGAACCAGGAGAGCCGGCCGGAGGATCTCGATCTGACGCCGGAGATAAGGGAAACAGGCACTCATTTCCGAGGGCCGGGGGGTCCGATTCTCCGGGGGCCGACACTTGACGACGTTGGCGATGTAAACCCGGCGGCGGTCGATGCCGACCATCCAGAGCGCCTTGGTCAGCAGTTGGCCGGCGGCACCGACGAAGGGTTGGCCCTCGATGTCTTCCTGCGCCCCGGGACCCTCTCCGACGAACAGGAGGGGGCTCCAAGGGTCTCCTACTCCCAGGACGGCCTGCCTGCGGTTTGGATGCAGGGGACACAGACGACACCGCTGGACGGTCGCCTGGAGCTCCCGGAGTTGCTGTTCCCGTTGGCGACTCGCCTCCGGCAGGGCCAGCCAGCGGAATCCCAAGGTCCGCCAGTACTGCAGGACGGAAGCCAGAGGAGTCGAGGTCGTCACGACGGTCTCTCCGAAACGGTCCGGGGACATCAGGATATCCGGGACGAGGCCCTTCGGGCAACCGCCGCCGGTGGTATATAATGGGATGGCCGCTGCCGCAGGCCCGGAAGCCTGCGGTTCAGGAGGTCAAGGATGGAGCGATACAAGAACTATATCGGCGGTGAATGGGTCGACCCCGCCGGCGGGGAGTACTTCGAAGACCGGAACCCGGCCGACACGCGGGAGCTTATCGGTCTGTTCCCCAAGTCGTCCCGGGAGGACGTCGATAAGGCCGTGGCGGCCGCCCGGGAGGCTTACCGGAAGTGGCGACTCGTTCCGCCCCCCAAGCGGGCCGAAATCCTCTATCGGGTGGCCCAACGCCTGGTCGAGCTCAAGGAGGTCATCGCCCGGGACATGACCCGGGAAAATGGTAAGATCCTCGAGGAGACCCGGGGGGACGTCCAGGAGGCCATCGACATGGGCTTCTTCATCGCCGGAGAGGGCCGCCGGCTCCACGGCTATACGACGACGTCCGAGCTTCCCGACAAGATGGCCTTCTGTATCCGGGTACCTATCGGAGTGGCCGTCGTCATCACGGCCTGGAATTTCCCGATGGCTGTCCCGTCCTGGAAGATCTTTCCGGCCCTCGTGTGCGGCAATACCGTCATCTTCAAGCCTTCCGAGGAGACGCCCCTGACGGCCCATCACTTTGTAAAGGTCTTCGAAGAGTGCGGCCTGCCGCCGGGTGTCCTGAATCTCGTCCACGGCTTGGGGCCCGAGGCCGGCCAGGCCCTCTGTGAGCATCCCGGTACAGACATCTTGGCCTTCACGGGTTCGACGGAGGTCGGCCGGCAGGTTGCCGAGATCGGGGCCCGGGGCTACAAGCGGGTCTCCCTCGAGATGGGCGGCAAGAATCCCATCATCATCATGGACGATGCCGACCTGGACCTGGCCGTCCAGGGCTGCATCTGGGGCGCCTTCGGGACGAGCGGCCAGCGATGCACGGCCGCCAGTCGCCTGATCGTCCATAAGGCCGTCTACAAACCGTTCCTGGAGGCCTTCGTCGAGCGGGCTAAGGCCCTGCGGGTCGGCAACGGCCTCGACCCTCAGACGCAGATGGGGCCCATCATCAACGAGGCTCAGCTTCGGAAGGTCGAGCACTACGTCGAACTCGGGAAACAGGAGGGTGCCCGGCTGATGTGCGGTGGCTACCGGCTGACCGAGGGCGACCTGAAGTACGGCTACTTCTATGCCCCAACGGTCTTTGCCGACGTCCATCCCTCGATGCAGATCGCCCAGGACGAGATCTTTGGCCCCGTCGTCTGCGTTATTCCCTTTGGGACCCTCGACGAGGCCATCGAAATTGCCAACGGCGTCCGTTACGGGCTTTCGTCGGCCATCTACACCCGGGACGTCCGGAACGCCATGGTCGCCATCCGGGAGCTCCAGGCCGGGATTACTTACATCAATGCGCCGTCCATCGGGGCCGAGATCCATCTGCCCTTCGGGGGCGTCAAGCAGACGGGCAACGGCCATCGGGAAGGCGGGATCCAGGTCCTGGACATCTTCTCCGAGTGGAAGGCCGTCTACATCGACTACAGCGGCCGTCTCCAGCGGGCCCAGATCGACACCGACCGCCTCGTCCAGCTCGGCGACTGATTAAAAGTGATGGGAGTGACGGGGTAACGAGGTGACATGCCTGATAGGAAAGTTCATACGGCAGTACGGCATTTCGGCAATACGGCATCACGGCCATGATTCCGATGCCGGCCCCCAGGGACACCTCGGCTTGAATGGTCAGTAAGGATTTAAGCACTCCCCCTGATAGAAGAGGTAGCAGGTCCACCGAGACCTGGGGGGCTTGCGGGGGATCGAACGGCTTCGGTGTAGTCGGAAGCGATCGGCATCAGTGTGGATCAGTTTCTCCGAGGGGTACCGCCGGGCATCGAAGAGGGTGGACGGGGTTCGATCCCTGACTTAAACTAAGTCCGAATGACTTAGGTAGTGGAGGAAGACCGTGGCCGAAGTCGTTACCGTGCACGCCGCCAAGACGCACCTATCTCGGCTCCTCAAGGCGGTCGAGGCAGGCCAGGAAGTGATCATCGTCCGGGGACGACAGCCCGTCGCCCGGCTCGTGCCCTACGCACCACCCGTCCGCCGACCCCTGGGGTTCGTGCCCGGACGCTTGACAGAGGCCTTCTTCGAGCCCCTCCCCGAGGAAGAACAGACGGCTTGGGAAGGAAAGTCATGCGACTCCTCCTCGACACCCACGTCCTCCTGTGGGCCTTGATGGAGCCTCATCACCTCTCCGAGACGGCCCGGGAAGCTATCGAAGACTTACGAAACGAGGTCTTCGTCTCAGCGGCTTCTGCCTGGGAAGTCGCTACCAAGTTCCGACTGGGGCGACTTCCGGAAGCCGAGACGGTCGTCCGGGGATTTCAGCGGCACATCGAGACCCTGCGGGCGGTCGAACTCCCCATCCGTGTCGAGCATGCCCTGCTGGCCGGTACGCTTCCCGGAAATCATCGGGATCCCTTCGACCGAATGCTGGCCGCTCAAGCCATCTTGGAGGGGATCACCCTCGTGACCGAGGACCCAGCTTTCCAAGCCTTCCAGGTCAAAACGCTTTGGTGATTTTGGCAGCCTCGGCAGGTGAATGCCTTACGATTCGGATGAACGCCGGCGGACCTTATTCTTCGACCGTCCGCAGGTTCGCATACATCTGCAGGACCTGCTCGGGCCGGAATCGGCCAATGGCCCGCTGAAGCTGGGCCCACGCCTTGGCGTAATTGACCTGGGCCTGAAGGAGTTGCTGTTCGGCAAGGGCCAAGTCGTTCTGGTACTGGAGGACGATGAAGTTAGTGCTGAGACCCAGTTCCAGCTTCTTCTGTTCGGCCTCCACCTTCTCCCGCTGGAGCCGGACGGAGGCCTGGGCCGCCTCGTAACTCTGCTGGGCCGCGATCAGGTCTCGGTAGGCATTGCGGACCTGGAGGACGATGTTCTGGCGCTGACGTTCCAGCTCGATACGGGCCGTCTGGAGCTGGGCCTCCGTCAGGAGCAAAAGCCCTCGGGTCGCCGAGTCCCGTAAGGGCCAGGCCAGCTGGAAGCCGATCGACCAGGTCGGATACTTCCCGGCCAAGACCTGGTGGAGAGAGTCCAGAGCGCTCCCGGGAATGACCCTCAGGACCGTGGCGTTCGTGATGCCCCGACTCAGGTCCAAAATCCGTTGGTCGCCCCCGAGACCCGCCCAGCTGTAGCTGGCGACCAAGTTTAACTGGGGAAGCCGCTGGTTGAGGGCCGCTCGGTACTGATACTGGGCGGCGTCCAACTGGGCCTGGACGGCGACCAACTGGGGCCGCTCCCGAAAGGCGGCCTCGATGTAGGTCTCCAGCGTGTCCGGCGGAGTCGGGACGGGCGGCTCGTCCATCGGTTGCCAAATCTCGCCGGGCCGATGCATCAGACCCTCGATGGCTTCGACGAGGGCCTTCAGCCGGTCGGTCGCCGCCTGGAGCAGGTTCGTAGCCGCCACGACGTTCTGTCGGCGGGCGGCGACCTCCGCCTGGGCGGCCGTCCGCTCGATCGGTGCCTTGACGCCGACCTCGATCTGGACCTCCGTGTCTCGGAGAAGCTTTTCGGCCAGGGCCAGGGAGTTTTTCTGGACTTCCAGGTTCTTCTGGGCGAACACCAGGTCCCAGTAAGCCTGGACGACCTGCAAGAGGAGGTCCATCTGGGCTTCCTCAAAGGCCTGGAGGCTCTGCTGGTGCCGCTTCTCGGCGGCCCGTAGGCTCGCCTGGGCGTTCCAAGGGCCGAAGCCCCGCAGGAGGGGCTGGGTTACCTGAATCGAAAGGCCGCTGTTGTACTGGGGGTTCAGGGATGCAAAGATGCTGTTGGTAGACGTCCGGTTCTGATTCAGACCGATCGTGACCTGCGTGCCCCAAGCGATCCGTTGGCTGAAGCCCAGGCTCACGTTGGTGCGCCTCTGTTCGACGACCGGAGCCCCCGCCAAGACGGAGGCGCTCGGGTTTTGCGCACTGTCGGTCAGGAAGTTGGCTGACAGCTGAGGCTGGAAGGGAGCACTCTCTTGATAGACGGTTGCCTCGGCGAATTCCGGCTGGAGGCGGGCCAACTGCAGGTCCAGGTTCTTCTGGAGGGCCGACCGGATGAGGTCGGTCAGACGGACGGGCACGACGGACGGCGTCGAAGTCGCCGTCTGGGCCATCGCCGGACCGACGGTCACCGTCCAGACCCCGAAGAATCCGGTCACGGATAAAATGAACCACCGACTTGGATACATGACTATCCTCCATTCGGCAGTTCGGCAATAGGGCAATAGGCAGTACGACTTTCCAAGGATGCAAGGTACAGACTACATGCCGAATGGCAGAGACGGAGTGACGAAGGAATGGGGCTTAGGACAGGCGATGGGTAACGTCGGTTGCCGTACTGCCGAATCGCCCCAGTCCCTCATAAAACTCCGTTCCCCCAGTTACCCTACATTCCTTGTCACCCCATCACTCCCTCACTTTCATTTTCATTCCGGTCTCATGCCGGCTTGCAGGCCACGACCAGCCACGAAAGACCGACCAGTCCACCCCGCAGGCCCGGGACCCGACGGAGGACCGGCACGAGGCGGTCAAACCAGCGCGTCTGCCAGGGCTCGAGCTGGGTCCCCCGCCGGACTTTCCCCTGCCACCACCAGCCGACGAGCCCCAGGGGATTGAAGGGCCATAGACGGGTCACCTGAAATCCGGCGGCAGTCAGCTTGACCCAAAGGTCCTCTTTCGTGTACCGCCGGAAATGGCCGATGGTTCGGTCGACGGTCCCGTAAAGCCACGGATGGGCCGGCACGAACAGCAGAAGCTTCCCCCCGGGCGCCAGCGAGGCGTACATCGCCTGCAGGGCCCGCCGGTCGTCCTCGATGTGCTCCAGGACGTTCACACACAGGATCGTGTCGGGCGTCCGCCCGTCCGGGGCTACAAAGACCTGCGTCGCATCGTGAGGCAGGACGAAAACTTGCGGCCGACGGCCGAGTCGCTCGGTCAAAACGTTTAAGAGCTCCGGATCCACGTCGGTCGCATAGACGACCCGACCCGGCAACTCCAAGACGCACTCGGTCAGGTGGCCAACGCCGGCTCCGATCTCCAAGACGACCCAGCCGACGTGGGGCCGAAACTCGTCCCATATCCAGCGGTACAGACGCGGGGCCTGACCCATCGCCATCAGGGTCACATGGAGCGGCCCCCTCGGTATCGACGTTTCCATCGGGTCCCCCGGTAAGCAAGATGTCGGGATAGGTTCCGGGTCGGGGCTGATGGGCCGTTTGGGCAGGCCGACCGGCCATCTACCAAATACGATGGCCCACCCGGCCGTTTTACCGATACAAATGGACCAATTCCTCAAAGTAGTAGTTGAAAACCTCGATGCCCCGGCGAGCCTGATCCCAGTCGAAGTACTCATTGGGAGCATGGTAGCCGTGTTCGGGCAGACTCAGGCCCATCATCAGGATGGGCACGTCGAGGAGCTTCTTCATCGTCAGTACGGCCCCGATGGAGCCGCCTTCCCGGATAAAGGCCGGCTCGACGCCCAAGGCGCGGCGTACGGCCCGCCGCAAGGCATCCGCATGGGGACCCTTAAACTCCCCGATATAGGGTGCCAGTGATCCATGGGGCCGGACTTCGACGAGGGGATTCAATTGACGTACGTAGTCGGCCAGGAGCTGAAAGACCTTCTCCGGGACCTGATTTGGGACCAAACGCATGCTGACCTTTGCCTCGGCCCAGTGGGGGATGACCGTCTTGATGCCGGGTCCTTGATAGCCGCCGGCGATACCGTGAATCTCAAAGGTCGGCCAGGCCCAGATCCTCTTGAGGAGCTCCCGAGGGTCTTCCGTCCGAAGCCATCGGAAGCCGTAGGTCTTTCGAAAGCGCTCGACGTCAAAGCCGGACGCCACGAAGTTGTCCAGTTCTTCCTCCGTCGGGGGGACGACGTCATCGTAAAAATGGGGGATCCGGACCTCGCCCGTCACGGGGTCCAAGCAGGCCATTAAGATGCGGCACAACTCGGCGATAGGGTTGGGAGCCGCCCCTCCGGTGACACCCGAATGGGCGTCGACATCGGCCGTCCGAAGGTACAGGGTTGCCCCCTGGAGGCCCCGCAGGCCGTAGTCGACCGACGGCCGGTCCCGGGAAATCCAGATGCTATCGGAGACGAAGACGGACCGGACCCGGACCTCGGACCGATGGGCCCGCAGGCCTTCCTCGAAGTTCGGACTCCCGATCTCCTCCTCCAGCTCCCAGATGAAGTAGAAATTGAGGGGAAGGCCCCGGTCATAGGCATACTTCGCCGCCAGCAGACACGTGACGGCCGGCCCCTTGTCGTCCGTCGCGCCCCGGCCGATGTAGCGGCCGTCCTCGATCCTCAGCCGAAAGGGGTCGGACGCCCACTCCGGCTCGTCGGCGGGCTGGACGTCCAGGTGGTTGTAAAAGGCCAGGCCCGGATAGTCCGGCCCCCGCTCGAACCGACCGAATACGATGGGATTCCCCGACGTCGGCCAGAGGCTGGCCTGGCCCCCCAGGGACTGGATGAGCCGGACGGCCGTCTCGGCGCACCGCCGGATGTCCTCCTTTCGAGCCGGGTCAGCGCTGACGGTTGGGATTTCGACGAGTTCCCGCAGAAACCGCTCGAAATTCGCCCGTTGGGATTCTGCGTATGCCCGCACGTCCTGTGTCATGCGTGCCTCCTCTGGAGAAGCCCCGGGATGAGGAGTGCAGGATGCAGGATACAGGATGCAGGATGCAAGATGCAAGATACAGACCCGGTGTGCGCGTTTTCCAGGGGTCGGGCTCGGTCTTCGGCTTTCGGCGTCGGACCGAATCAGGTAGCAGGTTCCGGGTACTTCGGCTTGGCGTTTCGGTTGCCCGTCGGGGGAAGTTCGGCTAAAATACATATGACGTGGGGGGTTAGCTCAGTTGGGAGAGCGCCAGCTTCGCAAGCTGGAGGTCGCCAGTTCGAGTCTGGTACCCTCCACCACGGAGTCCCCCCCGAGACGACCGATGTCCCGGTTCGTCGGTGGAAGCGCCGGTGCGATGGCGCGAGAGATCGCCGAGGGGTTCATCATCGTGACCCAGAATACCCTCCGGCGTTTCGCACCGGAGGAACTTCGCCAGCTCCAGTTTGAAATTGACCGGCTCCTGACGGCCCTCCGGGCCGAGCAGAGCCCGACCGACGATCCCCTGACGGTCCAGAAGCGGAACCGTAAGATTTCCCGCCTCACGCAGGTCGCCCACCTGATCCAGGCCCTCCTCCAACAGCGCCGGGGATAGCCCTTCAGCTTCCCGTCTGGACCGGACGGCCCAGGCGCTGGACGACCGACTCGACGGCCTGCCGAAGGCGGCCCTTGGGTCCCTCCCGGTAGTCGACCTTGATCAGGACGGAAATCCGCCGACAGTCCCGCCGCAGGTCTTCCAGACAATTCGAGATGACCCGCGCCAGGTCATCCCATGAGTCGGCCTCGAGGACGGTCCCGACGGCCGTGAGACGGTAGTCGAGGCCGCTCCGGTCGATGATATCCACCGCGCGAGCGACGTAGTCCCCGACGCTCTCTCCTTTTCCCAGAGGCGTGACACTGAAAAACACCAGCCAGCTCATCGTCGACCTCCCAGGCCGGTTCGGGTCTCCGAACCGACTCCACCGAATCCCCCCACCTCCCCTATCTTAGCACCGTCTCGGCGTCGCCTCATTCAGGGCCGGATGTCGGACCAGTGGAGGGTCTCGGCCGGCCGGTGGGTCCATCGGGTAAAGCGAGCCTCCGGACCCGCTGGGTCGTAGACTTGGACGGCGTAGAGGGTGTCATCGCCGTCGTTGGTAAAGGCGTGAGGTGTACCGGCAGGGATGAAGATCGCCATCGGCGCCTCGACGGTTCGGTCCACCCCGTTCAGCGTCAGACGGCCCCGCCCCCGCAGGACGAACAAGATTTCGTGAGACTCCGCATGAACGTGTTCGGCGACCCGGGCGTCTGGTCGGAAGACGCCATATCCCACATGGAGCCGGACGTTGGCGTGGCCCCGCTGGGGGCCCAGCCAGAGGCCCATCAGGGTCTTTCCGTCGGGGCTCTCGTAGAAGGCCGCCTGGGACAGCGGTACCAGATGGGCCCAATCCGGAGCATCGTGGGAGCGACCGGCGTGGCCGACCGTCCAGCCCAGGGCCAGCCCGACGAGACATCCGAAGACCCAAGACCGACGGTGCATGGCGACCTCCGAGCCGGTGCTAAGGGGCAGGTCCCGGGGATTCCGACGTTTCAGGCTGGAGCATGCCTCCCGGCGACGAATCTCCGCGGACCTGTCGCAGGAACTCATCAAATAGGTACAGAGCGTCGTGGGGGCCCGGGGAAGCCTCGGGATGAAATTGCACGGCGATGATGGGTAGGTCCCGATGGCGAAAGCCCTCCAGGGTCCCGTCGTTGAGGTGCCAGTGAGTCGGAATGACTTCGGGGGGCAGACTGTCGGGATCTACGGCAAAACCGTGGTTTTGGGTCGTGATCAGGACCTTCCGAAGGGGCTCGTCCTTGACGGGCTGATTGGCGCCCCGATGACCGAACAGGAGCTTATACGTCCGACCCCGAAAAGCCAGGGCCAAGACCTGATGTCCCAGGCAGATACCCAAGAGGGGAACACGCCCGATGAGACGTCGGACCTCTCGGACGATGCCGGGCAGGGCCGCCGGGTCGCCGGGTCCATTGGAGAGGACGACACCCCGAGGCCGGAGGTCCAAGACGTCCTCGGCCGGCGTCCGGGCCGGGACGACGAGGACCCGGCAGGACCGCTGGAGCAAAGCCCGCAGGATGCTCCACTTGACGCCGTAGTCGTAGACGACGACTAAGGGGGCCGACGGCATGGGTTCGGACGGTACGCCGGTCGAATTCATGGGGACCGGTCGAATGCCAGCCGCCGGGACGTCCAGTATCCATGCCTGGGGACGGGGTGCCTCGGCCGGGACGGCCCAGAAGGGCTCAGCCGGGGAGACGGCCCGAACCCAATCGGCTCCCAACATCGAGGGGCTCTGGCGGGCCTTAGCGACCAGGGCCTGCGGGTCGGCCGGCAGGGTCGAAAGCACGGCCCGCATGGCGCCCTGGGAGCGGATTTTCCGGACGAGGGCCCGGGTATCGACCTCGGCAATGCCCGGGATGCCCCACTGGCGAAGGTACGTATGGAGATTCCAGTAGCCCTGGCGGTGGCTGTAAAAGGGGCTCGGGTCGGCAACGACAAAGCCCTCGACCCAGGGGCGCACACTCTCGACGTCCGCCGGGTTTAGGCCATAATTGCCGATGTGGGGGTGGGTCATGATGACGATCTGGCCCTTGAAGGAGGGGTCGGTCAGGACCTCCTGATAGCCCGTCATCGCCGTCGTGAAGACTAGCTCGCCCCAGCGCTCCGTCGAGGCGCCGAGAGGCTGACCGACGTAGTAGGACCCATCTTCCAGGGCCAGGATCGCTTCCATGGTCTTCCCCGCGGGGGGATTCGCCCCTAAAATAAGGAAGCCGGGCCAGGCACGCAAGCGCCGCCGTTCGCCGACTCTCACTGACCCGGGTGACGACCCTCGACTCGGATACTATAATACAAGCGATCTCAACGCTGGACCCGGGCCGCGGGTACTCTATCGACGGAAGCCGCCTACGGAGAGGAAGGGAATGCTCTGGATGCTTGAGGGATACGTTCAAAACGGGGCCGGACTTCAGCCACCGCCGTCGCCCGGTGGCGACGGTATACTCCGGTTCTTCCTCAGTATCCTCCCTCTGATCTTCTTTTTCGTGGTCGCCTACGTATTCCTCATCTTGCCGACCCAGCGGCAACAGAAGAAGCACCGACAGCTCCTGGCCAGCCTGAAGGCCGGGGACCGGGTCGTGACCAGTAGCGGGATTTACGGGACCATCGTGAAGGTCGGGGAGAAGACCTTTAAACTTCGGATCGCCGACAAGGTCGTCATCACCGTCGAGAAGTCGGCCATCGCGGGCCTCCAGCCGGCCGAGAGCGAGGCGGAGGCGTGATACAGATAATGGGGTCAGGGAGGCAATCCGGCCATCGGGCATAGGGCAGGAAGGTAGGGAAGACAAGGGCAATGGCCGTTTCGGTGCGCAAGCGGCTGTTTACGGTAACGGAGAAGCCGGCATACTCTCCGAAGACGGCCGCGTGGAACTCATCGAGGGGCGGTCCTATCGATGGCGCCGATCGGGAACCGGTATGCGGGCACGGTGGATTTTCTGGCCGAGTCCTTTCTTCGGCATCTTGGGGGTCGAGCTCAGGTGCGGGTGCAGAGCCCGATTCGGCTCGGGGAGTACTCGGAGCCCCAGCCGGACACGGCTCTCCTGAAGCGACGTCTGGACTTTTCCCGGAGCCGGCATTCCGGCCCGGAGGACGTCCTTCTGGTGGTAGAGGGGTTTGGCGGGTCGACCTGGCGGAGGACAGACTGGAACTTTTTCAAAACGAAGGTCAATAATATAGGAATTACGTAGTTGAATGAAATCGGATCCAAGCCATCTGTCGAGCCAGGTGCTCGAATTATAGCCGTACTGCCGTATTGCCGATTACCCTGCATCCCCAGACTGCCGAACTCCGGATGAGGTGTCATGAAACGCTTGCGGTGGAAGCTCATCCTGATCCTTGCCGTGGCGGCCCTTAGCGCATGGGGCATCTGGCCCATCCAGAAGAAGATCCGCCTCGGCCTGGACCTGAAAGGGGGCATGCATCTCGTCCTTCAGGTCCACATGGACGACGCCCTACGGGCCCAGCGGGACCATGACCTGAACGGCATCCGGGCTTGGCTTCAGGACAAGGGCTGGCTGGCGTGGTTTCGGTTCGATACACCGGCCGTCGACCGCATCGAGGTCCGAGCCGGCCAGCCCCCGGACCCTCAGCAGTTCCGGCAGGCTTTCACTGACCTGGCCAAATTTTTGGAGCGGAACTATCATACGGCTTACGTCGTGGACGTACGGTCGGACGTCATCATGCTCCAGATGCGTCCGGAGCTGATCGCCGACGTCAAGCGGCGCACGTCCGAACAGGCCGTCCTGACGATCCGTCGCCGGGTCGACGAATACGGCTTGGCGGAGGTCGTCGTAGCACCCCAAGGGGCCACGGGGGAGCGGATCCTCGTCCAACTCCCGGGGGTCGAAGACCCCAGTCAGGTGAAGGCCCTCATCCGGGAAACGTCCTTTCTGGAGTTTCGCCTCGTCCTGGACTTTGCCGTCACGCAGGACGAGCTGACTCAACGGTATCAGGGTCGTCTCCCGGAGGGGACGGAGATCCTGCCGGGCTGGATCGAGCGGGACGACGGGGGCGGTCGACCGGCGGACACGGGGTTCTACCTGGTCCGGAAAGAGGCCGTCATCACGGGGCAGGACCTCGAGTATGCCTACCGCTGTCAGGACCAAGTTGGCCTGCCGGCCGTCTGCTTCCGGCTGAGTCGGCGGGGCGGGGAGCGTTTTTATGCCTTCACGGGCCAGCACATCGGGGACCCCCTAGGGATCGTCCTGGACCGGCGGGTCATCACGGCGCCTCGGATTCAAGCCCAGATTCGGGACGAGGGCCAAATTACGGGCCGCTTCACCCCTCAGGAGGCCGAGCGTCTGGCGATCCAGCTTCGGTCCGGAGCCCTGCCGGCGGCGATGACGATCCTGGAGGAGCGCCAGATCGGTCCGGCCCTCGGGCGGGACAGTATCCGCAAGGGTGCGATGTCATCCCTTATCGGGGCGGCCGTCGTCATGCTCTTTATGCTCTTCTACTACAGGGGTGCCGGTGTCAATGCGAACCTGGCCCTGGTCCTGAACGTCCTGATCATTCTGGCCTGCCTGGCGTACTTTAAGGCCACGCTGACGCTCCCGGGGATCGCCGGCATTGCCTTGACCATCGGGATGGCCGTCGACGCCAACGTCCTGATCTTCGAGCGCATCAAGGAAGAACTCCGGGCCGGCAAGACGGTCCGGACGGCCATCGACCTGGGCTTTCACCGGGCCTGGAGCGCCATCTTCGACTCGAACATGACGACGATCCTCTCGGCCCTGGCTTTATACATCTGGGGCACGGGTCCCGTCCAGGGGTTTGCCATCACACTAACGATCGGTCTGCTGGCCAATCTGTTTACGGCCGTCTTTGTGTCCCGGACGATCTTCGACCTCGTCCTGGGAGAGCGGCCCGTCGAGCGGCTGAGCATCTGACGGAAGGGGTGACGGGTAGTCACTCATTGCCCTACTGCCGTACTGCCAACATTGGACACGGGTGGCGGGGTGCTACTCCCCTCGGGATGAAAGGGCGGTTTTGGAACTGAGGGAAGGGCATGAGCGAGCGATACGAACGGACGCCGTTTCGCATCGACTTTCTACGGTACCGGCCCTTTTTCCTCTTCGTATCCCTCTTCCTCATCGTCGCCAGCCTCATATTGCTGGGGACGAAAGGACTCCGTAAGAGCATCGACTTCACGGGCGGACTCCTCCTGCGGGTTCACTTTGCCGAGCCGGTCTCCGTCGGAAAAGTCCGGGCGGCGATGGGACGTATCGGCCTCGGTGATAGTACGATCCAGGAATACGGCTCCCCCCGGGACATCCTAATCCGCATTGCTCAGGAACGGGCCGAAGCCCTCGCCCGAGCCCGGGGTCTTCAGGGCGAACTCTCGATAGAAGCCATGCTGGAACGCCTCATCCCCGAAATCCAGCAGGCCCTATACCGCACCTTTGCTCCGGACCTTCCGACCGAGAAGCCGGACCTCAACAACACGGACGCCGTCCGCCTGACCCGCTTCCTGACGGAACGGGACCCCCTCGGCCTCCAGAAAGAGCCGGCCGACGTCCGGGAAGCCCGCTACGGAGAACTCGCCCGAAAGATTTATGAAGTCCGGATGCGCCCCGAACTCGGTGGGGTCCTCCGGGACTGGAAGCAGTTGTTCGATGCCGTCCCCCTGGAGCCCCCCCTTCGGGCCCTTCTCCAAGACCACTTCATCCTGGGTCCCTTCACAGTCCTCTCCATCGAATCCGTCGGACCCCAGGTCGGCAGGGAACTCATCCGCAAGACCCAGACGGCCATTATCGTATCGTTGATCCTGATGTTGATCTACATCTGGTTCCGGTTCGACCTCGTCTTTGGGGTCATGGCCCTGGCGTGTCTCGTCCACGACGTCCTCATCACGTTGGGGGCCATGGCCCTTACAGGCCGGGAGATTTCCCTGACGGTCGTGGCCGCCCTCCTGACGATCGTCGGGTACGACGTCAACGATACGATCGTCGTCTACGACCGAATCCGGGAAAACAAGGGCCTGCGGAAGTACACGAACATCTTGGAACTCTACAACGCCAGCCTGAACCAGACCCTGTCTCGGACGCTCCTGACGAGCCTGACCATCCTCTTCGTGGCCGTCGTCTTGTACTTCTTTGGGGGGACCGTCCTGAACGACTTTGCCTTTGTAATGATCGTCGGCGTCATTGCCGGGACATACTCGAGTATCTATATCGCGTGTTCCCTGGCCGCGTACTGGTACCAGTGGCGTCAGCGCCGGGCCGAGGCGCTGGCGACAGCCGCTCCCCAGAAGCCGACTCGGGTGAAGACGCCCAAGGCCATTAAGGCGAAGTGAGGCCCGTTTATCGGTCCTCGGTGCTCGGTGGTCCGGCCCTCGGCGTCGGCCAGGTACCTGGGACCGGATACCCGGCGAAATGCCCGCCTCATGTTTCGAAAAACACGCACATGGAGATGCAGGATAGAAGTGGCGGAGTGACGAGGTGACGAAGCGGCAATCCGGGAGAGAGTCCGCTATGGCCCGTCGGTTGGACGGCAAGGCCGTCGCCCAGAAGATTTACGAGGAACTGCTCTTACGGATCGAGGACCTGCGCCGTCAGGGCATCGTCCCCTGTCTGGGGGCTATCCTCGTCGGGGACGACCCGTCGTCACGGCTGTACGTCCAGAACAAGCAGAAGGCCTGCGAGCGGATAGGCCTGCGGAGCATCGTCCAGACGTTTCCGGCCGACATCTCCGAGGCTCAGCTCCTGGACCACATCGAGCGCTGGAATCAAGACCCCGACATCCACGGGATCTTAGTCCAGCTCCCCCTGCCCTCCCATCTGTCAAAGGCCCGTATCCTTGAAGCCATCGATCCCCGGAAGGACGTCGACGGCTTCCATCCCGTGAACAAGGGCCTGCTGATGGAAAACCGGGCCCGGCTGGTTCCCTGTACGCCGGCCGGCATCCTACGTATGTTGGACGCCTACGGCATCCCTATCGAGGGACGGCACTGCGTGGTCGTCGGGCGGAGCGACGTCGTCGGAAAACCCATCGCTACCCTCCTTCTCCATCGGGATGCGACGGTCACGATCTGTCACTCCCGCACGGCGAACCTACCCGACCTCGTCCGCTCGGCCGATATCCTGGTCACGGCGATCGGTCGGGCCGCTTACATCCAGCCCGATTGGGTCAACCCGGAGGCGACACTGGTCGACGTCGGCATCAACACGGTCACGGCCGCCGACGTCCTTCGGCAGATCGTGCCCGAGCATCATCCCAAGTGGGCGGCCTTTCGTCAGCAGGGGCGGGTCCTGCTGGGGGACGTCCATCCCCTGGCGTACGAGCGGGTGCGGGCGTACACGCCCGTCCCCGGGGGCGTGGGTCCTCTGACGGTCGCCATGCTCGTATACAACACTGTGACGGCGGCTGAACTCCAGGCTCAGGAGCGCGGGGTGTGAATTCCGAACCGAGCCTTTGGGACTTCACGGGTCGCGTGTGCGTCGTCACGGGCGGCGCTCGGGGGATCGGGGCGGCCATCGCCCGGCAGATGGCGGATTTGGGTGCCCACGTGGTCATCACGTATCGGGACTCGGTCGAGGCGGCCCGGTCCCTGGAGACTTCTTGCCCGGGCCGGATCACGGCTTATGCCCTGGACGTACGGGATGCCGCCCAGGTTCAAGCCTTCTTTCAGGCCATCTGGGACCGATGGGGGCGAATCGATGTCCTCGTTAACAACGCCTCCTTTTCGACGGACCGGGCCTGGAAGCGGGACATTACCGAGTTGGAAGATGCCGATTTCATCGAGGCCCTTCGGGTCGACGTCTTAGGAAGTTGGCTCTGCGATAAGGCCGTCGTACCCTACATGCGGCGGCAGGGCCACGGGGTCATCATCCACATGGCCTCGGCGGCGGCCCTGGCGGGCGACCCCGACACCCTGCTTTACAACCCGGCTAAGATGGCCCTGATCGGCTTGACCCGGAGCCTGGCTCGGCTTCTGGCACCCGCCGTCCGGGTATATGCCATTGCCCCCGGCTCGGTCCGGACGGAGTGGCTTCAGCGCTGGGGTCTGTCGCCCGAAGACCTGCGGCGGTTGGAGGAGGAGACGCTCCTGCGGCGGATCGTCGAGCCGGCCGAGGTCGCCCGATGGGTCGCTTTTCTGGCATCGCCGGCGGCCGCCTCCGTCACGGGTCAGACTGTTTGCGTGGACGCCGGCCTGTGGCTGGGCGGTGGATGAGGGAGGCCGGTCCTCGGCGCGAATCCAGTACCCGGTGCCAGGTAGCCGGTACCCGACACCTGGCACCCGGTTATCTGGCACCGGATACCTGGATGAAAGGCCGGGACTTCAACAGGATTCTCGATTCATGTTCCGAAAACACGCACATCGAGCATGGAAGATGCAGGATAGACGGTCATGACCTTTCGTATCGCCGTCATACCGGGCGACGGAATCGGACCGGAGGTCACGCGGGCGGCCATGCAGGTCCTGGAGGCCGCCGCCGAACGGTTTGGGTTGGACGTCCGCCTCGATTGGTACGACTACGGAGCCGATAAGTACCTTCGGCAGGGCATCACCCTGCCGTCGGAAGATTTGGATCGCTTGAAGACCTATTCGGCCATCTTTCTGGGCGCCTTAGGGGATCCCCGCGTGCCGGATATGAAGCATGCGGCGGATATCCTGTTCGGCATTCGATTCGGCCTCGACCTCTATGCCAACGTGCGGCCCGTCAAGCTCCTGGACCCCCGTCTCTGTCCCCTGAAGGGCGTCGAACGGCTCGACTTTGTCGTCGTCCGGGAAAACACGGAGGGCCTCTACGCCGGCATGGGCGGCATCTTCAAGAAGGGCACGCCCGACGAGGTCGCTATCCAGGAAGACGTGAATACCCGGAAGGGCGTCGAGCGGGTGATCCGTTATGCCTTCGAATACGCTCGGGCCCGGGGGTATCGGAGCGTCTGTATGAGCGACAAGAGCAATGCCCTGCGCTACGCCGGCGACCTCTGGCAACGGACGTTCTGGGAAGTCGCCGCCGAGTATCCCGACATCCAGGCGTGGCACCTGTACATCGACGCCCTGGCCATGCAGATGGTCAAGCGACCCCAGCAGTTTGGGGTTATCGTCACGAACAACATGTTCGGGGATATCGTGAGCGACTTGGGGGCTCAACTCCAGGGAGGTCTCGGGATGGCACCCTCGGGGAATATCCATCCGGGTCGGGTTTCGATGTTTGAACCGGTCCACGGATCGGCCCCCAAGTATGCCGGCCAGAATGTGGCCAATCCGATGGCGGCCGTCCTGACTGCCGGGATGATGATGGAGTATTTGGGGGTCCCAGAGGTCCAGCGGGCCATCGAGGATGCCGTCGTCGCCGCCTTGCGGGCGGGCGTCGTGACCCGGGACCTGGCAGAAGTCCTGGACGTGCCGCCGTGGGGGACGCGAGAAGTCGGGGCCTGGCTGGCCGAGTACGTCCGGCGCGGCGGTCTGTGAACCCGGATTGCCGTACTGTCCTATTACCTTACTTGAGGAGGCCCACCCATGGAGGAACGAAGCCTAAATCACTTCACGGTCTTGCAGTTTACGGAGGCCTACTGGGGACTTCCGTCCAACCAACGCCGAGACGTCCATCAACGACTGTGGGGGCGGATCCAAGAAACGGCGGACCGAGCCTACCTCTACCAGGTCTTTCCGGCTCGGGCCGATGCGGACCTCCTCCTGTGGTGCGCCCTCCGGGTCCCCGACCCGGCCCGACCCGGTCGGTTCTTCGCCGACCTGGGGACGGTCCTGGCTGGCGTGCGGCCGTACCTTCGGCCGACGCAGGTCCTGTGGGGCTTTACGAAGCCTTCGGTGTATGCCCGGGGTCAAAGTCCGCAGGAAATCGACCCCTTCACGGATCGGCGGAAGGCCTACCTGATCGCCTACCCCTTCGTCAAGACGGCCGAGTGGTACCTCCTCAGCAAGGACACCCGGCAGGGCATGATGAACGAACACATCCGGGTCGGGCGCCAGTATCCGTCGATTCTGCAACTCCTCCTCTACTCCTTCGGCCTTCAGGACCAGGAATTCGTCGTCGTTTACGAGACGGACGACCTGATGGAATTTTCGGACCTCGTGCAAGACCTCCGGGCGACGGAAGTGCGGCGCTACACCGAGCGGGATACGCCCATCATCACGGCCCTGTACCGGCCGGTCGAGGAGACCCTCAGAATTTTTGAATGAATCGTGATGCAGGATAGAAATGGACTGGATCCAGGGTACCTGGAACCTGGGGCCTGGGACCCATATCCCATTCCCACGTCTCAAATCTTAATAAGGCAGTACGCGGGTCATCGCCGTGATGCCGCATGGCCGTATTGCCCTATTGCTTAAGTCCTACGAAATCAGGATGAGGCATGTCCGAAGAACGGTCTGAACCGACGCCAGCGGCTTCGACCTCTCCACCCGTCGGGTGGGAGTCTCTGCCGACGTGGCGGCCGCCTTCCCGGCGGATGATAGCCTGGAGCGTGGGCCTTTTCGGCCTGACCTTCCTCACGGCCCTGGTCGTGGGGACGTACCATATGATTGCCTTCTCCCAATCGGTCGGAATGACGGTCCGGCCTCTGCGGGAGCCGACCGTCCTGCCGTCGATCTGGCGGAATCCCGGCCTCCTGGGGATGGGCCTGCCCTACGCCGTCGTCCTGCTGACGATCCTGCTGAGCCATGAACTGGGCCACTACCTGTTCTGCTGGCGCTACCGGGTCGACGCCACGCTCCCCGTGTTCATCCCGGCCCCTACCCTCATCGGGACCTTCGGGGCCTTTATCCGTATCCGGGGGATCATCCCCCACCGGAATGCCCTGCTGGACATCGGAGCCGCCGGTCCCCTGGCGGGCTTCCTGTGCAGTCTCCCCTTCCTGGCTATCGGCGTTCTCTTGTCCCAGCCGGTGGCGGGCGGACTCCCCCAGGACGACGGGGCGCCCGACGTCCTTTACTTCGGCGAACCCCTGATATGGAAACTCCTGGTATGGATCCTTCGAGACGATCCCCCCGGGACGGACCTGATGGTCCACCCCATCGCCCTGGCGGCTTGGTTTGGCGTCCTGGCGACCAACCTGAACTTGTTTCCCATCGGTCAGCTGGACGGCGGTCACGTGGCCTACGCCGTCCTCGGACCCCGGGCCCGGTGGCTGAGCCGAGCTTGCTGGTTGGGTCTGGTGGCTCTGGCGATCCATAACTTCGTGTGGGTCGCCTGGACGCTGATGACTCTTCTGATCGGGTTTCGACATCCGCCAACTCTATGGGACGACCGAACCTTAGACGACCGGCGTCGGTGGCTGGCTCTGGCCGCCGCCGTCGTCTTCGTCTTGACGTTCATGCCGGACCCGGTCCGGATCCGCATCTCAATGGAATGATGCATACCCCGTGTGCGGGTTTTTCGAGGACAGGTACCCGGTACTGGGTACCGGCTATCTGACATCTGGGACCTGGTACCCGGCACCGGAGCCGAATCGACGCCGAAGACCCGGACACCGAGCACCGAGGACCGAGCCCGGCCACCGGAAAACGCGCACACCGGGTATGCATTGAGATGCGGGAATGGGGCCGGGGTGCCGAGTACCCGGTAACCGGAATCCGGACCATTTTTATCTTGTAGCCTGTATCGTGTATCCTGCATCTTGCATCCTATACTCCCCGACCGGTCGTCGATGCCGAAGGAGGTTCCCATGGCGTGGGTAAAGCTGGGCGTCAACGTCGACCACGTGGCGACTCTCCGGCAGGCCCGCCGAGAGCGGGATCCGGACCCCGTGCTGGCGGCCCTGATCGCCGAACAGGCGGGAGCCGACGGCATCACGGCCCATCTCCGTCTGGACCGCCGCCACATCCAGGAGCGGGACTTGGAGATCCTCCGCCAGACGGTCAAGACCCGCCTGAACCTCGAGATGGCCCCGACCCAGGAGATGGTCCAGATCGCCCTGCGGGTCAAGCCGGACCAGTGCACTCTGGTCCCCGAGCGACCGGAAGAAGTGACGACCGAAGGGGGACTGGACGTCGTCTTTCATCAAGACGTCGTCCGGCGGGTCGTTCAGCGACTCCAAGATGCCGGTATCGAGGTCAGCCTCTTCATCGACCCCCAGCTCGAGCAGGTCCGGGCCGCCCAGCGGGTCGGGGCCAATGCCATTGAGATCAATACAAATGCCTATGCCCATGCGGCCTCCCCGGACATTCGAGCCCAGGAGCTCGATAACGTCCGGCAGACGGCTCAACTGGCGGCCCGGCTGGGTCTGCGGGTCTTGGCGGGTCACGCCCTGAACTATCACAACGTCCGGCCGATCGTCGAGATCCCGGAAATCGAGGAACTCAACATCGGGCACGCCATCATCGCCCGAGCCCTCTTCGTCGGCTTCTTCGAGGCCGTCCGGGAGATGAAGCGGCTGTTGGAACGTTGATGGTTGGACTTCGCCTTGTCCAAGTTCGGAAGGTGGCGGACGGCCTCTCAACGGAGTGACGAAGTGACGATGAAGAGCCTGGATGCCCAGGCTACGCCCTATAACTGTTTCAAATCGAAATTCAATGGCGGCGTTGTATCACGGCAGTACGGCAATAAGTTATTACCCATCACCCGTTACTCGTCACTTCTATGAACTTGGACGACACGAAGGCCAATAAAATCGGTTTCCCGTTACGGCGATGCGCATTGGCTTGATCGGTCGGCCGGCCAGCGGCAAAACGTCGGTGTTTCGCATCCTGACGGGTTATGCGGGTCCTGCCCCGCTCCATACCCGTGAGCCGGAGGTCGGCGTCTACCCGCTTCCGGACGCCCGCCTGGAGCCGATCGCCCGGTGGGCCGGCTGTGACCGTCAGACGCCGGCCACCTTGGAGCTATGGGACCCGCCTTCCCACTGGTCCCTCGAGGACGGGACGGCGCCGCGCTTGATCGGGGAACTCCGCACGATGGATGCCCTCCTGCACGTGCTGGCCGTATGGGACTTGGACGTCCTGGACCCGAGTGAGGCGGTTCGGCGGGCCGAGGACTTAGAACGCACGCTCATCACGGCAGACCTGCAGGTCCTGGAAGGTCGCTACCAGCGTCTCCAACAGGAGTATGCGAAGCGCCACCAAGAAGAGCTCTTGAAGGAGAGCCAGTACGTCAGCGCCATGTTAAAGTGCCTCCAAGGCGAGCGACCCCTACGGGCCGAGCCATGGCCCCAGGACATCGTCCAGCGTACGCAGGGCTATGGCCTGCTGTCGATCAAGCCCATTTTCCATCTCCTGAACGTGGCCGAGCGTCACCTGGGCGACGCCGCCGTGGCGGCCGTCCTTCCGAGGATCGCCGAGCGGTTTCCGTGGGCGGGGACCACTTATACGTCGGCCCACCTGGAGTTGGAACTCATCCAGATGGACCCGACCGAGCGGGCCGAGTGGCAGACCATTTACGGCCTGCCGGACCTCTTGCCGGACCGGATCGCCGAACCCCTTCTGGGGGCCTTGGGGCTCCTCCGGTTCTACACGGTCGTCGGCAGGGAGGCCCGGGCGTGGCTCCTCCCGGTCGGGGCGACGGCGTCCCAAGCGGCGGGCCGGATCCACACGGACATGGAGCGGGGCTTCATCCGGGCCGAGGTCCTGAACTTCCGGGAAATTGGGACCGTCGGGAGTTTTCAAGAAGCCCGCCGGCAGGGCCGACTTCGCCTGGAGGGACGGGACTATGTCGTCCAGGACGGGGACATCCTGACGGTCAAATTTGCCGTGTGACACGATACGGCAGGACGGCAACCGGGCAATCCGGCAGTAGGGCAGTACGGCTGTAATTCAAGTACCTGACACACCGATGGTTCGGAACCGATTCCGTTCAACTGTGTAACTCCCAAAATCATTACTCGTTACCCCATCACTCCGTCACCTTATTGACATCTTCGAGCCGACTCCTACGAACTTAGACGACACGAAGGTCGATAATCGTTACCCGTGACTCGTTACTCCCCTTATTGAATTTGCAGGAGCATCGGCCCCTCGGGGGGTTCGACGAGGCGGGACCAGGGCTCCGAGGGATAGCGCCGCCGCAGGAGCAGAAGCTCGGCCAGGGCCTTCAGAAAGACGCGGGGATGGGGCAGGCCGGCGTCCCAGTTCAGGCGGCGACGCAGGAAGTACCCGATCGTTTCAGCGTCGGCGTCGGTGACGGGCACGTCGGGATAGGCGGCCCGGAAGAGGCGGACGATGTAAAGGGTCATGCGTCGGAAGTCGTCATCCAGGAGGGGCCACAGGACGATCCGGTCGGCGGCCGGGATCATCGCCCGCCAGTCCTCCTCAGTGCCGGGAAGAACGGGCGTAGCGGCGATGAAGAGGCCGATGTAGGTCGGACGCCGGTATGCATACGGGAGGGGTCGGACCCCGCTGTGGACGAAGCCATAGGCGTCTTTGTAAGCCTGGTCACTCTTGTCCCAGGTCAGGCGGGAGAGTTGGTCCGTGCCCGGCTGATTCTGAGCCAGGGCGACCAGGCCCTTCAGGGTGTTGAAGCCCCGGGAACGCTCGAGCCGCAGACCGGCGTGACCGACGGTTTCCGCCTCGTCGACCAGCAGTACCAGGCCTCGGTAGCCGAGGGCCCGGACGAGGGTCGACCAGCCGGAGAGGAGATAACAGAGGTGGTCGGCCGCCGTCGAGTGGTCTACCCAGGTCGGCCACTGACTCATTCGGCTGGCGTTCAGGTCGGCCCGAGAGTACATCTCCCCGGCCAGCCAGGCCCGGACGAGGTCGGCCCGCTCCGAGGTCCAGTCCCGGCGCAGGGCCCGGAGGGCCCGACTGAGATAGACGTGGGGCGGGTCTAAGACGAGGTCCTGCCCGATAGCATCGGCCAAGAGGTCCGTCCATGTCCCGCTACTGCCGTCGGGACGGAGGACCGTCAGGCTCTCGAGGAAGCTCCGGTAGACCCGCTTGGGCTTGTAGGGCGTGACCTCCAGGGGGTCCAGTTCGGCGCGGGCGACCCCGAAGCCCTCCTGAAGGGCCAGATGGGCGATGTACTCCAGGAAGTGGGTCTTTCCCGACCCGTAGGGACCCTCGATGAGGAGGCAGGCCCCGCCGGCGGCCACATCGGCCAGGGCCGAACGGACACGGGCGATGGACTCGTCCCGCCCAAACGTCAGGTGGGGCACGTCGTCCCGGGGCACGACGCCCAGACGGAGTGCTTCCAGGATCTGGAGGACCTGGACCCGGTCGCCTGGGGGCGTCCATGCGTCATCCGCCTGCGGCGGGGCCTCGACGCTCTCCAGGTCGATCGTCCGGACCCACATCCGCATACCGTTGTGGAAGAGAACCTGACTATGGAGGCCCCCGTAGCGGACCCGTAGGACGACCCCGTAGCCGTAATCGGGATGACGGACCCGGCGGCCGATGATGGCCGTCGGTGCCTCAGTACTCCTGTTCATCGCTGATCCGACGTTGGTCGTCCTGGAGGGCCCGGAGATGCTCCTGGACCCATCGATCGGCGAGGGCTTCCGTGAGGACGAAGGCCGGGTCTTGCCGCATACGGTGGAGCAAGGGGATGAGACTCGTGATAAAGACCCGGCGGTAGCTCACGTCGGCATACCGAAGCTGGTAGACCCGCCGGGCCAGGACCTCGACGTTCCCCCGGGTCAACTCCGGCGGCAGGAGCACCCCGTAAGCCCGCTGGTAAAGGGCCGTCAGTTTCTGACCGAGCTGAACGAGGAAGGGGATCGGCTCGATGGGAAGCCGTTCCAGGTAGATCTTCACGCCGGTCGGCTCCCATCGGGAAAAAATCGTCTGGAGCCGTTGACGCAGGGCTTCGTACGACGGACCCGGCCGGTCCGTCAACATGAACTCGTCGGGCACGGCATAGAGGGTCAAGACGCTCGGAAAGCGACGCTGGCCACACTCGTCAATCCACTGCCGGAGGTTGTCCAGAGCCGTCATGACCTGACGCGTGAGGCCCATGCTGAGGGCCCGCTCGGCTTCGTCGAACAGGAAGACCGTCCCGCTCAGGCCGACCTCTCGAATCCACTGGGCCAGGCTCCGGACCCACCGGAAGGCCGTCCGGGGAGTCAGGGCCTCGACGACCTGGGCTTCCCGAAGACGGGCATCGGTGGGGTTCTCGCCCTTCAGCCACTGGACGAACACCAGGAATCGGTCCTCGTCATCGTCGGCCAGGGCCTCCAGGGCCTGGGCCATCGCCCGCCGGAAGGACGTGCTCTCCGTACCCTGAATACCCTGGAGAAGACTCCGAAACCGACGACGGGCTTCCCGAGGCTCGAGATCGGCCAGGCCCCATCGCCGCTGAAGCCACAGGAAGACATACCGTAGGAACGACTCGATGCCCCGATTGTAGGAACGGTCCTCCGAGAGGGTCGCCGGCCCCAAGGGGAAGCGCAGGTTCTGGGCAATGGCCCGGTAGACCTCATCGAGTTGGTGAAAGGGGCATTCCGTCGGGCTCAGGGGCACGTAGGCGGCGGCATAACCGAGGGCCTCGGCCATGTTGCGGACACAGTACAGGAAGTGGGTCTTCCCGCCGCCGTAACTCCCGACGACGAGCTTGAAGCTGGAGACGCCGCTCGGCAAAAGGAGCTCCAGGTACTCGGACCGAAGCGGCTCCAGATAGGCATCCAGGCCGACCGTGTACAGCTCAACGCCCTCTTCCGGCGGTGTGCCGGACTGGCCGAGATGGGCGATGACCTGCCGGGCCAGGGAGACTTCGGTAACGGAACCGACGACCTGATCCTGCATGGCTAAAAGTAACGGGTGACGAGGGACGGGTAGCGAGGGACAAGCGATGAAATCAAAACTCCGTGTGCGCGTTTTCCAGTGACCGGCCTCGGTCTTCGGTGCTCGGTGTCCGGCCCTCGGCGTCGATTCGGTGCCGGGTACCCGGGCCCTGAGACCTGGCATCCTACCGAGCACACGAGGTTTGCCCTATTGCCGTATTGCCCGACTCCCGTACACCGCCCCCCATCCTGCATCCTGTATCCCGTCAGATAAAGAATAGGCGGACCGCCGTCCGACGGCCGACCCAGAGGCCGGAACCCAGACCGGTCCGACCGTCCCGAACGGCCGTATCGACCTGGAAGCCGTCCAGGGCGACGACCCACAGCCAGTGCGCGCCCGGCGGCAGGCTCAGCATCTCCTCCTGGGGTACCGTAAAAGACGTCCGGTCTCCCTGGGTCAGGCCCGCATACAGCCGGCGACCGTCCTCAGCCAAGATAGCGATGTAGATATAGGGCGGCCGCCGACCGTCCCCATAGGTCCATCGGACCTGAAAGGCCTGGTTCCGGGGGACCGTAGCGCCGCTGATGAGGTCCGTGAACTGGACCGCTTGAAAACTCGGGGCTGGGACCGTCCCCTGGACCTGCCCGCCCGACCAACGCAGTTCAAAGACAAAGCTCCCGGCCTCCGCCACGGGCCCCTGATAGTTGGCACACCGGTTGTCGTAAAAGACCATCGGCCGGAGGCCCTCGTAGGGCCACATGACCTGATTGACGGTGACCTGGGCATTCGGAATGGGCTCCTGGAACACACTGCAGAGGCGGACCCAACCGGTAACGTCCTTGCCTTCCCAGAAGACGACTCCCTCAAACATGGCGTGCCCCGACAAATTCCCCCCGATAGGCACCGTCGGGAGAATACCGCTACCGTCCGGTGGTGGACTCGAACCCGTCGAGACGCACGCCGCCCAGGCGACTATCCCCACGAGTCCGACGGCCAGACGCCCGAAGCGCCTTTTCGTCACAGACCGTACGGCCATGAGCGGTCGTCCTCGATGATCTCAATATAGGGGTAACGGTATCTTCGCTTCATGAAAGCCCGAGCCAACAGCAGGCCCCCCACGAAGCCGCCGATGTGGGCCCACCAGGCAACACCCCCAGCCCCGGTCGTCCCGGCCGCCAGGGAGAAAGTGCCCTGGAAAAATTGTAGGATAAACCACAGGAACAGGTAAACAAAGGCCGGGATCTCGACTATCTCATAGAAGAAGAACACGGGTACCAGCGTCAGGACCCGGGCTCCCGGGAAAAAGCGGAGATAGGCCCCCATCACGCCCGAAATGGCCCCGCTCGCCCCGATATTGGGGATCCCGCTTCCCATCGAGAGGATGCCCTGCGTCAGACCGGCGATCAGGCCTGTCAGGAGGTAAAAGGCCAGATAACGCCCGTGGCCCATCCGGTCCTCCACGTTGTCGCCGAAGATGTGGAGGAACCACATGTTGCCCAGAAAGTGCACCCACCCGCCGTGGAGAAACATGCTCGTGAAGAGGGTCAGTACCTCCCCCCACCCAAAGGCCTCGAAAAACCGGCGGGGGACAAAGCCAAACTCGTAAAAAAAGGCCTCCACATCGGGCCCCAAGAGGAGTTCGTAGATGAAGACCAGACTGTTCAGGACGATGAGGGTGTAGTTCACAATGGGTACGGAGCGGGCACGATTGACGTCTCGCAGGGGAATCATGCCGCCTCCCGGTCCGCCGGATCCGATGAACCTCTTTCATTATAGTCCTCTTCGGACCCACCGGCATCTTCCGGCCCCCCGCAGGCCCATCCCTTACGCTCGGTCTGCCGTCCCCTCCTCGACCCGCCAGGCGTAGGCCCATAGCAGGACCCATAGGACCAGCAGGGTCACCTGGAGGGTCAGGAAGGCCGCCATCTTCAGGAGGGCAAACCCCGGATGGACGAACCGAATCAGCCACCCACTGGCCATATCGGCCAGGGCCGACCCGAAGGAGACATGAATGACGACCGCCTTCACCCATCGGGGCGTTCCCGTAAACAGCAAGAGGTGATTCAGGGTCATCAGGAAGACCATCATCGCAAAGGCGTGAAAATGGGTCTCCTCCAAGAGGCTGAAGAAACTCTTGGGCGCCCGGAAGGCTTCTTCCGAACCCCGGTAGTACTCGGCGATGGCCCGATAGGAGAAGCCGATCTTGGCATAAAAGGGCCAGTCGCTGACCCAGAACACGAACACGTACACGAGGGACCACAGGACGATGTGCCGTAATAGCTGATTTTTACGTATATCTGGAGATATAAAAAATCTCATTGCCGGCCTCCGTAGACGACTTGCCAGACGGCCAGGACGGTCCGCACGCTCCGTAAGACGGCCGTCGCCGTGATCGTCGCCCCCGTGATGTTCGGCACGTCCCGGCCCAGCCAGAGGCGGTCGTCCAGGGAACGTCCCCGAAATCGCTGAAGCCACCTGTCGGTGGGCTGATAGTCCGGCGGCTCCTCAAAGGCCAGGACCTCGACCTGACGGACGCGGCCGTCGACCTCCAGGACGATAAGAAGCGTCTCGGAATGCGTCCGCAGGATATGCGTATCCGTCACGCCGTAGCCGATGACCTCCGTCCCCCGGCGGACCTCGTAAAAGCGGTACAGCCGAGGGACGGGCCGGACCCGGCCTCGCTTTTCGACCTCCGCCTGCTGGTCCCGCGTGAGGTAGATAAACCGCCTTTCGACCGTCTCGGCTTGGGGAAAGACCCGCCGGAGGATCTCCTCGACCCGGTCCGGCGCCTGCGCCGGACTCAGCCCGACTAAACCTAAACTTACCCACAGCCATAGCCCAAGGTATGACCTTCGGACGGCAG
>Ga0105155_1000035_pt1 | contig 36099 bp, 30 predicted proteins | sample SSWtaG_2_FD_89589 | JGI IMG/M metagenome (GOLD analysis project Ga0105155, IMG submission 89589) | Hot spring microbial communities from Sandy's Spring West, USA to study Microbial Dark Matter (Phase II) - SSWsed_130316 | ecosystem: Environmental > Aquatic > Thermal springs > Hot (42-90C) >...
CCCTACCTCCGCCCGTGCGGGATTTCATTTGTTGCCGCAATCATCCCTACGGTGGGAAGCGGCGCATCGGCGAGGGTGTTTTGGACTGTCCCGCTCCGGCAGGGCAGGTCGGGAGGAAGCGGCCCCCTCATGCCAGGGGAAAGTGGGCCAGGGGCGTGTAGACGGCCCCCTGGGGATGGAGGCGACTCTCGAAGAGGGTAACCCGGTCCACCCGGACGATGCCGTAACTGCGCTCCAGGGCGGCCTTCTCCCGCTCGAGGAATTTTTGAACGGCGGCCGGATGACTTTGTTTGACCCGGGCTAATGTCAGGTGCGGCACGAAGGGCCGCGTCTCGGGCGGGTACCCAAGGGGTTCGAGGGCCCGTTCGACGGCGGAATGGAGGGCGACGAGCGGGTCGTCCGCCGAGCGGGCTCCGACCCAGAGGACACGGGGCCGCCGCCAGTCGGGGAAGACGCCGACGCCCCGGAGTTCGAGGGAAAACGCCGGGAAGGGCCGGACGGCCCGTTCGCAGGCGTCTCGAATCGCCGGGATGCGGTCTTCGGGGGTCTCGCCGAGGAACTTCAGGGTCAGGTGCAGGCTCTCGGGGCGGACCCACGTGGCGTCTTCGAAGTAAGGCCGGAGGACTCGCTGGAGTCCGGCCAGGCCTTGCTTTACGTCGTCGGGGAGTTCGACGGCGACAAACAGCCGCTTCATCGGACCGGTCCCTCACGGTCGGTCGGCGTTCTTGGCGGCGTGGTCCAGAAGGGCGGCCGCCTCTCGGCTCCACGCCGTGCCGGGGAACAGTTGGACGACCTGACGGAGGTACTGGAGGCTTTCCTCGTATCGGCCCATCTTCTGGAGGATCCGGTACGTCAGCAAATAGGCCTCCGGATTACACAGTTCGGGGGGAAACTGGGTAAACATCGTCTGGAAGCGGTTCAGGGCCGCCTCGTAATTTTTCTTTTTATAGTAATATTTTCCAATAATGAACTCGTGCTCGGCCAGGCGTTGCTGGGCCATCCGGAGGTACTGGCGTGCCTTCTCGGCCCACTCGCCGGTCGGGTACCGGTCCAGGAGTTGCTGGAAGGCCTCGACGGCCTTCCGGGTATTCTCTTGGGTGCGCTGGGGCTTCTCGGCCTGCAGGAAGTAGCTCATACCGACCTGGAACATCGCATAGGGCATGTCCACACTGTTGGGGTACAGGCGTAAGAACTCCTGATAGGCCGACACGGCCATCGGGAGGGCCTCCACACCTTCCCGAAAATACGTGTCGGCGATGTACAGGTACGCCTTTTCCCGGTACGGGCTCTGCAGGAACATACGAGTCAGGTACCGAAAGGCCTCCCGGGCCTCCGACCACCGTTTCTTTTCCATCGCCTGAAGTCCGCGCTGAAACACCTGCTGGTCCGTCAGGTCGACGAAGGAAACGGGGGGTTTTTTCGCACAGCCGGTCACGCCCAGACCGAGGAGGAGGGCGACCGTCATCCAGTGGACCGTCTTTGGGTGCATGATGGCTTTACGGCGCATCGGCTACCGAAACGTTTCGGGCAATCGGGCAGTACGGCAATAGGACGGTGACCGGATCCTTCATGGAACGCACATCCATTTCAAATCCTAACAGAGCCCTACTGCCCTGTTAAATATGGATGCGTACCCGATGTGCGCGTTTTCCAGCGGCCGGGCCGGTCTTCGGCCCTCGACGTCGGACCGGCTCAGGTGCCGCGTACCAGGTCCCAGGTGCCAGATAGCCAGTACCCGATACCTGGCACCTGTCTTCGAAAAACCCGCCCGCGGGGTATGCATGATGTAGGATAAAAATGGCTCGGATTCCGCTTACCTGGCACCATTCCTACATCTCAAATCTTAACAAGGCACTACTGCCCTGTTAAGTTGAGACGTGAGAATGGGGTATGGGTGCCGGGTACCCAGTAACCCGAATCCAAGCTCTTTCTATCCCGCATCCTGCATCCTGGGCCCTGCATCCATCTGAATCCATCGCCGGAGGGCGTCGTACACAGCCGTGGGCAAGCGTCGTAGGCGGCCTGTGCCGTCGACGACGGCATGGCGGGTCCATCCCTCCGCCAGGAGGGCTCCCGTCCCGGGGTCCCATACGCGGTATCGGAATTCCAACGTCAGGCGGTCTACGCCGTACAGGACGGTCTCGACCTCGACCTCCTGGTCATACCGAGCCGCCTTCCGGTACCGGGCGTGGGCCTCGATGACCGGCAGGTGGTACCCCTGGGCGACGACCTCGCGATAGGGGAGTCCGTACGTGCGCATGAGCTCGGTCCGGCCCATCTCAAACCACACAAAGTATACCGTGTGGTGGGCCCATCCCATCAGGTCGACTTCGGGGAACCGCACCCGCACGCGAAGCCGGTGGCCGTGTCCCATTGGAGAATCCCGCCTCTCGCCCCAGGGGTCCGGCATGACGGACTCTCGTTTTGAAAAAGTTCCGGGGCTCTCCACGGTAGAACCCACCCCTGGCATCCGAACTCCTCATCGTCACTCCATCCCTTCATCACCCCGCCCCTTCCAGGATCCGCTGTTTCAAGCGACGGGTCGCTTCGGCCGGGTCGGGAGCGCAGAAGATCGCCGAGCCGGCGACGATCCAGTTGGCCCCCGCCTGGACGACCTGAGCGACGTTCCCCTCGTGGATTCCCCCGTCGACCTCGATCAGGACCTCGAAGCCCCGGACGTCGATCCAATCCCGGAGCAGGCGGACTTTCTCGAGACAGCCCTCGATCCAGGTTTGGCCGCCCCAGCCGGGGTTGACGGTCATGACGACGACGTAGTCTACATATTCCAGCATCGACTCGACCCAGTTCAGGGGCGTCCCCGGATTCAGGGCGATCCCGGCCAGGGCCCCCTTTTTCCGGATCAGCTGGGCCAATCGGTGCCAGTGGGGGTAGGCCTCCACGTGGAAGGAGACGGCGCTGGCGCCGGCCTCGATGAAGGCCTCCGCCCAGTCCTGCGGCCGGGCGACCATCAGATGGACGTCCATGGGGAGACGGGTCGACCGCCGCAGGGCCTCGACGACCAAGGGGCCCATCGTCAGGTTCGGCACGAAGTGACCGTCCATGATGTCCACGTGAAGCATGTCGGCGCCCGCCTGCTCGACGGCCTGGACCTGCTGAGCCAAGTGGGCAAAGTCGGCCGACAGGATGCTGGGTAAGAGTCGACGGACGTTACTCATGGTGCCCGACTCACCGTCAGTTGGATAGTGTCGTGTCTCTGCAGGGGATAGCCGGCCTTGGGGACCTGACCGATGACGATCCCTGCCGGGAGGCCTGGGTAAACCCGCGCCTCGACGTACCCCAAACGATAACCCTTCCGTTGGAAGAAATCAACGACGGCCTCCAGGGGCCGACCGATCACGTCCGGCATGACGTAAGTGTCGGGGCGGCCCCGGTTGACGACCAGATGGACGGCCGTCCCGCCGGGAACCCACCGGCCGGGGGGCGGGTCCTGCGCCAGGACCGTATCGGGGGCACCCGCCGTCTGGACGTACAGGACCTGACCGAGGTCGAGGCCCAGCGTTTGGAGGGTCAGCCGAATTCCCCGCAGGCTCCGGCCGCTGAGGTCCGGGACCTGGACGCGGGCTCGTCCCAGGCTGAGGGCGACTTCGACGGACCGACCCGGCTTGACCCACGTCCCCGGAGGGGGGTCTTGTTCAGCGATCCGCTGGGACGGGACGGTTTCGCTGAAGGTACCGGCCGGCCGGACGTCCAGCCGGAGCTGGAGTCGTTCGGCCGTCTCCATCGCCTGCTCGAGGGTCTTTCCTCGGAAGTCGGGGACCCGCACGGACTTTCGAAGGGTCACGACCCGTACCGTCACGAAGGCGGAAAGGGCCATTAAGAGGACGGCCCCGACGCCGAGGACCGTCAGGCGAAACATCCACCGAAGAAGCCACCGCAATGATTGGATCATCATCCCCATAAACGCACTACGGCAGTAGGGCCGTTCCTCAGGGCTGTCCTGGCTTGCCCCGTCCTCGTTACTCGTCACTCCCGTCACTCCGTTACTTCGTAACTTCGTCACTCCGTCACTTTTACCGTGAAGACGGGTGAGGAGGCAATGGCCGGACGCCGAACTGTCGGATCGTCCCATTGCCGTAAATCATCGATACGCCTCGGCGAGACTCTCCAAGAGGGAGACGATCATCCGGGCCGTCGCCCCCCAGATCAAGTAGGGGCCGTATTGGAAGCAAGGGCCCTGGTAAACGTCCAGACCCTTCCGGATCTCCAGCCATCGGTAGTGATTGGGGTCCATCAGCTCTGCCAGGGGCACGCGAATCCACGCCTCGACTTCCCGTCGGTTCAGGCGGACCGGCCATGGACGGCGGAGGAAGGCCACGATCGGGCAGACCCAGAAGTCGGTCACGGTCCGGACCGGCGGTAGACTTCCCAGGGGCTGGGGGACCTCCGGGGGCAGGCCGACTTCTTCCCAGGCTTCCCGGAGGACCGTATCCCAGGGCCCGGCGTCTTCGGACCGGACGACGCCGCCCGGGAAGGCGATCTGACCCCGATGCAGGGGAACGGCCTGGGAACGTCGGATGACGTAGAGAAACCAGGCGGGTGGGTCGGCCTGCCACTCGAGGGGGATCAAGACGACCGCCGGTATAAGGTTCGTCTCGGGAGCCGGTGGGCACCGGGTCGGGACGGGTCGGAGAGAGGTCCGGAGACGCTCCGCCAAGGAGGGGTCCTGCCAAGGCCGCAGGTTCACACTCGGAGCCATCGGCGAAGCCGCTCCCATCCGGGGAATCGGGCACGGACTTCCCGGACGACGCCCGTCGACGGGTCGATAAAGACCAAGCGTTGACAGAGCCATGCGGCGAAGGACTCGTCTCGGGTGAACAAAAGGAGGGTCAAACCCCGGCAGACCCGTCGGACCAGACGGCCCAGCTCGAAGGCGACCGCCCCGTCCAGACGTTCAGTCGGATAGAAGAGAATCAGCAGATCGGGGGAAAAGGCCAACGCCCGAGCCAGATGGACCCGACATCGGATGGCCGGACCGGCCTCAGCCATCGGCCGCTCCAGGTCAGCCGGCCGAAGACCCACCCGCCGGGCGAGGGCTCGGACCTCTGCGTAGCGGCGCTCGTCCACCGGGGTCGACCAGTCCATCGCCAGAGTCGCCAGGAGGCTGACCTCGACGGGCCAGTCTTCCAACAGGGGCCAACGGTCATCGTAGAGGCCGATCCGCCGGACGTAGGGGAACCATTCTGCCTCCGTGCGGATCTCGGTCGTCGGAGTCCCGAAGAGGCGGACCTCTCCGGCATCGGGGAGAAAGCGGCCCGTCAAGTGGTGCAGGAAAAGTTCGGCCTCGGCCTCCGGCATCCCGACGACGGCCAGGGACTCACCCCGCCGCAGGGTCAGCGCCGAGACCCGCAGGACCGGCCGGCCATAGACGGTCCGCTCGAAGTCCCGGACTTCTAAGAGGTACTCATCCATCCGACGTCGAGCCTCCGGCCGGGTCACATCCACGCCTGGATGAGTCGCGCCCCCTCTTCCGGAGAGAGGCCCAAGGGTTGGTCCACGGGGATGCCCCGCTTGTAAGCCGGCTCCAGGTCCTCGTAAGTCTCTGCCTCGACCTGATAGAACAGACCGATGGGAATTCGGTCCCCGAACTCCAGGGACTTCTCGACGGCCCGGGCAAAGTCCGATGGATCGTGGCCCTCGTCCTCGAGACGGTACACGCGCTGGCGGAACCAGGCATAGGTGTTTACGTTGTTGTAGGTGACGCAGGGGGAGAAGACGTCGATCAGGGCAAACCCCCGATGGCGGATGCCGTGGGCCACGAGGGACGCCAGGTGGTTGGGGTCCCCCGAAAATCCCCGGGCCACGTATGTCGCCCCAGACATCAGGGCCAACGCGATGGGGTTCACCGGCGGCTCGATGTTGCCGTAAGGCGTCGACTTCGTACGGACGCCCTTCATCGAGGTGGGCGACACCTGCCCCGTCGTCAAGCCGTAAATCTGGTTGTTCATCACGATGTACGTGATGTCCAGGTTCCGGCGCATGGCGTGGATGAAGTGGCCCATCCCGATGCCGTATCCGTCGCCGTCCCCGCCCGTGACGATGACGTGAAGCCGCGGGTTGGCCAGCTTAATGCCCTCGGCTACCGGCAGGGCCCGTCCGTGCAGGCCGTGGAAGCCGTAAGCCCGAATAAAGCCGGGGAGGTTCGACGAACATCCGATCCCCGAGACGACCACGACCTGACTCGGGTCGATCTGCAGGTAAGCCAGGGCCTTCTGGAGGGCCTTGAGGACTCCGTAGTCCCCACAGCCGGGGCACCAGTCCGGGTGGACGGGACCCTCGTACGCCTCGACGGGGACGTCCCGAATTTCCTGAACCACGTCTAAGACTGCCGTTGCCATCTCCGACCCCCCTACAAAAAGGGTATGTCCGACGCGGGATGACCGGCGCGCCGGGCTTTGCGTTTTGCCATCCCCCCAAGAAGTCTATCACCCCTCGGGAAATACGGTCTTCCCGTCTTCCAAGATCGCCTTCACGCCCCGAACGACATAGAGGGGCTCCATCGGCTCGCCGTCATACTTTCGGACGGCACCGTGGGCGAGAAAGCCCGTCTCGGCCCGGATATGGCGCATCAGCTGACCCGTGTAATTTTGCTCGACGACGATGGCCTTCGAGCTCCGCCCCAGGATGTCCATCACGCCGTCCGCCGGGAAGGGATAGAGGTACTTGAGGGCCAAGACGTTGGTCGGGATCCCTTCCCGGGTCAAACGATCGGCCGCCTCTATCAAGATTCCCTTCGTGGAGCCCCATCCGACCAGGGTGACGTCCGCCCGCTCGGGACCGATGACCCGGTGCGGCGGGATTTCCTGCTGTAAGAACCGAAGCTTCCGCATCCGCTTGTCCATGCTCTTTTTCCGCTCGACGGGATTTGTAAAGACGTCACTGATCAAAACGCCCCGCTCGTCGTGCTCGTCGGTCGCCGCCGTGTAACAGACGCCGGGCGTGCCCGGTAGGACCCTGGGAGAGACGCCCGTCGGCGTATCGGCAAAGCGCCTGTATTCCCGGTCCGCCGGCCACTCCCGCAAGGCGGATTCCCCCCGGTCGATGGGCACATCGAACCGGATGTCCTCGGGGTCGACCGTCTCCCGATGCTCCGACAGGTAGAGGTCGCTGGCGACCAAGACGGGGATCTGGTAGCGTTCCGCCCAATTGAAGGCCTCGACCATCGTATAGTAACAGTCCAGGACGTCCGTCGGTGCCAAGATCATCTTGGGATAGTCTCCCTGGGAAGCGCCGAAGAGTTGCCAGAAATCGGCCTGCTCCGTCTTGGTCGGAAGACCCGTCGAAGGTCCGCCCCGCATGACGTTGATGACCACGACGGGCGTCTCCGTCATGGCCGCTTCCCCGATGGCTTCCGTCATAAGGGAGAAGCCCCCGCCGGACGTGGCACACAACGCCCGAACGCCGGCAAAGCCGGCTCCGATGGCAAAGTTGACGACGGCCAGCTCGTCCTCACACTGTTTGACGACCACGCCGAGCTCCGGGCCGTACCGGGCAAACCAGTGAAGGATCGACGAAGCGGGCGTCATCGGGTAAGCCGCATACACCTTACAGCCGGCCGCGACGGCCCCGAGGGCAAACATCTCGTTGCCCGTCGTGACGGCCAGGGGTTTGGGCCCCTTCGGGAAGGGCGGACGGACCGGCGGGAAGTTCTCCCGAGCGTACTCGTAACCCCGAAGGGCGACCTGGACGTTTTCCCGCACGACCGCATCGCCTTTGTACTGGAAAGTGTCCCGCAGGACCCCTTCGATGTAAGAAAAATCAAACTGCAGGATCCAAGCCGCCGCACCCAGCAGGACCGTGTTCTGCATGACGGGCTTGTAGCCCAGGTCCCTACAGATCCCTTTACAGGGGACCCCACAGTACCGCAAGCTCCCCGGGCGGTCCTCCGGGAGCCGGACGACTTCCGTGTTGAAGAGGACCCAGCCATTGGGTTCCACCTCCCGGAGGTGCCGGTTCAAGGTGTCCTGATTCAAGGCGATCAGGATGTTTAGGTGGTCTCCGTGGTTGTAAACCTTCTCCGTAGCGATCCGAATCCGGAGCCAGACGTGGCCGCCCCGGATGACGGACTGATAGCTGTTGTAGGCATATATGTGCAGACCGTGGCGGGCTGCCATCTTCGCGATCGAATCTCCCGTTCGACCGATGCCTTCCCCGGCCTCGCCGCCTACCCCCACGGTGATCTCGGACCGACTCATCGATGACCTCCTGAATGCAAGCGTGGCGATGAGGAAATTCCTAAAAGATAGGCCTCTGCCGAGGGGACTTCAAATGGCACCGACTTTTGACAGGTTCACGGAGCCTGTGTTATTTTGGTCGAGCTGGATAGCGTCGTGGGACTCGACGAAAGTCAGGGGGGTGCCGACTCACCCCATGGACTCGTCCCGATGGAATCTGGGGTCGCCCTCCGACGGACCGTTTTGTACGAGATCCACCGGCAGATGGGCGCTCGGATGACGTCCTTCGCCGGCTTCGAAATGCCGGTCCAGTATAGGGGCGTCATCGAGGAGCACATGGCCGTCCGCACGGCCGTCGGCGTCTTTGACGTCAGCCACATGGGGGAGATCTACCTTCGGGGTCCCGGCACTCCGGCCTTCGTGGACCGAATGTTTACGAACCGGACCCAGGCGATGGAGCCCGGGCGGGCCCAGTACAACCTTATGCTCAACAGCGACGGCGGTATCTTGGACGACCTCATCTTGTACCGACTGGCCCGGGACGAATGGTTGGCCGTGGTCAACGCGGCGACGACTGAGCGGGACTATGCCTGGCTTCGGGACCATGCCCCGGCGTCTGTAGAAGTTATAGACCGTAGCGCCGAGACGGCCCTCTTGGCCGTCCAGGGGCCTCGGGCCGTCGACGTGCTTCGCGTCCTCGTCCCCATCGACGTGGGGGCCATCCGATACTACCGTTTTGTGGAAACCCGTCTGGACAGCGTTCCCGTCCTCTGTAGCCGGACGGGCTATACGGGAGAAGACGGCTTCGAGGTCTTCTGCCCGGTCGAAGCGGCTCCCCGGGTGTGGGAACGTATCTTGGAGGCCGGGCGGCCGTGGGGGATCCAACCCTGTGGCTTGGGTGCCCGGGACACGCTCCGTCTGGAAGCCGGCATGCTCCTTTACGGACAGGACATGGACGAGCAGACCCATCCCTTCGAGGTCGGCCTGGGCTGGGTCGTCCAAATGGACAAGGGAGACTTCATCGGCCGGCCGGCCCTGGAGAGGGTTCTGCAGGAGGGCTTGCGGCGGCGCTTGGTCGGCTTCGAGATGGTCGATGCCGGGATCCCCCGCACCGGTTATCGGGTCCTGGACGCTGGCCCCAGGCCCCTGGGCCGGGTCACCAGCGGGACCTTTGCTCCCTACCTGAGGAAGGCGATCGGCCTCGCCCTTATTCAGGCCTCCTATGCGGAAGACCGCCTGTGGGTCGACATCCGCCAGAGTCTGCGAGAAGCCCGGATCGTACCACTACCCTTCTACCGGAGGAGCCGCCCGTCATGAAGTATCCGGAGTCCTACCGGTATACTCGAGAGCACGAATGGATTCATCTCCAGGGCGACGTCGGGACGGTCGGCATCACCCATTACGCCCAAGAGCAACTCGGCGACATCGTTTACGTCGAACTTCCCGCCGTGGGTCAGACGTTTCGCCAGCTTCAGGCCTTTGGGACCGTCGAGAGCGTCAAGACCGCCGCCGACCTGTATATGCCGATGAGCGGGGAAGTCATCGAGGTCAACCAAGAGGTCGTCCAGCACCCCGAGATCATCAACCAGTCGCCCCACGAACGGGGTTGGCTGATCCGCATCCGTGTTCACGACCCGGCCGAGTTCGACCGCCTGATGTCGGCCCAAGAATATGAAGCCTACGTCGAGCAGTCCTCATGAGCGTCCGATACCTTCCCCATGCACCCGATGACATCCGGCGCATGCTGGAGGTCATCGGGGTCGATTCGGTCGATGAACTGTTTCGACCGATCCCCGAGGCCGTCCGTCAGAAGGCGGACCTGGACCTCCCGCCGGCCATGTCGGAAATGGAGGTCCTGGAGGCGTTTCGCCGATGGGCCTCGATGAACCGGGTCCCGCCGGAAGTCGCCTCCTTCCTGGGTGCCGGGGCGTACCGGCACTACGTCCCGGCCGTCGTCGAGGACGTCCTTCGGAAGCCCGAATTCTTTACGGCCTATACACCTTACCAGCCAGAAGTCAGCCAGGGGACCCTGCAGAGCATCTTCGAGTTCCAGACGATGGTCTGCCAGCTCACGGGGATGGAGGTTGCCAATGCTTCCATGTACGACGGGGCGACGGCCCTGGCCGAGGCCGTCCTGATGGCCCGGCGGATCCGGGAGGGCCGCCACGTCCTGGTCGCCCGGAGCGTCCATCCAGAGTACCGGCAGGTTCTGCATACATACCTCCGTCACCTGGACGTCCGCATCGAAGAGGTCCCCTGGGAGACCGAGACGGGTCAGGTCGACCGGAACGCCCTCCAGGCCCGCCTCCGGGACGATACCCTGGCCGTCGTCGTTCAGTCCCCCAACGCCCTGGGCATCATCGAGGATTGGGCCGCCATCCGGGCCACCCTGGGAGACCACCCGGCCGTCCGGATCGCCTGCTTTACAGAGGCCTTGAGCCTGGGCCTGCTCAAGCCGCCCGGCGCGTTCGGCTTCGACATCGTCGTCGGCGAGGGCCAGTCCCTGGGCCTGCCCGTCCAGTTCGGAGGACCCCACGTCGGCCTCATGGCGACCCGCATGGAGTACGTCCGCCGTATGCCCGGCCGTTTGGTCGGCGTCGCTTACGACCGAAGGGGCCGACGGGGATTCGTCTTGACCCTGGCGACCCGAGAACAGCATATCCGACGGGAGAAGGCGACCAGTAACATCTGTACGAATCAGACCCTCTGCGCCCTGGCCGTGACCGTGTACCTGGCCCTCCTGGGACCCGAGGGGCTCCGACGGCTGGCCCTCCTGAACGCCCAACGGGCCCACTTCTTGGTCCGCCGCCTGGAGGCCGAGGGATGGGAACGACCCTTCCGGGGCCCGTTTTTCAACGAGTGTGTCATCCGCCACCCGAAGGCCCCGACGATATGGGAACGCCTGCTGAATCGGGGTATCGTGGCCGGTCTGCGTCTCCACCGGTGGTATCCCGAGCTGGACCGGGACCTCCTGGTGTGCGTCACGGAAATGAACCCGCCCGACCAGATGGAACGACTCGTTCAGACGATCCGAGAGATTCTGTCCTCCGAGGCATGACGATGGCAGACGCGAATCGCACGACCCAGCATATCGCCCTCGAAGAACCCCTCCTGTTTGAGAAGAGCCGGCCCGGCCGCATCGGCTATAGCCTGCCGCCGACGGGTGTCCCGGAGCTACCCTTGAAAGACCTCGTCCCCGCCCACCTGTATCGGGAACGGGTCGAGGGCCTGCCGGAACTGTCCGAGACCGACGTCGTCCGTCACTTCAACCGCCTGGCCCAGTGGAACTACTGCATCGACCGGGGCATCTATCCCCTCGGCTCCTGCACGATGAAGTACAACCCCCGGCTGAACGAAGACATCGCCCGATGGACCGCCTTCACCGAGGCCCACCCGTACCTTCCCGACGAGCTCGTTCAGGGCTGTTTGGCCGTCCAGTGGCACTTGGAACGGTACCTCTGCGAGATCACCGGTATGGACGCAGCGACCCTCCAGCCAGCCGCCGGAGCCCACGGGGAACTTACGGGCCTGCTCCTTATCCGAGCCTACTTGGAAGAGCGGGGTGAGAAACGAACCCGGATCCTCGTCCCCGACTCGGCCCACGGGACGAATCCGGCCAGCGCCGCCCTCGGGGGCTTCGAGGTCGTCCACCTCCGCTCGGACGAGCGGGGCCTGCTCAGCCCCTCGACCCTTCGGGCCGCCATGAGCCGAGACGTCGCCGCCCTGATGATCACGAACCCGAATACGCTGGGCCTTTTCGAGGAGGATATCCTCGAAATCGCCGACATCCTTCACGAAGCGGGCGCCTTTCTTTATATGGATGGGGCCAATATGAATGCCCTCGTGGGCATCGCCCGGCCCGGCGACATGGGCGTCGACGTCCTCCACCTGAACCTCCATAAGACCTTCAGCACGCCGCACGGGAGCGGTGGCCCGGGAAGCGGGCCCGTATGCGTGAAGGCCCCGCTGGCCCCTTACCTGCCCGTGCCCCGGGTCTTCCGGGACGGAGACCGGTACTATCGGGTCTGGGAAAGCCCCCGGTCTATCGGCCGCGTCAAGGCCTTCCAGGGTCATTTCGGCGTCCACGTCCGGGCCCTGGCCTATATCCTTTCCTTGGGCCGGGACCACCTGCGGGACATCGCCATCCATGCGGTCCTGAACGCCAACTATCTCCTGGCCCGGTTAAAGCCTTACTACCACCTGCCCTACGACCGCAGGGTCATGCACGAGGTCGTCTTCAACGACCGACGTCAGAACCCCTCCGGCGTGACGACGATGGACATCGCCAAGCGCCTGATCGACTATGGCCTCCACCCGCCGACCGTATATTTCCCCTTGATCGTACCGGGAGCCCTCATGATCGAGCCGACCGAGACCGAGAGTATCGAGGAACTCGACCGATTCGCCGAAGCCATGATTCAGATCGCCCGAGAGGCGGCTGAACAGCCCGAAGTCGTACGCTCGGCCCCGCATCGGAGTGCTTTCGGTCGGTTCGATGAAGTCGAGGCGGCCCGACACCCGGTCCTCCGCTGGTCTCCCCACGGCTTCCCGCCGCCTCGGAAGGAGCCCCCGAAGGAGTCGGGTTGAATGCCCGCCGGGCCGGGAATCCCGGAATACGGGATTTAGTGTGATAGTTAAATGTATATAATCTGTAGGAAAAGCGGGGAGATTCGACCGGAGGCGGCAGGAGCGTTCCTATGGCCAGGGCGGTCCGCCGGTAGGGCCGCTGTGGATTCGTCGGGGACGTGGGAAACTCTCGGTATAGAAACCCCCATGGGCGGATGTCAATATCTATCTGTATCTCGCTACAATGTAATATTGTTCAAAACTAAATCACCGTTGATAAAAGTATTTGATTAAAATATTCATTTTTGTCATATTAATTCGGTTTGGCCGACGCCGAACCCGCGGGTAAGATCTGGGCCTGGAAGCCAACGGGGCTCCTCTTGCGGAGGCTGGGATGTACTGGGTGAAAATCCTCCAGTGTCTCCAACGACGCCTTCGCCCGCAGTCCTTCAACAGCTGGTTTCGCCCGACAGTCCAGTTCTACGAAGACGAACGCCGGGTCCAGATCCTCATTCCCAGCAAATTCTTCCGAGAAGTCATCCAAAGGTCTTACGCCCAGGACATCCAGGCCTGCATTCAGGAGGCCCACCTCCCCCCCAAGGAACTGGAGTTCCTGACCAACGAGGAACTGGAACGGGCCCACGCCCGGGAGATGACCACCGACGGAGGCCTGAATCCGATCTACACCTTTGAGAACTTCGTCGTGGGGGTCAGCAACCAGGCGGCCCACGCCGCCTCGACAGCCGTGGCCGACCACCCGGGCCGCGTGTACAACCCCCTCTTCATCTACGGCGGCGTCGGCTTAGGTAAGACCCACCTACTCCATGCCATCGGGAATCGAGTCGCCCAAAACCGTCCCGACCTCCGGGTCATTTACGTGTCCTGCGACGCCCTGATGAACCAGTTGGTCGAAGCCTACCAGCGAGGCAACGTCCATGACCTCCGCCAGCACTATCGGGCGGCCGACGTCCTCCTCTTGGATGACGTCCATACGCTGGCCGGCAAGGAACGGACCCAGGAAGAGGTCTTCTCCATCTTCAACGTCCTCTACCAGGCCCAAAAGCAAATCGTGCTGACGGCCGACCAGCCCCCCCAGGCCCTGGCCAATCTGGAGGAACGCCTGGTCTCCCGCTTCTCCTGGGGCCTCGTCGCCGACATCCAGCCGCCCGAGCTGGAGACCCGCGTCGCCATCCTTCACAAAAAAGCCATGCTGATGGGCGTACACGTTCCGGACGACGTGGCCCTGTTCATCGCCGAACGGATCGTCGATAACGTCCGAACCCTGGAAGGCGCCTTGCGACGCCTGGTGTTTCTGGCTTCGATGAAGAGTCAATCCCTCTCCATCGAGCTGGCCCGAGAGGCCATCACCCCCCTCCTGGAATCCCTCAACCGCATGGCCTCCCGCCCGACCTCGGGTCCGGCCTCGGCCCGCTGGTCCATCCAGGACATCCTTCAGGCCGTCGCCGCCTATTTCAAGCTCCAGCCGGAAGAGATCATCTCCCGAACGAATCGCCCCCAGGTCGTGTATCCCCGCCAGATCGCCATGTACCTGGCCCGACATCACCTGGAAGCCTCCCTCAACGAGATCGGCCAAGCCTTTGGAGGCAAACACCACACGACCGTCATGTACGCCATCCGGAAAATCGAGGAAAACCTTCCCTCCGACCCCCGTCTCCAGCAAGACCTCCACGCCATCCTCCAGCTCCTCCGTTCCACTTCGGAATGATCCATTCCCGAACCCGGCTCTATTCCAATGAAGGCAATAGGGCAATAAGGCCGTGACTCGGGTGCGAAACCCATGGAATCGCCGAGTCTACCCATCCCAGGTACCGGGTCCTGGGCACCGGCACCTGGTACCTGATCCGGCCCGACGCCGAGGGCCGGACACCGAGCCCAACGCGCACACCGGGTCTGCAGCCATTTCTTAGCACCGGCGAACCCTCCGACGCTGTGGAAATGTTGTGGAAATATCGGTGGAAATCTTGTGGAGACGGGGTGTGAAAATGTGAAAATCGGGGAACTCAAGCCCGCGTTTTCCACACCCGGCTCCTTTTTTTCCACAAGTTGTGGAAATCGGGAATCCGCTTCCTGACTGGCGAAAACCTCGATTTTCACATTTCCACATCCCCTTATTCTTCTTATATATACTCCTCTCTCAAAGAGTGAGTAAGAAGAGGAAAGAAGAAGGGTAGCGTTTGGGTCGTTACGGACGCAGGGTCGGCAATCGGTGTTCGGTACCCGGCCCTCGGCGGCCGGACCGGATCGGGTACCGGGCATTCGGTACCAGGTTCCGGGTACGCGACACCTAACACCTGGAACCCGGTACCGGATACCTATTGCCGTGACCGCCGACTTGACCCCTTCGGAAGGGACGGCCTATGATGGACCGTGGGCGGAGAGTCCGGTGGGACTTCCGTTACTCTGGCTATGGGGGAAGCCATGAAAGTGGTCGTCGAGAAAGAGCCCCTCTTTACAGAGCTTCGGTTGATTCAGGGAGCTATCGAGAAGAAATCGGCGATCCCGACGCTCTCGTACTTCCTCATGGAAGCGGAAGAGGACCGTCTTCGCCTAACGGCTTCCGATATGGAGCTAAGTTATCAGTCCACAATTCCGGCCCAGGTCACCGCCCGGGGTCGCGTGGCCCTTCCGGCCAAGGTCCTGGTCGACGTCGTCCGGACACTTCCTGAGGGGTCTGTCACCATCGAACTCCTCGAATTACCCCGGGTCCTCCTTCAAGCGGGTTCGTCCAGTTTCGAGCTATTGGGCTTGTCACCGGACGACTACCCGATTCCTCAGGTGCCAGTCTTAGGGGAAGGGGCCTACGCTCTGCCGGCGTGGGTCTTGCGTCGGGCCATCGACTATACGGACTTCGTGATCCCCAAGCATACCTTGCGGGAAGCCTTCTTGGGGATGCTCCTGGAGAAGCGGGGGGATACCCTTTCTGCGGCGGCCATGGACATTTACCGTTTGGCCTACTATGAGTCCCGATGGGAAGGCCCGGCGACCGTCCCGGACTTCAGCCTATTGATTCATCGGAAGGCCTTGGCCGAGCTGAAAAGCGCTCTTGGGGCAGGAACCTTCGAGACGGTCCGGTTTGGCGTAAGTGGTCACCTGATCACCTTTGAACTGGACCATCGGCGGATCAGCATTCGGATGATCGACGACACGTTTCCGGAGTATCGCAGTTTTATCCCGGAGAGCGCGCCGTACCGGATTCAGGCCCGGCGGCTGACGCTTCTGGAGGCTCTTCGGCGGGTCATCCTGCTGGCCAAGGGCACGCCTGTGGCCAGTGCGCCGTCGGTCCGGGTCGAGCCGAAGGACGGCTTCCTCGAGCTCCGGTTCCAGCACCCGACGGTCGGGATGGCCCGGGACGTGGTCGAAGCGACGATTCATGGCTCTCCCTTCCCTGTGTACGTCAACGGTGAGTTTCTTGTGGAATTCCTCTCGGCCGTTCAAGACGAAGAGGTCGAGCTGTGGTTTAAATCGACTCGGGAACCGGCGGCGGTCCGCCCCGTGGCTACTTCCACGAGGGAGACATACTGCTACGTGTACATGCCGATCGCGGAGGCGGAGACGGCCGGTGTGACGGAAGAGGTCGGCGTGCCGGAAGAAGAGGAAGATGACGTGGCGATGGAGGATTAAGGGGTTTCGGAATCTGGACGTCGACGTGGAGCTGGACGAGTGCCTGACGTTGGTCGTCGGCCCCAATGCCAGCGGCAAGACGAGTCTCCTGGAAGCCCTTTACTGGACCGCTTACGGGCGTTCCTTTCGGGCACGGTCGCCGGCTGTCGTCCTCTCCCAAGGTCATACGTCGGCCTGGGTTTGCATCGAATGGCTCTCTTCTCTGGAAAAGATCGAGCTTCAGCTTACAACCACGGCTTCCAAACTTCGATATCAGGGTCAGCCCATTGCCTTTGCAGAGTGGCGGCGACGCTGGCCGGTTTTGTATATCGGCGGCCGGGAGTGGGCTCCCCTATCGAGCCGGTCTCTGTGGCGCCGGAAGCTCTTAGACGAAAGCCTCCTGGCCCTCTTCCCGGAATACCAAGAATGGCGGCGTCGCTATCGTCAGGCTTGGCTTCAGCGGACCCATGCCCTGGCGGCTGGCTGGCCGGAGGAAGCACGGCGCCCATGGGATGAGGCTTTTGTCCAGGCAGGAGTGAAGGTTTGGGAAGCCCGGGGATACCTGGTCCGACAGGTCCGGGAGGCGGTCCAAAGACGCTGGCGGCGGCTCTTCCCGGGGGAAACCCTCGAAATTCAGCTCTGGAGCCCGTGGATCAGGACTTGGGACGCTCCCCTGACCTCAGTCTTCCAGGAAGCCCTCCGCCGGTCCGAGCCGGAGGAGAAGAATACCGGCCGCTGTCAGGTAGGCCCCCATCGGGATGACCTAGCCATCCGTACGGCCGCCGGCTCCTTCTGGGACACGGCTTCGGCCGGCCAAGTCCGGTCGTTCCTGATCGTCTGGGCCGATGCTGTGGCGGAAATGGCCGAGAAGCTCGGTAAGCCTCCCATGCTCCTGTTGATCGATGATTTTGACGCCGAGGTCGATTTACCCCGAGCCCGCCTTATCTTAACTTGGATGGCCCGGCGCCGGGCCATCCTCACGACCCACCGTCGGTTCTGGCTTCGGGCGGAGGACTTCCCGGGTCAACGGATAGAAATTCGGTCCGGTCGCCTGATCCCGGTCCCAGCGTCGGGGGGACCGTCTGGGAAGCCTTCTTGAACTTTGTACCCCGGCGACCGTCCAGGATGTGATAGAGGGTCTCCCGGCAGACGCCTAAGATGCGAGCCGCGCGGCTTTTATTGAACTTCACCTCTTGAAGGACGAATTGGGCGTACTGCTGTTCGAATGTGGCCCGTGCCTTCACCAGCGGCCAGAATCGGGGGATCTGAATCGTCCACGTAGCCGTGTCGGCCCCGTCGTCGACCGGGATGACCCCGGGAGCTCCGGAGCGGACGTCGGGTGGGAAGTGTTCAGGCCGTAAGACGGTGTCGTTTCGGGCCTCAGCCAGGGCCGCCACAAGGACGGACTCCAGTTCCCGGACGTTGCCGGGCCACGAGTAATGAAGCAGGAAGTCCCAGACGCGGGGATGGACGCGCCGGACTCGGGAAGCCAGGAGGGGTCGGTACTTCCGGAGGAAGAACTGGACCAAGAGGGGAATGTCCTCCCGCCGGTCCCGCAGGGCCGGGAGCCGAATGCACGGGGTCCGGATGCGGAAGTACAGGTCTTTTCGGAACCTTCCCTCCTGAACCCGACGCTCTAAGGGCGCGTGGGTCGCAAAGATAAAGCGGCAGTAAATGGGCCGCTCGATGTCGTCGCCGATCCGCCGAACCCGCTTTTCCTGAAGGACCCGCAGGATTTTGGCCTGATGGTAAGGAGACATGTCGCCAATCTCATCGAAGAAGACCGTGCCCTGACCCGCTCGCTCGATCAGGCCGGGCGTGTCTCTCTCCGCTCCTGTAAAGGTTCCCCGCCGATACCCGAAGAGCTCGCTTTCCAACAGGTGCTCCGGGATGGCCGCGCAGTTTACGGCGATGAAGGGCGCGCTGGCATGGGGCCCCAGCCGGTGAAGGGACTGGGCAACCAGTTCCTTGCCCGTACCTGTTTCTCCGCGGATGAGGACACATACCGGCAGGCCCGCTAAACGGACGATTTGCCGGCGGATTTGCCGGATGGCCGGAGACCTCCCGACGATACCCAGAGCATTTTCGACGAGCTGGGTCGATGAGAGTCTCAGGCGTCGTGGACCTCGGCTGGGGTCGATCCTGTCCCCGTCTCGTGGGAATGACAGGAGTTCGACCGGCCGGTCGGGTGGACTTTTGGCCGAGCTTCGCGAGGGAGTCTTGTGGGAGTTCATCGACCTTCGTCTCCGTGGTATTCGGGAAGTCCGCAGTCCTTCGGGCGGTTGTATGAAAGGGCTCCCGGATGTCGAGCCTTTTCCAGATGGACGTATGGGAGACGGGGGGGTTGAGCGGTTCCTGTCGGCCGTCATCCCGGTGGACCGAAGCCGGGCCCGGGATTCGAAGTTCCCAGGGCACCGTACCTGGACCTATAATGAGAGCGGTGGTCGGGCAATAGGGCAATGACCCGGGTCCGAGACCCCCGTGGACTCACCGAATCCGTGTATGGCTCGTCATGACTTGAGTGCTGCCACGAAAAGCTTCTGAGCCTGGGGGTCGACGCCGGATACCCGGCACCTGTTGGGAGCGGCAGGCATGAAGACCTCCCGGGGACTCGAATCGATTCCATCGACGGACGCTGAGATCGTCGCCGTCGGACGCCGGGTCCTCCGTATGGAGGGCCGGGCAGTCTCCCGGCTCGCCCGAAGCCTGGGGTCGGAGTTTGCAGAGGCCGTCCGCCGTTTGGCGGCGTGTCGGGGCCGCGTGCTCGTATCCGGCGTCGGCAAGTCCGGCGTCGTCGGGAAAAAGCTGGCCGGCACACTGACCAGCGTGGGAATTCCCGCTCTCTTTTTGCATCCCATCGAAGCTCTGCACGGCGACTTGGGGCTGGTGACGTCGGACGACATCGCCATATTCCTGTCTTATAGCGGGGAGACACCCGAGCTTCTGCGTCTCCTCGAGTGGCTCCGCCGTCTGGGTATTCCGTCGATTGCCATTACGGGTTTCCCGGACGCCCCATTGGCTCGCTACAGTCAGGTCGTCCTGACCGTCGGTCCCCTGCAGGAGGCTTCTCCGGACGGCATCTTACCCACGACCAGCACGACCGTCATGCTCTCCCTATGTGATGCCTTGGCCATCGCCGTGATGCGTTGCAAGGGGATCACCGAGGCCGTCTTGGCCCGGCTTCATCCGGCGGGTAGCATCGGTCGCAAGCTCCTGCGAGTCGCTCAGGTCATGCATACGGGCGACGACGTCCCGAGGGTCTTGTTGGGGACTCCCTTGGTCCAGGCCGTTCGAGAGATGACCCAGAAGGGGTTCGGATGTACGGTCGTCGTCGACGGGACCGACCGTGCCGTAGGGATTTACACCGACGGCGACCTACGCCGGACTCTGGAGCGCCATGGCCGTATCGAGGGCCTGACCATCGACGCCGTCATGACCCCGGGTCCGAAGACCGTTCGGCCCGAGGACCTGGCGGTGGATGCCCTGCGTCTGATGGAGCGGTTTCGGATCACGGCCCTGGTCGTCGTCGACGAGGCGGGCCATCTGGAGGGACTCGTCCATATTCACGACCTCTGGCGACTTCAAATGTTCTGACACGTACGAAATCGGTTCCGAGCCATCCGGGTGGCCGGTATGAGTAACGGGTAACGAGTGACATTAAACTTTGTTTTAAAGTTCATATGGGCATGCTCGAAGAGATCGATTGGTATTTTATCGAACGTCCATAATCATAATAGATAGAGACGGAGTGACGATGAGGAGGTCGGTATGAAGAATCCTGAAACTTTTTCGACACGAAGGTCAATCGTTCATTGCCGTACTGCCGCAAAGGGGCTTTGCCAACCGTGTAGGTTCTTCGATCGATAGACGGAGGGTCCAGGGGCATGATTCCTCGATATACCCTTCCCGAGATGGCCCGGTGGTGGTCGGACGAGTTCCGACTCCAGTGCTGGCTCGACGTGGAGATGGCCGTCCTGGAGGCCTTTGTCCGACTGGGCTGGCTGTCCTCCGAGGACTTCGAGTCCATTCGGTCGAAAGTCCGGGTCTCTGTCGAAGAGGTTCAGGCCCGGGAGGCCCTGACCCAACATGACGTGGTGGCCTTTGTCGAGAGCCTGAGCGCCCCGTTGGGTCCCCTGGGACGCTTTATCCACATGGGTCTGACGTCGTCGGACGTCTTGGACACGGCGACGGCGATTCAGCTCCGGGAGAGTTGCGACCAGCTCCTTCGGCGGATCGACCGTCTGCGGGAAGTCTTGCGGCAGAAAGCCCTCGAGTACAAAAACGTTCCGTGCGTCGGTCGCACTCACGGCGTGCATGCCGAGCCCATGACGCTGGGCCTGAAGTTCCTTCTCTGGTATGAGGAGTTTGGCCGTCATCGAACGCGTCTCGTCGAGACCCGGGGTCGGGTTGCGGTGGGAAAGGTCTCGGGGGCCGTCGGCGTTTACGCCCATGTCCCACCGGAGGTCGAGGCCTACGTGTGTTCCAAGCTGGGCCTTCAACGAGAGCCTGTATCGAGTCAAATCGTGCCTCGTGACCGCCATGCCGAGTACCTAAACACGTTGGCCCTGATCGGGGCTTCGGTCGAGAAGGTGGCTCTGGAAGTCCGGCACCTCCAGCGGACGGAAGTCCGGGAGGCCGAGGAACCCTTCGGGCGGGGTCAGAAGGGTTCCTCGGCGATGCCCCACAAGCGGAATCCCATCGTAGCCGAACGGCTGTGCGGTCTGGCCCGGCTCCTTCGGGCTTACGCCCAGGCGGGATTGGAGGACGTGGCCCTTTGGCACGAGCGGGACATCAGCCACTCCTCGGTCGAGCGGGTCGTCCTACCGGATGCTTCGATCGCGTGCGACTACATGCTGGAGCGTTTGACCTGGATCATCGAATACATGCGGATTTACCCGGAGCGCCTACGCCAGAACATGGACATCACACGGGGTCTCATTTACTCCGGTGGGGTTCTCGTGGCCCTTCTCCGGAAGGGACTGGACCGGATCACGGCCTACGAGTGGGTCCAGCGGTGCTCCATGCGGGTGTGGGAAGAGGGCATCCCTTTGGTCCGGGCTCTGATGGAGGACGAGGAGGTCCGGGCCTACCTGTCGGAGGCTGAGATTGAGGCCCTGTGCCGTCCGGAGGCTTACCTCCGTCACGTGGACGAGATTTACGACCGTGTGCTGGGGTCCTGACATTCGACCGGGGAGGTATGGTTTGGCCGAAGGGCTTCGGATTCGGGTCATCGTTCGATTGAAGCCCGGCGTCTTAGACCCCCAGGGGAAGACGATCGGGAACGTATTGCGGAGCCTCGGGTATGGGTCCGTCGTCCGGGTCCACACGGGGAAGGTCTTTGACATTGAGTGGAACGGTGTCCTCGATGAGGCGGGACGACGGCAGGTCCTCGAGATCGTCGAAAAGGTCCTCTCAAATCCCCTGATCGAGACTTTTGAGGTCGAGTGGCCCGAGGGGAGGGACGGGTCTTCGGAGGTCCCGTGCGATGCATCCGGGCGTAGAGGAAATTCCCTTTGACCGGTGGGTCGCCGCCGGCAACGACTTTATCATTTTAGACGACCGGGACGGTCGTTGGACGGACCTCGCCCCTGCCCTGGCGCGGAAGCTCTGTCACCGGCGGCTGTCGGTCGGGGCCGATGGCCTCATCTTGGTCGGGTCGAGCCGGAAGGCCCACGTGCGGGCCCGTTTTTTCAATCCCGACGGTACGGAATTTAACATGTGCATGAACGGGACCCGCTGTGTGGCCCGCTATGCGCTCCATCACGGGATCGCCCCTCGGCGGATGACGATCGAGACGGCCGTCGGGGTGATCGAGGCGGTCGTGGACGATCGGGCGGTCCACCTGCGGTTCTATCCGACCTATGCGATTCGGCTCCACCGGCGTTTGACCTTCCGGGACCGGACCGTCTCGGCCCACTGGGTGCGGGTCGGAGATCCCCATTTGGTCCTACCCGTGCGAGACGTCGGGTCGCTGAACCTGGCCCGCCTCGCCCCGGCCCTTCGGTCTCATCCGGACCTGGGCCCGGAGGGGGCCAACGTCAACTTCGTCCACGTCGTCGAACCCGGCCGCATCGACATCCGGACTTACGAGCGGGGCGTCGAGGCGGAGACCCTTTCCTGCGGGAGCGGGTGTGTCTCGACGGCCCTCGTCCTGGCTCATTTGGGGCACCGGTGGGGGACGTACCGATTTCATACCCGGTCCGGCTCGGACCTGGTCGTCCGACTCGAGTGGGCGGGCTCGACCCTTCGGGCGATTCACCTCTCGGGGGAGGCCCGGCGGGTCTGTCAGGGCGTCCTGACCCCGGAGGCCTGGGAGTACGACCCTTCGCGGGACTGACCGGATTCCGCCGCTTTTCCACAACCTGCCGTCGGTATTCGGAGGGAAGGGACTCGGGGGCTCGGACCCGGCATTTTGGACGGCCACGGGGAGGCCGTGGAAAAACCGTGAAGACCCCGCCCCATGTTCCACGTGGAACAGGGCTTACGCCTCCAGGCGTTCGACCAGCATGGCGACGGCCTCGCCCCCGCCCAAGCAGAGGCTGACGACGCCGAGGCGCTTCCGGTACGTCGTCAGGGCGTTCAGGAGCGTGCAGACCAGACGGGCCCCGCTGGCCCCGATGGGATGGCCCAGGGCGACGGCCCCCCCGTGGACATTCACACGACGGGGGTCCAGACCCAATTCCTGGATGACGCCCAGGGCGACGGATGCAAAGGCCTCGTTGATCTCATAGAGGTCGACCTCGTCTTTCGAAAGACCCGTGCGGTGGAGGAGCTTCTGGATGGCGTCCACCGGCGCCCGGGGAAACTCCATGGGGTCTCGGGCGGCCGCGCAGAAGTCGACGATCCGAGCGATCGGCCGGAGACCCCGGTTCCGGGCGACGTCCTCCGCCGTCACGACGACCGCCGCCGCCCCGTCGTTGATCTTCGACGCATTCGCCGCCGTGATGGTCCCATCCGGCTCAAAGACGGGCGGCAGGGTCGGGATCTTCTCGAACCGGACCCGCCGCGGTTCCTCATCCTCCGCCACGACGTGGACGCTCCCCCTTTCGTCAGAGACCTCGACGGGCACGACCTCCCGGGCAAAATCGCCCCGTTCCCAGGCGGCCAGGGCCCGCCGGTAGCTCTCGGCGGCGTACTCGTCCTGGGCCGCCCGTCCGATATTCAGCTGGCGGGCGCAGTGCTCCGCGCATTGCCCCATGTGGACTTGATAGTGGGCGTCCCACAGACCATCCAGAATCAGGGCGTCTTGGATCTCCCCGTGTCCCAGGCGGTACCCCGTCCGGGCCCGCCTCAGCAGGTACGGCGCCTGACTCATGCTCTCCATGCCGCCGGCGACGATGACGTCGGCATCTCCCAGGGCGATCGCTTGAGCGGCCAACATGATGGCCTTCAGGCCTGAACCACACACCTTGTTCACCGTCAGGCACTCGACCCTCGCCGGAAGCCCGGCAAGGAGGGCCGCCTGCCGGGCCGGGGCCTGACCCGTCCCGGCTTGGACGACTTGGCCCAGGATGACTTCCTGCACGTCTTCCGGCGTGAGACCGGATCGCTGGAGCGCCGCCTGGATGGCGACGGCCCCCAGTTTCGGGGCCGGCAGACGACTGAGGGCCCCCAGGAAGCTCCCAATGGGGGTTCGGGCATAACCGACGATGACAACAGAACGGCCGGGTCGGCCCATGACGGACCTCCAGGTCTCAAACCCCTCGATTCAGTGTATCCGAAACGGTCCTCCGGGTCTATCCGCCCCGGGGAACGAGTCTTCCGACGGGGGTTCCCGTAAGACGGCTCATCGCGGCACCGTGACCTTCCCGGCTGACATCGCTATACTTGTCCAAGGCACGTGGAGGAATGCCCATGGCCGTCCGCAAGCCCGCCGTGGCCGGATACTTTTATCCCGCCGACCCCGAGTCTCTCCGGGGCCTTCTGGCCCAGCTCATCGAGGACGTGACCCCCAAGGTCTCGGCAACGGCCATTATAGGTCCCCATGCCGGCTATATGTATTCCGGTCGGACCGCCGGCCGGGTGTATGGTCGAGTCCGTCTCCCCCGTCGTTTCATCATCCTGTGCCCGAACCACACGGGCATGGGAGCCCCCCTGGCCTGCTGGGCGACGGGCCTCTGGGAGACGCCGCTGGGCCCGGCCCGGGTCGATGAAGAGACGGCCCGTCAACTGATGGAGCAGTGTACTTTCCTCGTCCATGACCCCACGGCCCACCTGCGGGAGCACTCCCTGGAGGTCCATCTTCCCTTCCTCCAGTACTTGCTGGACGATTTTGTCTTCGTCCCGATCTGCGTCGGCACGTCCCGCATGGCCCAGCTGACGGCCCTGGCCCAGGCCATCACGGAGGTCGTCCAGAGTTTAGGGGAGGAGGTCCTGCTGATCGCCAGTACGGATATGACCCACTACACGTCGGCCGCCGAGGCGGCTCGGCTGGACCAACCGGCCATTCGCTCCATGGAGCAGGTCGACGGCCCCGGCCTCTACGACGTCGTCCACCGACATCGTCTGACGATGTGCGGGTACTTGCCGACGACCGTCGTCCTGATGGCCGCCCGGGCCCTGGGAGCGACGCGCGGGATGCTGGTCGATTACACGCATTCGGGGATGGTCACGGGCGATGACGCCTCGGTCGTATCCTACGTTGGGATGGTCATCGCCTGACATCGGCTACTCCCGGGTCGGCCTTTCTTCGCCTGCCTCGAGGTGCCCCCCGAAATCGTTTCGGTAGACCTGGCCGTCCTTCATGACGAAGCGGACTCGTTCAAGGACCGTCACGTCCTCCAGGGGATTGCCCTCGACGGCGATGATGTCGGCAAATTTACCGGGTTCCAGCGTCCCAATGCGGTCGGACCAGCCCAGGAGTTCGGCCGCATGGAGGGTCGCCGCCTGGATGGCCTGCAGGGGCGTCAGCCCCAGTCGGACCATGACGACGAATTCCCGGGCGTTGAGACCGTGGGGGTACACGGCCGCATCGGTCCCGAAGGCGACGGGGACGCCCATCTGGAAAGCACGATGGATGTTCTGCCGGGCCGCCGGCATGACCTTCCGGGCCTTCTCCATGATGAAGGGCGGGACCTGAAGTTTGGGTGCATTCTCCATGAACCAGTCGGCCAGATAGAGGGTCGGCACAAGGTAGACCCCCTTTTCCTTCATGAGGCGAACGGCCTCGTCATCGATGAAGCTCCCGTGCTCGATGGAGTCCACGCCGACCCGTACGGCCAGGAGGATGCCAGCCAGTCCGTGGGCGTGCGCGGCGACCTTCCGACCCAGCTTGTGGGCCTCCTGGACGATGACCCGGAGTTCGTCCTCGTTGAACTCATACGCCTCCGGGTTGTCGCCCTTGGATAGGACCCCACCGGTGGCGCAGACCTTGATGACGTCGGCACCGTACTTGATGATCTCCCGGACCTTCTGGAGGACGACGGCGGGACCGTCGGCGACGCCCTCGGCCCGATGACGGTACTCGGGCGGCAGGAGACTCTCGTCGCAGTGGCCACCCGTAATGCCGAGGGCCGGTCCCGAGACGACCATCCGGGGGCCCGGCAGGTCGCCCGCCTCAATGGCGTCCCGCAGGGCGACGTCCGTGTAACCGGAGGCCCCGACGTTTCGGACCGTCGTGAAGCCGGCCATCAGGGTGAGACGGGCGTTTTTGGCACCGATGAGGGCCTGCCGGGGCACGGAGAGGCCGAGGGCACTGTAGCCGATGTACCGGGGCTCTCCCGTCAGATGGGTGTGCATGTCGATCAGGCCAGGCAAAACGGTCGCTCGGGACAGGTCGATCACCCGGGCGTCGGCCGGGACCCGGACCTGACCGGCGGGCCCGACGGCCTCGATCGTTTCACCCCGGACGAGGATGACGACGTTCTCGACCAGACGACCTCGGCGGACGTCCAGCATCCGACCGGCACGAAGGACCGTGGCGGCTTTCTCCGACTCTGCTCTCGGGGTCTGAGCGCCAGCGACCGTCACGGCCCCAAGGACGATCCCTACCGACATCCACACGATCCATCGACGAAACTGCATCATCGGACCTCTCCGACGAAGTGTAGAGATGAGTTCGATGGAAGACCCGATTTTATAGGCCTATGGGTGAAAGAATGAAGTCCCGGACCCCAGGGGCGGGCCTTACGCCCGGGCTTTGGCCTTCTTGTAACCCGTACCCTACATCCTGTATTCTGCATGTAGGGCGGGTGGGCATGATCCCAGCCTCGCCCGGTCAGGGTTCCTCAGTCCTGCCTGGCTCGCTAAAGGGTTCCGGGTGCGTGGCGATGACCCGAGTATGAGGCCAGCCCCCACTCGACGCCGAGGAGGTGCGGTATGAACGTCGGTCTGGCGATGCTGATATCCTTGGGAATGTTGTTTCTCGGCTACCTCCTTTATGGCCGCTGGGTCGGGCGTCGGCTCGGAGTCGACCCGAATCGCCCGACGCCCGCTCATACGCAGTACGATGGGGTCGATTACGCCCCGGCGCGGCCGCTCCTCCTGTTCGGGCACCACTTTTCGGCCATTGCGGCGGCCGGACCGATCGTAGGGCCGACCTTGGCCCTGCTGTATGGCTTTCTGCCCGTATGGCTGTGGGTCGTCCTCGGGGTCATCTTCATCGGAGCCGTGCACGACATGACGGCCTTGTTTGTCAGTATCCGGGAGGGAGGCCGCTCGATCGCCGAGGTCGCTCGTCGGACGCTGGGACCCGTCGGGTATTTCTTCTTCCTGAGCTTTGCGCTTTTCCTTTGCATTTTGGTCGCGGCGGCCTTTGCGGACCTGACGGCTGTGGCCCTGACGTCCCACTATCCGGCCGCGGAGCTTGGGATTCAGCCGGGTCAGACCATCCTTCGGACCCGGACGTTGGACGGTAAGCCACACGTGATGATCGGGGGCATCGCCTCGACGTCGGCCATCGTGATGACGTTCTTGGCGCCCTTCATCGGATGGCTCGTATACCGTCGGCATGCCTCGACCGGGCTGGCTTCCATCCTGGCGGCGGCCGGGGCGGTCGGTTCCATCCTCGTCGGGCTGTACTGGCCCCTGCAGTTGAATCCGAAGTTGTGGATCCTCATCATTATGCTGTATATCCTGGCGGCCGCCTATGTGCCCATTTGGCTGATCATCCAGCCCCGGGACTACGTCAACGTCCAGATCCTGTATCTGGGCCTGCTGAGCCTGATTGCCGGGGCTATCGGCCTGGGCTTAGCCGGTCATCGGGTCGAAGCCCCCCTCTTGCGGGTCACGCCCGATGTGGTCGTCCGGCTTGGGGAGCTATGGCCCTTCTTGTTCATTACCGTCGCCTGCGGCGCCGCTTCAGGGGCCCATGGCCTTATCGCCACGGGTACGACCAGCAAGCAGGTCGCCAACGAGAAACACGTACCCATCGTCGGCTACGGTGGGATGCTGATGGAATCGGTCTTGGCCCTCTGTGTCATCTTCGCCGTCTTAGGGGGGCTGGGTTACACCAAATACATGGAGATCACGTGGCCGGTTCAGGGTCGGGGAAATGCTCCCCTGGCCTTTGCCTTAGGCGTCGGTTATACGCTGTTTAAGGGCCTGCATATCCCCCTGATCTACGGGACGCTGTTCGGTATTGTCCTCCTGGAGGGCTTCCTGGTCACGACCATCGACGCCGTGATGCGTCTTTCCCGCTATCTTATCGAGGAGTTCTGGCGGGTCCTGTGGGGCGATCGGGTGCCGGGCCTCCTGCGGCTTCGATTCATCAACTCGCTGATTCCCGTCGTCCTGACGGCGGGCCTCGCCTTTTCCCGGGGCTATACCCGCATCTGGCCCCTATTTGGAGCCTCCAATCAGCTTCTGGCGGCCCTCACGTTGGTCGTCGCCACCGTGTGGCTCGTGCAGAAGGCTCGGACTTACTGGTTTGCCATTCTTCCGGCTGTCTTCATGAGTGGGACGACCATCACGGCCCTTGCATTGACGGTCCTTCGCCGCTTTCAGATGCATGACTACTTGTTGGGTTTTACTGCCTTTCTCTTGCTGGGGCTGGCCCTGGGCTTTATCGTGCAGAGCGTTCGTTTCTTCGTGACCCGGGGTCGGGGCGCCCTAACGTGGGGGCCGGCGTCCCGGTGAAAGGGACTTCCTGTATCCCCTTGGGCCCGGTTGCGCGAAGAGTCTTTTGTGGATATTTTTGAGGGGATTGGGACATCTTCATCGGGCCAGCAGGCTACCGACTGTCGGGATCTCTGGGGAACTCCGATATTCTTGGGTCCATGGGACAGTAAAGACGTTGGTCGACGATAGAAGTGTTATAGGTCGGACGTCCCGGAGTGGGAAACTCTGCGGGACGCAGACGCTGTAAACCCAAGAGCCGTATTCCCGTGGGGAGGCGCTGACAATGGGACCCCTGCCAGAAGTCGGTAGGATGACGGACGGGTTGGGAACCTTAAGGTCCATGGCTCGGGTGGGTCGAGACTGGAGGGGCAGGGGGTTCAATGCATCGGGCCGGCGCTGGCGAGATACCGCTGAAGATCGGGAAGTACTTTGTAAAACGCCTTCTCGGCCAAGGCGGGATGGGCCAGGTTTATCATGCCCATGACCCCGTCATCGGCCGGGACGTGGCCATCAAGATCATCTATCCCCAGCTGGCCACAGACGCCGAGCTGACCCGTCGTTTCCTGCACGAGGCCCGCTCGGCGGGCCGCCTGCATCATCCGAATATCGTCATCATCTACGAGTGTAGCGAGGAAAAGGGCGTCCCCTACATCGTCATGGAGTACTTGGAGGGTCGGGACCTGAACAGCATCATCAGTGCCCAGGAGCCCATCGGCTTAGACCAGAAGCTGGACATCATTCGACAGGCCTGTGACGCTTTGGCCTATGCTCACCAGCACGGCATCGTTCATCGGGACATCAAGCCCTCCAACATTTTCATACTAAAAAATGGTTTAGTAAAAATTATCGATTTTGGCCTTGCCAAGGTCGGGATGACGCAGTTGACCCAGGTCGGCAAGGTCGTCGGGACGCCTTACTACATCGCTCCGGAGCGACTCTCCGGCCGCCCGGAGGCCGCCCCAGACCCCCGCTCCGACATCTTCTCCCTCGGCGTGACGATGTACGAACTCATTACGTATCGCCGCCCCTTCGACGGAGACGACCTGAACAGCATTCTTTTCAAGATCCTTCACCAGGATCCCCCGCCGATCACGCAGTTTGTCGAAATCCCTTACGCCGTAGAGGTTCAACAAGTCTTAGACAGGGCCCTGGCCAAACAGCCGGACCGGAGATTCCAGACAGCTCTGGAGATGAAGCAAGCCCTCGAAGCTTTACTTGAGCAGATCCGCGCGGGGACGCCCTCGCTCACCCGCCGGCCTGTACCTCAACCGGTTTCGCCGATTCCAGAGGCAGGAGGTCAGCCGAGCCCTGATCAGGGTATTGACCGGGAGCCGACGCGGCCGATCCGCGACCGACTGGCCGCACCCCCTAGGGGAAGACCCGTGGGGCCGGAGATGGTCCTGCAACTGGGGCATCGGGACTTCGTCTGGGCTGTTGCCTTTTCGCCGGACGGACGGGTTTTGGCCAGTGGGGGTCGGGACCGGGCCGTCCTCCTGTGGGACGTGGCCACGTATACCCTCCAGAAAATCCTATGGCACGAGAGTGACGTGTTCACGGTCGCCTTCTCACCGGACGGTCGGGTGTTGGCGACTGGCGGTCTGGGTAAAACCGCTCGACTTTGGGATATTCCTACGGGCACGGTTCAGCTAATGTTGGAAGCCCATGAAAGTGCTGTTTTTTCGATTGCCTTCTCGCCGGACGGAGGCCTTATCGCTACGGGGGGCGGAGACCGTACGGTTCGATTGTGGCATTCTCAGACCGGTGAGTTGAAGCGGACTTTCCAGGGTCACAGCCATTTTGTGTGGTTTATCGACTTCCTGTTGGACGGCAAGACCGTCGCCGTCGGGGGCGGCGACAAGGCCGTCCATTTCTGGGATTTGGCGACGGGGGGGCTGAGGAAGACGGTGTACTTGCCGAAGCTTCTGACGGCTTCCATGGCCGTCACCCCGGACGGTCGGACCCTGGCGTTCGGTCGCATGGACCAGTTGATTGAACTGCAGGACGTCGACACGGGGGCCTCGAAGCGGACCCTGGCTGGTCATGAGGACGTCGTTTTGGCGGTGGCTTTTTCGATGGACGGACTGACTTTGGCCAGCGGGGGTGCGGACCGGACCGTGCGATTGTGGGAGGTCTTATCGGGTCGGCTGAGGGCGACCCTGGTCGGTCATGAAGACACGGTCCTCTTCATTACCTTCTCTCCCGAAGGGCATCTTCTGGCCAGCGCGTGCAAGGACCGGACGGTGCGGGTCTGGGATGCCGGGACCGGTCGGCCGAAGCGGACTTTCCAGGGTCATGGCCTATTGGGGAAGTCCATTGCCTTCTCACCGGATGGGAGAGTCCTCGCTATCGGGAGTGCGGACCGGACGGTCCGCCTGTGGGATGTCGAGACAGGGGCTCTGCTGAAGACTTTCTCGGGAGAGGGTTCTCTGGCCCGGGCCGTCGCCTTTTCTCCGGACGGTCGGTTCTTAGCCGTTGGAAGCGAAGACCGTAAGGTCCGGCTGTGGGATGTGCAGGCGGGGACTCTTCGGAGGGTCCTGGAGGGTCACACGGGGGAGATATACGCTGTAGCCTTCTCCCCGACGGGGGGCATCGTCGCCAGCGGGGGCGTCGATGGGACGGTCCGCCTGTGGCGGGTCTCCGATGGGTCTCCCGTCGTCATGTGGATGACCCTCTATCCGATGGGCAAGACGGGGGTTGCGACAGATTGGATCGCCGTGACGCCGGAGGGTTACTACATGGGCTCGCCCGGTCTGAAGGCCTATATCTGGTGGCTCGTAGACGGTCGGCTGTATCCGCCGGAGGCCTTTGAGGGTCAATACCATCGGCCGGACCGAGTTCGGAAGACGCTCCAGGGTGAAGTCTTGGGGTGATGGGGCTGGATGATAGGGGGAGAGGCTCTGCCGTTATGGGAGCGCGCCCGTTCACACGGGGTCATGGAGCCGAACCCTGTACGTGAAGGCACGGTCTGGGAGCAGAAGGCCGACCGTCCAAGCGGATCCCGCTTCAGGATTCCCGGCATAGGACCACGTCGCCCCGGTAGGGACCGATGGCCACCGGCATGGGAGAGAAGAGGACGGGCACGGGTCCAGACGTGCGAAAGGTTCGAGTCCCCTGAAACCAAGGGTCTGACCCTAGGGGACGGGCAAAGGCCAGGACGGGGACGTTCGGTTCGACCGAAAATTTCGGGACGGGCAGGACGTCCGGGTCGACGTAAAACGTGACGCATGTCAGGGCTTCGCGGGGCCGCCACGGCGGGACGGGTCGAAAGTCCCAGACCCGGATGCGGGGCCTCCGTCGGCCGGCCGCCGGTGGGGCCGGATCCAGACGTTCGATCAGGCGGACCCGGGCGGAGTCGAAACTGTCGGTTTGGAGGAGGCGGCTCAGGCTCTCAGAGTGCCACGCTATGGGGATTAGCCGTGTCTCGCGCCAGAGCCGGATGAAGGGCGAGGGATAGCCGACTCGGAGTCGCCATGTGTAGGCCCCGGCCAGGACGGGAACGGGGTCCGAAACGGCCGTGATGAGCCAGTCTGTGGGGAACCGATAGGGTGGTCTCACGTAGACTTGGATGGCCCATCGAACCGTCCCGTCGGCCGGGAAAGAGGCATTCCAGGTCCATGTCTGGGCCCACGGGGGCGGGTGGACCGCCTCTGGGGAGCCCTCGAAGAATCCGAGGGGCGGGCGTTCGGCAGGCAGGGAAGGGGTGAATTCGACGGTCGGTGGCTTCAGCCAGTGACGCACGTGGCGCGGTGAGGCCCACGTCTCCCGTACAAAGGCTCGGGCTGTCCCGAAGGGGTCTCGAGCCATCTGACGCAGGACATGATAGAAGGGGAAGCGCTCTCCGAGCCGTCCGTCGTCATACCCCCTCCAGGCCCCGGCGATGAACCCGACCGTCAGGAAGACGTTCCACAGGGCAAGTACCCCGGCGATGAGGGTGCGGAGCCAAGGTCGGGGGAACGGTGTCTTTCCGGTCGAGCCTTCGAGGAATCGGGCAAGGCCGAAGGGGATCCAGGGGACGATGCCCATCAGTAGACGTTGGCCGCAGGAGACGCCGGCCCACCAGTCATGATAGGCCACGGTGATGCCCAGAAGCCCCGCCGTACTCGTCAGGGCGAGGTTCCGATACATGCCGGGCGTGCGAATCCACCCGAGGAGGGCCGTAATCGCGACGGGATGCCATACGGCGAATCCCCGGACGGGATGGAGCCATAGGGCCCACGCCCGGAAGCCGACCCAAGACAGGGCCTCCGACGGCGGGTAGTTCCACACGAAGAGGTTAGGATTGTATCCCGTCGCTCCGATGTGTTCCGTCCACGCCGCTTGATACCCCAGGAGGAAAGTCACCCACGGGGCCGCTCCGACCGCCGTCCAGAGCGTCCACCGAAGGGCCGCCGTCTGGCGAGACCGGCCGAGTCCGACGAGGACGAACGGGACGACCGGCAGGACCCACGCCAGCAGGGCATACCGGACGGCGACGGCCGCGCCCCATGCCAGACCGCTGAGGAGTCCGCCCAGCCTCGCCCCGAGAGCCTCGGACCGCTCGGCCCATCGAATTCCCGCCAGGCCCAAGACCAGGAGGATGACTTCCGCCGCATGGCTGAAGAGGGGTGTCCGGCTCGCGTAGTACAGCCAGGGCGTGCCCCAGAACGTCAGTAGGACGGCCCATCGGGCTCGTCCGACCCGCACCCCCGTCCAAGCCGTGACGAGGACCTCCAAAACGGTCATGGCCAGGACCGTCCCGACAAAGAGGACGAGCCAAGCTCCCAGGACCCGACCGACGGGGTAAGGGACATACAGCCAGCCTGCCAGGGTCGCCCGCCGAAACACCGTGTCGCCGAGGGCCATCCCGGGACCCAGAACGACGCCCAGGCCGGGCGGGTAAAACCAGGTCGGGCGACCCATTGTAGGTTCGATGCGGAAGAGACGCCGGAAGGGCTCGATAGACTGGAGGTACTCCTCCGCCGTCAGGTCCCGCCATCGACTCGTGGACCACGCCTCGGCCTGGGCATAGTAGTGAATGGCGTCGCTGTGGAGAGAGACGCTTCCCCAGACGAGGACGGCCGCTCCCCCACCGAGGGCATAGACGGCGACGGACGTCAAGAGACGGCGGACCATCAGCCTTGATGCATACCCGATAGGCGCGTTTTCCAGTGACCGGGCTCGGTCTTCGGCGTCGGACCGGCCCCAGTACCAGGGCCCGGGTATCGGGTTCGGTGTCCGGCCTTCGGTCCTCGGCCTGGACAAGGCCGTAGTTCCCTCACCCCTCATCCCTCTATGGCCGAGGATCGGATACCGGGCACTGAGGACCGAGTCTGGGGTCGGCTACCGGAGAACGTGCACATCGAATGTGCATCCTGCATCTGAAATCTGAGCGGAGCTTTAGCGAACGGGGGTGGGATAAGAATACGTGAAGAGGGCGTCCGGGAGCCACCGCCGCCGGACTTCCTCAGGCGAGACACCTAAGTGGGACCAGTGGACTCGAATCCGGTGACGCCCGACGACTTGGGCGACCCACTGCTGAACCCGCTGATGCAATCGATCCTCCATGATCCGAAGCCGGATCTCTTCAGAGACCTCCTCCAGGGGGGCAATTCCCGCCGGGCGCCGGTCCAGGATTTTCAGAATAACATAGACATTCCCCATTTGAATGGGGGGCGCGCACTTCCCGGGGGGCGTCTGTCGGACGATAGCCTGGACTTCGGCCGGGAGGTCTTCCAACTCGACGATGCCGACGTAACCCTGCGGAAACCCCGGTGAGGACTGAAATCCACCCTGACCGGAGCTGGCGAGGTAGACGTAGTGGTCGAACAGTTCGGGAATGACTTGGACCTGGTGGTAGGCTTGTTGGGCTTCTGCGGCCTCGGCAAAGCCCAGCTGGGCCAGGAGGACCCGCTCGCCGCGTCGGAATTCATCCCGATGGTTTTCGTAGTATGCCCGGATGTCTTCGGGGGAGACCTGAAGGGCGTCGGGGTTATCCTGGTAGAAGGCATAGTTCAGGGCGATGAGGGCCTGGGCATCCTGCTTGAGGGCCGGGTCGGGCGGCACGGTCCGACGAAGAACGTGGGTCTCCAGCTTTCGTGGGGGCACGCCCCGGGTATTGCGGCTGGCCTCCCTGCGGGCCAACTCGAGCATCAGAAAATCTTCTAAGTAGTGGCGGATTAACCAAGTGTCCGTGACCGGCTCGGCCGAGAGGACTTCGTTCGGTACGAAGCGACGGATACTCTCGACGATGGCAGCAACCGTGTATGAACTGTCGTCGATCTCCAGGGCGACCGCCCGACTGGACCGGGCGTGCGTCCGCCAGCTCCGGAGGGTCAGCCAGGAGATCACACCCGACGACAGGACCATCAAGAGGACGACACCCAGGGCGATGCGGTGCCATATCCGGACGTCGCCAAGGCGAGCCCAGAGCTTCATGGCGTCCCCTTTCCGTCCAGGACTCGTAAGACGACGATGTCCTTTTCGCCGCGTAAAAGCTCGACAAAGCGGTCGGGATTCGCCTGGCCGACTTGGTAGTGATAGGGGACGACCCGTTTGGGTCGAAAGGCCTTCACGCACTGGGCCGCCTCGTCGGCGTCCATCGTGTAGGGTAGGTTGATGGGGACGAGGGCCAGGTCGATGTTTTTCAGGGCCCGCATCTCCGACGTGCACTGCGTGTCACCCGCAATGTACACCCGGGTCTTCTGGAACTGCAGGACGTATCCGTTGCCCCGACCCTTCGTGTGGTACTGGGCCCGGTCCGGCGACGTGTTATACATCGGGACGGCTTCGACCTGCAGGCCCCGCCACGACCATGTCTGGCCGTTGGCAAGTTCATGGAGCCGAAGTCCCGTCAGGGATTTGCGAAGTTCCTGGACGACCGCAGGGGGTGCCACGACCTCTGCGTCGGAAGACGCCACGGCCCGGATAGCCTCGGGGTCCATGTGGTCGTAGTGGACGTCGGTAACGAGGATAAGATGGGCCTTCTTGTCTTTGGGCAGGGGTGCCTGCTTCCAGGGATCCACGGCGACGTGCCACGTAGAAGAGCCTTCCTGAAGTGTGACCCACACGGTCCCATGATAAATCGGCGTGACCGTCACGCCGTCGAGCCGGATGTCCCGCTCCGTGGCCCAAAGCCCCACGGCCAGCAGGAGTCCCACTAAACCCATTCCGACAAACCTGTGGGTCTGCTTCATGCCCCGACCTCCCGCCGATCAAATCCAGAGTCTTAACTGGTGTGAGACTTACGCAGTTGGCAGGACTATTTTACGGCAGTACGGCAATTCGGCATTACGGCAATACGGCTATGATTCGACTACCAGGCCTCACGGATAGCTTGGATCCGATCCCATCGCAACGGCGCAATCCCTATGATGATAAATGCATTCGGCGAGCCCACGAGGTCCCCCACCCGCATCATTGCCCTATTGCCATACTGCCGTATTGCCTTACCAACAGCACCGTCCCCGCGTCCGTGAATCGTTTGGACACTACAGCGTAGGACTACACCCCCCCGCTCCTGCCCTCCATCTTGCATCCTGTATCCTGCATCCGTTCCTATGAATCCCCCGAGCGCCGGCGGGACCGCCGTCCCGAAGTTCCCACCTGGGCCGCCAGGTCGAGTTCCAATCCCGGCAGGGCCTGGGGCCGGAAGACCTCCCCCGCCTCGACCGTCGTCCGACACAGG
>Ga0105155_1000042_pt1 | contig 34345 bp, 38 predicted proteins | sample SSWtaG_2_FD_89589 | JGI IMG/M metagenome (GOLD analysis project Ga0105155, IMG submission 89589) | Hot spring microbial communities from Sandy's Spring West, USA to study Microbial Dark Matter (Phase II) - SSWsed_130316 | ecosystem: Environmental > Aquatic > Thermal springs > Hot (42-90C) >...
ACTTTGCTACGGTCTGGTTCTCCGGCAGCCCCTGCTTAATCCAGCCCCTTCTAGTAGCAGGTCTGACCTCTTCAACCTCAAAAGGTATTTTATCGGGATTTCCGAACAAAGCAACTTCAAGAAATCTCTCCCTAGCATTCAACACCATCACGCTCGTAATGTAATTAAGTGATCTAGTTACATAATATTATATCTTGTCTTACGCGTTGTATTTACACAGGTGCTAATGTAACAGTTTCATTATATTAAACAATTTTGTCTTTCAAATCTTCTCATAATGTCCTTTCCTTATCTTCTTCCTGTTTATTTCACAACTTTATTCTTCCTACAAATTCTCTCTAAAGAAAGCTCTTACTACTGTAGGGAGATGCCAGCTCTGAACAAACTTCTCTAATCATTTTATCTCTTTTACTTCTAGAAATTTTTCATTTCTTTCGTCTAATTTAAATACCTCCTAAAAATAGATTTATTCGAGAAAAATGTATAGGAATGAAGCTGAGAAAAAGCGTTATTTGAGTATTGAAGAGATTCCCGGTGTAACTCCTTCAATAGCGGAGAAACTGCGTGAATTAGGCTTTAACACTGTTGAATCATTAGCTATGGCTACTATACGTGAGCTTGAGCAGGCGGGTATAAGTGATAAAAAAGCATTTGAAATAATTAATGCCGCAAGATCTTCAATAACGTTATCATTTATACGCGCAGACGAGCTACTTGAAAGGCGGCAGGAAGTGCTCCGTTTAACTACTGGAAGCAAGAAGCTTGATGAACTTTTGGGAGGCGGTCTTGAAACCCAGACTATAACGGAATTTTATGGCGAGTATGGCTCAGGTAAGAGTCAAATTGCCCATCAGGCATGCGTCAATGTCCAGCTGCCTCCTGAGAAGGGAGGTTTAGGTGGCGGAGCCCTATATATAGATACAGAGAACACTTTTAGGCCCGAGCGGATAGTTCAGATGGCCAAGTTTAGGGGGCTAGATCCGCAGAAGGTTGTCAAGAATATTATTTGGGCTGAGGCGTACACATCTGATCATCAAATGTTCCTGCTTGAGAACGCTGATAAAGTGATAAAGGAAAATAATATCCGGTTAATAGTGATCGATTCATTAACAGCTCACTTTAGAAGCGAATATATTGGGCGCGAAAACTTAGCTTTGAGACAGCAGAAGCTCAATCAACACATGCATAAATTGATTAGGCTGGCAAGAGCTTTTAATGCCGTTGCTCTAGTAACCAACCAAGTTATGTCCAGTCCAGAAGTCTTCTTCTCTGAAACAGTCCGCCCAATAGGCGGGCATATAGTTGCCCATACAAGCCACACGCGAGTCTTCCTTAGAAAGAGTGCTAAAGGCCCTGTGAGAATAGCTCGTCTAGTTTCAAGCCCATATCTTCCAGAGGGTGAATGCCTATTCAAAATAACTGAGAACGGTATAGAAGATGTCAGTGAAGAGGATAGAGCGGGCTGGGAATAGGATACCAGTACCCACTGCGCTCTTAGATTCTTTCTTTCAGCACATATCAGATAGAAGATTTACTGAAGCTGAGAAGTGCCTGCAGGAAATAGATGAAAAAATTAGGGAGAAAGATTACAATGATTTTAAGCGCGGTTTCATACAAGCGCTTAAAGGCATACTTATAATGCTTCGGTCGACTGATCAAAGCACTTTTCTCAGCAATCTTAATCTAAGTAACATTGAGAACCTAAAAAAGTATTATAGTGAATTCTCGTCAAATGCTAATAATGGGCTGCATGCCGACTACGATAGAGGGTATTTCTCGGCTTTAGCAGAATATATACTCTTCGCAATTAAGCGCGCCGAATCAAGGGAAGAAACTCCACCTAAAGATTAATATGGGTAAAGCGTGTATAAAAGCGCCCAGAAAAAGATCCAGGATGAAATGTATATGCTGAGACCCGTTTTAGTTATATCTGATGGCTTGCTAACCTTTGCAATAAATATCTGTCTCAAGATTTTATCACTTATAAGGTAAATTGCTGTGCTCAACATTATTCCACTAAGTATATTATTAACCTTTAAGATCATACACATAACAGCGGTTAAGACGCCTAGAGCCAATTTTATCCAGTAAATAATATTTAAAGGCTCCATTTAGCATCTACCTTTTGGTGATTGCTTGAGGAAAGAGATTAGCAGTCTCGATTTAGCGGTAATAGTTTCGGAGCTTAATGATTTCATAGTGGGCTCCCGAATAGGTAAAGTTTATCAAATAAATCATAAAATCTTGCTCTTAAAGCTTCATGGTTCTGGAGGCGAGAGACAGCAACTTTTAATAGAGGCTGGTAGAAGAATTCATTTAACTTCCTATGAATTTGAGAAGCCTGAGAAGCCGCCGATCTTTTGTATGGCCCTTAGAAAATATTTAGAAGGCGGAATTATCGAGGAAATCGCCCAATATGATTTTGAGAGGATTGTTGAAATTTCTATTAAGCGCGGAGACCATAAATATCGTCTAATAGTCGAACTATTTGAAAGGGGAAACATAATACTTGTGGATTCGGAAAACAAGATTCTACATGCGTTAACATATAGAAGAATGAGAGACAGAAACATCTTACGCGGTGAAGAATTCAAGTATCCTCCAAAAAGGGGAGTCGACTTAAAACATGTAAGCCAAAATGATATCCAAAAGATAAAGGACTTTGGGCAACTAGAGGTTGTTAAGGCTTTAACAAAACTTCTAGGCATAGGAGGCTTTTATGCCGAGGAAATTCTTCTAAGATCCGGAATAGACAAGAATAAACAATGTTCCTCACTTAGCGTTGAAGAATTAAATATTATATATGATGCTACTGTGGATTTAATATCAAAAATCGAGACTAAAAATTACAGGCCATGTATCTTTATTAATGAGAGAGACGAATGGATTGATGTTGCCCCGTTTCCTCTAAAGAAATACTCTAGTTTTCACACGATTGAGATGGATACATTTAACAAGGCTCTCGATGAATATTATATGAAAGCGTCAGTTAATTTGAGTGCCAAGCAGGTTGAAGAGGAATCTAAGCAGGAACTAGCATCCCTAGAAAGAATCCTCGAGAATCAAAGAAATAAATTATGCGAGCTAAAGGATAAAGCTAACCTTTACCGTAAAATTGGTGACATAATATTTAGCCACCTCTATGAGATTGATGCCCTAATAGACAGGATTATGGGTGAGAAAAGGGGAGGTAAAGATTGGGACGAGATTGAAAACATTCTGATTAAAGAGAAAGAGAAATCCATTACTCCCTCAACATATTTTGTGTCTATTGACGCGGAGAAATTATCCATTAAAGTTTCAGTCGATGGGCAAATATTTGATCTAAACCTTAAGAAGAACGCTCAGCAGAACGCAGCGGAATACTATGAGATGGCTAAGAGGGCTGAGGATAAAATTAGCGGAATAGAGAAAGCAATTGAGCAGACAATTGCAAAAATTGAGGCGGTTAAAGCTGAGACTCGCAAAAAGATGGAGACAATATTCAAACTAACACCGCCCAAAAGAAAAAAGGAGTGGTATGAAAAATTCCGCTGGTTTTTCTCCTCTGACGGTTTTCTTGTTATAGGTGGGAGGGATGCATCAACAAATGAAACTATAATTCGCAAGTACATGGAGGATCATGACATAGTTCTTCACGCTGATATTCCAGGCTCACCCTTCGTTGTAATTAAAACTTATGGGAAAGAGCCAACGGAGAAAACGATCTTTGAGGCTGCTCAGTTCACCGCCTCATATTCACGGGCATGGAGGGAACAGATTGGGGCAATAGATGTCTATTGGGTTAAACCTAGTCAGGTAAGCAAGACTCCGCCCTCAGGAGAATATCTTCCTAAAGGAGCCTTCATGATTTATGGGGCCAAAAACTACATTAGAAGAGTCCCACTCGGGATAGCTATAGGCGTTAAAATGCACGAAAATATTCCAAAAGTAATTGGCGGTCCAGTTGAAGCCATAGCAAAACAAACAAATTTATACATAAAGATAATTCCAGGTAATGAACCCAGCGGAAAGCTTGCTAAAGATATTAGGGGTGCTCTCGCAAACATGGTTTCCTCTGAAGACCGCGAAAAGATACTAAAAATTCCTTTAGAAGAGATTCAAGCCTTTATACCACTGGGCAGAGGAAGCATAAGTGAGAAATAAAATTCAGCGGTATTTCTCAATAAAATATATATGTTTAACTGATAATTTTATGTTTTAACGGTTAGTTAAAAAGGTGGCTCAGCATGGAATTTTATGAGGTTATTAGAACTCGTAGAAGCATAAGATCATACAAGCCTGATCCAGTACCGGAGGATGTTTTAATGAGGATTTTAGAGGCTGCTAGAATAGCCCCTTCAGGATCAAACCGCCAACCATGGAAATTCATAATTGTAAAGGATGAGGAGTTAAAGAAGAAACTGGCAGCTGCATGCCATAACCAAATGTTTATTGCTGAAGCGCCAATCGTTATAGTTGCCTGTGGATATAACATCCACTGGAATAGGGGAGGATATATGGGCGACTTAAGTATGCTCGTTGACGTCTCAATAGCGTTTACGCACTTAATTTTAGCAGCTAGAGCGGAGGGGCTAGGGACATGCTGGATAGGCGCATTTAATAATGAGGAAGTAAAAAGCATCCTCGGTATACCGAAGGACGTTAATGTTGTTGCAATAACACCGCTAGGTTACCCAAAGGATGAAGGGTTCGGAGAGCCTGGACCTAGAAAGCCGCTATCTGAAATAATATCCATAGACAAGTTTTAAATTTCTTGTAAACCTAACTTTATCTCATGAAGAAAGAAATACTCATTGTTCCTGAACCTAAATATTTAAGATTTACTGGCAAATGGTTCGCTTTTAACGGATTTACAAATTTTCCGGAGTTTCTCAGAAGCGAATTCAATATTCCGAAGGGTGACTGGGTAATATCCGAGTCTTCTGGTGAGGGAAATGGGTTGATCATAGAGGATGGTAAAGTTACAGTGTATGGCGATAAAAATGTATGTTATGCAACACTTATACAGCTTATTATCCAAGGAAAAGGCTTCCTGCCGGAAGTTGAAGTTAAAGAGAAATTTAGATTCAACTTTAGGGGTTATCACCTTGATATAGCTAGGGGCGGAGTCCCAAAACTCGAAACATTCAAGAAGATACTTCGTTTACTCTTTCTGCTTAAATATAATTACTTTGCCATATATTTTGAGGATTTATTCCCTTGGAAAAATTACCCGCAGATAGGTGCGCATAGAGGGAGACTAACCGAGGAAGAGCTTAAGGAGATAGTAGAATATGGCAAAAGATTGGGAATAGAGGTATTCCCATCACTTGAACTTTCAGGTCATATGGAGAATATACTCTCATTACCTGAATTCCAAAAATTCAGTGAGTGGCACAATCCAAAAGAGGGATGCTTAGACTTGAGTAATGAAGAGGCCAGAAAATTCGCTTATAAACTTCTTGAAGAAGTGATAAACTATTTCCCTTCATCCAAACACGTTCACATAGGTGGGGATGAAACGTGGGCTTTAGGTAGGGGCAAAAGTCTAAATATAACGTGGACATTCGAAGGACCTAGACTTTATGAAATGCACCACAGAAATATGATTGAGCGAATAGTAATGGCAGGTAAAAAGCCGATTCTTTGGGGAGATATGATCTCCGGAATGTACCTTAGAGATGACGCATCAAAATGGAGTGAAATTTTAGAGAGCGAAATATGGAAAAAATCGCTTATAGCCAACTGGGATTATAGCCCAAGCCAAAAGCAGCATTTCAAGAACAAAATAAAAATTTTTAAGGATAAAGGTTTAGAGCAGATAGTCTGTCCAGGACTCTCAAATTGGAACAGATATTATCCCAATTTTGATGCTGCCTTAGAAAACCTAAGAAATTTTTTGTCAGCGGCTATTGAGGAGGAAGTAACAGGCTTTTTATTGACCGCTTGGGGTGATGATGGTGAGGAATGCTTATTCTCGCTATTAGATCCCCTCATATTGGCAACCATGGAGTTCGCTGAAGGAAATGGAGACTGGCAAAGAAAGTGGCTTGCGATAAGTGGAGAAGATGAAAGCGTTCTTAATGCAAGGCTGCTCTTTGGGAAAGGAATATTCTCAGACATCATAAAGCACGTTATATTTAGAGATTATTGGTACAATAGGCTCCCAAAGGAGGAAAAGGAAAAGATAAAGGGAGAATGGACAGAAATTTTGAAATCAGTTAAAGATGTCAAATTACCTGAAGACCTAGATTTTATAAGGAAACTGCTAACCTTAGGGATAGAGATTTTTGAAGGTAATGATAAAGTCTCTGACTATATATCAATCTCTAATACATACGCAAAACTCTGGCTGAAAGAGAGGAAACCTGAGGGCTTAGAGAGAATTATTGAGAGATTTTGGGGTGCAGCTGGCAGAGTGGATATGAAACTTAGCTAAAAGGCATATTATAAATTCTTAAAGGGAAAAATAATGGTTGATGTTTGGCTTCCTTATGGTGGAACGGAGGTATGCGTCCGGATCCCCACCGAGAACCTTCAGGATATTATTGATGTTAGAGAGAGTAGGGGTGTTGAGAATCCCGCAGATGAAATTAGAGGGGCTATTAAGAATCCAATTGATTCAGAAAGATTAGCAGATACTGTGAAGATAGGAGACAAGGTGGCATTAGCTCTAAATATTTTTGATGCCGCTATAGCTAAGTTAGTGGTTTCCCTAATAATTGAGGAGGTTGCTCAATCAGGGCTAGGGAGTAATGACATAACTGTTATACTCGCTTTTGATCCGTTTCGCTCAAAAAGGGATTACCTTACAAATCAAATAAAGAATGAAATATCGTCGTTAGGAGTTAGTGTTGTAATCCATAATCCCCTAGGCGAAGGCACTTATATTGGTGATACGGAGAGTGGAGTAAAAATCTACTTAAATAAGGCCTTCGCCGAATCAAGGATTAAGATAGTATCTAGCGTGATTGAACCAAACCCATACGCCATGTATAATTGGGGAGGGTATGAGATCGCCCTAGGCCTCTCAGGAATGAAGACGATAGGTGAAATTCTAGCACCGAATTTAAATCTTAACGATTTAGCAAGTTCAGTACATGAGAGTCTCATTGGAGTTTCGAGGAAAATAGAGGGAATCTTTAGTGTGAGTATTATCAGAAACATGAGAGGAGAGGTTATCAAGGCGTTTGCAGGGGACTTAGAAAAATCCTTTTATGAGGGCGCTAAAATCATCGATACAATGTATAAGACTCAAGTAGAGAAAAGAGCTGACATTATATTTATAAGCCCAGGAGGTTCGCCATTAGATGCAAATATTTTTGACTCATATGGATGCCTAGAAAATGCGTTAAAAATTTTAAGGGGGAGGGGAATGATCACATTGGTTGCGGAGTGCTTTGAGGGGTATGGTAATATGGAATTTTATGAGACTATTTCAAGATTCAAAAATGATTTAGGTTCCCTTGAAAAATCGTTAAAAAGAAGGTTTAGTATAGGCGGGTTTTTAGCTTACCGCTTTCTTAGAGCCCTCAAAAGAGCTGAAATATCTATGGTTTCAGTAATACCTGATTACTATGCTTCTGAAATACCGGGTTTAAGAATGTTTAGGATAGCAAATGAAGCCTTAAACTATGCCCTAAAGGAGTATGGAAGAAAAGCGAAGGTTTCCGTAATCCCGCATGGAAACCACATAATTCCTGTACTTAAAGAGGCGGAGAATAATCCTTAAAACAGAAATTTTTAAAGGGGTATTGTTAAAGTTATCTTTTGCTGGGTTGGAAAGTGGAACGAAAATTTACAATAAGAAGATTTAGGCCTGAGGACTTAAATCAAGTAATGTATATAAATCAGGTTTGTTTACCAGAAAATTACTCAACTTATTTCTTCATTGACCTATACACGAATTTTCCGGAAACTTTTATAGTTGCTGAAGAAGATAATAAAGTTGTCGGCTATATAATGTGCCGTATTGAAAGCGGATTCTCGGGATTCAGCCTAATGAAGAGAGGTCATGTAATTTCAATAGCTGTTTTGCCAGGTTACAGGCGGAAAGGGATTGGTGAAGCGCTGCTTAGGGAGGCGCTTCAAGCTATGGTTAACTATTATGGTGTAAAAGAGTGCTACCTGGAAGTTCGTGTTAGTAATAGTCCGGCAATAAACCTCTATAAGAAAATAGGTTTCAAAATTGAGAGAACCATTAGAGGATATTATGCTGACGGAGAGAATGCCTATTTAATGCGGATAAAGATACCACAAGAACTAATGGGAGCTTAATTATGAAGAAGCGTATAACAATTGAGGATGTTGAGCATATAGCCTGGCTCGCACATATAGAGTTAACTGAGGAGGAAAAGAGGGTTTTCGCAGAGCAGTTCAATAGGATTCTAGATTTCTTTAGGAAGATTGATGAGATTGACACAAGTAATGTGCCACCGACATATCATGTCCTAGACTTAGTAAACGTTTTTCGTAAAGATGAGGTTAGGGAGCCGCTGCCTAAAGATAGCGTTCTAATGAATGCACCAAAAAGAGAAGATGGGTTTTTTAAGTCGCCTAGAATAATTTGAGCTTTCATTAGGGGAAGAAAGTTCTATGCCATCAAGGTTATTTGAGCTATCAGCCATAGAGATTGTTGAGAAGATAAAAAGCCAAGAGATATCAGCTGAGGATTATATCGATTCAATAGTGAAAAGGATTCTTAGAGTAGAGGAGAGAATAAACGCCTTCATAACTCTTGAGATTGAGAGGGCGCTAGAAAAGGCTAGGGAGATAGATAAGAGGATTAGTAGGGGTGAGGATGTCGGTAGATTAGCGGGTGTAGCAGTAGCTGTAAAAGATAATATATGCACACTTGGCATTAGAACAACGTGCGCTTCACGAATGCTTGAAAATTTCATTCCGCCATATGATGCAACAGTTATAGAGAGAATTAAGCGTGAAGATGCCATAATAATTGGGAAAACAAATATGGATGAATTTGCGATGGGTTCAACAACTGAAACCAGCTATTTCGGTCCGACAAGAAACCCTTGGGACCTCAATAAGGTTCCAGGCGGCTCTTCAGGTGGTAGCGCTGCGGCCATTATATCAGAGGAGGCTACCCTAGCTTTAGGTTCAGATACTGGTGGTTCAGTAAGGTGCCCGGCTAGCTACTGCTCTACTATAGGGCTTAAGCCCACATATGGCTTGGTTAGCCGATACGGGCTTATAGCTTATGCCAATAGTCTCGAGCAGATAGGACCGTTAGCCAAGAGCACAGCTGACTGCGCATTGCTGCTTTCTATCATAGGAGGCTACGACCCTAGGGACAGTACATCAGTGAACATGCCTCTAAATAATTATTTCAATGTATTTACTGATGATTTAAGGGGGCTAAAAATCGGATTACCAAAGGAGTTTTTTGGTGAGGGGGTTGAGGAACCAGTTAAGAAGCATGTTTGGTCAGCTATACATTTGCTTGAAGATTTGGGGGCAACCTATGAGGAAACCTCTCTGCCAAGTCTAGAATATGCTTTAGCCGCCTACTATATTATCGCCATGTCCGAGGCAAGCTCAAATTTAGCACGTTATGATGGCCTAAGATATGGTTATAGGGTTGAACATGATGATGCCGATTGGGCAAAAATTTATGCAAGAAATAGGCGGATAGGTTTTGGAAGCGAGGTTAAGAGGCGGATAATGCTCGGAACATACGCTTTATCAGCAGGTTACTACGAGCAGTATTATCTTAAAGCCCTTAAAATCAGGACAATAATTCGGAGGGAGTTTGAATCAGCACTTAAAAAGTTTGATGCCCTAATCGGTCCAACAATGCCTATGCCGCCATTTAATATAGGCGAGAAAATTCAGGATCCGCTCACTCTGTATATGTGCGATATATTAACGGTTCCAGCCAACCTAACTGGTTATCCAGCCATATCCATACCATGCGGGTTTGAGGGAAAACTTCCTATTGGACTACAGGCAATAAGTAAACCCTTTGATGAAAGCACCCTTCTAAAAATATCTTTCGCTCTGGAGAATAATACGGATTTCATTAGAAGGAGACCAGAGCTATAACTCTTCATTTTAAGGACAAATATTTAAAAAATAGAGACGTTTGAAATTTTAAGGAGGCATAAACTTGAATCATAGGGAGAGATTTCTTAGAACTTTTGAGTTTAAAGAGGTTGATAGAGTTCCAGATTATGAGTTTGGATATTGGACTGAAACAATAGATAGGTGGCATAGGGAAGGCTTGCCAATGGAAAAGAAGACTAATAGGGATATAGAATTATATTTAGGGCTTGAAGGATGGGATTGCATTGAGATGCTGCCAATTAGAACAGGTCTTTGGCCAACACTCCCAGAAAGGATAATTAGAGAGGAGAGAGATCGGGCAATAGTTGATGATGGAATGGGCGGCATATATATTAAGACAACAACATCATCTTCAGTGCCACACTATATTCGCCATCCATTAAAAAATAGGAATGACTGGGAAAAACTTAGGCCATTCTTTGATCCTGATACACCAGGACGCTTCCCATTAAATTGGGAGGAAGTTGCGGAGAGCTATAAGGAGCGGGATTATCCGCTCGGCATTCACGTTGGAAGTCTTTATGGTTGGCTCAGGAATTGGATGGGTGTTGAGAGAATATCAATAGCTTTCTATAGAGATCCGGATTGGATTGCAGAGATGATGGATACTCTCGTCAACTTATGGATCAAAATAATTCGTAAAGCCCTAAAAGATGTTAAAGTTGACTTTGCAACGTGGTGGGAAGACATGTGTTATAGCCGAGGGCCCTTAATATCAGTTAAACATTTTGAGGAGTTTATGGTTCCAAGATATAGAAGAGTTACTGAAGTATTAAAAGAGTATGGTGTCTACATAAACATTGTTGACTGTGATGGTGATATAAGTCTTCTAGTTCCGGGATGGCTTAAGGCTGGAATAAATTGTATGTTCCCGTTGGAGGCGCGCTACACTAACGTTTACAAGCTTAGAGAGGAACATGGAAATAAGATCCTATTGATGGGCGGGATAGATAAGTTTGCCCTCATAGCTGGCGGGGAGTCTATAAGAAGAGAGCTTGAAAGACTTACACCATTACTTAGGGAGGGCGGATATATACCAACTGTTGACCACAGAGTCCCACCCGAAGTTTCTTATTCAACCTATCTTCAATATTTGAGGGAGAAGCGCAAATGGATCGGAAGGAAAGACATTTAGTGTTCACTGAGCATATTGATTAGAGGAGTCTGTATGAAGAAGACTGCTAAACCTATTGTTGGTGTAACTATTGGCGATCCAGCTGGTATTGGTCCTGAAATATCATTGAAGGCGCTTCTAGAACCTAGCGTCATCAACTCCTGCAGACCAGTTTTGATAGGCGATCTTTCGGTTCTAAAAAAAGTCAGTGAGCGATTAAGAATTCACGTCAACTTTAGAGTTTTAGGTTCTCCGTGTGAGATAAACAATGAAAATAAGTCAATTAATGTAGTAGATTTAGAAAGTATTGATGCAGATAAGCTAATCGTCGGCGCTGCCTCAGCTGAGTCGGGTCGGGCTTCAATACAGTACATTAGGCGCGCTGTAGAATATGCATTAAAGGGGGAAATTGGCGCCGTAGCTACAGCCCCAATAAATAAGAAGGCTATAAGTATGGCTGGAAGTAAGCATATAGGGCATACGGAAATTCTTGCTGCCCTATGTAGTGTTGAGGATCCGCTTACAATGTTCTGGGTTAAAGGCATGAAAATCTTCTTCCTTACAAGGCACGTTCCGCTGATTGAGGCCATAAAGGCTATTAAGAAAGATAAAATTATCCGAATGACAATAAAGGTTGAGAGAGCGTTACGTTGGCTGGGAATTGAAAAGCCGAGAATTGCGATAGCCGCGTTAAATCCTCACGCAGGTGATGACGGCTTAATAGGTAGTGAAGAAATTGAGGAGATAATTCCAGCAGTTAGAGAGCTCCAAAGCATGGGTTTAAATGTCGTTGGGCCCGTTCCAGCTGACAGCGTATTCCATAAGGCCCTAGAGCGTGAATATGATGCTGTCTTATCCCTTTATCATGATCAGGGTCATATAGCTGCGAAAACGCTCGATTTCTATGGGGCTGTTGCAGTAACTCTCGGCCTTCCATTTATCAGGACATCTGTGGATCATGGAACAGCATATGATATTGCTTGGAAGGGTATAGCGAATCCAAGAAGCCTAATAGAGGCTATAAAATTGGCCGCAAAACTATCAAAGATCTACTCCTATAGGGTTGATTGATAAAAGATGCATAAAGTTATATTTGATGCAAATTTTCTCTTCGCACAATTCCAATTCAAAATAGATGTTTTTGACGAAATAGAATCTTTAATTGGCCGATTTGAGCCAATAGTGCTCTCAACAACGCTGGAGGAGCTTAAAAGACTTTCAATGAAAAGATCAGAGAAAGTTCGCAGGCAAGCTATATTAGCTCTGGAGTTGGCTGGAAGGTGTAAGTTGATGGAAGTTGAATTAAAGCCGGGTGAAAGATTCGATAATGTTATACTACGCGTTGCTAAGGAGAATAATTGTATAGTTGCAACAAACGATAGAAGACTTAGAATGAGACTTAGAGAATTTGGTATACCGACAATTTTTGTTAGGCAAAAGTCTTATTTGCAAATAGAAGGATACGTATAATATTTTTCCACCCTCAAAAATTCAAGTTTCAGATAGGATTAGGGCTATTGTTGAGATTGAACGCCATCCAATGGTCAGGAAATGGCTTACAGAATATTCTGATGAAAACTTTGAAAAGGAATTTGAGGAATACAGAAAATTCTTCAGTAGCCTTCAAAGCAATGATAGGGTTGAGGTTTTAATTGCTAAAATGAACGGCCAAGTAGTTGGCTTTCTAGCCCTTTGGCGTATGGATGATAGCGATGAGCGGACAACGAGTATAGGAATAAGCGTTCACCCAGACTCTTGGGGGAGAGGTATAGCGACAAGCCTCATAAAAGAATCTATAAGATTAGCTAAAGATTAGGAAACTTGTTATAGAAACCCTTGAAGAGAACAGCGCTATGAAGCATGTGGCTGAAAAGCTTGGTTTTAATCTTGAAACCATTAGGAAGGGAAAAATCTTTAAAGATGGAGCATATCATGATGAGGATGTTTACGTGCTAAAAATATGAGAAAATCAAAAAATGTTGATAGAAAAATTTAAATACTTAGTGTATCGTGCATACATTACTCCTCGTAGCACCTAAGTGTGCTACAGTGAGCGCGCGAAATAGAAAATGATGGAAGATTGGAGAAGCATTCTCAAGAAGAGTATAACTAGACCAGAACAGATTCTCGAAAGATTTAAAATCGACATAAATCCCATTAAGGCCGTCGTCGAGAAGTATCCAATGTTCGTTTCAAGATACTACTTTAATCTTATAGAGGAAGTTGATGACCCTATATGGAAGCAGTGCATACCAAGCCCGCTGGAGCTTCAGGATCCCTACGGATATGAGGATCCGCTAAATGAGGAGGGGGATAGTCCAGTACCGGGGCTAGTGCACAGATACCCTGATAGGGTTTTAATGTGCGTTTCGAGCAACTGCGCAACATATTGTAGATTCTGCACTAGGAAGAGGATGGTTGGTAAGCCGTCAATAAGATTCTCAGATAACATTTACCTAGCGCAAATCGATTATATTCGTAGGAACCCATCTATAAGAGATGTGCTTCTCTCCGGCGGGGACCCATTCATGTTACCCGACGAAAAGATAGAGTTTTTGCTGGAGAAGCTCAGGAGGGTACCTCACGTTGAAATACTTAGGATAGGCACCAGAGTTCCGTGCACATTGCCGCAAAGGATAACGCCGAAACTATGCCGGATGCTTAAAAAGTACCATCCATTGTACGTGAATGTCCACTTCGAGCATCCACGAGAAATAACTGAGGAGGCTGAGAGAGCATGCGGGCTACTAGCTGACGCTGGAATACCTCTTGGAAACCAGTCGGTTCTCCTTAAGGGCGTAAATGATGATCCAGAAGTTATGAAGAACCTAGTCCAAAAGCTACTTAAAATACGTGTTAAGCCCTATTACCTCTTCCAAATGGATCTCGTAAAGGGGACATATCACTTCAGAACTAGAGTTGAGATTGGACTAAAAATACTCGAAGCCCTTATTGGAAAAACCTCCGGACTAGCTGTGCCGCGCTTTGTAATAGATGCTCCAGGTGGTGGTGGCAAGATACCGCTTCAGCCCAACTATGTTATCTCAATGGATGACGAGAAGATAGTTCTGAGAAACTATGAGGGGAAGGTATACGTTTACTCACAAATACCCCGTGAGGAGACATGTGGAGAAGTTTATCCGCTATTTAAAGCATCCAAGCCAATATGTTGAACAGAGAAGTTTATAAGTTAGAGCTTGATCCTTGATGACCCTCAAAGTTGGCTTAATATATAATCTTAGAAGAAAAATTGAAGGTAACGAGAACATACCGGAAGACTTCTATGTAGAGTTCGATGATGAAAGCACTGTTAACGCTATTGCCTCGGCCCTAAGAAGAGGTGGATGCAAAGTAATAAAGATTGAGGCTGATGAGGAAGCCTATTTTAAATTACATAGGTTAAAACCGGACATAGTCTTTAATATTGCTGAGGGGTTACGTGGTGAGAGCCGCGAATCCCATATACCAGTAATATTAGAGATGTTGGGCATACCATATACTGGTTCTAGTCCAGCGACGCTAGCAATATGCCTTAACAAAGCCCTAACGCATAAGGTTCTAAGCTCCTATGGTATTCCGTCACCTAAATTCCAGGTTTTTAAGAGCCCCTATGAGAAAATTGATAGCGACCTGCAATTCCCACTTATCGTTAAACCCTTACTTGAGGGTTCGAGCAAGGGAATTAGAAGCAAATCCCTCGTAAAAGATGAAGATAGCTTAAGAAGACAGGTTTCCTGGCTTATAGAGAATTATAGGCAGCCAGCTATAGTTGAGGAATTTATGCCTGGTAGAGAGTTCACTGTCGGATTAATAGGAAACGACGAGCCTGTAGTCCTACCAATAGTTGAAATACAACTTGATAAACTACCTAACTCGGCGAACCCGATATATTCTTATGAGGCCAAGTGGATTTGGGATACCCCCGAAAACCCACTAGACATATTTAGGTGCCCAGCTGAAATCCCTAAGGATCTTGAGGACTATATAAAGGAAATATCTATTAAGACCTTTAAGGTCTTAGAGTGTAGAGATTTATGCCGTATAGATATTAGATTGGATGGTGAGGGAACCCCTAGGGTTTTAGAAGTGAATCCTTTACCGGGCCTGATACCCGATCCAAAAGCCCATTCGTGTTTTCCAGAAGCCGCTAGGGCGGCTGGCTTCACCTATGATCAATTGATATGTACAATACTTTGGCAGGCTCTGAAAAGATATGGACTCCAACATTTATTTAAGAGAAGATCCCTAGTTAAGATACCGTGAAAATATCTTCTTATGAAAGGTCTCTGCCAGCCCTCTTAAGGGCGAAATCTATTATCCTCCTAACAAATTCACTAAACGTTATTCCAGCAGCTCTTAACGAGCGGGTGAAGCCAGCTTCAGGAGATATATCAGGGTTCGGATTAACTTCGAGGACATAGGGGATTTTCGTCTCGTTCTTTAGGCGTATATCTACTCGTGCATAATCTCTGCATTTTAGAGCTCTATATGCTTTTAAAGCAACCTCCTCAATAAGGCTCTTTAATTCAGCATCTAATTCAGCTGGGCAAACTGGTTTAGTCTTAGCGTATTCATCACTCTCTTTAAGCCATTTAGCCGCATAATCAACTATCTTCGGCTCATCCTCGAAGCCAAATACTATTTCAGATATCGGTAGAACAATTGGTTCCTCATTACCTAAGATCGAAACGTTGAATTCTCTCCCGCATATATATTCCTCAACGAGAGCTGGCTGCTTATAAACCCTATTCACATAATTCACCTGTCTCTTAAGCTCCACATGATCTCTAACAAAACTATGTCTTGAAATCCCTATGCTAGCATCCTCCCTCAAGGGCTTAACCATTAATGGGAATTTCAGTCCCCACTTTAGGGCTTTAGGCTTCTCCATTATTTGATAGTTTGGCGTCGCTACATCATGAGCCCTTAAAACATCTTTTGCCAAGCCCTTATCTTGGCATAATCCAAGAGATAATGAGTTTGAACCAGTATACGGTATCCTTAAAATTTCAAGTATTGCTGGTACATGCATTTCAAGCCCGCTCTCGCCCATAAACCCCTCGCAAAGATTCACAACAACATCAGGCTTACAGAGTTTTAGAACTCTAACAAATTCCTCTAGATCATCTCTAATAGGGAGCATCTCGTATTGGAAACCAAGTTCTATTAAAGCATCTTGAACGGCATTTACTTGATCCAAAATTTCAGTTTCAGCTATATAATCAATGCTTTCACCCTTCACTGGCCTAGTAGGCAAGTTAAAAACTATGCCGACTCTAAGCGACAATTACATTACCACCCTCTAAGCATCTAACCTTTTGAATGGCATATCGAAATATATCTTCTTATCTTTTAGGGGAAGAGATTTATTAGACGTCTCTTTTACCTTTATCCCAACTATGGTAGGGAACCCGCTGGCAAATATAGCTTCAACGATAAAGTCTACGGTTAAAGGAAACATTAGGGTACTGGTGATTAGGGATTTAAGTCTAACAATAATAGCTGGATTAAGTGGTGGTTTAGACATACTTTTCATTAAGAAGGTTCTTGGGGCGGACGCTATAATTCTAAGTACGCTCGCATCAATATGGTCATTTGTCTTCCTAGCGTTCATATTGATTAGGTGGATATCTGATCATTATAGCCGTAAAAAGATGCTGATTGCTGGTATGCCCTCACCTTACCAAACCCACTAATATTCGCCTTCGCGTTAGATTGGCAGGCCGCAATGGTGGCTAATTTTCTTGGAGCCGTCGGCACAGCTCTCGCTGCGCCAGCATACGTGTCGCTCTCATTCTCTTATTCTGAACAGAGGACTCGAAGTAGAACTATAGCCGTGATGAACACAATAAATAATGTGGCGAACATAACTATTCCGCCATTAGGCGCAATGCTTATTCAAACGTTAGGGGTGGAAACTTAAGGAAACTTAAATTGGATTAGAAATGTATTTTTAGTCCAATTCTTCCTTACAGCAATCGTTTTAGTTTATACATGGAGGAATCTTGAAGATAAGAAGCCAATAATTAAGAGGAGGCAGAAAAAGCCAATATTTTTGGACAAATGGTAAGAATATGTGGGATTTCAAAGAAAAGGAAGGCTACACCATGGCTTTTTCTAGCCCTGACCTGGCCCTGGGCTTGGGAGGTGATCGCGCCATTCTGGGTGATATACGCTGCTGAGGTATACAATTCGCCAATGTTAATCCTAGGTTTTCTACCCTCAGTCTACAGTCTAACATCAGCCTTACTTATGCCTTCCCCTCGCTGAAATCTCAGACAGGAAAGGCAGAAAGAAGGTGATTCTATTCACCCGCCCATTCCTTTACGCATGTTTAGCCCTCCTATTATTTGGCGGAACATTTAAGGGGATTAGGTGATTCTATTCACTCCATTCATTCCTTTAATAGCATGGATATTCAGGGCTATAGGTGATGCTTCAGGACTCTCATGGATTGCTGCCTCAACTGAGGTTATGCCTGAAGACCTTCAAAGCGAATGGGAGGCCACAAGGGATTTCCTATGGAGAAGCATGTCTATACCAGCAGTATTAGTTGGGGGATTATTATGGAATATTGATCTGAGATTGCCCTTTCTAATGGCGCTTATCGTTGACGGAATTATCAGATTTCCAGTCCTAATATATGAGATTCCGGAAACCCTAATAATTCATGGACACCACCATCCAACTGGGCCACACATAATCCTTTATGGATTACCTGGCTCCGGAAAACATCGATTGCGCGTCTAGTCCAAAAGGAATTGTCCCTCGAAATAATCGATGAAAGCACCATCAGAAATGGGAAGCTAAGCGGCTCCCCACCTTTAATACCATTCATTGATAACAATGATGAAGAGATTAAAAAGAAACTCGATGATATTCTCGCTAAAATAAATAGGGCTGCAATCATAGAGGGGAACCGGCAATCTTTGCGGCTAAAGATGAGGATAAAGGACTAATAATTTTATTAGTTGCACCTAAAGAAGAGAGAGTGCAAAGAGAAATTAAAGAGCATGGCGAACCCGATTTCGTTACGCTTAAAAGGATTAAGGAAAAGGATCGTAAAATTGCTAAGTTAACGCGCCAACTATTTGGTGCAGATATATCAAAGCTTCCTCCATTCGACATAACCATAAATACTGAGAGAATACCACCAGAAAAGATTGTAAAAATTGCTTTGTGAGTTATTGGCTAACGGCTTTCTGAGATGCTTTAACAGGGCGCCTTTCGCCGTAGATTAAATGGAACTGCATCATGTTCAATATGAATAGAGATGAGCTTAAAGTGAAGGGCATGTATAATTGGGCAACTTGAAAGAAGAATCCCGTTATAGCTGGCGCAAGCGAGTTTACAAACGACCTGAGAGAGTTACTTATACCTACAAGCGAACCTGTACTAGATTCTCCGGCTATTATCGTAGCGAAGGATTGACGTATAGGCATGCTGAGTTCTATAGAGAAGTTGTAAAATATGAAGTTTAAGCTGGCCAGATTGAAATCTCCTATAAACGGCAATATGAATGCAAGCAAGCCTGAAGCTGCACGCGTAGCCATTAAACATTTCACGTATCCAAATCTAACCGCAAATAATGGCGCAATAACGTATGCGGGTATAGGCAAAATTCTAGCCGCAGCATAAATCGGGGCTAAATCTTCAGGTCCCACGTTAAACTTTAGGTAGAAGTATAGCGGAGCTAATGATGACACCAATTGTATAGCAACACCATCTGTACACCTAACCATGGAGTACACCATAATCTCCTTTAAGGTTGATGGCTGGAGTATGGGCAGCTTACCATTCTTAAAGGTGTCATGCTGCGCCTCCCTAATGAATATTATAAGGCTTAGGGAAGTAAGCGATAATATGAGACCGAGCCAGAATAGGGGTACATATGAATCGATTTCTGAGAAGCCCATAGCTTTCTGAACGTATAATGGTAGCATAGCCAGAAGCGACCCGAGGGAAGAACCTATAGCATTCGTAATGGCTATTAGGCTAAATGTCCTGGTGCGTTTAACATCATCCTTAATCTTATCAGCGATGTAGCCGGAAACAACCGGTTGACCAGCGCCTACACCTTCACCTAGAGCGCCTATGCCTTGAGCAATTACTAAAACCCAGAAATCTCTGCTTAGAATATAAAGCATGAACCTAAGAGCGGAAGTGAAGCTCCCTAAAGCCAAGAAAGGTTTTCTTCCATACTTATCTGAAAGCACGCCGAATAAAGCCGAATCCAACGCGCTTATAATTAAACCTATGCTCGTTATAAGACCCACGGTTAAGGGATCGAATCCTAGAAGGGTGAAATATATCGGCCGCACAACATTCAGAAATCCCATGGGTATACGTCTAATAAACATGCTTAAAGTTAGTAGGTTTACATCCCTACCGGCGTCTCCAGACTGGGATTTCATCATCCCCACAGTCTCCCAATTATTAAAATAGAAACAATTTAGCAAGTTTTTGCTTTGTGGTTTAATTAATTTCTCTGTTTAGCTCTCTTTTATGGATTGGAATGCTGTTGATGAGGGGCTTATTGGGCATGGTGAGCTCCTGCTCAGCCTAGATTACAGAGAACACACCATGCCCAAAAACATGGAGGCCATAGCTAAAGCATATATATACAATATGCTAATAAACCTGCAAAACTAAAGAGAGCAAACAGCCTAAAACCAGGAGAGAAACTCAAACCAAAAGAATTAAACCACAAAGCTTAAAAATAATTAAAATTTTGCGTGGCGAATGAGGAAGACGCCAACAAATGGTCATTTGCATCTGAAAATTTTAATGTTAATTTTAGCGATAAAGATTTATGCTGGATTGCCCAAAATAAGGGTTAAGGAGTTTTAATCATAGGTTTAAAATATATGAGGGAGGAGATCAGTTTTCCATTAGAGTTCACTTCAACCTGATGCTAGAAGAAGCGAGAATACTTAGGAAAGGTGTTTAAATGGTTTTCTACGTTATTTACAGGGCTTCAAAAGAATATAAGAATAGAAGTTTGATACCCAAGCGCCTTGAGACTTTAGGTTGTAAGCGTATATGCAGCTCATTTTGGGAAGCAAATGAGCGAAGAATTGACGAGGTCTTAAGAGTTGTTAGCGACAATCAGCCGATACTATTAAAGAGAGTTAGAGATATTAGAAAGCCCACGTATGATGCTGAAGGAAACATAATTGATTTTGGCAGCCTCATTATAGCCACCTACAATGCTGAAAAAGACGAAAGCGGCAAAATAAGGGGGCTGCTCAGAAAAGCACCATATATAAAGTTATGCCGATCGGTTTACGCCTTCTGCCAAAATAACAACCAATATGGCAGGAAGAGAGGAGATGCCTTTAACATCAATTATCTCTTCTCTCTCATGAAGGAAAGTGATAGAGATGCAAGAATAATTCCTAGAATTATTGTTGTAAATAGTACTGAAGCTACAAGCATATTACTTGAGAGAGTCAAGTTGAGGGTTGCGAAGAAGACAGAAAAAATACTTAATGGATACAAAAATCTTATGCAAGCCTTGGTTGAGGAGCACATAGATAAAAAACGTCTGATTGAAGAAGAGAAAAAACTTTATAGCGAATTTGTTTCTCTGAGAAAAATAGCTATGTTTTACGAAAGATGGTTAAGATTAGACTTTGCAAAAGAGATCATGAAGGTCTACTCAGCGATAAGAAAAATACAATCACTAAAGATGGATTAACTCACATAGTCAATTTAAAAAATAAAAACTAATCAAAAACAAAAATATAATGGCGGGATATTGTTCTACTTTAGGGCGATGAATCTACCATTCCTCCTCTTCTTCCTCCCACTCTTCCTCTTCCCACTCTTCTTCGCCCCAGTCCTCCCATTCTTCCTCCTCTTCCTCTTCCTCCTCTGGTAAAGTCTTCCTCTTAGACATATGGTTCACCATCCGGGAATCAATTTGAGATACGGGAATCAAATAAATATTTGCTAAAAAGGGCGAGGGAACATACTAAAAAATTTTAGCAAAAAAGGAATAAATTTTACTTATTTACAAAAGAAAATCATTTTTTATCACTCTTTTTCACATTTAAGACTTTAAAATTCTTTTTGTTTGAAGATAAACTTAATATTCAGATAAAAATCACTCTTTTATGATGCTTAAAAACGTAAGGATAAATTTTTAACTTACAAATTAATAGTGCCCCTACTTTAAAATTTTTCCTGTTTCAATATACCACAAATATAGATCTAACTCCCCCAATCTAAGCCCGGTTTTCTCAGCTACTTCACTGAGTATTCTTTCAATGTCCATGTATCTGCGTCTCGTTAATGTTTTCGGTTTATCAATTAACCCGTACTTTAACAATAGATTAACTATGTGAAAGTCTATTATGGCTAGGTTCATGAAACCTATGTTTCTAAGGAAATGGCTCGCTTCCTTATAGCCTATTCCTTTAATGTTTCTTGTAAGCCACTTCCGTAAATCCTTCTCGTTAGGAGACGACTTTAAAATACTGTCTAGTTGGTGAATAAATTTTCTTGCTTCAACAATGTACCTAGCTCTTAGGGTTGGATACCGGTGTCCTAAAGACCTAAGTTTTTCCTCTAACTCATTCTCCGGAAGAGTTATGAAACCGTCACCGATTATCCTTTGGATCTCTATACTTTTCTCGGCGCTAAAGTTTGCTGTCAATATGCAGAAGCAGAGCTCCTTAAAAATTTCGGTAATAGGCTTATTTCTGTTCTCTTTGAACTCTTTCACTTTACTTTCAACAAGACACTTAATATCACTTTCCTTAAGATGCTTAATTTGCTCTACCAGACTATCTAAACTATTCAAACTGCGTGCACCCAATCTAGATGCTTTCTCCACCTGTTTTCCCCTTTTCATCCTGTTGTGTAATTTCGTCCATCACTCGAAATCTTACAATATCCCATCTCTCATCTTCAATACGTCTTCTATCTTAGCGTAAATACCCTTCTCTTACAACGTAACTTTCTAGTCTTTGAAGTAATTGTAGAAGCCGCATGTGCAGTAAAATATTCCCTGTTCAATAATGTTATCTTTGATTGAGATGAGCTTTGCTTTAATCTCTGGAGAACCTAACCTATAATTTCGTCAAAGACCTCATTAATTAGTATCATTCAACAACTTTAAAACGTACACGTATTTGACAAAACATGGGTATGTAGGCTAAAGCGTTACAATGAACATTAGGCGCTCTATTAGTTCCTTATATCTGTTCCTAATTGTAACCTCAGTTACCTTCGCTATCTCAGCTATTTCCCGCTGCGTTCGCTTCTCGCCAACTAATACTGAAGCCACATAGCTTGCAGCAGCAGCTATACCTGTTGGGCCTCTTCCAGATGTCAATTTGAGCTCAGATGCTACTAAAAGTATTTTATTAGCGATCTCCTCAACCTTCCCCTGCATTGTAAGTTGATTTGAGAATTTTGATATATAATGGCTTGCTTTAAGTGGAGGTATGGAAAGATTAAGCTCCTTAACAAGGAACCTGTAGCTCCGCCCAACCTCCCTTTTACTTATATTTGCCGCATTAGCTATCTCATCCAGGGTTCTTGGAAGACCGCATTGCCTACATGCTATATAAACAGCAGCTGCACTTATCCCCTGAATTGATCTCCCACGTATAAGGCGCTCCTTAACAGCCTTCCTATAAATTATCGAGCTAGTTTCAAAGATACTTTTTGGTAAAGATAGAACGTTCGCTATCTTCGTTATCTCTGAAAGAGCAAATGCCAAATTTCTCTCTATGGCGTCTGAAACTCTTATCCTCCTCTGCCACTTTCTAAGCCTATACATTTGTGCCCTCTGATTAGCGTCAAACTTCTTGCCGAAAACGTCTCTATCGTGCCAATCAATCATTGTGGACAGGCCTTTATCATGAATTGTGAATGTTACTGGCGCGCCGACCCTAGCCCTCTTATCCCGCTGCTCATTATCAAAGGCTCTCCATTCGGGACCCTGATCCACCATCTTCATATCTACTACATATCCGCATTCCATACAGACTACTTCGGCGGAATCGTAATCACGCATCAACCTCATGCTGCCACATTCTGGACAGCGCTGAACATCCCTGAGAATTGGGGGAAGAGATTCTCCATCCTCATTCAATTTTATCTCTTCCCCCTTAGATTTTTAGTTTTAGGCATAACGTATATAGGCGAACCAACTATTTTCTTGGGGTTCTGATCCTTGACTTCGATTTCAATATAGGGCGATTTTACCGGTCCAAAAATATCTAGTACTATACCTATTGGTTTTTTCTTAATGTCAAAAATGGTTGCGCCGATCTTAGGGAGATCTTCAACCTTTGCTATCGCCCTATTATTTGGGCCGATGTGAAGAACTTCTCCAATCTTCCTCAAGCTTATACCCCGCTTAGAAAGGATGGATAAAAAAATTGATCTTAACCGGCTATTTAAACATTTCTTAAGAGCGAACTACGTAGAAAGCCTTATCAACTCAGATGCAACCTCTTTCAAGATTTGACTTTTCTTCTTCCCATTTCTTTTGACAATTATGAAGCCCATTTTAATCCAAGGAAGGCGTGGATAAGCCGATTTCTGGGATATTTCAAAATTTAAGCCAAGGTTCTTGACGGCTTTCTCAAGCATAACAATATTTGGCGAAGTTACGCAAAGCTTTCTTGATAGGCGTCTACCCTCACGTCTAGTTTTCGATGAATCAAAGTAGACCGGCCATAAGATTATTGTATCTCTTCTCCGCATCCCCAGCGCCTAAACAATTTTTATGGTATATCATTTTAATTTGTTGACAATAAATTTACTTTTTCTTGTCAATTAACACGGCGTTTAAAACTCCATTTTGTCCAGGTCTTGAAGTTACCTTAGCTGTTCCAAGCGGGGTCTCTATTAGGCAACCTTTTGTTATAACCCCCCTCCTATTATAATCTATGTTAGCTGGATTCTCAAGAACCCTAATTATTTCAACTTTCTTCGTCTCTCCAGTCTCGGGATCAGAAACATTCACCCATTTAGCGCTCACTAACCTAACTTTTATGTTACCTCCTCTTCTGCGGCTCGTTTTAGTCTTGTGCTCGCCTAAAATTGTTTCTGTTGGGAATGAACCCATCTCATACTTTCTTTTGCCTCTATAAGGTTTTCTTTTTCCACCAGTAGGTTTTCTTTTATGCAAATCTCCATGCCAAACGGACATTTACGTTCCCTTCTTCTTGAGAGTTTAAGAAGGAACCTAGATTAATATAAGCTTAACGGATATAAATGAATGTAAGGCTTTAGATAATAGTTATTTTGGCGTTTTAGAAAATCTATGGATTATCTGAAAAATTGCTAATAAAAGCATCAACATATCTAAATAGTTTTTCTTCGTCTATCTCAGGCTTCGGAACCTCTCTCAAAGTTATGCTAGACAATATCTCATCACCTATGTCACGTGGTTCAGCACCTTCCAACGCGCATTTAGCACATATAGCGGCTCCTAAACCTGTAACTTCGGTAAAAATGGTCTTAAAAACTCTGCTTTTTTGAAGAAGGGCCGATAAAATGCTTAAATAAATATTGTTTTTTGCAAAACCCCCCTGAACTATTACATCAATATTCTTCAAGTCTGTTATCAAGCTCATTGCTACATAAGATTCTACCGCTAAATATAGGTTTAAAAGATGGTAAGCTTCTCTAGCACTTCTAGTAAATGCTTCCCCAATTATCCTTGCTTTTGAACGCTGAAATTGCCCTGAACCCTCAACTAAGCCAGGTGCTATGAAATCTTCCCTAGCCCTCAAAATGTTATTTAGCGTGCTTATGTCTAAAGGTATATTTTCCGGGTCTACCAGAAACCTATCCCTTATGATTGAAGTGTAGTAATCGTATTCGAATCCTCCCTTAAACCTGGATGATCTGACAGGTCTACCGAAAGCGTCTATATAATAGAGGACATCTTTATATAAGTCATTTCTTCTCGGATTAAATGTTTCCCCGGGACACATGAACACGCACCATGTGCCAGTTGAGGCTAATAGAACTTTCTCTCCCCCAATAATGTATGGTAATAGGGAAGCATTAGAATCGTGTATTCCCGGAGTTACAATTATGTTTGAATCGCTAACCTTAAATTCTCCCAAATTCTCCCAAACATCAGATATTTTAGGTAACCTAACGTCAACATTTAATCCCTTAGCAACATTGCTCCACCCCCTCTTCGTTATATCATATAGGTAAGTGTGGCAGCCTATGCTTGTTATCTCACTCGACTTGAAGCCCGCAAGCGTGTAGGTAAGGTACTGTGGTAAAAACATGATCTCATCTATATCATTGAAAATCTCTGGAAAACTCCTCTTCACCCAATAAACTTGTATCCCAACATTTAGAAGCTGCCCATAGGGTGGCGTCCCGGTAGACATATAAAGTTCAACCGGGCTCCCAAATTCTTCATAAAATTCCTCTTTTATTTGCTTATCAACTTCCTGGTTATAGGATATTACTGGTAGTCTCAAGGCCCCTCCTTTAAGATTCGCTATTGTTGCGCCAAAAGTTGTAATAGATAGTGCACTAATCCTCCATTTTTTAGCCGCATATAGGAGTTTAGACTTCATCCAAGAAACTATTGATTCAGCATCATCACAAATTAGCCCATCAATCTTAACCTCATCTATTCTAGTGTAATCCAAGTAGGATGGTTTTAAGTCCTCAGAGAATAAAATGAACTTTTTATTTGATTTACCTATATCAAAGACCGCTATAAATCTCTCCGCGTTCCTCATAGAAGAATTTAATAGATGAACGACATATAAAAGCTTTTATTCTCGGAGAAGAATGCCGGCAGCTCGGATTACTTTCTGACGTGACTGTGCATAAAGCAAATGGTTTTATTGTTAATTCTAGTCTAATATGCTATTGAGATTTAAGGTCTTTTGCTTCCATATATAAGTTTGATGTTATGTTGCTGAAAACTTTTGTCCTTCACCTTAAGCCATAGAGTATCATCACCTTCTTTTATACCGTAAACCTTAAAAAGGCTCTTTTTATGATCGTCCCATACTATCATAGGCTCTTCCTCGGGATGACATATCCAAATGAAAATTCTTTTATAAACAAGTTTATTGTGGAGGTTACTGCTCGTGGTAACGATATCCGTTAGAGGCATTCTTTATAGCTTCTCTTATTTTGTAGGCTATTACATTATCATTCATTGTCCATAGAATAAGTTAAGTTGTGAATCGCTTAAAAATTATTTTTATTTTGGCGGAGGTTTAGGTAATATTAACAGGGAGGATTTAGTTATGCTGAGAACATACAAAATAGCCGTTCTGCCTGGCGATGGTATTGGACCTGAAGTTATTGATGTAGCCGTTAAGGTTTTAGACTCCGTTCAAAAGGTTATAAATGATTTGAGATTAAAGCTAATTTACGGCGAAGCTGGATATAACTGCATAAATAAGTACGGGACGAATCTTCCGCAGAAGACAATAGAAATTCTTAAAGAAACTAATGCGTGCCTTAAGGGACCCATGACCACACCTGAAGAACCAGGAGCTCCACCAAGCGTGGCGGTAACCATTAGGAAGATGTTTAATTTGTATGCTAATGTTAGGCCATGTAAATCTCTGCCGGGGGTTTGGTCCCTTAAGCCAAACATAGACTTGGTTATTGTTAGAGAGAATACTGAGGACCTTTATTCTGGTATAGAATATGAGGTCTCGCCGGGTAAAGGTGTTGCCTTAAGAGTTATAACGCGTGAGGCATCGGAGAGAGTTGCTCGGTTCGCTTTTAAACTTGCTGAAAGGAGAAGGCGTCATTTGACGTGCGTTCATAAGAGGAATATTCTGCGTATCACGGATGGCATTTTTATGGAGGCCGTTCATCGCGTTGCTAAGGAATTTCCGTCAGTTCACGTTGATGATGAGCATGTTGATGCTATGGCGATGAGACTCATTAAAGAGCCTGAAAAATTCGATGTTATTGTGACAACAAATTTTTTCGGCGACATATTGTCTGATGAGGGTGCCCAAATAGTTGGTGGATTGGGACTTGCGGCTGGAGCAAATATAGGGGACAATTATGGCATGTTTGAGCCAGTTCACGGTTCAGCGCCAAAATATGCTGGGAAAAATGTAGTTAATCCGATTGCGACGGTTTTAGCTGCGAAAATGATGCTCGAATACCTTGGCGAATATGAAGCCGCCGGGCTTATAGAGACCGCGGTCAATGAAGTTCTAAGTGAGGGCAAAGTTAGAACTTACGATTTGGGTGGCAACGCGACTACTCAAGATATGGGAGACGCTATAGTTGAGAAAATCCTCACGAAATCAAGGAGTATTTAGTTTGGTGAAAAAATGGACATAATGAACATTAGGAAAAGAGAATTCCCAATAACTGAAAGCAAAGTTTTTCTTAATCATGCGGCTGTAAGTCCAATACCAGCTAGATCCGCTGAAGCAATTAAAAGATTTGTGGAGGATAAAGTTAAAGCCCAATTAACGCGTGATTCTGATAATTTAGAGTATTGGTGGAATAAAATTATAAATGCTAAAAAATTATTTTCTATGCTGATAGGCGCAAAGGAGAACGAAATAGCATTTATTCCAAATACAACTTTTGGCTTAAATCTTATAGCTCAAATGATACCGTATAAAGCTGATAGTAATGTTGTCACGAACACCCTCGAATATATTTCAAATGTGATCGTTTGGCTTAAGCTTAGGGAGAAAGGTATTGAAGTTCGCATAGTGAAGGATATCGATGGAAAAATAAGTATTGATAGTCTTGAGAAAAACATCGATAATGCGACTGCTGTTGTAGCTATAGGCCAGGTCTGCTGGTATAATGGTTTCAGGCATGATTTGAAGGCTATTTCTGAGATTGCTCATGAGAGGGGCTCTCTTTTAGCGGTTGACGGCATACAAGCTGTTGGAAACATGAAAATAAACGTAGAGAAAGACGAGATAGACTTTTTATCCGCTGGGTCATATAAGTGGCTTCTTGGTCCTTCAGGGGCTGGCTTCCTTTACATTAGAGAAGAGTTGATCGATGAGCTTAATCCACCAATTTTAAGCGAAGAAAGTATAGACCCGGAAGCTTATAGGAAATGCCTTTATGAAGAATTTGCTCTCTTCGACCTCAAATATTCTGCTGGCATTGGTAAATATCAGGTTACTCACGTAAATGATTTAGCTTATGTTGGTGTTGAGGAGTCAATGCGTTTAATTCTAGATTTTGGCATAGAAAATATTGAAGAGAGAATTAAATTGCTAGATGATTATTTAATTGATAGACTTTTAGAATGTGGCTGTAAACTTCAAACACCGCTGGGTGAAAATGAGCATCATGCGATCGTAAATTTCAAAGTGAAGGATATAGATAGGCTTCTAGATTTTTTGTCTAAAAATGGCATAATTGTCTCAAAGAGGGTTGGCGGGATTAGAGTCTCACCCCACTTTTATAATACGGAGGAGGAGATAGATCGATTTATAGACGCTCTGAAAATGGCTTATGCTTAAATCAGGCATGATCCTTTTACGGAAACTTCAGTCTTATGGCTTTTGTTGGACATGCTGTTACGCATCTAAGGCAATATATACATTCTGGATCCGCGAATTTATCTCTTGGCAGGCTTAGAATGGGGACCTTCATTGGGCATGCATCCTCGCATATATGGCATTTAGCCTTAACGCATCGTACTGGATCCCTTTTTAATCCTAAGAGACTGAATCTGCTTATTAATGCTAAAAATGCTCCTTGAGGGCATAAGTATCTACACCATGCTCTTGGCACATGAGCCGCTAAAAACAGTACTGCGACCAATATTATTATTCTGGTAACTAAGAGCGGTGTTATCAAGGAGTAATCGAACCCTACATAGAAAGATAACGAAAGGTTCACTAGTAGTCTCGGAATAACTGCAAAGAGTGTGTCTGAGGGGCTTAGAGACGTAAAAGGCGCTTTAGCGAATGATCCCAAAATTTCCCTATATATTCTTCCCCTAGCACTAAATTGAGCTAAAGATAATGAGATGCTTGTTAGAAGAGTTAACCCTAAAATAATGTATTTTACGTTTGTAAGGTTTTTATGAGTCTTAAATGAAATAGCAATCTTCTTGACTCTGCCAGCCGCTAAAATGTCTTGAATCAAACCTAGTGGACAAGCCCAACCGCATAAGGCTCTGCCAACTAAAGCTCCAAAAATTAATATTGAGGCTAAGGGAAGAAGGGGGAATATTGCGTCATAAATCATTTTTTGCATAACGCTCAAAGTATCATCAATTATCCTAAATGGTAAGCCGGACGAGAACAATATAGGTAACGTTATTGGTACAGCCGCTAAACCAAAAATTGCAGAGTTAAATAATATTAGGAGTGAAAACTGAACAATCTTCCTAAATATTTCAACTAAAGCAAAAGTAGATTTTAAGTTGGCAATCAATTTCTTTCCAATGGTTCTCATGAGTTTTACCATCTCTGATTTTATTCGCTTAAACAGACACGTTTAAGTTTCTTTTTAACCTTTAAAAGAGGAAACAACATAAATATTTTTTTATGATGATCATCTCAAGTATATTTGAAGATTTTGTAGCTTAGTGGGATTTGTATTTGTGAGATTAACGTAATTTAAGTATGACCAGAAACATATTGGCTCCTCTCTTCATTGTTCTGATGGCTCTAATAATTATCTTAGCTATGATATAGGCGTTAAATTTGACTGGCCAGACTTCATCCATATAAATTACGGCTTTCCATTAGTTTGGGGCACCCATACATTAAATATTATTCACGGGCCAGTTGATGTATGGAGAATTGATCTAAAATTTTTGGCCGCTGACCTAACAATATGGTTCAGCAATTGATAATAGTATCTCTTATAATCCTCTGTGCTAAGAGAGGAATACTAGAAGATGCTAGGCGTTTTAATAAGATCAAAAGGCATTCTGCATAAGTACTTGTGAAGCATAAAAGGGAGAGATTTGGATATAAAGTTAAAAGATAAAATGGTATTATTAATCCTAAAGGGGCTTTGATTATGAGGTTAGCGAATATAATGAATGTTTTTAAGCCTTCTGGGACAATAGCGATGGCTGAGAAAGCTCGTGAGCTGGCTAGGAGCGGAAGGAGAATATACAATCTGGATGTTGGCGAACCGGACTTTGATACTCCTGAACATATAAAGAGAGCTGCAATAGAGGCTTTAATGGAAGGTTTCACGCATTACACATCTAGTCTCGGTATAATTGAGCTTAGGAGGGCGATTGCTGAATATTTGCGGAATAGAAGAGGCTTAGATATTAATCCAGAGAAGGAGATAATTGTGACACCTGGGGCTAAGCATGCAATATATTGCGCTTGCCTAGCAACGTTAAATCCAGGTGATGAGGTTCTAGTCTTAACACCAACATGGCCAACACATTTCACTTGTGTTGAAGTTACCGGGGCAATAGTAGTTGAAGTTCCATGCGGCGAAACTTATAGTTTAGATGAGGAAGTTCTTAAGGAGAGGATAACCCCTAAAACTAGGATGATTATCGTTAACTCCCCCAATAACCCAACTGGCGGAGTTCTCAGTATCAGCGAGCTTAAAGTTATTGCTGATTTAGCCGCTGAGTATGATTTGCTTGTTCTTTCAGATGAAATCTATGATGAAATAATTTATGATGGATTTGAAACTAGAAGCATGGCCAGCTTCGATAACATAAGAGATAATGTTATCTTGATTAATGGTTTCAGCAAAGCGTATGCTATGACGGGTTGGAGACTTGGCTACGCGATTGCAAATGAAACAATAATAGACGCCATGAACAGGATCCAGCAGTCTACGACAACATGTCCAGCAAGTTTCATACAAAAGGCTGGAATAGCAGCTCTTAAGGGACCTCAAGACTCCATTAGAAAGATGGTTGAGGAGTTTGATCGCAGAAGAAAATATATTGTTAAAGCCCTTAATGAAATTCCAGGCGTTAGGTGCGCTATGCCTAAAGGTGCATTCTACGTCTTCCCTAGGCTCTCAGAATTGGGCATGTCGAGCTTTGAGGTTAGCATGAAGCTCTTGGAAGAGGAAGGAGTCTCAACGACTCCTGGAAGCGTTTTCGGTAAATGTGGAGAGGGGCATATACGTCTATCATACGCAACCAGCCTAGAAGTTATAGCTGAAGCCTTAGAAAAGATTAAAGGTTTTGTTGAGAGATACTTACAAATGTAAAAAGTCTTTGTTTACAGATATAAAAATGGAGAGTTTAAGGCATGTTTGATGAAAAATCTTTAGATATATTGAAGAGAATGACAGAATCGTTTGGTCCATCGGGCTTTGAGAGGGAGACTATTAGAATAATAAAGGAGTATATGAAACCATACTCCGATGAAATTTTAACCGATAAACTTGGCTCAATAGTTTTTGTATCTAAAGGCGATTGCGAGAGACCTCACGTTCTCTTAGCGGGGCATGTCGATGAAATTGGCTTCGTTATTTCTGGCATAGACGAGAACACGGGCTTCTTAACATTTAATCCCCTAGGCGGATGGTGGGATGCCGTACTGTTATCGCAAAGGGTTGTAGTAAGAACAGAGAAGGGAGATTTATATGGCGTTATAGCTGCTAAACCACCACACTTATTAACTGATGAAGAACGGCAGAAGCCTGTTGATAGAAGGAACATGTACATTGATATAGGCGTGACTTCAGGAAAGGAAGCTATTGAAGCGGGCGTTAAGATCGGGGATCCAGTCGTACCTTGGTCTCCATTTATGCTCATTAATGGTGGAAAGGTCGCTATGGGTAAGGCATTTGACGGCAGAATAGGCGCCTTCGTCATGATGGAGGCTCTAAGGAGAATAAAGGAGAACAATATTAGGCATCCGAACACAATTTATGGCGCAGCAACAGTTCAAGAGGAGGTTGGTGCCAGGGGTGCTCAGACAGTTGCTCATATAGTTGATCCAGATGTAGCGCTAGTTATTGAGGTTGATATAGCTGGTGATGTTCCAGGCATAAAGCCTATGGAGGCTCCAACCAAGATGGGTAAGGGTCCAAGCCTATGCACATATGATAGTAGCATGATCCCTAACCAGCCTCTAAAGGAATTCGTTATAAAGGTGGCTAAAGAGGTTGGGATACCTCTCCAGCTATCGCAGATAGCTAAGGGTGGAACAGATGCTGGTAGAATACATATCAGCAGGGCTGGATGTCCAAGCGTCGTCATAGGTGTGCCGACTAGGCACATACATAGTCATGTCGGTTTACTAAGCCTAGAAGATGTTGAAAATACCGTTAAACTTGTAATTGAACTTATCAAAAGACTTAATAAGGAGACGGTCGAAAGCTTTACAGCGATATAGAATAGTTGGACTGAGCAAATATGATTATTGAGGAAAGAAATGTTGAGGGTTTTAAGGTTAAGATAGTGTCTATAAATGATATGATTCTTGGCGTTGCATGCGATATAGGTCCGAGAATACTTTATCTTGCAAGCGCGAAAAAGCCTGAGCTAAATCTTTTTGGGATTCTTCCGGACGCTGGTGTGCAAACGCAGGAGGGCTTCTGGAGAATTTATGGTGGGCATAGGCTCTGGTCCTCTCCCGAGGCTAAGCCGAGATCATACTCGTTAGATGATCAACCAGTAAAAATAAATGTTGAGAATAATTCGCTAACCATATATGGAAATCCTGAGGAGAAGAATTCCATTCAGAAGGAGATAACCATTAAGGCTAACCCGGATGGTGGCGTCCGAGTAGTCCATAAAATTAGGAATATTGGTAGATGGCCCATTAAACTTGCCTGCTGGGCTATTTCAGTTATGAGGAAAAATGGGTTTGCAATAATACCAATTAAACCTATGAAGGTTGATCCTGAAGGGCTTCTGCCAGATAGACATATTTCGGTATGGCCATACACAAATATTGCTGATAAGAGACTCACGTTATCTGGCGAATATATATTTGTTAAGCAGGATCCTAAAGCTAACCTCCCATTTAAAATAGGTGCCAATGCAAATCCTCCATGGGCAGCTTATTGGGCTGAGGGGATGCTTTTCCTAAAGCAGTTCTCTCAAGTGGAGGGCGAATATCCTGATTTCGGCTGCAGCGTTGAAGTATATACAAACCCAGACATGCTCGAACTCGAAACTCTTAGCCCGCTGAAAACGATTGAGCCCTCCGACATTGTACAGCACGATGAAATTTGGAAGATCTTTAATGTCGGAAAAATTAGGATGAAGCCTGAAAACATTAAGGAGAAAATTGAGCCACTAATAGGGACTAAGTAACAGGTAATACTAATATTCCTAGTAAAGATCAGATACGCGTGCTAGTAAGTGGATTCCTGTACCGTCCACTCTATATTTTTCTCTGATATCTCACTCCAACATCTCCGGCATATAGGGAGAAAACGACCATTATAGTAAATGCTTAATTTGATATCTGTTCTCCTGCAATTTGGCTTCCATGGGTTCATGCAATGTGATTCATTTAATGGTTTAGTTTCCTCTAAGCTGGTAGATGCTAATTCATCATGTTCCCTTATCGCCTTAATTCCGCGGCTTAATCTTTGACTGTTCTGCCGTTTTACTAGTAACAGAGTATTCTCCAGCCCAGTGCATTTCTTAACGGATTTATCGAGGTGTTCTTTGAGAGAATTTATTCCTAGGTTTAGAATTACGTCGATGTCCCGCCATTTTTCATCATCTATTCCGCCTATAAGGTTCAGAAATCTAAATTCCACAAGTAAACTTTCTAAAAATTTTATTCCCTCAGCGGTAGTTTTCTCCCAGAATCTAATATTATTAGTGATTGCTTCCTTAAGGTGATGCGAAGCTGTCTCAATCTCTAGAATTCTTCTATTAATGATATTAAATGCTGCTGTAGAAATTTTTCCTTCATCAAATAGAGTTTTTAAGATGCTCCTCCTCTGTTTAAGCGATGTAATCTCAGTTTCTAAATCTGAAAGAATTTTTGTTAACATAATATTCACCAGAGAAAGATGGTTTAGGCGCTATTAAAAACGTTTTAAATACGCTGATATATACGCATGGTGCGCTATTAGATTTTTACCTCAATGGAAGTAATCGGAGAAAGTTTATACGTAAACGGCACATTTCAATAGGATCTTTTATTTCTGATAATATTGCTAGCTGTCATAATAATAACAGCGTTTCTATTGATAAGGATTTCAATAAAAAAGAGTCAACTATGTTCGGACAATTCAAATAAAATC
>Ga0105155_1000047_pt1 | contig 33634 bp, 30 predicted proteins | sample SSWtaG_2_FD_89589 | JGI IMG/M metagenome (GOLD analysis project Ga0105155, IMG submission 89589) | Hot spring microbial communities from Sandy's Spring West, USA to study Microbial Dark Matter (Phase II) - SSWsed_130316 | ecosystem: Environmental > Aquatic > Thermal springs > Hot (42-90C) >...
CAGGTAGGCGACGGCCAAGGCCTCCAGGGGGTCCCCGCCACGGGGTACGGTCGTCTCCAGGAACCGCCGACCGAGCAGGAGGTCATCGTCCAGGATGGCGCAACCGGCCTCTTCGAGGACCCATAGGAAGTCCAGGGGCGGCTGTTCGCAGAAGCTTCCCTCGAGGAGGACACGGACGCGGTCTCGCCGGCGGTGGATGGTGCGGGCCTGGATATCGCCGAGAGCCTCGGTCAGGAGACGGTTGTGCTCCTCTACGGGGACCTGGGCCCCGGCCCGGACCAGGACGTAGGCCTCGCACGTCGATAGCCGGTCCGGTTCCTCGGCCTTGATGCGGTAGAGGGTCTGGATAAGGCGCCGGTTCTCTTCGTACAACTCGATGGACCGCCACAGGGCTTCCGACGAGACCGGTCGCCCCGTCAAGGCCTCCAGGCCCTGGACGAGCCGCCGGAGTTCGGCGACCATGTAGGGAACGGCGTGGCGGGACTCGGGGTTCTCCGGCAAGTGGATGTAAAAGACCCACTGCCGCGGGAAGTTTCGGGCCCAGACGCCCGAGAGGTTTCGGGCCACGTCGCAAATGGAGGGGAACACCATCCCGTCCAGGGTTTCCAAGTACCCCCGGAGACCCAGCTCGAGGGTCGAACGGGCGATGGAGCAGATAAAAGACTGCATGCGGGCGTCGGCGTGCTCGATATCGATCAGGGTCCCGCCTCCGTAAAGGGCGACGGGCAAAGCCCCGGCGGCATGGATGATTTCTGTCGGGACCCACACCGGGAAGGTCCCGATGACCTTGCCGTCGGGATGCCGGTCCCGCCAGCGCCGGACTTCTCCAAAGGAAAGGTCCGACCACCGGTCTGCCCAGTCCTCGAAGGGAAATCGTCCGCCCATCGGTCTCGAGCTCTCCCGGCATCTCCTGAAAAGCAAATCTTGTGCCGCAGGCTGGGTCCCGGATGGGGATACCCCGTAGGGTCGTAGTCGGCGGGGTCCGGAGTACGGTACGCTTTTTGTTTGAGTAACTGCACCCGTCTACGGAATGGGGTAGGGGTGCCAGGTACCGGGTACCTAGGGCCTGGTACCTGATACCCGGTACCCGATTAGCGCCGGGTGCCGGATACCGAACACCGAGGACCGAGCCAGAAACGCGCCCATCGGGTATGCATCCACATCTTGACAGGGCAGGAGGTCAGCCATGCGGGAGCTGGTCGGAAGTCCGCCGGAGGCCTTCGACTTTCGGGAAATCCGGTATATCAAGCAGGACGGTGTGGCGACCGTCACCATCGACCGGCCCCACGTTTACAATGCGTATTCGACCCGGACGCTTCAGGAGATGATCCGGGCCTTTCAGGACGCCGCTTGGGACGATGCCGTCGCCGTCGTCGTCCTGACGGGGGCCGGCGACCGAGCCTTCTGCACGGGCGGGGACGTGCGAGAATACGCCGAAAAGTACGTCGCCTACCCCCGGGACTACTGGAAGTACATGGGCCTGTTCATCCAGGCCCACGACCTGCTTCGAAACATCGGAAAACCTACCATCGCCCGCATCAACGGCATCGTCGCCGGCGGCGGCAACGAGTTCAACATGGCCTGCGACCTGGCCGTGATGGCCGCCCACGCCTATATCCGTCAGGTCGGGACCCGGGTCGGCTCGGTCGCCTGCGGAGGAGCCACCCAGTGGCTTCCCATCCTGGTCGGTGACCGGCGGGCTCGGGAGATCTTGTACCTCTGCGAGGAGATTCCTCCCAAGCAGTGCCTTGAATGGGGCCTCGTCAACCGGGTCGTCCCGTCGGTCCGGCATCGGGCGACCGGCGAGTGGCTCGACCCCTGGGACTGGGAGGCTCACCGACGGGCCCTGCAGGACCCCGCCTACGTCGTCGACCTGTCCCTCTTGGACGCCGCCGTCGCCGAGATGGCCGAGAAGCTCAAGGACAAGTTCCCCGAGTGCCTGCGGTATACCCAACGACAGGTCAACTTCTGGAAGGACCTGGCCTGGCACATGACGGTCGGTCACGGGCAGGAGTGGCTGGCCCTCCACTATGCCTGCTGGGAGCCCCTCGAAGGGATGGGTGCCTTTGTCGAAAAGCGGAGCCCCGAGTACCGGAAGCTCCGGCAGGAGGCCGCCGAGGGCCGGTGGAGCGAGTTCCCCTGGGGACCCTACACGGGGACTTGTCCCCACTGTGGGGCCCGCTGGCTTCCGGCCCGCTTCCAGTTCTGCGGAGCTTGCGGTCGACCCCTCGGACCCGATGATTCGAAGGGGCGAAGGGATGAAGGGACGGAGTGACGAGTGACGAGTAACGAGTGACGGGGGACGAGTAATAATTCATTGCCCTACTCATTACAGATATTGGCCCGCATCGACCCGAAGGACCTCGCCGGTGATGCAACGGGCCCAGTCGGAGGCCAGGAAGAGGACGGCGGCGGCCACGTCGTCCGGCTCGGGAAGGAATCCCAGGATGGCTTCCCGACGGGCTTCCTCCAAGACTTTCTCGGGAAGCGTCTGGGTCATGGGCGTTAGCACCATGCCGGGGGCAATCGCGTTGACCGTGACCCCAAAGGCGGCGACTTCTCGGGCCAGGGCCTTCATGAAACCGAGGAGGCCGGCTTTGGACGCCGCATAGTTCCCTTGGCCGAACTTGCCCCGCAGGGCATTGATAGAACTGATGTGGATGATACGGCCCCACTTCTGAGCCCGCATCAGGGGGATGACGGCCCGACTGCACAGGAACGCCCCTGTCAGGTTGACCTCGATGACCCGGCGCCAGTCTTCCAGACTCATCTTCCACGTCACGGCGTCGGCCCGGATCCCAGCGTTGTTGACCAAGACGTGGACCGTTCCATAGCGTCGGACGACCTCCTGGACAAAGGCCTCGACCGCTATGGGGTCGGTCACGTCCGCTTCTCGGTGGTAGGTCGGATACCCGTGAGCCTCCAGCCATTCAGCCTGTTCGGCTTCGCCCATTGGGTCGCCCCAGTGATTCCAGACGACCGTCGCCCCTGCCTGGGCAAAGCGCCGGACCATCGCCCGGCCCAAGCCCGACGATCCGCCGGTGACCCAAACGATGCGTCCGTCCATGCGGATTTCCACGAAAAGCCTCCGATACAAAGGGAAGTGACGGAGTGACGACGTGATGAATTCGGTAGTGCCCAAGCCTAACCGATGATGGAGTTCACCGCCGATTCCACGGGTCCCCTACACGTCGGATCATAGCTCTACGGCTAAAAGACAACGGCTTATTCAGCGGCAGTACAGCAATCGGGCAATACGGCAGTAGGACAATGAATTATTACTCGTCACTTGTTACCCGTTACTCGTCACTTCGTCACTCGTTACTCCATCCTGAAGTCGGGCCCTGGCCGCCAGAGACTGAAACCGAAGCCGATAGAAGTCGGCTCCCCGGTCCCGGACCCGGTGGGGCCGAAGTCGCCAGGCAAAGTACGGTCGGGCCAGCCAGGCCAGGAGTCGATTCTTCCAACGGTACCATCGGATATCCCACCGACGCCGGTCGACGAGGTAAAAGGCATCCGTCGGTAGAAAGACGAGGCTGACCTCGATGTGAGGGGCGATGCCGATAGGAATGCCCTTTCGACGGCAGGCCTCCAGCATGTAGCGGTGAACGACGATCATGTCTTCCAAGGCCGGGGGCGGCCAGTCCTCCATCTCGGCCCCGATGAGGGGCCGGAAGACGCACACCGTCGGAAAAGCTCCCACGTCCGTGATGTAATCGATGGCCCGCAGGGTCGCCTCGATAGGCTCAACGCCGGCGATGATCTCGCCCGAGACCCGGCCCTTTCCCATCTTGCGGCTCGTGTATTCCATCGCCCGAAAGAAGGCCGTTTGACCCAACGTTCGGTCCTTGCCGGGACAGATCCGACGAAACCATTCGGGATCGTAGAATTCAAAGCAAAAGGAGAAATGGTCTACGCCCAGGTCGATGAGCCAGTCGTAGCGCCACAACTCCCGGGCCGGCACCATCTGGACGCCGATGATGAGACCGACCCGCTCCCGAACTGCCTTGACGTAAGGGGCCACCATCTCGAGGTCTCGGTCCCCGCCCTGGAAGCCGCTGTTGAAGTGGACGAACGTCACACCGGACTCTTCCTTGGCTCGTTGGCAGGTCTCGACCACGTCCTCGACCGTCTTTTCCAGGGCCTCCGAGACGCCGACGTTTTCCCCCGTCGTGCAGAACTTACAGGCGAGGTGCGGGGAACGCCAATAGCCGCAGGGTGGGCCTACATAGATCCCCAGGTACGTCCCCTGGAGCACGCCGATGTCCATCATCCGCTTGCCCGTAGACGTGCGCGCTTCATACCACCGGGGTGCCGGCGGTAGGATGACGGGATAAACCGCCCCATTCCGTTCATCCTCGATGAAAAAGCCCGTAGCACCCCGCCGCAGGACCAGGGGGGACCGGCGGGCAAAGGCCTCGACGACCGGGGCGTTGACCCAGAGGTCCTTCAGGTCACCCGGGATGATCAGCTCGAGACCCGAACCCAAGCCAGCCCGCGTTCGGACGATGGGTCGGCCCGCCTCGTCGGACAAAGCCCCAGGCTCGATGCGGAGTCCCCGGCAGAAGAGCTCCAGCTTCAGCTCCCCGGGATTCCGTCGCGGCGTCTCCGCCCGGGACAGGTCCATAGAAACCTCTGGATAGAGAAGTCACCCCCGATCGGAGGGGCTCCACTCATGGGCGGACGGGGCCGACGAGGCCTGACGCGAGGCCTGCTCGAGCTTGAACCGGAAATCGGCCGGGAAGTGGTGGAGGCGGATGATGGGTTCGTCGGCCAGCAAGGCGGCGTGGCGGACGGCGTTGCGGAGTTCCCGGACGTTGCCGGGCCAGGAGTAGCACAGGAGCCGTTCCAGGGCCTCGGGGGCGATCTCGGCATCGGGCCGGACTTCCCGAGCAAAGTGGAGGGCCAACACGGGGACCTCCTCCAGACGCTCCCGCAGGGGCGGGACGCTCAAGACAAAGACCCCGATGCGGTAGAACAGGTCGTCTCGGAAGGTCCCCGCCTGCCGGGCCGCCGTCAGGTCCTTGTTGGTCGCCGCCACCAGACGGAAGTCGACCCGGACCGGCTCCCGGGCCCCCAGGGGCAGGACCTCGTGGGTCTCCAGGACCCGCAGGAGCTTGACCTGCACGGCCAGGGGCAGGTCGCCCACCTCGTCCAGGAAGACCGTCCCGCCCCGGACGGCCTCAAACAAGCCCTCCTTGTCGGCCCGGGCGTCCGTGAAGGCGCCCCGCCGGTAGCCAAACAGCTCGCTCTCGATGAGGCTCTCGGGCAGGGCCGTACAGTTCAGGGGCAGGAAGGGTCGACCCGCCCGGGGCGAGTGGTCGTGAATCCACCGGGCCAGCAGGTCCTTGCCCGTGCCCGTCTCCCCCAACAGCAGGACCGGCTCGTCGGTGGCCGCCACCCGCTCGGCCCGCCGAAGCAAATCCCGCATCACCTCCGAAGCCACCACCAACATGGGATCCTCAGTCAGCTGGGTAAGCAAAAGGATACAGGAGACGGGGTACAGGATGCAAGGTAACCGCAAGATGCTGCAGGGGTACGACAGCAGACGTGAGACGATGCAAAGATGCGACAGTAGACGGAAGGTGCAGGATACGGGATCGGCGTGACGTTTGGGCCTAAGGTTCCACCCCATTCGCCGACGGGTGGGGTGGAGCTCTGGGGTTCAGGGGGTCTGGCACGCCGTTTGCAAGTCACCCGCCTTCCACCAGGGGTGGATTTTCGGATCGGGAGGTTTGCGGGATGGACGGGCGCCGGATTCACGGAATGGCTTTGGCCCTTGCTTTCTTGGCCGTTCTGGCGATGGGCGTCGTCTTAGCCGTTCGGCCCTGGTTCCCGCCGGTCGGGTCGGACCACGGGCGGGGCGTCCAGCGGATGCTGGTGTACACGCTGGGGGCGACGGGCCTTTTCTTCATCCTGGGTCATCTGGCCCTGGCATACATGGTCGGGCGCTTTTCCTTACGGCCGGTGAAGGAGGTTCCCCGGCTCTCCGGCCGGCGGGAACGATGGCTGGCGCTGGCACCGGCTCTTCTGATGGCCCTATTGGCCGAAGGTGGGGTCCTGGCGTTAGGTCTTCCGGTCTGGGGCACTTACTATGGGATTCCTCCGGAAGACGCCCTGACCGTCGAGGTGACGGGACGCCAGTTCTTCTGGGTTGTCCGCTATCCAGGTCCCGACGGGCGGTTCGGCCGCACGTCGCCGGACTTGGTGCGTGCGGACAACCCGGTGGGCTTAGACGCACGGGATCCGGCGGCTCGGGACGACGTGGTGCTTCTGAATGAGCTTCACGTACCGGTCGGCCGGCCCGTGCGGATTCTTCTTCGTTCCCTGGACATCATCCACAGCCTCTGTCTGCGGGAGTTCCGGGTCAAGCAGGACGCCGTCCCCGGAATGACCATCTCGGTATGGTTCACGCCCCGGATGACGGGGACCTTCGAGATCGCCTGCAATCACGTCTGCGGCTTGGGGCACTACCGGATGCGTGGCTTCTTATACGTGGAAGAGCCTGCGACCTTTGAGCAGTGGCTGGCTGAGCAAGCCCCGTGGGTGGGGGAGTGAGGTCCTGGGCCGCCGGGGTCGTTGGGCCGGACTCTCCGATTCAAGGACACCTTCATGTGGAGGGATGGGAATGCACGAGGCACGTCCCAGCTTTTGGACTCGGTATGTCTTCAGTCAGGACCATAAGGTCATCGGCCTTCAGTACTACTTCACGGCCATGTTCATGGCCCTGGTCGGGGGCCTACTGGCCTTACTGATTCGGCTTCAACTGGCCTGGCCGGGTCACACCTGGCCCTGGCTGGAACGGCTCCTACCCGGATTCTTCTCGGGGGGTGCCCTGAAGCCCGAGTCCTACCTGGCCCTCGTGACGATGCACGGGACGATCATGGTATTCTTCGTCATCTCCTTTGCCCTTATCAGTGGATTCGGCAACTACCTGATTCCCCTGATGATCGGGGCCCGGGACATGGCCTTTCCCTTCCTGAACATGTTGTCCTACTGGACGGCCGTGCCGGGCGTCCTCCTCATGCTGGCCTCCTTCTGGGTCGAGGGCGGTCCGGCCGCCTCGGCGTGGTGGGCGTATCCGCCCCTGAGCGCTGTTAAAGAGGCCATCCCGGGCTCCGGCTTAGGCCAGACCCTCTGGCTTCTGGGGATGGCTTTCTTCATCGCCTCCTTCACGATGGGTGGTCTCAACTTCGTGACGACGGTCCTGAACCTGCGGACGAAGGGCATGTCCATGTTCCGTCTGCCGATGACGGTCTGGACGATGTTCATCAGCTCCATCCTGGGGCTTTTGGCCTTCCCGCCCCTGACGGCGGCGGCCATCCTCCTGCTGTTCGACCGGGAATTGGGGACGAGTTTCTTTTTACCCACGGGCCTCGTCTTCGGCGATAAGGTCCTGTCCCATCAGGGCGGCTCTCCCCTCCTGTGGCAACACCTGTTTTGGTTCTTGGGCCATCCGGAGGTCTACATCCTCATCCTGCCGGCCATTGGGATCGCCTTTGACGTGATGGCTCCCTTCATCCGCAAGCCCGTCTTCGGGTACCGGGTCTCGGTCCTTGCCCTCTGGGCTATCGGCTTCCTGAGCATGATCGTCTGGGGTCACCACATGTATATCAGCGGGATGAACCCCCTGCTGGGCGAGTTCTTTGCCGTCGGGACCCTGGCCATCACCGTGCCCTTTACCGTCGTTGCCTTCAACATGCTGGCGAGTCTGTGGGGGGCGCGGTTCCGATTCCGGACGCCCCTCCTGTTCGTGTTGGGGATGATCAGTTTTATCGGGACCGGCGGCTTGGGTGGCCTCTTCCTGGGGAACGCCCTGTCGGACATGTATCTGCATGATACGTACTTTGTCGTCGGCCACTTTCACTACATGATCGGCTGGGTCACACTGTTTGGGATCTTTGCGGGGACCTACTACTGGTTCCCCAAGATCTTCGGCCGCTTCATGGACGAAACGCTGGGGAAGGTCCACTTCTGGCTGAGTTTCCTCGGAGCCTACGCCGTCTTCCTGCCGATGCATTTTCTGGGCTTCTCCGGGATGATGCGACACATCTACGACCCGACGGTCTACGACTTTCTGAAGTCTCTCGTGCCCTGGAACCGCTTCATTACGTTCGGGGCCTTCCTGCTCTTTGCGGCCCAACTCGTCTTCCTGTGGAACTTCTTCTGGAGCCTCCGGCGGGGGCGGGTCGTGACGGAAGATAATCCCTGGCAGGCGAATACCCTGGAGTGGACGGCCCCGACACCGCCGCCTCACGGCAACTGGCCAGGTCCCCTGCCCGTCGTCTACCGGGGACCCTATGAGTACGGCCCGGGTGAGACCGACTTTCGGCCCCAGACTGAGCCCGTGCCGGTGGCGAAGTAACACGAGATAACGAAGTAGCGGAGTGAGGGGGGCGGTCACTCCTTTACTCCATCACACTGTCAATTCATTGCTCCGTCACTTCTATCCGAGGAGTTTGCCTCGACGAGACCTTCGGGTTCAGGTATACTCCATGACGAGGGGTTCGGCCCCCCGTTGGCGAGAGAAGGGCAAGGCTCTTCCCTGCGGGGAAACGACTTGGCCGAGCGAAGTGCCGATTGGATGGACCAAGCCGAGGGCGACTTGGCCCATGCGAGGAGCGATCTGGAGCGGGGTTTCTACGACTGGGCCTGCTTCTCCACCCAGCAGTCAGCCGAGAAGGCCGTAAAGGCCGTCCTGTACCAGATGGGCCTGGAGGTCTGGGGGCCATGCGGCGCCGACTTGCTGAAAGTGCTGGCTGAGCATCATGCTGTTCCTGACTCCCTGCGGGAGGCCGCTCTGGAATTGGACAAGGCGTATATCCCGACCCGATACCCCGACGCGCTCCCGGCCGGGTCCCCCCGGCGACGCTATACCTGCCGGGAGGCCCGACGATTGGTCACCTATGCGGACGCGATCCTTCGGTTCTGTCAGAGTGTTCTATCCGGCTTTTCGCCGGGATGAGCTGATCGAGCGGCTCCGGGCCTCGATGGAGGCCCTGCGGGCCCGACTGCCGGTCCGTCGGGTCGTCTTATTCGGTTCCTGGGCCCGGGGGCGGGCGACGGCCGCCAGCGACGTGGACCTCCTCGTCGTCTATGCCGACCCGCCTCGCGCCGACGCATACGCCGTCGTCAAGCGTACGCTGGGCATCCCCCGTCTGGAGCCCCATGTATATGCCGAAAGCGAGTACACCCAGGTTCAAGACGTCGTCGAGCGCATGACCCGGGACGGGGTCGAGATCGGGTGAGGTCCGGCAGGGAAAGAACTCCCAGTCATGGCGGGAGAGGCTTCTTCGGCTTCGCGAGTCCGTCGGAGGGTCCCCCTTCCGCAAGTAGCAGCCGCTGTCTCGATGGGGACGGCCATCAGCCTGGCGCTCCTGAAACTCTGGGGCGGCGTCGTGACCCATGCTATGACCCTCTGGTCGCTGATGGCCGACTCCTGTTTGGACCTCTTGGCTTCGGGCACGAACTTTTTCTTCATCCGACAGTCCTTTCGACCACCTGACGAGCGCTTTCCCTACGGCTACGGAAAGGCCGAGAGTATCGCCGCCCTGAGCCAGAGTTACATCATCGGCTTCTCGGCCCTCGTCCTGGGGTACCGAAGCCTTGAGACCCTCGTCCATCCGGTTCCCCTCCACCGAGTCGCCACGGGCGTCTGGATTTTGGGCATCTCTTGGACGGCGACCCTGGTCCTGACGGTCTTCCTGCGGTGGGTCGTGCGCCGGACGGGGTCTATCGCCATCCGGGCGGATGCCTTCCACTATGAGACGGACCTTCTGACGAACCTCGGCGGCCTGGTCAGCCTCTTCCTGGTCCAGCGGACGGGCCGGCCCTTTTGGGACAGCCTGTTCAGCTTGGGAATCGTTCTCTACATGCTGTGGGGAGCCTTCGGGATCGCCCGTCGGAGCGTTCAGGAACTCATGGACCGGACGCTGACGCCCGAGGAGAACCGGCGGCTGATGGAGATCATCCAGACGTTCCATCCGGCCGTCCGTCGGCCGCACGACTTTCGGAGCCGCCGTTCCGGCCGCCGCATCTTTATCGAGTTTCACATTGAGGTCGACCGGTCCTATTCTTTTGAAGCGGCTCATGACCTGGCCGAGGACCTTATCGAGTGCATTCGGCAGGAATTCCCCACGGCCGAGGTGACCGTCCATGTCGACCCCGAAGGGGCGACTCGGTAGGGGATACATGCGGGTCACCCCGTCACCGGCATGAAGGTTGCACACTGCAGGTGCGGGTTTTTCGAAACATGAACCGGGAATTCTGAATGCGGGAGGTCGGACTATGAGGACGCTTCATTCGGCTCCTTCGGATAATATCGGGCTTCGAGGGCGTTGGATTCGATACGGAAGTGCCTGGGCCGTCTTCATGGGGGTAGCCGTCGGGACAGCCCTGGCCCAAAGGATGGAGGAGTACTCGCTCTTGGAGGCCGCCAAGAGCGGGGACCTTCGGGTCGTGCAGTCCCTCCTCCAGGCGGGGGTTCCGGTCGATGCGAAGGACGAAGACGGCCGGACGGCCCTGATGTGGGCGGCTCGCCAGGGGCACGGGGAGGTCGTTACGGCCCTGCTTCGGGCGAAGGCCGCCGTGAATGCTCGGGACAAGAACGGGATGACAGCCCTCATGTGGGCCGCCGGGGCGGGTCACAAGGCCGTCGTCCTTCAACTCCTGCAAGCGGGTGCCGACGTGCAGGCCCAAAATAAGAACGGGATGACAGCCCTCATGTGGGCCGCCGGGGAAGGTCACGTCGACGTCGTCCAGGGCCTGCTCCAGGCGGGCGCCCGGGTCGAGGCCCGGGACCGGAGTGGCCGGACGGCCCTCATGTGGGCGGCTCGATTGAACCGAGCGGAGGTCATCCCCATCCTCTTAAAAGCCGGTGCGAACGTGAATGCTCAAGACGCGGAGGGCCTGACGGCCCTGACGTGGGCCGCCGGTTTAGGCCATCGAGCGGCCGTAGAGGCTCTACTCAAGGGCGGTGCCGATCCCAACTTGAGGACCCGAAACGGTGTGACGGCCCTGATGTGGGCCGCCGGAGAGGGCCACACCGACATCGTTCGGGTCTTACTCCAGGCCGGCGCGGACGTCCATGCCCAGGACGTCAACGGGATGACGGCCCTTCTATGGGGAGCCCGGGGCGGTCATGCCGACGTCGTCCGAGTCCTGCTCCAGGCGGGGGCTCCGCGAGAGGCCCGGGACGTGAACGGTCGGACCGCTCTCTTGTGGGCCGCCGGGGAAGGTCACGTCGACGTCGTTCGGGTCCTGCTCCAGGCGGGGGCGGACCTCCAGGCCCGGGACCGGGAGGGCCGGACGGCCTTGATCTGGGCCGCCCGGGAGGGACGGGCGTCTGTCGTCGATGTCCTCCTCCGAGCCGGTGCCGATAAGGAGGCTCGGGACGAGGGCGGCCGGACGGCCCTGAGTTGGGCTGCGGGGGAGGGTCATGGAGCCGTCCTGAAGCTCCTGATCCAAGCGCGGGCGGACGTCAATGCCCCGGACGTCAAGGGGATGACGCCTCTCATGTGGGCATCTTGGCGGGGTCAGGCGGAAGCCGTGCGGATCCTCATCCAGGCTGGGGCGGACGTACATGCCCATGACCGGAGCGGTATGACGGCGCTCCTGTGGGCTTCCCAGAAGGCCCACGCCGAGGTCATCCGAATCCTCCGGGAGGCGGGAGCTCGGGAGAAGTGACGGTGCCCCAAAGACCCGTTGGGTCCTCACACCAGGTACCGGGTTGCAGGTGTCGGCTACCTGGTATCCAGCACCTGGTACCGGATACCCAGTGCCCGATCCGGTCCGACGGCGTATGGCGGATACCGGTTGGGATAAACACCGGAGGTGGGGAACTCGATGAGAACGGTCGAACTCGGGCGGACCGGCGTGCGGCTTCCCGTCCTTGCCCTGGGGACGTGGAACTTTCGGGACGCCGCCCGTATGCAGGCGACAATCCGGGCCGCCGTAGACCTGGGCGTCTTCCATATCGATACGGCCGAGATGTACCCCGGCGCTGAGGAAGTCGTCGGGATGGCCGTCCGGGACATCCGGGACCGTGTGTTTATCACCAGCAAGGTTCATCCCCGCCATGCTACCTATCGGGGCACGCTGGAGGCCTGTGAGGGGAGTCTCCGAAGGTTGGGGACTTCGTATATCGACCTGTACCTCCTGCATTGGCTCGAACGGGACACGCCCCTCGAGGAGACCCTCCGAGCCTTCCAGACCCTCCTGGACCAGGGCAAGGTTCGATTCGTCGGCGTCAGCAACTTCGAAGTCCGAGACCTTCGTCGGGCTCAAGCCCTTGCCGGAGCCCCCGTCCTGGTCAACGACCAGGTCGAGTACAACCTGACCCACCGCCACATCGAGCGGGACCTCCTCCCATATTGCCGGGCGGCCGGCATCACCGTCTCGGGCTACTCGCCCTTCTGGGAGGGCCGTCTCCCTCGCCGGGACGGCCGGTGGCGGGTCCTCGAAGACGTCGCCGCCCGCTACGGTCGGACGCCCCATGCGGTCATCCTGAACTTCCTGGCCCGTTTGGGGGATGTCATTCTTATCTTCAAGACGGAGAACCTCGAGCACCTTCGGGAAAACGTAGCGGCCCTCGACTTTACCCTGGCCCCTGAGGACATTGCCCAGATCGACCGGACCTTTCCCGCATAGTCGCCGACAGCAGGGACTCGGGTCGCCCCCTGACTCCATATCGGTTTCCCAACGGAGTTCGTCTCGAAACAGTCGTATTGCCGGGCTCCTTGGGAGAAGCCGGGCGGTTGGGGTATATTGATAGGACTTACGCAGTGGGCAGGGTCGTTTTACGGCAGTCCGGCAATACGGAAGTTCGGCAATACGGCAATCGGGCAATACGGCAGTCCGGCAATGATGTATTACTCGTTACCCGTCACTCGTTACTCGTCACTCCGTCACTTCTATGTATGGGTGACCGGTGAGATACGGCTCGACCGAACTTGGACAACACGAAGGTCCATAATGGAGTGAAGGCTCCGGTCCAAGGATACGGCCTATGAACGTCACTGCTTGGATCCAGAAGATCGCCGATTTTGTGTGGGGTCCCTACTTTCTCGTCCCGCTCCTTCTCTGGACGGGTCTGTACTTGACCCTCCGCTTACGGGGCTTCCAGTTCCGGGCATTGGGGCATTCCCTGTACTTGGCGTTTATCGTCCGCAAAGAGCCGGGGGCGGCGGGCGACATTTCCCACTTCCAGGCGCTGATGACGGCCCTGGCGGCGACCGTCGGCACCGGCAACATCGTCGGCGTGGCCACGGCGATCGCCCTCGGGGGCCCCGGTGCTCTGTTCTGGATGTGGATGACGGGCCTCGTCGGGATGGCGACGAAGTACTCGGAAGCCCTCCTTTCGGTCCGCTACCGTACCACCAACGAGCGGGGGGAACAGGCCGGCGGCCCCATGTACTACCTTTCTCGGGGCGTTGGGGGACCCATCGGACGCCTCTTGGGGACCCTGTTCGCCCTCTTCGCGGCCGTCGCCGCCTTCGGCATCGGCAACATGGTGCAGTCCAACTCCGTGGCCGACGCCCTGCGCTATTCTTTCGGCATCCCCATGTGGGTCAGTGGAATAGGTATCGCCGGGATGACCGCCGCCGTCATCCTCGGCGGTATTCGGTCCATCGGCCGCTTTACCGGCTTTTTCGTGCCCTTCATGATCCTCGCCTACATGGGCGGGTCGGGAATGATCCTCTTGCTCCGACTGGAGCGGATTCCCGAAGCGCTGGCCGCCATCCTGGAGGGGGCTTTTCGGGGGACGGCCGCCGTCGGTGGATTTGCCGGAGCGGCCGTGGCCCAGGCTGTCCGGTGGGGCGTCGCCCGGGGCATCTTTTCCAATGAGTCGGGTCTCGGATCGGCCGGGATCGCGGCGGCCGCCGCTCAGACGCGGGAGCCCGTCCGTCAGGCGATGGTCTCGATGACCCAGACGTTCATCGACACGATCGTCGTCTGTTCCATGACAGGCCTCGTCATCCTGACGACCGACGCCTGGCATACGGGCCTCAACGGGGCTCCCCTGAGCCAGGCGGCATTCCAACGGGGTCTCCCGGGCGAGTGGGGTCACGTCATCGTGTCCCTGAGCCTGGCTATGTTCGCCTTCTCGACGATTTTGGGCTGGAGCTATTACGGAGAGAAGAGCATCGAGTACTTCTTCGGAGTCCGGGCCGTCCTGCCTTATCGGGTCCTTTTTGTCCTGGCCGCCTTTTTCGGGACTGTTCGGAGCCTGACTTTCGTGTGGACCCTGGCGGACGTGATGAATGGCCTGATGGCCCTGCCCAACCTCATCGGGCTCCTCTGGCTTAGCGGTGAAATCGTTCGGGAGACTCGGTCTTACATCGCCCGTCACGGATGGGCGGCCCGGCCGGCGGTGGTCCCAGACCCCGACGACCCCCGGTAAGGCCCCTTGGATCGTGGTTGGGGATGGTGGGCCTATGCAGGCGTGGGGGAGTCGTAGGGTCCTACGGGAGTCGGACAGTGAGAGAGGAGGGCTTATGGACCTTCTTTTTGAAAAATTTCCTGTGTACCCAACGTGGCAATACGGCAGTACGGCAATGATGGATTACCCGTTACTCGTCACTCCGTCCCCGTACTTCATGGATGGGTTCGCCGACTCTACGGGTCCCGCACTCGGCTCATCGCCCCATAGCCCTACTGCCTGATTGTCCGATTGCCGAACTGCCGTCCTTGTATCCTGCGCCTGCTTCCTGCATCTAAAATTGGGTAGGAGGTGCACCATGGTTTTGATCTCTCCCCGAGACGCCGAAACCTTGAGAAAGCGTTTTGCCGCCGAACTTCAGGACCCCGTGGACCTGTGGGTCTTCACGCAGGCGCTCAACTGCCCGACCTGTCCGACGGCCCTCCAGATTGCCCAGGAATTGGGCGCCCTGACGGATAAGGTCCGGGTCGTCGAGAAAAATCCCCTTATTGACGTGGAGGATGCCCGGGGCCTGGATACCTCTATGGTCCCGGCCTTTGTCCTGCGGTCCGGCCAGTCGGACGGTCGGATCCGCTACTACGGTCTGCCGTCGGGCTATGAGTTTACGGTCCTGGTCGAGACCCTCGTGGCGTTGTCCCGTCGGGAGAGCCTGCTGGAGCCGGAGCTGGTCGAGCGACTCCAGGCCCTGACGGCCCCGATGACCCTACGGGTGTTTGTCACGCCAACGTGCCCTTACTGCCCCCAGATGGCTTTTCTGGCCTACCAGATCGCGATGGTCCGGCCCAACGTGACGGCGGAGGTCATCGAGGCGTCCGAATTTCCCGAAGTCTCGACCCGCTATCAGGTCCGGGCTGTGCCCCGGACGGTCGTGAATGACCGTTTCGTCATCGAGGGTGCCGTACCCCCGGAGATGTTCATCGAGGGTCTCCTGGAGCTCCAAGCGATGGCGCCAGAGTCCGACCCCCCGGGTCCGGGCCGGATCATCATACCAGGGCGGTAACTTGGTGTCACCGCGGTAATGCGGCAATTGACAAAGAGGCGGTCCGGTGGCAGGGTCGGCCTGGCGGGACATCCTGGTAGCGTGGAGTCGGGTCCGGGTCCTGTTGGTCGGGGACTTTCTGTTGGACCGATGGATTTATGGGACCATCGACCGCATCTCGCGAGAGGCCCCGGTCTTCATCGTGGAACACGAGACCGAAGCGTGGGGCCTGGGCGGGGCGGCCAACACGGCGGCCCAGCTTCGCGCCTTCGGAGCCGAGGTCTGGGCCGTCGGGTGGCTCGGCGAGGACGCGGACGGGGAACGCCTTCTCCACATGCTCCAGGAGCGGGGTGTCCGGACCGACGGGATGGTCTGGCTGGGAGAGCGTTCGACGGTCGTCAAGACCCGGATCGTGGCCGGGCCGCCCTATGCCGTCAAACAGCAGGTCCTCCGCCTGGACCGGGGCCGGAGCGCCGCCGACGTCGCCGGCTACGCTGACCGTAGCCTCCGATCGTTCTCGGCGATCCTCTCGACGGCCGACATTGTGCTGGTCTCCGACTACGGCTACGGGGCCGGCCAGCCGGACATGGTCGCCGCCATGGTCCGAATGGCTCGGTCGGCGGGCGTGCCCCTCATCGGGGACTCTCGATACAGCCTGCCGGCCTTCCGGGGAGCCGATGCCCTGACCCCGAACGAGTCGGAGCTGGCGGCCGTTACAGGCCATTCGTGGCGGGACGCCGAGGGCCTCTTCCCCGTCGCCCGGGAGTTCTGTCAGCGGATGGAGCTGGCGGCCCTGCTGGTGACCCGCGGTTCGCAGGGCATGGCGCTATACGAGCGGGACGTCGGCCGTTGGACCGTCATCCCCGTCCATGGCTCCCCGGTCCCCGTCGATGTAGCCGGGGCCGGCGATACAGTCTTAGCCACGTTTGGCCTCGCCTATGCCGTGACCCGGGACTTCCAGACAGCCGCCTATCTGGCCAACGTGGCGGCCGGGATCGTCGTCATGAAGAAGGGCGTAGCCCAGGCGACCCTCGAAGAACTCTGGCAGGCCTTGGAAGTCCAGTGACGGAGTGACGGGGTGACGCGGTGACAATCCAGGACCCAGCGGATTTGCCCTACTGCCCTATTGCCCTCCCCCCTCGCCTGCTTCTACCCTGCATCTTGTATCCTGCATCCTGCATCCTGTATCCTGCATCTCGCATCTCACTCCCATCTCGATCCGATGAAGCACAACCGTCATCCCTGGTGGGACCGGGTCATCGTGGCCCTGGACCAGACGTCCCTACTCGATAGCTTGGCCTGGGTCGAGCGCCTGCGGCCGTGGGTCACCTGGTTTAAGGTCGGCCCCGTCGCCTTCCTCCGGCACGGGCCTGTCCTCATTCATGCAATTCACCAGACTGAAGCCCGCGTCTTCTTGGACCTGAAACTCCATGACATCCCCAGCGTCCTGGAAAGCGCCCTCCGGGCCGCCTACCACCTGCGGGTGGCGATGGTCAACTTTCACGCCCTCAACGGACCCGAGGCTCTCCGGGCATTGGCGGACATCGCCCGTCCGTGGCCGGACCGGCCGCTTCTTGTCGCCGTAACCGTCTTGACGAGTCATGACCGACCGCCCTGGGACCCTACGAGCTCGCCGGACGTCTGGGCCGAGCGCCTGGCCGGCTGGGCCTTCGAGGCCGGCTTCGACGGCGTCGTCTGCTCCGCCGGCGAGGTCCCGACCATTCGGCAAAAGTACGGACCCGCTTTCCGGACCGTCGTGCCGGGTGTCCGCTGGGAGCCACCGACGGACGACCAGCGACGGTGGGCGACGCCCTGGGATGCCCTTCGGGCCGGCGCGGACTGGATCGTCCTCGGCCGGGCCCTGACGGCGGCTCCCGATCCCGAGGCCGCCTGCCGTCGTCTGAACGAGGCCTTCTATAAGCAGGTAAGAGTGACGAGTGACGGGTAATGGGTAATAATTTACTGCCGTACTGCCGTATTGCCCTATTGCCGCATTGCCAAACTTCCGTATTGCCGTACTGCCATGAAACCACCCTGCCAACTGCGTGGGTCCTGGGGACCCCGCAGGATGCAGGATAGGGGAGGCGGGCCATGACGCGGTGGGTATGGGAGCCCTCGGCCGAGGTCATCGAACGGAGCAACGTCTACCGTATGATCCGGAAGTACGGCTTCCGGGATTACGCAGACTTCTGGCGGCGGTCCGTCGAGGACGTCGCCTGGTTCTGGCAGGTCATGGAACGGGAGCTGGACCTGGTTTGGCAGAAGCCCTACGAACGGGTCCTCGACACTTCCCAGGGTTGGGCCTGGGCCCGATGGTTCATCGGCGGCCGGTTCAACCTGACATATAACTGCCTCGACAAACATGTGGCGGCCGGTCGATCTTCCAAGGTTGCCTTCATCTGGGAAGGCGAGGACGGTCGGACCGAGCGCTGGACTTACGGCGACCTGACCCGCTGGACCCTGCGGGTCAGTCACGCCCTGAAGGACCTTGGCCTCCGACCCGGTGATCGGGTCGGCCTCTTCCTGCCGATGGTCCCCGAGATCGTCCCCGCCCTGCTGGCCGTCGCCCGCCTGGGGGGCATCGTCGTCCCGATGTTTTCGGGCTATGGCCCGGACCCCGTCGCCGTCCGGCTACGGGACAGTGAGGCTCGATTCCTCATCACGGCCGACGGCTTCTACCGGCGGGGTCAGTTCATCCCGATGAAGGAGACGGCTGACGCCGCCCTCGCCATGTCGCCGACAGTCGAGCGGGTCCTGGTCGTCCGGCGGACGGACCGGACGGTCCCCTGGGACCCCCGTCGGGACGTCGAGTGGCACGAGGTCGTCGATTCGGCCCCGGACACGCCCCTTATGGAGGAGACCGAACCCGAGACGCCCTTCATGCTGATTTACACCTCCGGCACGACGGGCCGTCCGAAGGCGACTGTCCACGTGCACGCCGGTTTTCCCGTTAAGTCGGCCCAAGACATCTACCACTGCTTTGACCTTCAGGCCGACGATGTCCTCTTCTGGCTGACCGACATGGGCTGGATGATGGGTCCCTGGGAAGTGACGGGGGTCCTGCTTCTCGGCGGGACGTTCCTGCTGTATGACGGAGCCCCGGACTACCCGGCCCCGGACCGCCTCTGGCAGATCGTGGAACGTCACGGCGTGACGATCCTTGGCATCACGCCGACCTTTATCCGGGCCATCCTCCGACAGGGCGACGAGTGGGTCGATCGGCATCCGATGCCGACCCTCCGCATCCTCGGCTCGACGGGTGAGCCCTGGAATCCGGACCCCTGGATGTGGTGCTTCGAGAAGGTCGGCAAGTGCCGGTGCCCCATCATCAACTACTCGGGCGGGACGGAGGTCTCCGGCGGCATCCTCGGGTGCGTCCCGGTCCTGCCCCTGAAGCCCTGCGCCTTCCACGGACCGGTCCCCGGTATGGACGCCGACGTGTGGGACGAGGCCGGGCAGTCCGTCACGGGGAGCGTCGGGGAACTCGTCGTCAAGAAGCCCTGGGTCGGGATGACTCGCGGCTTCTGGCGAGACCCCCAACGATACCTGGAGACCTATTGGTCCCGGTGGCCCGACGTCTGGGTCCACGGGGACCTGGCCCTACGGGACGCCGAGGGTTTCTGGTTCATCGAGGGCCGGTCTGACGACACCTTAAAAGTCGGCGGCAAGCGCCTGGGCCCGGCCGAGGTCGAGTCTATCTTGGTCGCTCAGGGGGCTGTCGCCGAGGCGGCCGTCGTGGGGGTCCCCGACGAGGTCAAGGGCGAAGCCCTCGTGGGCTTCGTCGTCCTGAAGCCGGGCGTGACGCCCTCCGAGGAACTCCGCCAGGAGCTGAAGGAATGGGTCGCCCGTCATTTGGGCAAGGCCTTTACCCCCAAGGACGTCCGGTTTGTCCGAGACCTCCCCAAGACCCGCAACGCGAAGGTCATGCGCCGCCTCATTCGGGCCGCCTACCTGGGCCTCCCCCTCGGAGATACTTCGTCCCTCGAAAATCCCCAGGCCCTCGAGGAAATCGCCCGGGCGTCAAAGGAATAAGCAACCTTTCCGGTCCTGTTCGTCCGGTCGGGACCCCGGTTACCTCGGCTCAAATACAGCACCGTTCGCCGCAACAACACAGGGGTACGATCGTCCAGAGATTGGACACTTGCAGGGAGGAACCCTTTCCATCCACTACGAGATAAGCCACAAATCGATGTACAAATGGTTCCGAGGCGGGCAAGGGGGACATCAACCTGCCCGTGGGAATCCGTAGACGCATGTGCCGGCTGATGATCTCTGCCCACCGACTGGCGTCTGGGACGGGTCTGGTAACATGCAGGAGGGTTGCCTGGGCAATACGCCCCCATTCATCCCACTCGATACGGAAAACTGCTCGAACCGGATTCCGCAGGGGACTTATGTCCGGCGGAATCGGGATGACCCCGTCCACGTCGAGCGCCGGCACTGCCCATCGATGACCCTTTGAGGGCATTGGGGGAAAACCAATTAGGAGCAAGAAGTCATCTTCAATAATTTGTTGGGAAAACTCCAATTTTTCGATACACGGTAGCATGCTTTGAGCAAACCGAGGCGATGACGCACTCCCAACCTGCAGACCAAAGCCAGAAGCTGAAGGTCTTTCATAGACGTATAAAGCCCACTCATCCATCGTGTAGTGCATGTCCGGTTCAGGACCTGGGAGTGTCCGGTCCAGTTGATAGGAACATTCCCGCAAGAGTTGGGCCTGGGCTGGGAGTCCGCCCTGGAGGGCGACCAGGACCGCCGACTGGGGGCCGCAGCAGCCTCCACCTCCGCCGCCCCCATCTCCCCAGGGATTCGACGTGCCGTAAGAATCATAAGGGCAGACTATATTGCCTGGGCACGTAATGTTATTTGCGTTCGACCAACAAGTTTCATAACCACCCCGTTCCACATTATAGCAGTCTGCCCTCCTGCCTTTTCCATCGGAAGTGCAGGGGCACGGAGGATAAGAGAGCTGGATGTCTTTGCATTGAGCGTAGGCACTTTGGAAGCCTCCTGTACACAGCCAGGCCAATAGGACCGGAAAGAGTTTCCTAAAGGGAAATGGAAGACGGGTCATTCCATTCATGAGGTTCCTCCTTCACGGGGAGGTTCTACTGTCAGTTTATCCATCCAAAAAAAAGTCAAGTGAACTCACGATGGCTTCGTTTTCGACGGGAAGGGTCGAAAATACGCAAGAGGAGCAGCTCGGATCCCCGCCCCGTTGACCGGATGAGTGAACCCGGAGTCCGGCCTTCTATGGGGTTACCTCCATCGTCAGGGTCGCCCAGTAGCTGACCCATTCGACGGTCCGGTCCTCCCAGCGGAGGGGTTCCTTCAGGTGAATCATGTAGATCGTCCGAATGTTCCACCGGCCCGGTCGGTTCAGGGGAATCCGGGTCCGCCCCTGCGCGTCCGTCGCAAACGCCGTCGCCGGTCCGGCCCCTTCGGCCCCGGCGAAGACCTGCAGGGGGCCGACGGGCCGACCTTCGAACAAGACTTGCACGGGAAGGTCCTCCCCCAGGCGGGGGACCGTCTGGGGAACGATCTCGATCTTCAAGCCGACGGGTTTCGTGACGACGGTCTCAGCGGCCGGCTCGGGCGCGTCCGCCGCCGGTCGGACGACGATCAGGGCCTTGGCGAATTTGGCGTAGAGCTCATGGGCGGCTCGGTCCAGGATCCCTAGCCGACGCCGAAGTTCCAAAATGGCCGTCAGGCCTTCATGGGCTAAGTATTCGTTGAATTCCTGGGCCGACAGGGCGATAAATCGGGGCCGCAATTCCATCGTGACCCAGTAAGCGCCGGGGGCCTCGAGTCGGACCTCGGCGACGGACCGGTCTGAAAGCGCTTCCCAGCGGACGTCCGAGACCGGTCCCCCCGGGCCGATGACCTGGGATCGTTCGATGCGCTCTGGCGAGACGGCGACCTCGGTCTCGGGGAATTCATTGCCCGTACGGGCCTCTAGGCGAAAGACGCCCGGCGGCCCCATCATGTGGGGTTCACCGACCAGCCACAGATGGTGGGCGCTGGCGGCGGCCGTCAGTCCCAGCCAGAGGAGAAGGCTCGTGGACAGGCGTAGAACCCGCATGGAGACCTCCTTGTTGGGACAGCAGTAGGGCAATACGGCATTCGGCAGTACGGCAGTTGGCAAATGGATGTGATTTACTATCCGTTACTCGTTACTCGTCAACTCATCACTCGTCACCTCGTCACTCGTCACCCGTCACTCCGCTTTGCCCAGGCGGCCGGCCATCCACCGGCCGGCGCCCCCGACCCGAGCGGCCAGCCGATAGCCTGCCCAGACCCCCGTCGCCAGCGTCAAGAGGCCAGCCGAGACGTAAGGCGCCCCGGGGCCGACCCACTGAAACAGGCCATTCCCCCAGACCGGACCGGCGATGCGGGCGAGACTCTCCAAACTGCTGGAGACGCCCTGAATTCGTCCTTGATACTCGGGGCCGCCCGTATGGCTGATGAGGGCGATCAGCGACGGCAGGCCCAGGCTGGCTCCTAAGGCCGTCGGAACGATCCATGCCACGAAAGTTCCCAGACGGTGCGTGAAACCGATGCCCACCAGTCCCAAGCCCATTAGGACAAATCCATACGTCAGGGCCGCCCGCTCGCCGATGCGCCGCACGATGGGGCCGACCAGGTATAACTGCATCAGGATGCCCAGAGCTCCGATGAGAGCAAATAGGTACCCCACCTGGGAGACGCTTAAGTGGAACCGAGCCTGCCCGAACAGGGGGAACGTCGTCTGATAGGCCGTCGAGGCATTCCAGTACAGAAAGTCCGTGATCAGCAGATGGCCGACGACTGGCTGGCGGAAGACCTGTCGGAACTCCGACCACGCATAGGCTGTCCGGGCCCTCGTCCGGTGCACCGTCTCAGGAAGCCACAGCCCCGTCGCTACGAGGGCGACGAAGCTCAGGACCGCCGCGCCCCAGGCCGGCAGGGTCGGCCCTCCGTGGGCCAGCAGACCGCTCAAGGCCGGTCCCAGCACGAGACCGACCCCGAAGGAAGCTCCCAGGAGTCCGTACGCCCGTGCCCGGTCTTGGGGTTCCGTGACGTCGCCGATGTAGGCCCGGACCGTCGGGATGCTGGCGCCTCCGAGGCCGTCGATGATGCGGGCCGCAAAGAGTATCCACAGACGGTCCGCCAGTGCCAGGATCACGAAGCTCAGCGTAGTCGTCCCAAGGCTGGCCATCAAGACTGGGCGCCGGCCGTAGCGGTCTGACAGCTCTCCGAGGAACGGCGAAGCCAGCATCTGGGCGATGGAGTAGGAGGCGAAGAGCCAGCCAACCTGCCAGGGCGAGGCTCCCAGGCGTGTCGCATACAGGGGCAGAAAGGGGATGATGATCCCAAAGCCGATCAGGTTCGCCAGGGTGACCAGCAACAGGATGAGAAGCCGTCGGTCTCGAAACATCCGCCGTATCCCCCAATCCTATCTGAGCCCTACCCATCAGGAGGGAAGCGACGAAGTGACGAGTAATAACTGTACTGCCGTATTGCTGAACTGCCGAACTGCCGTATTGCCGAGTTAAGGGGGGACGAGGGCTGGCGTCAGAAGCCACGCGATCTGCCAGCCGCCTTCTTGGCGGGTCAGGCACAGGACCCCACCGCCCGGTAGGGGAGCCACGACCTCTCGGTCGACGGCCAGGAGTCTGGAGGCCAGCCGGGACAGGTGGGGCAGATGGCCGACGACCATCAGCGGCCCCGGCGCCGCCTCGACGAGGCTGACGGCCTTCGACGGGTCGTCCAACGGGGCCAAGCCCTCGGCAGTCTCGACGGACGTCGGTGTCAGGTAATGAGCCAGGATCTCCGCCGTCTGCTGGGCCCGGAGCTTGCCCGAATGTACGATGCGGTGGACCGGCAGGCGAAGTCGACCCAAGTAATCGGCGATGCGTGTGATTTCCTGTCGGCCCGCCGCCGTCAGGGGTCGGCGGGGGTCCTCGGCCTCCGACATGGCCTCCCCGTGACGGACTAAGTACACTAAGGACGCCATGGTAGCCCTCCACTCCGAAAAGGGGTGCCGTGACGGCAGGGCGGGTTCATGGCAGGATGCCCAGGGTACAGGATACAGGATGCAGGATGCAAACCCGAGGGGCGCGTTTCCCGATCCCCCGGCCTCGGCGTCGGACCGGATTGGGTACCTGGTATTGGGTCCCAGGTGCCAGGTGCCCGGAGCCTGGTAACCGGCGCCTGGTATCGGATCCGGTTTTGGTCCTGATGTTCGGGATCATCTTAAGCCTCAGCGCATGGAGTGTGTCCATGCCCGGTGTTTCGGTTGGGTCGGGACCCGAAATAGGGCTGGGGGCCGTCGCGCGACGTCATGCGGCCCAACTGGCCGCCTTCGGACCCCGGGTTCCCGGCTCGACGGCCCACGAGCGGGCCCAAAATTACATCGTCGAGACTCTGCGGGCCCAATCCGGGTGGTGGATCCGTGTCGAGCCCTTCACCGTTGGGACCCAACGGTATGTCAACGTTGTCGCCGTATGGCCCGAGCCGGTCGGGACGTCCGGCTGGCTGTTCAGCGCCCACTATGACACTGTCCCCCCAAGCCCAGGCGCCCTGGACAATGCTACGAGCGTAGGCCTCCTGCTGGCTCTGGCGGAGCACTGGTCCCGGCACAGGCCGCCCCGACCCGTCGTCCTCGGCTTTTGGGACGGCGAGGAAACCGGCCTGCTGGGCTCGACGGTTTACGCCCGCCGCTATGCCGCCGGAGAGACGGAACGCCTTCCGCGACTCATCGGTCACGTCAGCCTCGAGATGGTCGGTTGGTCCCGGGGGACTGCTTGTTTCCACACGTTCCGGTACCCCTGGGGTCCGACATCGGCCCCCCACCCCCTGGCGCCGGCGTGGCTTCTCCGGCATGTCCTACAGACCGCCCGGGCCGCCGGCCTCATGCCCCGATTTGGGGATCCCATCTTGAGCTATCCCTATCAGTGGGCCGTGCGGAATGTCAGAATTCCCTTTGCCAGCGACGATGCTCCCTTCTCACGGGTTGGCGTTCCGTCCGTCTTCGTGGCCGATGCCTCCTTCGCCCGGTTTTATCCGGCCTACCATACGGCGGCCGACCGCATCGAGGCGGTGTCCGTCGAACGCCTGGACCGTTATGCCCGCTGGCTCCTTCGGGTCGTCGAGACCCCGCCGCCGGAACCCGTCTCCGACCGGGACCAGGCTTACTGGGTCTTCGGGTCCCGAGTCCTCAGTGGGACCGCCCTGCGGTGGGCCTTGGCCGTTCTCGGAGCCCTTTACGCCGGGCTGGCCGTAGCGGCCCCGGGACCTCCCGTCGTTCGGTGGGGTCGCCTCCTCGTCCCCCTGGGACTGGCCCTGGGGAAACCCTCCGAGACCCTGGCCTTGCTGATTCCAGCGACCCTCCTGGCGAGTCTCGGTCACCTGCGGACCGACCCGACAGTCGCCCGTCTCCTCAGCATCCCCCTCAGCCTTGTTTACTGGAGCGGTCCCCTATTGACGTTCCTCGCCATGCTCCGATTCCCCGGCCTGCAGTGGACCGCCGAGGGCCTCCTCGTGACAAGCCTGATGCTGATTTGGTTCCTCCTGCTTCAAATTCGGGGATAGGCCCGGGACCCTAAAAGGGACGGTCTTATACCTCGACGGTCTCCGGCGGAAGCTGACGGACCAAGCTCTTCAGGTGGGCCCCCCGACCCTTCTTCATGACCAGGATGCGACCCCGGTCGTGGACGACGACGACGTCTTCCAGGCCCACGACGGCGACCCAGCCGGACGTGTTGACGACGATGCAGTTCCGGGCATCGACGAGTGTGGCCGGACCCCAGACCCGGTTGGACTCGCCGTCGGTCTCAACGGGAAGCCTTTCCAGGGCTTCCCACTGGCCCACGTCGTCCCACAGAAAACGGGCCGTCACCATCACGATCCCGTCGGCCTTTTCCATGACACCGTAGTCGATGGAGATGGGGCGGATCTGCTCGTAGGCGGTCTCCAGGGCATAGGGGAAGCCAGGATGGCCCCACCGACGGACGCACGCTCGCAGGACCGCATAGGTCTCCGGCAGATGCCGCTCCAGAAGTTCCAAGATGCGGCCGACCCGCCACAGGAAAATCCCCGCATTCCAGTAGAAGTCGCCCTGCACCAGATACCGCTGGGCCGTTGCGGCATCCGGCTTTTCGTGAAAGGCCCGGACCTGATAGACGTCGGGGCGTAGGGGATCGCCGACCTGGATATAGCCGTAGGCCGTCTCGGGTCGCGTGGGCAGGACCCCAAAGACGACCTCCCGGTCCGGTTCGTCGGCCAGGACCTCGAGGCCGACATCGACGGTCGCCCAGAACCCGTCGGCCGGCTGGATCCAATGGTCGCAGGGTAGGACCAGCATGAAGACGTCGGGTCCATACGTCCGCTCCAGGACCAGGGCCGCATAGGCGATGGCGGCGGCCGTATCCCGGGCCATCGGCTCGACGAGAACTTGCGAGGACGGGACTTCCGGAGCCTGGGCCTGGACCATCGTCCGGTGGTCCGACCCGACGACGACCCAGACCCGCCCCGGCGGCAGACCCCGCAGGACCCGTTCGACGGTCATCCGAAACAGGCTCCGGGCGAAAAGACCCTCTACAAAGGGCTTGGGTCGGCGGTACGTGCTGAGGGGCCAGAAGCGCTCGCCCCGCCCCCCGGCCATGATGACGGCGTAGAGCCTATCTCGCAGGTGTAGCTCGGCCATAGTCGTCCTCGATGCGGACGATGTCGTCCTCCCGGCAGTGCCCGAACTGGACCTCGATGATGACGAGGGGCTCCGGACCGGGGTTGGCGATCCGATGGGCAACCCGGACCGGGATATAACAGCTTTCGTCCGGCTTCAGGTGAAGGGTCTCATCGCCCCGCTGGACGAGGGCCTCCCCATGGACGACGACCCAATGCTCGCTCCGACGGTGATGGTACTGGAGGCTCAGGCGGTGGCCCGGCCGGATGACCAGGCGCTTGATCTTGTAATTCGGCCCCGCGCCCAGAAGCTCCCAGGCCCCCCACGGTCGCTCATCATAGGTCGGCTCGGAAGCCGGGATTTCGTGACCTTCCAGTGACGCCATGGCAGTCCTCCCAGCCCTGAGCACCGGTGCGGAGGTATGCACCGAAAAGGGGTCCCCATGCAGCACATGCCCTGGACTACCGAGCCGTCACGTGCCCTCCTGCCAGGAGGCCAGGTAAGCCCGCTGTTCGTCCGTCAGTTCGTCGATGACCTTGCCCATGGCGGCCAACTTCAGACGGGCGACCTGTTCGTCGATCTCCCGAGGCACGGGATAGACCTGCGGGCTCAGGGACCGACCCGACCGGGCCAGGTACTCGACGCAGAGGGCCTGATTGGCAAAACTCATGTCCATGACGGACGCCGGATGGCCCTCGGCGGCGGCCAGGTTCACGAGCCGGCCTTCCGCCAGCAGGTACAGACGCCGACCGTCGGCCAGGCGGAACTCCTCGACGAAGGGCCGCAAGACCTGACGCGAGACGGCCATCTCGGCCAGGGCCGGGATGTCAATCTCGACGTTGAAGTGGCCGGCATTCGCCAGGATGGCCCCGTCCTTCATGCGTTCGAAGTGTTCCCGCCGAATGACGTGCTTGTTGCCCGTCACGGTGATGAAGACGTCACCCCGGGCGGCGGCTTCCTGGAGGGGCATGACCTCGTAGCCGTCCATGACGGCCTCGAGCGCCCGCAGGGGGTCGACCTCCGTGACGATCACGTGGGCACCCAGACCCCGAGCCCGCAGGGCGACGCCCCGACCGCACATGCCGTATCCGCTGACGACGACCGTCGTCCCAGCGATCAGGAGGTTGGTCGCTCGAATGATGCCGTCCAGGGTACTCTGGCCCGTCCCATATCGGTTGTCGAACATGTGTTTGGTCATCGCGTCGTTGACAGCGATGATGGGATAGGCCAGGACGCCCTCCCGGGCCATGCTCCGGAGGCGCAGGACGCCCGTCGTCGTCTCCTCCGTCCCGCCGATCACTTCGGGGAGGAGCTCCCGACGCTGGGTGTGCAGGGTCGTGACGAGGTCGGCCCCGTCGTCGATGGTCACATGAGGGCGATGCTCCAGGGCCGCATGGATGTGACGGTAGTAGGTCTCGGCGTCCTCGCCCTTGATGGCAAAGACCTCGACGCCGTAGTGGACGACGAGAGCGGCGGCGACGTCGTCTTGGGTGCTTAAAGGATTGGAGGCACACAGCCGGACCCGGGCCCCGCCTTCCTGAAGCGCCCATACGAGGTTCGCCGTCTCGCTGGTGACGTGCAGGCAGGCCGACACGCGTAGGCCTTCCAGGGGCCGCTCCTGTCGGAACCGTTCCCGAATCCGACCGACGACGGGCATGAACCGTTGGGCCCACTCGATCCGGGCCCGGCCCACATCGGCCAGGGATAGGTCCTTAACTTCGTAAGCCATCGTCTCTCCTAAATCCGAACGGAACGTCAGGGCTTCGTTAAGATTTCAGAGTCAAACAGTGTTTTTTTGAATGACTGTCTCCTGAAGGCGACGCTTGGCCAGTGCCACGTACGTTGGGTCAATATCATACCCGACGAACGTCCGGCCCGCTCTCAGAGCAGCCAGGGCCGTCGTCCCGCTCCCGATGAAGGGGTCTAAGACGACTTCCCCCTGAAAGGTGAAGAGTTGGATGAGGCGGTAAGGCAATTCCACGGGAAAGGGGGCAGGGTGGCCGACTTTTCGGGCCGGCTCCGCCGGAAAACGCCAAACACTCCGGGTGAACTCCAAGAATTCCTCGCGGCGGATGGTAGACCGTCGTCCCCAGGGGTTCGGACGGCTGAAGGTCTGTTTACAGAAGACGAGGATGTATTCGTGGGTGTCCCGCAGGGTCGGGTTCCGGGGCGAACACCAACTTCCCCAGGCCGTCGAGGGACTCGCGCTGGACGCCTTGTCCCAGATGATCTCGCCCCGCATCAGGAAACCCAATTCCAGCATGTCCTGAATGACGAAGGCGTGCAGGGGCAGATAAGGGCGACGCCCCAAATTCGCCAAGTTGATGCACGCCCGTCCTCCCGGCACCAACACCCGATAGACTTCTGCCATGACGCGCTTCAGGAAAGCCCGATACTCGTCCAACGTCCAATCATCGTCATATTCCTTACCTACATTGTAGGGTGGGGAGGTAACCATCAAATGGACGGAGCAATCGGGTAACTCCTCCATCTGCTCGGAACTCTTGCAGAAAATCTGGTTGACACAGTGGGGCGGCAGGGGCGTTTCCCGGTAAGCTACCGGCTCTTCTTTCGGCAGTCCCGCATAAAGCCGACGGCTGTAGAAAGGTGTGGAGTCATGAGCAATACGGGCCGGGCTCCCAAAGGCACTCGTGCGAGACCCCCGCCGGCCCATAAGTCCGCATCCCCTCATGCCAGGCCCGCCGCCCGGGCGATCTCGGTCGCCAGGTCCGTCCGCTCCCAGGTGAATTCGGGCTCCTCCCGTCCAAAATGGCCGTAGACGGCCGTCTTCCGATAGATGGGCCGCCGCAGGTTCAGGTGTTCGATGATCCCCCGCGGCGTGAGGGGGAAGAACTCCCGGATCAACTTCAGGATCTTTTCGTCTGGAATCCGGCCCGTACCGAAGGTATCGACCATGATCGAGACGGGTTCCGGTTCTCCGATGACATAGGCGAGCTGAATCTCCAGTTCGTCGGCCACACCGGCCGCCACCAGGTTCTTGGCGATGTACCGAGCCATGTAGCTGGCCGACCGGTCCACCTTCGTGGGGTCCTTGCCGGAGAAGCACCCGCCCCCGTGGTGGGCCCGGCCGCCGTACGTGTCGACCATGATCTTTCGGCCCGTCAGGCCCGTATCGGCCCGGGGGCCCCCGACTTCAAATCGACCCGTGGGGTTTACGAAGATTTTAGTCCGCTCGTCGATCCACGAGCGGGGGATGACGACCTCGATGGCCTTTTCGATCATGTCCTCTCGGACGGTCCGCATGTCGACGGCCGGACTGTGCTGAACGGACAGGACGACGGCTTCGACCCGGACGGGCGTGTTGTCCTCATACTCGACGGTGACCTGGGATTTTCCGTCGGGCCGGAGGTACTCTAAGATGCCCTCTTTACGGAGTTGGGCGACCCGCATGCAGAGCCGATGCGCCAGCATGATGGGCAGGGGCATCAGCTCCGGCGTCTCCCGGCAGGCGTATCCAAACATCATACCCTGGTCGCCGGCACCGCCCCGGTCGACGCCCATGGCGATGTCGGGCGATTGTTCCTGAATGGCCGTGATGACGGCGCACGTCTCGTAATCGAACCCGAATTTGGCCCTCGTATAACCCACGCTCCGGATGGTCTCCCGGACGACCTCCGGGATGTCGACGTAACAGGTCGTCGTGATTTCCCCGGCCACGAAGGCCATGCCGGTCGTCACCAAGGTCTCGCAGGCTACACGGCCGAGGGGGTCCTTCTCCAAGATGGCATCTAAGATCGCATCCGAGATTTGGTCTGCTACCTTGTCGGGATGACCTTCCGTCACCGACTCGGACGTGAAGAGGTAGCGTCCTCGCTTGGGCATGCCTCGACCTCGGCATAGGATTCCCCGCAAAGCCCCATCGCAGGACCGCCCTTCCGGGGCATAGCATTATGCCCACCCCCGATGACGGTGTCAAATGCCGCCTTTCCCTTCGTAGTTGCTGGTCCTGTCGGAAAGGGCTAAACTTTCCACTGAAGCCAGGACCTGGGGGAGCTTGGGCAACCGGGCTGAGAGGGTCCCTACGGCGGGGCCGACCCCTGGAACCTGATCCGGGTAATGCCGGCGGAGGGAAGGTCTGCTTGAGCCCGCTCTTTCTGTGGCCCGCCTTTTCCTCCCTGCGGCTCTCTCGGGTCTCCCAACCCATACTCCGCCCCGACCCGTGGGGCGGGGATCGATGACGGCTGGGACGGGCCGGTCCGTCCGCCCGTCGCCGGTCTCCCATGGAGGTGAGACGATGCCGACGCAAATGGAATGGGCCCGTCAGGGTCGCATCACCGAAGCGATGGCCTACGTGGCCGAAGTCGAAGGCGTTTCCCCCGAAGAGATTCGGGAGAAAGTCGCTGCCGGGGTCGTCGTCATCCCGGCCAACCCCAACCACCGGACGCTGACCCGCTTTACCGGCATCGGGAAGGGCCTCTCCGTGAAGGTCAACGCCAACCTGGGGACGTCTTACGACTACGTGAACCTCGAGGAGGAGCTCGAGAAACTCCGGCTGGCCGTCGAGGCCGGGGCCGATACGGTCATGGACCTCTCGACGGGCGGAGACCTGCCGGCCATCCGGCGGGCGATCCTGGACCACTGCCCCGTGCCCCTCGGCACGGTGCCCATCTATGAGGCGGAGTTCGAGGCCGCCCGAAAGCGGGGCTCCTTCTTTGACATGACGGTCGACGACCTGTTCGAAACCATCGAACGTCACGGCCGGGAAGGCGTCGACTTCATTACGGTCCACTGCGGTGTGACTCGCCATGCCTTAGAACGCTACGTCCGCACCGAACGGGTCACGGGCATCGTCTCCCGGGGTGGGGGCCTGATAGCGGCCTGGATGCTCCACAACGACGCCGAGAACCCCCTCTACCAGTACTACGACCGCCTCCTGGAGATCGCCCGGGCCTATGACATGACCCTGAGCCTCGGGGACGGCCTCCGGCCCGGATGCCTCGCCGACGACCTGGACCGACCTCAGGTGGAGGAACTGATCATCCTCGGGGAGCTCGTCGAGCGAGCCCGTCGGGCTGGCGTCCAGACGATGGTCGAGGGCCCCGGCCACGTTCCCCTGAATGAGATCGCCACGAACGTCCAACTCGAGAAGAAACTCTGCCGGGAGGCGCCCTTCTACGTCCTCGGGATGCTCCCCGTCGATACGGCGGCCGGCTTCGACCACATCGCCGGCGCCATCGGTGGGGCCGTCGCCGGCATGTACGGCGTCGACATGCTGTGCTACCTGACGCCGGCCGAGCACCTCGCCCTCCCGACGCCTTCGCAGGTCTATGAGGGCGTCGTGGCCTTTAAGATCGCCGCCCACGTGGCCGATGTCGCCCGGGGCCACGTCCGGGCCATCGAGCGCAACCGCCGTATGTCCGAGGCCCGCTACAGACTGGACTGGGAGACCCAATTCCAGTTGGCCCTCTATCCGGACGTCGCCCGTCGCATCTTTCAGGCTCGGGGGTCTCAGACACGGGCTTGCTCCATGTGCGGTCCCTTCTGCCCGATGAATCTGGTCGAGCATGTCGTCCGCCGGAAGCGCGCGGCCCTCGAGGAGCACCCCGTAGCGATGGCCATGCCGACGCCCTGTTGATCCGACGGACGGCTATAAGTCCAGTAGATGAAGTGGCAAGTAACGAGTAGTGCCTTGTTAAGATTGGAGGTGGGGAAATTGGGTATAAGTGCCAGGTGCCGGGTTCCGGGTACCAGGTAATCCGAATCCTGCATTATGCATACCCCGTGTGCGGGTTTTTCGAAGACAAGCGCCTGGTACCGGGTTCCAGGCCCCGGGTACCCGGCACCGGAGCCGAATCGACGCCGAGGACCGAGCCCGGCCACCGGAAAACGCGCACACCGGGTATGCATTCTGTATCCTGCATCCATAGCTTAACCCAGCAAGGGTCAATAACAGCAGAATCCCGCGGGGTCGATTCATGGGGCTTGATTTCCTGCGTATTCAGGGCGTACCATAAAGATGCAGGTCCGAAGGGCCTGCTCCCCAAGGAGGCATCCCATGAAGGTCCTACGGATCGTGGCCCTATGGACGGCCCTGGCCCTGACCGGTGCCCTACCGGTGGCCGGTCAATCCCTGGCGGAAGCCGCCCGGAAGGAAAAGGAACGCCAACAAGCCGCTCAGAAGCAAGGCAAGACCGTCAAGACTTACACCTCCGAGGACTTGGCGAAGAAGAAAGCCGAGGCCGGCTCGACGGCGGGGACTGCCCCCACGCCGGCACCGGCCGGTGCTTCGGCTCCGGCGACAACGCCGGCGGGCCCGACGGACAAGGGATCGGCCGCCGGCGAAACGCCCGAACAGGTCGAAAAGAAGTGGGTCGATAGGTACAAGGCCATCAAGATGGAGATCCGCCAGAAACGGGAACGCATTCAGGCACTCCAGAACGAACTCAATCAGCTCACGACGGGCCTCATGGGAGCCTGGTCTCCCGGCCAGAGCCAGGCCATTCGGGACACGATCGCCGCCCGGCAGGAGGAGATCAAGAAGCTGGAAGCGGAAATCCGCGCTAAAGAGGCGGAACTCGATCGGGTCGTCCGGGAAGCCCGTCGGGAGGGCGTTCCCCCGGGTGCTTTCCGGAAGGCCGACCGGGAGCTGGAGACTCCGGGTGCTTCCCAGAAAGGGGAGTGACGGGTGACAAGTTAAGGGACGAGTGACGGGTAATAACGGGTTGCCGGATTGCCCGATTGCCGTACTGCCTTACTACCACACCACCCTCCCGATGTAGAATTATTAATGAATGACCTTAGTTCCTATTTCCGTTTGGACCAGCGAGTAGCCCTCATCACGGGCGGTACGTCCGGCCTAGGCCTGGCCATCGCGGAGGTCTTTCTACGGGCCGGGGCGACCGTCTTCATCACGGCCCGTCGGGCTGACCGGGGACAGGCGGCCCTCGAGCGTCTCCGGCCCTGGGGGCCCGTCCAGTTCTTCCCGGCCGACGTAAGCCAGCGGTGGGACGTCGAACGCTTGTTCGACTGGCTTCGGGGACAGACCCATCGTTTGGACATCTTGGTCAACAACGCCGGCATCATGCAGGTTAAGGACCTGACCGAGATGACGGAGGAGGAGTGGGAGCGGGAGTGGAATATTCACGTGAAGGGGACTTTCCTGTGTACTCAGCAGGCCCTGCGCTTCATGTTGGGTCAGGCCAGCGGGGTCATCCTGAACATCTCGTCTTACCTGGGTCTGCGTGGGGGTTCCGGTTTCACACCGGCTTACAGCGCGGCGAAGGGGGCCCTCGTGACCTTCACGAAGGTCCTGGCCTCCCGCTATGGGCCTTACGGCATTCGAGCGAATGTCCTATGTCCGGGTTTTATTCCGACAGACCTAAACCGTCATATCCTGGAGGAAGCGCCGGACCCGGTGGCAAAGCGTCGGGAGATTGAGGAGCGCTACCCCCTCCGTCGTCTCGGCGAGCCCATCGACGTGGCCCTGGCGGCCCTGTACCTCTGTTCGGATGCCGCCCGATGGGTCTCCGGCGCCGTGCTCGTCATCGACGGCGGCCTTTCGGCTCGGTAGCGGTCGGTATAGGAA
>Ga0105155_1000053_pt1 | contig 32689 bp, 36 predicted proteins | sample SSWtaG_2_FD_89589 | JGI IMG/M metagenome (GOLD analysis project Ga0105155, IMG submission 89589) | Hot spring microbial communities from Sandy's Spring West, USA to study Microbial Dark Matter (Phase II) - SSWsed_130316 | ecosystem: Environmental > Aquatic > Thermal springs > Hot (42-90C) >...
CAGATATTCAATCCGCCTGCTAAACCAAAATATCTTAGTAATTCCATATACAGCTGATCCTTTTCAGATTCGCTAAGACTGACATTAATTCCCTTTCTACTCAAAATCTCGCTGAGTATTATCGTGAAAATAAACTTACTCATTTCAGCAATCCTCATGTCTTAAAGATGTATTGGGCTAATTAAAAATTACTCCTCCAAGGGCTTTTAATCCTCAAGCCTACTCCTCCTCAAATTTATCTGGCGGTATGTAATCTCCAAAGGCCTTTTTTGCCTCAATTAATCTTTTAGCTTGCTCATCAAGCACCTTGAAAATCTCGCTGGGGGCATCAGGAACATTTTTCGTCCAAAACTCTCTCACTCGTTCAATTTTACGTAGATTTTCCGGAACGCGTATGGTGAATTGCCTTATATAATCGTCCCTCGTATACTCTTTGTTCAAAACTTGTCTAAAAAGTCTAGCTAAATCATCATATTTCGGAATTAAACCTGTTGGAGCCTTCACAGCGCCAACATCATTATGAACTCGGAGCTCTATCCACTTTATCCACACGTGTTTATCACGGTGATCATTTAAGAAGGCACCAGTCCTTAAATCGCGTAGGAAATAGTTGGCTCCAAAAACTAATGGTCTCTTCTTGAGATTTCTACCAAATTTTAAATAACTCTTGATGTATTCTCCAGGCGAAATCGAGAGGAAATCCTGAATCGCCATTATATTAATTTCATACTTGCCTTGTTCTTCAGTAATGGCGAACGTTGTTTCCGTCTCAAGCGATGCGCCATATGCTATAATCCCATGCTCCCAACTATACCCCTGCTGTATAGGTACATAAGCCCTATAATCGCGCCCACCGTAAACGATTGCACCCAACTCAACTCCCAGCGGATTATCCAGCTCTGGATCACAGTTAGGCAGCGCTCTGAGAGATATCGTATAGCGAGCATTCTCACTTGCTGGCGGGATTTCCTTACCATTTATTCCTTTCTTACCTTTCCACCACTTTCCAGAGAAGTTTATGCCCTCATTTGGGAGATCGCAGCCCATACCTAGCCACCAAACCTTAGCATCTTTAACTAAAACGTTAGAGAAAATTATTTCATTTGGACTAGTAAGTACTTGATAAAGTATGGGGTCATCCACTGGATTAACATCTTTGAGAATTCCGAAAATTCCTATTTCAGCATTTACCGCACGACATACTCCGTCAATATTGCGTAGATAAGAAATGTCGTCTGCAAGTATGGTTTCGCCGGGAAGCATCGCTGTAGACGTTTTGCCACACGCGCTGGGGAAAGCTCCCGCAATATATGTTTTGCGCCCTCCAGGACCATGCACACCCATTATCATGAAATGTTCGGCAAGCCACCCCTCTCTCCAGGCCTTACGTATAGCTAAACGTAATGCAAGTTTTTTGAAGCCAACGGAGTTTCCAGCGTACTGAGTGTTAACGCTGTAAACGGTGTTAGTCATATAATCAATGTAGATGCGTTTCTTTTCGTAATCTACGCTTATCATCCTCTCATCCAGTCTACCGCTAGAATGCAAAGTCTTAAAGAACTCGGTACCCGGGTTCATGTGAAGAAAAGTATCATAACCTTTACGGTAAAGTAGGCTCACTGAATGAGCTACATACCATGAATCAGTACACTCCATACATGGGATCGTAAAAATAGAGTTCGCTGGACCCAGCGTTAAGAAGCGAACAATCATGGTGCGTCCTTTCATTGAATCCTTAAGCAAACCAAAAATCTCCCTTAGCCCCTCATCTCTATCAATCTGTTTTAAAGCGGGGCTTAGATAATCTCCTTTTGGAACAAGAAACTTTGTTACCTCCCTATCTCTTCCTTGATCATATGGTCCATCAAAATGGAATGTATGCCCTGGTATAGACAGGGCAGCGCTTTCTTCACCGCTAGCAATCGCCATATGTTTAATATATGCTATTTCATCTGGCGTGTCGCTGCAGACAAAAATTTCCTTTGGATTACAAAGTTCAACAGCTTCAGCAATAAACCGGTGGACTTCTGGATTGGGTATCGCATATATCTTCCTATAATTCTCCTCATCAACCCTATTTTTCAGCATACTAAGGTAAATATTCTCCCTTTTTTCCTCGACCATAGGTTTCCCCGTATCTCTGATTTTAGTGCTCTTCCCCAATAGTAAGCTGCCAAATAACTTTTTTGATATTATTAACGCCTATATAAATTTTTACCTAAATCGCTAAACAATTACGAAAAACGTAAAAAAGATAAATGGAATTCCAGTACGCGCTCTACTTAAAAAATCTATGTTATAGGCTCTGAAGTTGGTTGAGTTGAATAGTTTAATGTTCCAGCAAGTTTAATATTGCCAGTACCCTATAGACTATTCCTCCGATGAAAATGGCGAATAAAATCTCGGTCAGCGCGATTATTACCGCTTTCTTCCATCCAAACTCTTTTATGCAGGCAGCTATTGTCGCTATACAAGGTACATAAAGCATAACTACTAAGGCAAATATAAACATCTGCAGTGGTTTTAAAACGAGCTGAAAGTTTGTTGTTCCAATTAATGTTGCAAGCAAAACTAGCGCTAACTCCTTTCTTAAAATCCCCGAAATTAATGTTACGCCAGTTACTTCTGGCAGTCCAAGCCACCCAACCGTTATTGGGCTTAATACATGTGAAATTGTTTTTAAAGCGCCGTAAACTTCAGCGACTTTAATTAGAGTGCCGCTTAAAATTATTAGGGGGAAAGATATTTTAAGGAACTCTTCAAGTCTAAACCACGTCTGCTTAATAACCGTTTTTAGGTGCGGCATCTTATAATCCGGCATCTCCATTATCAGCGCTGTTGGCTCGCCTGGAAGTATACGAAATGCCAATCTTCCAAGAATGAGGATTATGACTAGGTCTAGAGCGTAAAGCGCTAATGCCCACCACACTCCAAGAAATGTTCCAACAAGCCCGAGGATTACAACCGTCCTCGCGGCGCATGGTATTAATGTTACAACAAAACCAGCTATAAGTCGCTCCCTCTCAGTCTCCATTATCCTGCAACCTAAGCATGCCGGAACATTACACCCATAGCCAAGCATTATTGGAATGAAAGCTTTACCATGCAAACCAATTTTATGCATTAATGCATCCATAAGAAAGGCTACTCTAGCAAGGTACCCTGAATCCTCCAAAACATAGAGTATAAAGTAGAAAGGAACTATGTATGGTAATGCTATTGTAATGTTTGCTATAATGCCCTCAATTAAACCTCCCCAAATAATTTCTTTTAATAACCCTGCGCCAAAAATAGACTCGAAGAGGGGCTCATAGCTGTAAAATAAGTCGCTGAGTAAGCTGGAAAAATATTCGCCAGAACCGAAGATTATTTGGAGAATCCCAAGAACAATTAAAAACATTATCAAGTAACCCATAATTTTATGGGTTGTTACATTATGTATTCTCTCGCTTAATGAAGGCTTTATAATCGGGAGGATTCTTTGAACTTCCCTTGCTATTTTACCAGCCGTTTCGTAACGTTCAGATGTTATTACTGTTGGACATGGATGCCCGTGTATTTCTTCAATCTCTTTTGCCAAGCTATTGGCTAAATCTAGAATTTTCGGCTCTATCTCCCTCATCTCTTTTTCAACGTATTCATCTCCTTCCAAGAGCTTTATTGCAACCCACCTAGCTGGATATCTTAAGCGAATATTTTTGAGGGCGCCTTCTAACCTTTGTATTCTACTCTCAATTTCCTCCCCATACCTTATTATTGTTCGCTCCGATACTTGCTTTTCAGCTACCTCAATAGCCTTACTAAGTAAGTCATGTATGCCTCTTCCCTTTATGGCAACAGTTGGGACAACCGGTACCCCTAAGATTCCCTCAAGTCTCTTATAATCTATTTTTATTCCTTTCTTTTCGGCTACATCAATTTGATTTAACGCTATAACTAGCGGAGCCTCAAGCTCAATTAACTGAAGCGTAAAGAAGAGGTTTCTTTCGAGAACCGATGCATCCACAACATTTATCACTACATCTGGTTTCTCCGTAACTATGTACTCCCTGGAGATGACCTCTTCAAGTGAGAAGGTTGATAGGGAATATATACCCGGCAAATCGATAACATCAATCGTGTAGCCCCTAAAATAGAGAGTCCCCTCAGCTTTCTCAACAGTTTTACCAGGCCAATTTCCAATATGCTGATGTAAGCCAGTTAGCTGGTTGAATATAACGGATTTTCCAACATTAGCGTTTCCAGCCAAAGCAATCTTAAGTCGCTTATCCTTCACCTACGAGCCTCCACAATAATTCTTTCAGCCATACCTCTACCGAGCACAAGCCTATAGCCTCTCACGTAAACCTCAATAGGCCCATTGAAGGGTGCTGACTTAATCATTGTGACTTCTGTACCCGGAGTTAACCCCATATCAATAAGCCTTTTTTGGAATCCCTTACCCAGGCATTTTCCATGACCGAAACCAGCTTTTATCGATACGATAACTCCAGTCTCTCCCTCTTTAAGCGCCGTCAGAGGGATTTCCATCTTCTCATCACCCGAGTTAATGTTCATCCTTAACGCCTCCGAGCCATTATGAGCAGGGCCATCTTACGGCTTAAGGCTTGAACGCTTCCATTAACTTTGATAGTTATTGGATCTCCTAGAGGGGCTTTATCTATGATCTCAACATGTTTTTCAGGTCTTATCCCAATCCTACTCAAATACTGTAGAAGCTCGGTTTTCTCCTCAATTACTCTAGAAATAATTCCCCTATCGCCAACCTCAAACTCCGTAAGGGGCTGGGCCTCCTCACTTAATATTTCGCCGCTCTCATCTGGAATCGGATTTCCATGAGGGCATTTCTTAGGGTAGCCTAGAGTACGCTCAATCTTTCTAACAACATCTTCAGTTATCCAATGTTCGAGACTACATGCAATCTCATGAACTTTATCCCAATCAACTTCTAAAATATCTGTAAGTAGCCGCTCGAGGAGCCTATGTTTCCTGATGACGTTTATGGCTATGCGACGCCCCTCATCAGTTAATTGAACACCTCTATACGGTTCATGAATTATGAGAAGCTTTTTTTCAAGCCTCTCAATAGTGTTAGTCACAGTTCCAGGAGCGACTTTCAACATTGATACTAAATCATTAGTCTTAGCAACACCACTACGCTCCTGAAGCCTATATATAGCCTCAAGATACTCTTCAATTACATCGGAGACGCCTAATGACAATGGTCGCACCTTTTACGATTTTTCTAAAATAAAATTACGATTAGTCGTATTTAAATATTCATGTACCGGCTTGAAGAAAGAGAGCAAATCATTTGTTAGGGCGCTATCACGGCGACTTTAACTTGCTTAACACCCCTCTTAGCCATTAGCTCCTGCGCTAGATTTCTTATTTCGCCAGCTTCACCATTAACCGCAATTATTTCTAGACACTTGTCCTCCTCTAAGTGTATGTGCGTTGTTGAGGAAATTATGCTCCTAAACTTATGCTGAATCTCCATTATCCTTTTTAACAGATCAGGCTTTTCTAAATAATACAAAAGGAGTATAGCTCCGGCCACACGCTCAGTTTCACTGCGAGTCCACCTAAATTCGCTTATAAAAGTTCGCATAGCATCGTGAACGGCTTTAGAACGGCTCTCATACTTCATGTTTTTCCAGACGTTATCGAATTCCTCAACAAGCGTTGGCGGAAGTGAAACACTAAAACGTACAACCCCATTTTTATCCCGCATTTGGACACCAAAAATAAATTTGAGGCTCAAGTTGCAGTTAAATCTTTACTTCTAAGGCCTCTAAAACCTAATTTTATGCTTAATCGTTATTATTAAAGATTCATCAATTTAAAGCTCTCTTACAAAGCGCTAGACCAAGAATAATATTGTGAGACAGATAGAAGCAGCACCACCTACAACTAAATCTGCGAATACAATAGATTTTTAATTTAAACGCGCGGGGAACTATTAATCAGAGTTAGATTTTTAAATTAGTGTTACACTATAATTTTTAAGTAACATCATCAATAAGCTCTCAATCTAGAAAACGGAGATCGGTAAATGGCGCCAATAATCGACCTTAGAGGTGTTTCAACCGTTTATGAGGGTGAAAGAAGACCTGCAATCAAAGATATTAACCTCATTGTGGAGGAAGGCGAATTTATCTATATTGTAGGTCCGAACGCTGCTGGGAAAACGACTCTTCTTGAGACAATAAATGGTTTATTGCCGATCTCCAAGGGGTCGGCCTTAGTCTTTAATTTAGATGTGCGTAAGTATGGGAGGGAAATTAGGCGTGAGATAGGTTATGTACCGCAGGACTTCATGGTTGAGCCTAATGAGCCATACACCGCCTTAGATGTTGTTTTAATGGGCCGTTACGGTAAGATCGGGGTTATAAATAAACCTGGCAAGAAGGATAGAATGAAAGCAGTCGAAGCGATGAGACTTTTGGGCGTTGAAGAGTTAGCTAATAAGCCTATTGGGAAGCTCTCAGGTGGGCAGCAGCAAAAAGTTATGATTGCAAGGGCCTTAGCCAAGGAGCCGAAAATACTTTTAATGGATGAACCATTTAGCAACTTAGACTCCGGGTCTAGGGATAGAGTTTTAATGCTGGTTAATCGCTTAAATGAGGAGCAAAAGGTAACTATTATTATAGTTACACATGACTTAAGCCAGGTTATGGGTCAGAATCACAGAATAATAGTGATGAATGAAGGTAGAATAATTGCTGACGGTGACTTCAACAGCATATTTGATGTTGCTGAGAAGATTCTTCCCATAAATATGTGGAGGAAGCATTAGTGATCTGGCTCGCTATCTTTCAGAGGGCGATTATAGGATGCGTGATAACTGGGCTGATTATGGGGCTTATAAGCGTATTTGTTGTTAGGATGAGGCTTACGGCAATAGGATACGCGATGTCGCATAGCGCATTTGCGGGCGCAGCTCTTGGTGTAGCGCTTTCAATGGATCCGCTAATTACAGCAATATTTCTCTCGGCTATCACAGCAACTCTTATAGGCCCAGTTTCAGACAAAGCTCGAATGCCTATCGACACAATAACTAGCATAGCGTTTTCACTCAACATGGCATTAGCTTTCATTTTCTTAACGCTACCACCTCAAGTTGGCTTATCAAGTGAGGTGGCAAGCGTTATATGGGGAAGCATAATTACTATGACTAACAGCGACCTAATCTACTTGGAAATACTTTTCCTCGTAACCTTATCCTTAACGTATCTTTTCTGGAAGGAGCTCTTCGCAATAATGTTTGATAGGAAGATGGCTGAAGCGGATGGAATAAACACGAAACCCTTTATTTATTTTGTGATTTTTCTGACCGGAATAGTTGTAGCAATCTCATTGAAGCTTGTTGGCGGAATACTTATTTATGCCCTCTTATTTAATCCAGCCTCCTCAGCTCTACAGTTTTTACATGATATAAAGAAGGTGATAATTCTATCACCAATTATCGGAATATCTTCATGTTTAACTGGTTTCCTAGTCTCTCTTATGTTTGATATACCGATTGGCGCATGTATAGCTTTATTCTCAACCATCATATTCGCTATCTCAGTCATCCTCTCACCTAAAAGGAAAAGGAGGGTGATTGCATGAGAAATAGAGTATTTAGTAATATGATCCTAGCGTCTCTTCTAGTACTAGGCATGTTAGCCGCTGGCTTACACATACAATTATCTGCGGCGCAAGAAGAATTGGAAAAACCCATAATTGTGTGCACAACAAATGTTTTAGGCTCAATAGTTAAGGAGCTTATGGGTGAGAATGTCTCAATAACAGTCCTCGTAAACCCAAGCCTATGTCCAGCCGACTATGATATAAAGCCAGGAGATATATACGCTCTTAGCAGGGCGAAAATACTCTTCTACCATGATATACCGGGAGAGAAGCCGTGGTTAAGCCGTCTTATTGAGGCCGCCGGAAACAGCGATTTAAAACAGGTTAAGGTTCCCGGAGTCTATAATACCCCTGAGGGCGCTAAAAACTGCATAAAAATAATTGGCGGAAATCTAAGCGAGATACTTTCAGTCGATTTAGAAGGAAAGATAGAAGAAATGCTGGCTGAGATAGATGCTGTAGGAAATGAAATAAGGAGCAGGGCTCAATCCCTAGGAGTCAGCAAAATTAACGTAATATGTATGAAATGGCAGAAAACATTCGTTGAATGGGTTGGCTTCAAGGTTGTTGCCACATACGACCCGCCTGAAAAACTCTCAGTAAGCGACATAAATAACTTAATTAACACGGCGCGCAACAATAATGTTGCACTAATAATCGATAACTTCCAGATTAGTACAGAGTTCGGCGCTGGGATAGCATCTGAGACCGGAGCCGTGCACGTTGTCCTAACAAACTTCCCCGGAGCAATTCCTGAAACTGGAAATCTTGCGAAAATGTTCCGCTACAATGCTGAGCGCCTGTTTGATGGATTAATAAGATGGACAATTATGAAGGAAACAGAAGCACTAAGATCTGAAAATGAAAACCTGAAAAATCAGATAGCAATTTATCAGGGATTATCAGCAGTAGTAGTAACGGTTGCTGTCATAGAGTTTATCCTATTACTAGCTAGGAGAAAACATCCGAAAACCTGATATTTAATTGACTAATGGATCATGCAGCAAGAATATAGAACAGTCATCTAGTTAGAAGACTTTTACTACTGAACTATAGATTTCTAATCTTTAATCGCAATTTTCATATGTTCACTTAAATTACCTATTGAGGGTGGTGAAACTGCTGAAGATCGATATTAGACCTACCAGGAAAGTTATTGTTCTGGGTTTAGATCGAAGAATACCAGAGAACCTTGGTTTTTGCGCTGTTACATTTGGTGCAAACCGTCTCTTCTGGGTTAATGGCTACATATTATGTCTAGAAGTCTATGAGAAGTCACTTGAATATGAGATTGAAAGGGGGGAATTTTACATAAGCCACGTATGCTACACGCCCTTCCCAAAATATAATAAAATTTTAGAGATTGAGAAGGGGACTCAAATACCGGTAGTAAATGTTTCAGACATGCAGATATATAGGGAATTAATTAGCGCCATACTAGACTTTGAATCCAAAAAGCAAAATTGAATCAAATATCTCTTTACTCTATTGATAACCCTCAATTTTTAAGTCTTTGGAGACCCTATCCTATCTTTAAATAGCGTTAGACCCCTAAGTATCCTAATCACCTTAAAAGCAGGTTAATTCAAAGTCGATACTCTCACATGGAAAGTAGCTTGAAGATCAGAAGTTATGGAGAAGCTGTATTTGAGTGATTGAAAGCATTTTGAAAAATCTTCAAGTAAACTCAAAAATAGTTGCTAACTAAAAGATTCTCTTAACAACCTACTCCGTAAACCATTTTTACTGTCTTTCCCTAACTTAGATTTTTACAAATGGTTAAGAGCGTCTATTTGTTAACAATGTTGCTCGGAAACTTTATTGAAGCCAACTGAACATTATATCCAGCGCAGCCTTTGAGTCCATAGCAGCCTTCAGCGGATGCCCAGGATATGGACCTATTTCTACATTTAGATAACCATTATAGCCAGCTTCTTTAAGCGCCTCTATAACACTTTTCCATTGGATGTCACCCTCAAAGAGGGGCTTAAATTGGAGAGTTGACGAATGGAAGTCTTTAACGTGGACGCAAACGATCAGGTCGGCTAAATGCTTAATCCACTGTTCTGGAAAACCTAAGAAAAATACGTTTCCAACATCAAAATAGGCTCTGACATTTGGGTGATTAATTTCCTCAATAAATCTTCGGAATTCAAGTGGACTATAAAGGAATTTATTCCATACATTCTCAACACCAATTATAACTCCATATTCCTCAGCGAATCGTGAAGCTTCAATAATGCTTTTCTTGGATAGATTCCACATATCCGCATAAGAAACCTCTCTAGTGGCAACCGCCGGCACCACAAGAAAGATCTTAGCGCCAATATCTGATGCAAATTCGCATCCATACTTTATTATCTCTATACCCTTTCTCCGAATATGCTCATCTGGGCTAGCAAGATTATATTTCCAAAAGAGACTTGTACAAAGACTCGGCAACTCTAAGCCTAAAGAATTAGCCTTATCACGTATGGCAATTCTCTCATCCTTATTCAACTTCAGCATTTCTTCACTCAAATTTAATTCTACACCGTCAAAGCCAACCTTTTTTGAAGAAGATAGAATCTCATTGATACCAAAATTAGGTGGGTAAATCCAAGCATTAACGCCCTTTTTCATTTCAAACACCTAGGCCTCAAAATTTTCCTATTTCCCCTTTATTCTAAGGGTAAAGTAACGGGCTTTCCAGTCTCCATAGACTTCATAGCCGCTAAAGTGAATTCTAGAGTTTTAGCACCCTCCTCTATAGGTGTTCTAGTCTCTTTGTCCTCAAGAATTGCCCTAATTAAATCCTTAGCCTCGAGAAGATACGTATCCCTACTCTCTGAAAACATTTTTGTTCTAGCTGGAGAACTTGTGGAGTATAAAGTTAAGGTATTTACATCCCTTGATTCAAACGTGTAATTCTTTGCCGCTATCCACCATTTAAACCACCATTGAGCATTAGCGCCCCAAATAGTGGCCGTCACCGCCCCAACGGCTCCAGACTTAAATCTAAAAACCGTACTACTGACGTCTTCGATGGACATTCCTGGGACATCAGTCCAGAAAATTCTGTTCATTTGGCCGTAAACCACCTCGACGTCGCCGCACATATATCTGAGCGCATCAAAAAGGTGCGTTGCTTGTTCAACTATCTGCCCACCGCTCTTACTCTTCTCTATCCACCAGTCTCTCCTAATAAAGTTGCACCAGTACATTCCCACTACAAGCCCTACTTCTCCAGCCTCACCGCCATCTATAAGTCTCTTCGCCTCCTCAATAGCGAACCCAAATCTACAGTTGTAGCCAACTTGACTTTTTACTCCAGCCTTCTTAACAGCCCTAACCATTTCTCTTGCAAGCTTCATGTTTAAGGCGATCGGTTTCTCAATAAATACGTTTATGCCCTTCTCGGCGGCAACCATAACCTCATCGCTATGAGCGAATGGAGGCAGACAAATGTACACTATATCCACATTCTCTTTCTCTAGCATTTCACGCCAATCAGCGTAATATTTTCCGCCATATTTTGCAGCCATAGCCTTAGCTCTATCTTCAACCAGATCGGAGAAAGCAGTCATCTGAACTTCTTCTAAAGTTTTAAGCCGCTCAGCGTGTATGGAGGCTATACCTCCACAACCGATAAAACCTACACTTAATCTCCTCAAGTCAACCACCACGTACCATAGTTTTATTAGTTTTGTTTTATTTTGGTTTATTATAAAATTGATTTATTTAAAATGAGTGTAGCGATCAGTTTGAAGGTGAGTTTTCATGGCTTTTATCATGTCTAGGGTGCGAGACTAAGAATTGTAAGTTCCTTTAGGGCCAAAACCATCTTTAAAATACGTGAGACATGTGAAAAGGCTATTTAGTATTGCAGTGTTGAAGTCTCATGCGTTGCCACATCTGTGCAGCTGAATTCTTAGCTTTAGAAAGATTTTAGAAGAATATTGGAGTACTTATGCACTAATCTAAGCCCATGAAGATAACATCGGCAGTAACCCTAGAGCTCCTAGCAATATACTTAGACTGCCAGCTAACTAAACCCATTATTAATGAGAGACTTGAATCTGAAAGGTGGCGGGCCGGGAGAAGATTTAACTTGCGGAGTGCTAGCGATTCTCCCCGCAAACTCTCTCCTTTCTGAAATCTGAAACAAACATAATTTAACTGTATTATATGCCCGTAGTGGAGGCGCCTTTGACGCAGCCCTTAAATTCGGTAGGATGAAACCACGAAACTAACAAACTGAGAATCTCTTGGCTTTAGCCGTAAGGAGTGTCAACTAGGGAAATTATGCGGTGAGGATTGAGTGTTAGGCTATTTGATTTGGAAATATGAGTGTGTCGTTTAGCCTTTTTTCATATATGAATTCTTTTAGTTCGTTGTCTAGTGTTAATAGTTTGAGGTTGAGTTGGATTGAGCTTGCGTAGAGTATGTTGTCTATCATGTCCTTATGTCCCAGCTTGTACAGCCTTAAAGCTTCGTTGAATATTTCCGAGTTTTCTTCTATCTTTTTGTATCTGCCGCTCTCTAGGATGCTTCTTAATCCTATTTTAAAATGTTCTGTGTTGAGGTCTGCAGCTCTTATGAGTCTAGTTATTACCCATAATGATTCTAGGATGCTGAAGCGGGAGATATAAATTTCTGATTTAATATCGGCGAGCTTCTTGAGACATTGCATAACCTCTTTGCCTGTGTCAATTCCTAGAGTGGGAAGTATAAATGGTGTGTCAAGGAGAATTTTTAGTATTTCTTGTTTGCTCTTCAAGGCTTATAGCCTCCACTTGCTCCGGTGTTATGGATGCAAATTTTTTCCCAGAGAGGGCCAGTTGAATGGGGTCTCTAAGAGTTTCTAAAATGAGCGAGTTGCCAGCTACAGTTAACAGAACCTTTTCGCCCTCTTTTAAACCGAGGGCGTTAACTACCGCTTTAGGTAGGTAAATGGTGAACTTCTTTCCGACTCGAGTTTCCATGGTCAGATTCATAAAAATCGCCTGAATTCATTTAGTTTACCAGACTTATAAGCATTTTGCTGACTTATGTATTCTTAGGTTTATTCTTTTCAGTTTTCTTTTAACTCAAATGCATTTAGTCTTTGTACGCTTTTTCTATGACTTCTAGGTATTTTAATCCGTCTTCTCCCGTTGGTGTTGACTATTTATCCTCTATTAGGCTGCTCACGAGTATTACAGTTCTGTTTGGTAAAATTTTACTTTACGTGAAATAGTTCTTTATTTCCTAAGTATCTTCCGATTAATTTTTTGGCTTAATGTAGGTTTAGCTTTGTTTTTCTTTAACTGTGGAGTCTTCCTGTTCAGCAGGCTCTAACCCATCTTTTTCTTACTTTCCCGTCATATACGCTTTTAAATTAGACAATTTGACTGATACCACTTCTTCAATATCTTCGAAGTGTTTTTCATTGTCTAGGATAATTACGGGAACTTTCTCCCCATCTGAAAGTCGCAGCGCCAAAGCAGCGGATGATAAATCTCACCATGGCTTGTCTTCATATTTCAGTTTCAAGGCACCCAGCTTCAAGGCGGTTTCCTCGTCATACACTACATTAAAGGTTGCATAGGCTGAATGTATCACAGCACTAGGTTCAACCTTTCTCGCTAATAGTTCTGGATTCTCTCTGCTTATACGAGAAAGCACAGCGTAAGATTCAACAAGATTGTTTGGGTGCATGAAAATCTCTATTCTCTCCCCTCTCATGGAGAAGAACCGCTTCCCTAGCGATGTCCGAGCCTTTCTCATTCGTAAAAAGGAGAACAGACGGTCCAGCATCAAAAACCAATCTCTTTAGAGAACTGCTTTCTGATTTCTTCACCGTCTCTCATTTTCAGCGCAAACCTCGCGTTCCCTATCCTCCAACAAGACCTTTGAAGCCTCAGCTTTCCCCAAAAAACAAAAAACTCAGAGAGCCTCGGCACCCTTTCAAGCAAAATCCTATTCTCATATAAAGGCTTTACAATTAATTTCAGTTCCCTTAGTAAATCCATACTTATCCCTAATCTCACTAGGAATAACTATTTGCCCCTTAGAAGAAACCTTAACCCTATACTTATCTTCACCCATAATATTCAGCAGGCTTATCTACTCACTAATAAATCTTACTGTCTTACGTTTTACGGTAAGAAACTTTTAACATTGGAAGCTGTTAGAACTATCCTCCTGTAGAGATTTAAAGTAAAATTTTCTGACAAAAAGTCTATTATAATGTTGCGCATTTTTCACATTCTTCATGCCGAAACCTTTAAGCTTCTTTACCATTTTATATCGCTCATCGTTAAGAGTTACCTTCCTTGATAGTATTGCACGTGAGTAAGATAGTGGACGAGCTGTTCTAGGCTTTGTCTTTTTGCTGTTCCTTCTCTTCAGCTTTTTGTAAAGTGATGAACTTCCTCGGTCATCAGAACGTTAAGAATACGCTCCAATACGTTCAGCTGGAGGAGGCCCTATTTAAGGGAGATGACGAATACATCTATAAGGCTGCGGGAAACGCGAAGAATGCTTTAAAAAAGTATATGTGCACAACGCTGGATAACATAATGCTATTTAGAAAGAGAAAATAGCATCAGCACAGTGGGTCGGGAGAATTTAATGGTGGGCCAGGAGAGACTCATACCTAAATTGGTTCAAGTCTTAATTTAGTTAGAAATCTTCGATATTAGATTTAAGCGTTAAAGACATGGTTTAGTTCGTTTAGGAGATCTTCTGGTTTAAGAATTTCTATCGCTGTGATCTCGTTTGTATCTTCATCTCTGAATATTGTGGCTAATGTTTTTAGTGGTAGTGGTTCTCCGCATTCCACTCTTTTAGGCTCAGAGAATCTTATGTGTAAAATTTCAGCCTTTGAATCTAAATATGCCTCTGTTACCCTCCTAGGTAAAATTATTCCGCAGGCCCTTTCAATGCCCTCAATAAGCGATCTGAGATCGACGTCCAGCAGGGATGTTATAGCCATCTCGCAACCCTATACCTACTATATTTCTTCTGGTTTATAAGGTATGCTGTGCGTGCTTCGGAGCCCACGGTTATAACACATAACCAGTAATCATCACTTATTCTTCGGAGAAAATATCTTATGTTACCGTTAAAATTATCCCTATAGACTTCATCCGGTCTTTTCAGCACATCCATCATAAAAGTTTTTACGTCCTCAACACTTCTTAGACCTATCATGTTAACCCAATCCCTATGCCTTTTAAACACATGCTTCACAACATTATCAGAAACAGTAAATTCATCACAGCCTTCCATGAAGTTCGCCACGTATGCCTCCAATAGTCTTAACAATTAATCTAATGAAGAATTTTTATAGCATCGCGTGCTTATATGCAAAACCTTTAGAAAGTTGAGATGCTGGGGGCAACGCGGTATACAATGGAGATGCATGAGAAGCCTACGATAACCTCTACTATAATCATACATTACTTAATAGAGCCCTCTAAGATCCCTATAAACACTGTCCAGCTGAAATCTATCTTTTAGGTAAACCAATTTGCTTGGTAAGACGGTATAACAAACTTTTCTCTTCAACGCGAGAAAGCCTTTTCAATAGGCCCAAAATCGACCAATGATATTAAGAAAGCCTTTATAAAGTCATGCGGTATGAAATGCTATACGTATTCTAACGCTATAACAGCTTAAATATTTGAAAATCTCATACATAGTAAGTGTAAATATACATGAGTTGACGGGATATGGGAAATTTGCTTACTCCTAAGCAGATGCTCATTTGGAGTTTACGTAGGAAGGGGTTGAGGCAGGCTGAGATTGCTTGGTGTTTTAAGGCAGGATGTTAATAGGGCGATTCCTGCAATAGACTCTAAGGTTGAGCGGGTTTTAATTGAGACTGCACGCGCGAATAAACTAAATATCCTCCATGTTGATCCAGTAAATGGTATACTGGAAGCGTATAGCCCATCACATAAGCTGCCGGTGATAATCAGTTTTTCCGGCGCAAATAACGTGCAGGTTTGGTATCTTTATGAGGGGAGATGTGAGGGGTGCGAGCGCATAAACAGTTGTAGGGAGATGCTTATCGCAGAGGCGCGTGAGAGGGAGATAGAGCTTACGGAGGAGGATATGAAGATGGCTCCAACATATCTGGCTATAAAGATCTTTTCAAGATATTTACATGTACTGAGGAAAGTTAATTGTCTAAAAATAGAATGCTTGGAAAATTAAGTTTATGGCTTAAGGCCTGCCCCATTCCTCCGCCGAGAAAGATAGGAGCAAAAATCGAGGATATTCTTCACGTTAGGAACCTTAAGGGCGCACTACTCTGCCTTTGGCTTCTGACAAATCTTCTAATAATAAAGGAGCTAATAATAACGCCCCTCCTTATTGCTCAAGCAATCCCCCCATCGCTCAGGTTCACCATAGATAAAGTTGTGAGGGTGGAGTGCCCAGTAGATAGGCCATTTTACTTTGAGTCTAATGACTTATCTGCAAATTTCACATTACTCTGAAGGCCGGAAGGATACAAAGTGGAAGGACATGTCATCTTCATCTTCTCCTGTAATAGCGATGGCGCCGAAGGATTCTATCGAATAAACATGACAGTATACTGTAACGGCAAAGAAGCCCATAGATACTTACGTGATGAGGAATTAACTTCACTTGGGGGATCGCACGGAGCAATAGAAATTTCTATTGATGGAGGAGACGCTGGACTAACAGAGGGAGAGAATTCATTACTCATTTCAATCCGGTTGGCATCCATGCTACACCAATATGGAAGCGGACTCACCGAGATCGAAATAGGGCCAGCAAATCTTACTATAAAGAGTTTAGACATGGATAATGATGGAATACCCGACTCCATAGACAACTTGAAAGCAAACAACCAAGCAATATTCCTCACACTACTACTCACAACATCCTCTATATTGGCAGCAACCATGAAGAAACTAAAAAATAGTAACTCAAGAGATCAAAAATGCTGATGCAGCAACAAACATCACTTTATTGATCAAAGTATATAGGAGCAAAAGAAGGAGGTTACTCCCATCAAGCATATTTCTTGAAGATCTAAGTCCCTATCAAAATGTATAAGATTTTTAGAAGGTATAGGGCGGGATTATGGGAGGCATAAATACATATTGTGATTGTGGATATGTTTATTAGGTTGGTTATGGCTGCTTACTCATTTGTCTTAGGTGCGGGCGCGTCCCACTACTATATTGGGATGGACACTCCACGGGTTAGGTGATGGGACGGTTTATGGTGAGGTTGATAGGCGCAGTAATAGGCTTATTCATTTAGGTTGAGGCTGCTATGCTGCCTTACATCTACAATGCATTCTCTCAGCGTTTTTAGAATGTTAATTTGAGTAAATTACGTTCGGATATTATCCACAATTTTAAGACTTGTTGAAGTTCTTGTAGATAATCCTTTGCTGTTGTCTCTAAGAAGGGCTGAGGACTCTCGAATATTTCTGCGTCTTCTAATATCGCTTTTCCAACATCAAGGGTGCTATAATGTTCATGCACGTTGAAGGAGAGTTTGCCATAAACTCTTGCAATTACCCTTTCTGGCCTTTTAATAGGCTCAAATAAACCCCATCTAGATAGAAGCTTATATACATGTGCAGGCTTAGGGGTTAGTTTGTCCAGCAAATCAAAGATATACGCGGGACTTCTTTCCACATGAGCCTTAAGCCACTATGAGCGACAAGCACGCATGCAACCCTAGCCTTCTTATCAGCCGAAAGAAGTATGCGCCTAGGCTCATCCTGGGTTGGGACGCGCTCATCCCTCAAAGTCGGTGTATCGTCAGCGCCCCTAATCTTAACCTTCCTCTTAACCTCAATACCATTATGAGCAAGCCAGGACTTAACAGCCTTCAGGGCTGACTCAATATAGCTGCCAGCACAGCCATTATTCTCTAGATGTGAAACATAATCCAAGAGCATATTGTATAATTCACCCTCACCCAAACCAATAATCTGCTTAGGGGTAACATTAAAGTGCTCGCAGAAGGCTCCAAGCCTACGGAGATAAACATCAGCAACCCCTAGCAACATTACTGAACCAACGCTTAACATCAGTATCATCTAACAAATAGCTATACTTGGCACGCCCGGCCAACCAAATCCACCAAGAATAAGATGCAAGAACTAATATATAAGGGATTTGAACCCAAAAAGTGGTGGGCCGGGAGAGATTTGAACTCTCGACCTTTCGGTCTCTGAGGAGTTATTATCCTTATCAGCCGAACGCTCTAACCAAGCTGAGCTACCGGCCCCCAGTTCCGCTAATTATTTTTCATTATTCCCCTCCTAATAAGAATTTTTCTTTTCCAGATAAAAGCTTATTTACTTGGTCTCTATTTTGTTTCATTCGGTGCTAAAGTGATGTATAGTAGCAATTTGCTGGATGGATTGAAGTTTAGGGGTACGACTACTGTTGCATTTAAGTGTGTTGATGGTATTGTTATGGCTACTGATACTAGGGCGACAGTTTTACCGGGTTTCATTGCCCACAAAAAGGTTAAGAAGGTTTATGGGGTTACGCGTAATGTTGGTATGACTATTGCTGGTGTGCCCGCCGAAGCCATAAATTTGCTGGATATTTTAAGGGCTAATGCCATGTTATATCAGATTCAGCGTAAAAGAATTGTTCCAGTTAAGGTGGTTGCCAACCTAGCCTCAATAATACTATTCTCACAGAGACTCTATCCATATGAAGTTCAGGTTATTATTGGCGGATATGATGATGAAGGCTATCACTTGTATTCGCTCGACCCCTTCGGAAGCGCGATAGAAGATGACATGATTGCGACCGGGTCCGGTTCGCCAGTGGCATATGGTGTTTTAGAGAGCGGATACAGTAATGGGATGAGTATTGATGAGGGACTGGTTTTAGCGGTAAAAGCCATTAATGCAGCAATTAAAAGGAACGTCTATACTGGTGATGACTTTGATGTGGCAACAATAACTATGGAGAAAGGTTATGTTGAGCTTACAGATGAGGAGAAAAAGAAGATTTTCAATAAAATTTTATCCTAGTTTGAGTATCTATTTTTAGAGCCTTCCACGATCTCAAGCAATCTTCTAAGATCCTCTATCCTAATCAAACCATACTTATTGCCGAATTCCCCTTTCCGGTCTAATAGGATTGCTTTTAAGCCAGAATTTAAGGCTCCAAAATAATCTTTTTCTAGGCTGTCGCCGACAAATAGGGCTTCATTAGGGCGAATTCCAAGCGCCCTTATAGCGTAAAGAAATATCTCCGGATGGGGTTTAGGCTTCCCAACAGAATCTATACCCACAAGTATATCAAAAACTCTTGGTAGCTCCGCTCTTGCAAGAATTTCCTCTACATCCTTCATGAAAGCGTTTGTAATTATGCCAATTTTCATCCCTGCGCCCTTTAATCCTATTAAAGCATTCGCAGCGTCAGGATATGGTTCAACGTTAGCGTTATCCCACCATTCGTCAACAAGAACCCTAGAGAGAAAATCAGCATTCTCATGAATCCCAAGTCTCTCTAGGATAATCTTATTCCACTTAATCCAAAACTCATAATAGGTGAGCCTATAATCTTCCAGTTTCATGCTCTCTTCAGCAGCTTCATGCGCCAACGCTATCTCGCTGATAGCTCTCTTAACCCCATACTTCTCTAATATCCGCCCTATAATCTCAGGTGGGGAGGCTGTACTAACTAGCGTGCCGCCTAGATCAAAGAGGACGGCTTTCACCTTTAAGATCACTTACACATCAATCCTCACTTCAAAGTGGTTTTTCTAGATTTTAGAATAACGAAAAATATTTTCTTTATGGATGAAATTCTTATTTATTTTCACCATTATCCCCATATTTAGTGAGATGACCGTGAGTTGCTAACCCTAATATTAGCCGAGTCTGCGCTTGAAGTCATACCGCAGGAGATATGGAATCACCCCGTGATTAAGCGGTTCTCTAAGCGTAGGGGGAAACATCCAAGGCTTATAATTCTCGATAGATCGCATCATCATTACGCTATGAAGAACCTTGAAAACAGCATGAAGCGCGGTAGACCTGACATAGTGCACTTCAGCCTTTTGGAAGCTTTAGGTTCACCACTAAATAAGGAGGGACTTCTTAGAGTATATGTTCATACAATCAATGACTACGTTATCTCAATTTCTCCTGAAACGAGACTACCAAAAAACTTCAATAGATTTGTCGGATTAGTTGAAGATCTCTTTGAGCACGGAAAGGTTCCGCCAAGGGGTAAGCCATTACTGACGCTTGAGGCTAAAACATTACCAGCGCTAGTAAATGAGCTGAAGCCAACATACACTGTTGTTTTTGATAGGCCTGGCGAGACTAAAACGCTTGAGGAAACAATGTTAAGCCTTATAAAACATGAGAGACCCCTAGTCATCGTTGGCGGCTTCCCTCACGGCGAGTTCAGCAAGACAACTTTAAGTTTAGCGAATGAGATTATATGCATAGATCCAGAAAACCTTGAGGCGTGGACCGTCGTCTCGCGCGTAATATACGAATATGAAAAGGCTATTTCTTTACCCAGAAAGAGGTTAAAAAAGGGTTAATGGTAGGAGAGCCTAGACCCACTTCCAAATCCTCCTTCCATAAAAAACCTCCGGCAGTATGAAAAGGCCAGTTGTAGACGCCAGGATCGTTATTGTCCAATCCATTGGATCCGTTAGCCAAACGGTTCCAAATAAGCCAAAGTACGGCACGAGAACTGTTCCTAAAGATGATATAACGCAGGCAAGGACTAAATACTTGTTTGTCAGTGGATTAAGCTTGAATGCACTCTTTTTCTCTGAGCGGCAGTTCCATACGACAAATACCTCTTGGAGAGTTGCTCTTATGAAAGCCATTGTCCTAGCCTTTTCTAGCGGTTCACCCAGTATATATCGTTGCCAATAAAATATGCCGCCAGTAAAGAGGAACTGAAGTGTAAATGTGACTATTATTGAGAGGAATCTACCATGGAGTATGCCTTCATTCGGGTTTCGTGGAGGTCTCTCCATTATATCCTCATCCGGTGGATCAACAGTCAAAGCTAAAGCTGGTCCGCCATCAGTAATGAGATTAAGCCATAAAATCATTGGTGCTGTTAGCGGTATATCTAAACCCATTAACGCAAACGTCCCTATCAGGAAAAGTTCATCAAAGTTGCACCTCATTAGGAAGAAGGCAAACTTCCTGATATTATCGTATATCGCGCGACCGCCTTCAACAGCCCTAACTATTGTTGCAAAGTTGTCATCCGCCAAGATCATATCAGCTGCTTCTTTTGTGACATCAGTGCCAGTTATCCCCATCGCTATGCCTATATCTGCCTGCTTAAGCGCTGGAGCATCATTAACTCCATCCCCAGTCATCGCAACGATATGACCCTTCTTCTTAAGAGCTCTAACTATGCGCATCTTATGCTCTGGTGAGACGCGTGCATAAACCCTAACATGCTCGACAATCTTCTCGAATTCCTCATCACTCATCCTATCCATCTCTTCACCAGTTAACGCTATATCACCCTCATCCATCATGCCGATCTCCTTAGCAACAGCTATAGCTGTCAACTTATGATCTCCAGTGATCATAATTGTTTTTATCCCGGCTCTCTTGCACTTCTCATTCGCCAATTTAGCCTCCTCGCGCGGCGGATCAATCATACCTAATAGGCCGAGAAAGATTAGGCCATTCTCGATAAATTCATGAACTTTCTCACTACCTAAATTATTTGGATTAAAATCCCCCAATTCCTTATATGCAACACCAAGGACTCTTAAGGCCTCGCTCGCCATTTGTTCATTAATTGATAGAATAGCCTTCCTTTCATGCTCTGTTAGTCTCTTAACGGCTCCATCCCTAAGAATATGCGTACACCTTTGTAGGACCACCTCTGGAGCGCCCTTCATAAACGCCACAATCTTCCGCTCAGCTGATTTATGGATTGTTGTCATTCTTTTCCTCTCTGAAGTAAATGGAATCTCCCCTATGCGCGGATAAACCTTTTCAAGATCCTCCTTCCACAATCCAGCCTTAGCAGCGGCAACTATCAAAGCGCCCTCAGTTGAGTCGCCGAAAACGCTCTTTCCATCATATTGAGCATTTGTACAAAGTGCGGCTCCAGATAGAAGAAGACTTAGTTCAGGATAATCCTTAACATTTATTCTCTCGCTTCCTGAACCGCGTAGGAATTCCCCCTTAGGTTCATAGCCAACTCCAGTCACATTGATTATCTCATCATTAACATATATTCTTCGTACAGTCATCTCACCTTTAGTCAATGTTCCGGTCTTATCAGAGCATATTACTGTTACAGATCCAAGTGTCTCAGCGGAAGCAAGTTTCCTAATTATTGCGTTATGTTTGGCAAGTTCCCTCGCTCCTAGAGCCAGGCATATTGTCACAACGGCTGGTAATCCCTCTGGGACAGCTGACACAGCCAGGGCAACGGCTGTAAAGAAAGCATCCATTATACTTGAGAAATCAGCAAGATGCCTATAGAACATTAATTCAAAGAACTCTAAAACGAAAATAACTGCGCAAATAACGACGACTATCACAGCAAGTTTCTTTGCAAATCTCTCAAGCTTAACTTTAAGCGGGGTCTCTTCCTCCCTTATTTCCTGAACTAACTCAGCTATTTTTCCAAACTCTGTTTTCATTCCAGTTGCAGTTACGACGGCCTTTCCGCGACCATATATAACATGAGTTGCCATGAAAACCATGTTGCTTCTCTCTGCTATTGGAGTTGTTTCAGGAAGAAGCCCGAGATGCTTTTCAACAGGTGTCGACTCACCTGTTAACACAGCTTCATTAGTTTTGAGCTCCACAGCTTCTATTAGCCTGGCGTCTGCAGCGACTCTATCGCCTGTCTCAAGTACCAGTATATCTCCTGGAACAACCTCTTCGGCTGGTATGATAACTGGTCTTCCATCCCTGAGCACTGTAGCCCTAGGCGCAGTTAGCTTGCGCATTGCCTCTATAGCCTTCTCAGAACGATACTCCTGAACAAAGCCTATGACCGCATTTAAAATCACTATAGCTCCTATCGTTAAAGCGTCACCGTATCCCTCCTCTGGCCTAATTATGGCAATAATCACTGAGATTATGATGGCGACTATAAGCATTATGACAAAAATGTCTTTAAATTGATTGAGAAATACTTTTAACGGACTTACTCCACCCTTCTCTACAAGTTTATTTGGGCCATACTCGGAAAGTCTTCTTTTAGCTTCCTCAAAGCTAAGCCCATTATGCGATGTTTTAAGCGTCTTTAAAACCTCTTCCTCACTCATCGCATGCCATGCTTTATCCAAGGGTATGGGGCTCTCCTCCTTAACCTAAGATTTTAAGGAAATATTATCCATGAAATATTAATGTTTTCTCCATAGTCTTAAAAATCAGGATACTGAGTTAAGGTTACGATGTTACTTTACGGCTAAATAGTTTGATGATGGTAGCTGAGAATAAGCCAGCTAAGGACACTATTGCGAGAGGAATTAATATTGTTGATGGCGTTAAGTGGAGCGCTCGTTGATAATCTCGCTATTCTTGCTGATGTCGGATTTGCCGTAAAATCGCGCGATCTCACTTAATATTCATTTACGGATAAATGGATAAGCCGCGCGTTACATTAGCTACAGAACCCGTTTTTGTAGTGCTCTCCGTTAAGGGTGCAAATTTTTCCCTTGTCTGGAACTGAGCTGGGAAGAATAAAATGATAAATAAAATAGAGGAGCTAACATGATCGCGATTCCTAAGGTGACGGCGGCAAGCGAGTAAATTACAATCTTCTTCATCAAAAATTGAAGGGGTCTTCAGGCATATATTTCTATATCTTAGAACACACTAATATTATTTTGGGGAACCATATATGGCTAGAAAGCTAGCTATAGGCGTAGATTTGGGTGGAACAAATGTTAGGGTTGCATTAGGAGATAGTAACGGAAGAATAATAACAAAGACGCTTGAGATGACAGAGAAATCTAGGGGCCCGAAGGGTGTAAGTGAGCAAATAATTAGAATGATATACGCCATCACTGCTGAGAAGGCCAATTTGAAGGATATTGTGGGGATAGGTATAGGTTCAGCTGGGCCTCTAGACATTAGGAGGGGTGGGTTGATGAAGCCCACAAACCTACCCTTCGATTTTGTTCCTCTAGTTGAGCCTCTTGAGGATGAGTTTGGCTTGCCCACGAAACTGCTTAATGATTGTGTTGCAGCCGTTATTGGCGAGAAATATTTTGGCTTAGGCAAGGAGCATGAGAACCTAGTTTATATAACGATTAGCACTGGCATAGGCGGTGGAGTATATGTTGACGGGCACCTATTAATAGGTAAAGATGGAAACGCCCATGAGATCGGGCACTTCACAATAGACTTTGAGGGAAGGCTTACATGTGGCTGCGGTAGGAAGGGACACTGGGAAGCCTACTGCTCAGGCAGCGGAATACAAAATTATTCTAAGCTAATCATAGAGGAAGATGGACTCATGAATCTTGATGGAAGCCAGCTCATAGAGGATATTCGTAGAAAGGGTTACGCGAGCATAACTGCCAAAACCATATATGAATATGCTAAAGCGGGTGATAAAGTAGCTAAAATAATAACAGAGAAAATTGGCGCTTTAAATGCTATAGGCTTTGCATGTGTTGTTGACGCTTACGACCCATCATTAATAACAGTTGGCGGATCCGTAACCCTAAATAACCCAGACCTAGTAATAAACCCAATTAAGCGCCATATTGGCAAGCATGCTAGAAACCGAGTGCCAGAGATCACACTTACGCCATTGGGTGAGGACGCTGTAATTTATGGCGCTCTAGCATCAGTCTTTCATCAGATAGGATAATGCGAAAAATGCAGGCTCCGGAAACCGCATCATGATACGTATGTTTTCATAGGATTGAAAGTTTCAACATGTCCTTAAATGGCATGCTTTCTTCCAAACATCGAGAGCCCCCTTCTTCTAAGGGTCTTCATCATTTTTCGCATCATCTCATACTGCTTTAGCAAATCCTTTACATCTTTCTCGCTCGTTCCAGAGCCCCTCGCTATGCGCCTTATTCTCGATGCATTAATTATCTGTGGGTTTTCCCGCTCTTCAGGTGTCATAGATTGAATTATTACCCGCCACTTTTTTAACCGTTCTTCAGCTACATCAATCATTTCATCTGGGATTTCATAACCTAATCCCGGCAGCATTTTAAGGATACGGCTGAATGGCCCCATACTCTTTATTGCCTCAAACTGCTCGTACATGTCTGAAAGCGTAAATTTGCCGCTTAATATAGCCCTAGCCTTCTTCTCCGGTATCTTTAGCTCAGCCTCCCTAACTTTCTCGATTAAGCTTTCCAAGTCTCCCATTCCAAGAAGTCTGCCAACGAACCTCGGTGGGTCGAAAACTTCTAAATCGTCAATCTTCTCTCCTATTCCTATGAATTTTATTGGCGCACCTGTAGCAGCAACAGCTGATAGAGCTCCTCCACCCCTTGCTGACCCGTCGAGTTTCGCAACTATAATTGAACCTAGTGGTGTCACCTCATGGAAGGCTTTGGCTTGCACGGCTGCCTGCTGCCCAATTGTTCCATCAATAACCATTATGACCTCATCCGGCTTTATTGCCTCCTGAATTTTCATCATTTCCTCCATCAAGCTTTTTTCATCTTTATGTCTGCCAGCAGTATCAATTATGACGACATCATATTTCTCAAACCTCTTTAAGCCCTCCATTACTATTTTAACTGGGTTCTTCTCTTTTTCATCGCCGTATACTGGAACATTTATTTGCGCAGCCAGCTGGCTTAGCTGTGCTAATGCTCCAGCCCTAAACGTGTCGGCGCATATGAGCGCCGTCTTAAACCCCCTTTTCTGAAGATATCTTGCGAGTTTAGCGGCGGTCGTAGTCTTTCCTGAGCCCTGTATCCCAACCAGCATGAGAATATTCCTCTTCCCCGGCTTAATATTTAGTGAAACTGGCTTCTCTCCTAATAAGCGGGTAATTTCCTCATAAACAACCTTGACAACATGCTCTTTTCTTGGTATGCCCGGGGGAACCTTCTCTTTTAGCGCTCTCTCCTCAATTCTCTTTGATAGGTCGAGGACGAGCCTAACGTTCACATCCGCTTGTAGGAGAGCTCGCTGTAAATCGCGGATAAGTTCCTTAACAACGCTCTCGTCTATAACCGATGCTCCAAAAATCTTTTTTAAAGACTCGTAAATTGATGAACCTAATTTTTCAAGGACCAAAGAGTTTTCTCCATTAATAATTTGGTTGATATTAATTTTGATTTCAGCCGAATAAATTTATTCTCAATAATTGAGGGCTTATGAGGGAAATGGAGATTAAGTTTTAACCTCCCTTAACGCGCATAATCTTTGTCCTACCCATTATTCTCCAGTACTCGACTTCCACACCGTTAGCCAGTCTAGATTTAACGTCTTCCTCCTGCGGCATGGGCGTCTCAAAGACCTCGTATGTTTCTAAGTCCATTAATTGAACGCTATTTTGGAGGACCGCTATTACTTGCCCGCTCTTCTTCTCAATTATTGGCACATCAACTTTCGCATCAACTGGTTTAACAAAGCTCCTTTTAACTCCATCAAACACTCCTATAGCTACAACTCTAGCCTTAGCTGAGCCATGTTTTCCAGGTTTAGACTTTGTTACTTCAACTATATGACATGGTTCATCATCAATAATAACATATGAACCCTCTTTTAGATCACCAACATCTACCGGTTTACTCATGTTAATCACCATCTTAAGTTCATTGTCTCAATATTTAATAAGTTCTCTTACTTAATATATTTGTGTTTTATGCGTGTGGGGGAATAATTTGGTTAAATCGGTCGGAATAGTTGCGCGATTAGATCGCGAGGAAGCCTCAAACCTGGCACTTGAAATCTTCAATTTTTTCGAGTTAGCCGGATTTAAAGTATTTTTTGAGTTAGAGTTGGCCGAAAAAATTGGTAGGTATGATCTTGCAAAATCGTTGAGAGAGATGAATGTAGACTTAATTGTCACGATAGGTGGTGATGGAACAATACTTAAGACTTGCCTGAATATACCGAAACCTGAACCGCCGATACTAGCTATAGATATGGGCGCTAGGGGCTTCCTGGCAGAGGTTCCGCCTGATAGAGCACTTGAAGCGATAAAAAAGTATCTTGAAGGCGCATATTATATTGAAAGCTATAGTAAGGTGGCATCCTTTATTGGAGACTTTAGGCTCCCAGATGCCTTAAATGAGGTTTTTATAACATCAAGGCATTTAGCAAAGATATTGCACGTTAAGATATGGAAGGATAATGTTGAGGTTATGGACTGTAGAGCTGATGGCGTAATTATCTCTTCACAGGTTGGCTCGACAGCTTACTCTTTCTCGAGCGGGGGGCCGATTCTTGATCCCGAAGTTAACGCCCTCATCTTAACGCCGGTATGTCCAGTGAACTTAATACGCCCGATAGTCTTCTCGCCCAGTTCATGTATAAAAATCAAGTTAATTAAGCCTAAAACCGCAACTGTTGTTATTGATGGGAATTATCGGAGGGATATAGGTAACGGTGAAGTAGAAGTCACCGCTAGGATTTCAGAGTATAAATCTACGTTTATAAGGTTTGAACCGAACTTCTATAAGCGTCTCAAAAATAGACTTATATTTTCTAGGGAGGAGGGATAGAGGGATAATTATGAGCGGAAAGCATAGGAGCATAGTACTTGATACATCAGCTTTCATAGCTGGCTTCGATCCATTAACCATTAGTGAAGATGCCTACTCTGTCCCAGAAGTCGAGACTGAACTGTTAGATGGATCCCTACCTAAAATACGCTTTAACGCATCCATTGAGAGCGGAAAGCTTAAAGTGATTGAGCCATTACCCAAATATATTAGCCTAGTTAAGATGATCTCAAGCGAAGTTGGCGACATAGGCTTTCTCTCAGAGGCAGACGTATCGGTTCTAGCTTTAGCGGTCCAGCTGAAAGAGAATAGCCAAAACCCGGTGATAATAACGGATGACTACTCAATACAAAATGTTGCCGAGAAACTTGGACTGGAATTCGTATCCTTAACAAACATGGGAATAAGATACCAACTGCATTGGATATTCTACTGTCCAGCATGCGGCAAAAAATACCCCCCAAGTCAGAAAATAATGATGTGCGAAAACTGTGGAACGCAACTTAAGAGGAAACCGCTAAAAAGAAAACCAGCTAATAGGAAAAAGATATTAGGGAAGTAAAAAGGAGAAAGCCAAGAGACCTAACGCGCCAGGGGGAGATGAGAAGGGGGTTTTGGCGGGTTAGGTCTCCTGGCGAAAAATAAAAATATAGAATTGTCTAATAAATTTTTCTGTTCTAGGATTTCTCATTTCCACGTCTCTTCTTCTTTCCTTAGGGCGTTTTTTAGGGCTTCCGTGACCAGTATTGCATTTTTTCTATTTGAATTCATACCCATTAATCCTATGCGCCAGATTTTTCCCTTTAATTCTCCTAACCCTCCGCTTATTGTTATATTATATTCCTCCCTTAATGTTTTCCTTACGCTTTCATCATTTATTCCATTTGGCACTTTAATGGCTATTATCGCTGGACATATGTGATTTTTATCTGTGAAGATTTCTAATCCCATCTCTTCGACTCCTTCCACTAATATTCGCATGTTTTCTTCATGTCTCGTCCACCTGTTCTCAAGCCCCTCCTCATAAAGGATCCTTAATGCTTCTCGTAAGGCGTAAACGAGTAATATGGGCGCAGTATGATGATATATCCTATTGCTTTCAAGCCAATACTTCTCTATTATTGAGAGATCAAAGTACCAGCTCTGAACCTTTGTCCGTCTATTCCTGATAACATTCATCGCTCTTTCGCTCACTGTTATGGGCGCTAATCCAGGTGGACAATTTAAGCACTTCTGTGAAGCGCTGTAGCACACATCTATATTCCATTCATCCACTAGAAGCTCGCATCCGCCAAGCGAAGTGACGGCGTCAACAATCAATAAAGCATCATATTCACGTGCTATCTTTGATATCTCCTTAAGCGGTTGGAGCACTCCAGTGGATGTTTCAGCGTGAACTATTGCAATAGCCTTCGCGTTAGAATTTGCTAGAGCATCCTCAACGGCATCTACATCTATTGTCTTCCCTAAAGGAGCTCTAACTTCTATGCTATTGCCGCCACAGCGCTTAACAATTTCACTTATTCTCTCACCAAAGAAGCCATTAATGCAGACAATAATTTCATCTCCCCTCTCAACAATATTGCAGATGGCACTCTCCATACCGGCTGAACCAGTTCCAGAGATTGGGAAAGTCACATGATTATTCGTTTTAAATGCGTACCTAAGTAATTCAACAGTTTCATCCATAACCTCAGCGAAATAAGGATCTAAGTGCTCAACAATAGGGAGAGTCATGGCCTTTAAAACTCTAGGATCAATATTGCTGGGGCCAGCGCCTAAGAGTAGCCGCTCAGGAGGCCTTAAGTCGCCATAAACTTTTAAGCCGCTCACTTATTGCCCTCCCTTAGGATGCGGGATAAACAAAACTTAATAAAAATAGTTCATGAGAATATAAGTTTTAGCCTTCAAACCTTTAAAAAAGATAGCGAGATTTCAGCTTCCCTCTATTCTCCTCAAAGTACAACTGAAACGAATGTGTTGATAGTGAGGCTTGTTACATCCCCTAAACAATATCTTTATCCGCCATCAACTACCAGCATAGACTTTTGAGGGCCATAATCACTATAGATTTGCAAATATATGTTTTAAGGTTGAAGATAGATGAATTTAAAAACCATTTAACCCTTTAACAGACCTGGCAACTTAACATATAAAGCCTTCATATACTAAGTTGCCACGTCCCCCTTTAACAGCCGTGATGATTATATACTGCTTAAAGTAAGCAGATAATTACGTCTACCTAAAAAATTGTCTGGATGGTTAAGCTGATGGGGAAAGATAGGTCGCCTAAAAGTGTTCTAATAATCACAACTTTTTCGCATCTCATGCAGCATATTTATGTTGGATCCTCCATACTTTTGCCGCTAATAATTGAGGATTTAAGGTTAAGTTATACCGAGTTTGGATTGGTAATGGCCCTTTCATCACTTATTGGGGGCTTATCCCAAATATTCTTCAGCATTGCTAGTCGCAGGATTGCGAGACATATTCTCCTGGGGTTAGGCAATATTATGCTTTCTTTAGGGACATTCCTAACGGGCTTATCCAATAAGCTTATGGACTTTCTAAGCGCTAGAATAATATCTAATCTGGGCGTTGCACCACAGCACCCAATGGGAACAGCGATAATCAGCGAGAAATTCGATGAGAAATCTCTTGGGGCCGCGATAGGCTTCCATTATGGGCTAGCATATATAGGGAACATAGTTGGGCCGGTTTTAATGACCATCCTATCCCTTATAGTGGGATGGAGAAGCACACTCTTCATATTCTCCATACCAGCGCTTGCGGTCGGCTTAATAGTAATATGGTATCTCGGAGGGGGTAAAAAGACCCAAGAAAGCATGATGAAAAAATCTGCCAAAAGGACAAGCTTAAAAGATGATGTTGTGGTTCTCATGAAGACTAGGGGGGTTCTACAGGTTCTATTAGCTCAGGCACTGCTCTCAGGTGGACTAGACATTGGAACATTAACCACTTACACCCCAATTTTTCTTGCAAGCTTCCTAGATATGGGCACCTATGAAAGGGGCATGGTTTATACTGTTGGGCTTTTAGGAGGAGTTATTGGGCCAATTTTACTTGGCAGATTTGCTGGACGCACAGGGTATATTAGAACAGCGGCCACCTCAACGTTTATTTCATCAATCCTCATTTATTTACTAATCTTTCATAAGCCTGGGGTAGGCAGCATACTCCCTGCATTACACTTATTCGCAATAATGTTTGTAAGCTTCTCATTACCAACCCTACTACAATCATATTTGGTTAAGGTTACGAGCGGATATAATCGGGATTTAGCAGTTGGCATCTTTTTTACGATGGGCTTCATCTTCAATTCTATATGGGTTGGAGTTATAGGGGGCCTAATAGATGCGTACGCATCATTTAATCCGGCAATCGCTATTATGGGCACCCTTGGATTAATGGCTTTAATGGTGCTCGCAAGCCATCTCATGAAGAAAACCATTGAATAAAAAGGAGCTCTAACTGAGCTCCGCTAGGAAAACACGTAGCTCTTCTTCAGAAACTGGAATCTTATATTTACCATTAATTAAAGCCATTTCACCTATCTTTCTTGGGAGGACAAACATTAGGGAGCCACCCTCAACCTTCTTATCATAATACATGGCTTTTATTAGTTCCTCTATATTAAAGCCCATTTTAAGGGGTAGTTCAAAGGATGCAAGAAGCCTATTCTGCCTCTCCCATTCGTCTATGCTCCAGAACCCCTTTCTAACAGCAACCCACCCGGATATTCTCATCCCAACTGAGACGGCTTCACCGTGTAAACATTTGTAGCCGCTGAGCCTTTCGAGGGCGTGGGCAGGGGTATGTCCATAATTTAGAATGGCCCTCTTATTTTCTTCTATTGGATCCTCCTCAACTATGCTCTTCTTTATCATACATGATCTTCTTATTATATGGAGTAGAGCATTCTCGTCAAGCCTTTTTATTCTCTCAACATTCTCCTCAAGGTAATTGAATAGATCCCTATCGCATATAATGCCGTACTTAATAACCTCAGCCAACCCGCTGATAAATTCCCTCCGAGGGAGGGTTTTAAGCAACGATGGATCAATGTAAACCCTTCTCGGCTGATGGAATGACCCCACTATGTTTTTACCCTCCCTAGTGTCAACAGCCGTTTTTCCACCTATGCTGCTATCAACCTGAGCTGTTAGCGTTGTTGGAACCTGGATATATGGGATCCCGCGCATAAATATTGAGGCTGTGAACCCACTTACATCCCCAACAACTCCACCACCTAACGCTATAATCGCAGATTTCCTATTAAATCCATTCTCAAGAAGCCTCGTAACCAAATATTCAACCGTGCCTAAATTCTTTGACTCTTCACCTTGCGGGAAGTCGATTAGGCAGGCGCTAACGCCCTCCTCCAGGAATCTGTTAAGAAGTTTCTCGCCGTAAAGTCTCCTAATACTCGAATCTGTTATTATGGCGTATTTATCGCCTATAGGGTTCTCTTTTAGGTCTAGGGGTATCCTTTCCAGAAGATTATACCCTATTAGAATATCATAGGATTCGTCGAGAACCCTCCTAAGGTTTAAGGTTAATCTCTCAAACATCCTCTTTCACAACTTAACTGCCAAATAACCTTACTAATCCTCCATGGAATTCAGCATATAAATCTTCTTGCATATATCAATTATCTTCTTGAGTTCGGAGGGCAATATCATCTGTGGGCCGTCAGATAGAGCTTCATTAGGGTTGTAGTGAACCTCTATCATTAATCCATGAGCACCAGCAGCTATGGCCGCCTTACTCATTGGGTAAATTAAGTCTCTGCGGCCGGTTCCATGGCTTGGGTCAACTATTATTGGCAGATAAGTCTCCTTCTTTATTACGGGGATAGCGCTTAAATCTAGGCTGTAGCGCGTAAACTGCCTACCTCTGCCAACGGGGATGATTCCCCTCTCACATAGGATAACATCTTTGTTTCCTTGCGCAACGGCCCTCTCGGAAAACGACAGGAACTCCTCTATGCTTGCACCGAAATTCCTCTTTATTAGAATAGGCTTCTTCTGTTTGGCAGCTTCCTCAATTAAATCCTGATTATACATGTTTCTAGCCCCTATCTGGAGTATATCCACGTATTTTGCAACTAATTCAACGTGTCTCTCACTCCTAACTTCAGATATCGTTGGCATACCATACTCCTCACCAGCCCTAGCTAAATACTCTAATCCCTCTTCGCCCAATCCCTGAAATGAGTGGACTGATGTGCGTGGTTTAAAAGCTCCGCCACGCAGAATATCCGCGCCAGCCTCACTAACCTCTTTAGCAATCCTAAATATCTTCTCCTTGCTCTCGATAGCACATGCGCCAGCTATAAAGACCGGCTTATTCTTTCCGCCTATTTTAACACCCTTAGCCTCTATGA
>Ga0105155_1000055_pt1 | contig 31795 bp, 32 predicted proteins | sample SSWtaG_2_FD_89589 | JGI IMG/M metagenome (GOLD analysis project Ga0105155, IMG submission 89589) | Hot spring microbial communities from Sandy's Spring West, USA to study Microbial Dark Matter (Phase II) - SSWsed_130316 | ecosystem: Environmental > Aquatic > Thermal springs > Hot (42-90C) >...
ACGCACTTAAAAGCTCTAGGTAGCCAGCCTCTCCCACGTACATAGGATCCCGTAACACTCTTCTAGGTACTTTATAGGGAGCTTCATAAGATTAGAGTTTACTTAAGCTACCGTAAGTGAGGGGCGGCGTCGAGTACCGAGCTTAGCGGAGTCCGTGAACTCACCTTGAAGATATAGGGAGGGACCCTTTATTGTCGATAAGGTACTAGCACAAGGGACTTAAGGAAGCTCTATAAGCACCTCCTACTGTACTCCTCAACTAAGTTTACCTCAGTTACCTCCCCTCCAGGTGTCAGCTCTCTGAATACTCTTGCAACGAACTTCTTCACCCTTACTCGATCGCTTAACCAGCAGTCCGGGTCTAGACCTGCCTTTATGCAGGTCTCTGATAGGAATGTCTCCGCATCCCAGCAGTACTCCACTGGAACCTCTGGTAGTAGCACACCTTTGTATACCCTGTACTCAACTACGAGCCCGTCCTGTCCTACCCTAACCTCGCGGGCTCTCTCCCTTCCTCTAGCCTTAATGTCCTGCGGTACCGAGAGTACGCTGACTTCAAAGATTAGGTGGTTTAGCTCCTCTAGGCTTACCGGCTCAAAGCGCGGGTCTTCGAAAGCTGCTGCAAGAGCTGTAGTTACTACGTTCCTCACTAGAGGCTCTATAGGGACTAAGTAGCCTATACATCCCCTTAAAACGAGGTTACCACCTAATATCTTCCTGATAGTTGTAAACGTCATCCCCTTAGCCAGCAACCTCTCCTCAACCTCCGGAAGCTCGGGTACCTTTCCCGACCTCAGATACTCCTCAACAGCTCTCCTAGCAAGCCTTACTAAAGTAACACCGTCGCTAAGCCTCAGCTGCGATGGGTCTACGTACTGACTAGCTTTAGTACCCCCCAATACCGAGGCCCCGCTCTAAGACCGGAAGAAACCTATTAAACCTCTAGCAGAGACCTACGTCCTTTAAGATTTTGAGAGGTAGTAGAGAGGTTAGTAAAACTTGAAGACCTTAAGTCCTTCTGAGGACTCTACCTGCCCTAACTTTACCTATGAGCTTACCCTCCTCTACGACTACTCTCCCATTGACTATAACGTACGCTATGCCCTTCGGATAGGAGTGCGGGTTCTCATATGTTGCTGTATCCTCGATAGTGTAGTAGTTGAACACCGTTATATCGGCCTTAAACCCGGGCCTTATGATCCCTCTATCCCATAGCTTCAGCTTCCTAGCCGGTAAGGATGTCATCTTCCTAATAGCCTCGGGTAGGGTAAGTGCTTTCTCCTCCCTAACATACCTAGCTATAACCCTGGGGAAGGTACCGTACCTTCTGGGGTGCGGCTTCCCCATCCTAAACTTACCTACTGAGCCGTCGCTACCTATAGCAACATAAGGATGCGATATTACGGTCCTAACGTCCTCCTCCCTCATTGTAAACGTAACCATACCTGTTGCTAGCTCATCGTCGATAAGTAGCCTTACCACGGCATCAACAGGATCTAAACCTAAGGCCTCCGCTATCCTATCGACCCTCATACCCTCAAATTCCCCGTGCTTAGGTGAGTAAGAGATCATTATGTCGCTCCACGAGATATACCTCTCCTCAAAGATACCGCCAGCTAGCTCCTTCCTAATTCTCTCCACTACCTCTGGATTCCTTAGCTTACTGAGAATCTCCTCGGTCCCCCCACTCCTAATATCTTTCGGTAGTAGGGTAAGTAGGGATGTCGATGCCGCGGTGTAGGGGTAGGCATCTGCAGAGATATCGAAGCCTCTTGAAGCGTAGTCCTCTATGACCTTAAGTGCGGCTAATACCTTCCCCCAGCTAGGCCTTCCACTAGCCTTTAGGTGCGAGATCTCGACTGAAACCCCCGCTCTAACACCTATGGTTACCGCTTCGTAGATAGAGTCTAGAAGCCTTACACCCTCGTTTCTCATATGGGTAGCGTATATACCTCCGTACCTCGCACTAACCTTAGCTAGCTCGATGACCTCCTCAGTGGTTGAGAAGACTCCGGGCACGTATATAAGACCTGTACTAACTCCGAAGGCTCCAGCCTCCATAGCTTCCCGTACGTAATCCTTCATCCTCTCCAAGTCGTCCCTCGAGGGCTGTCCTGGTGTAAATCCAAGTACGGCAGACCTCACTGTTCCGTGCCCTACCAATGGGACTATGTTTACAGCGGGCCTCAGCTCCTCCAAGGCCTTTAGGTACTCCCCAAAGCTCTCCCACATAACCTCTACATCGGGGTGCTCCTTCTTAACCTCCTTAACGATCTCCTCTCTATTTACATCGGAGAGAGGTGCTGGAGAGTAGCCGCAGTTACCTATAACTATAGTTGTAACCCCTTGGAGTACGTAGTTATCCGCGGTCGGCACCTCGAATATTGATACATCACTATGGTTATGCATATCTATGAAGCCTGGGACAACCATTAGGTTCGGTACGTCTAGAACTACCTCAGCTCTCTCCCCGCTTAAGTCCCCTACAGCCTCTATTCCATCCCCTACGATACCGATGTCGGCTCTAAAGGGGGGAGACCCCGTCCCGTCAACGATTGTACCGTGCCTTATTATTAGGTCATAGCCCACCCTAAACACCGTACACATCCAGTACTTGCTGGGCAGCCCTCACTGAGGCGCCAAACTCCACTCTGTAGCCTAACTTCGCTAAAACCCTCTCCAGAGCTGCTAGAGTAGCTACTACATCATTGGCTGTGACCTCACCCATGTGCCCTATTCTGAATATCCTACCCCTAAGGAAGCCTAGTCCTCCAGCTATCTCAACCCCCCTACTGTGCATCTCGCTGTAGAGCTTAGCCCACTCTACCCCCTCAGGTACGTACGCAGCTGTAACAGTGTTAGCCCTGAAACCCTCCTCAGCTACCAGCCTTAGACCTAAAGCCTCTAGACCCCTTTGAACAGCCTTAGCTAGGGCTTCGTGTCTCCTGTATCTCTGCTGAAGACCTTCTGCAAGTATTTTCTTCAGGGATGAATTGAGGGCGTAGATCAGGTTTACCGCTGGCGTTATGTAGTAGTTCCTAGTGGACTCCATTTCCTTCAGGAGCTTAGTTATGTTGAAGTAGAGGGTTTCGTTATCGACTAGAGGGGTGAAGCCACCTCTATACGCAACTATGGCTAAGCCAGGAGGTACTGCAAGAGCTTTCTGAGAGCCGGTTAGGCAAACGTCAACACCCCAGCTATCCATATTCATCTCCATACCCCCGATCGACGCTATCCCATCAACGACCACCTTAGCTCCAAACTCCTTAGCTTTCCTAGCCACCCTATCTACAGGGTTCGCTACAGCTACTGAGGTCTCCACGTGCTGTAGTAGTACCGCACTGAAACCCCTCTGGCTTAGGACCCTTTCCACGTCGTCCTCGGTAAAGCCCCTACCTACCGGTGCCTCTACTACGGTTACCTCAGCACCAACTCTCTTAGCAGCATCTGCTAGGTAGTCAGCAAAGTATCCAGCCTTAAGAACTACAACCCTCTCACCAGGTCTCACAGACGTCCTAACAGCTAGCTCTATAGCAGCAGTACCGCTCCCGGGGATAACGACTACGTCACCCGATGTGCCGAAGACCTTCTTCAGCATGTCGAGGGCCTCTCTATGAATGCTATCAAACTCCGCTGAGACGTGGCTTAGCGTAGGTTTAGCCATTTCAAGCATGGTTTCAGGATCGGTCAGAGATGGTCCGGGAATCATCAGGAGGAACCTACCCATACACACACCTCATGCTTAGTGTAGACTGGGACTAAAATTAATACCCTAGATACTGCCGATACCTTAAATGCGTGGAGGCTATCAGCTGTAAAGTAGCTGTAGTTTTTTAAGTAACGTGACCTTTGAGAATTGTTCTGCGGTGCCGGAGATGGTCTCTCTAGACCAGGTTGAGAAGTTCCTAGGTCAGGTAGTTAGGGACGAATACGGGAGGAGCTTAGGTAAGCTGGTAGCAGTCTTTGCAGACGTCTCAGGGAATGTTGAGGCTATAGAGATCGCTGTTAACGATTACGAACTAGTTAAGGTAGGAGCTGAGAGGATCGTGAGGACCCCTGACGCCCTAGTAGTGCTACCGGAGTGGAAGATAATCTCAATCGACGTTGAGAACAGATTGGATAGGGTTAAGAGAAGGATGAGGTCTCTAGAGGAGCTAAATAGGAAGGGCATGATACCGACCCACGCGTACGACGAGATGAGAAAGAAGCTTGAGGCTGAGTTCAAGAAGGTTAAGGAGGACTCAGCTAAGGTTAAGGAGATCCTTAAGGCCAAGACCAACGAGCTAGAGGACCAGATAATCAGGTACGAAAGGGCTGTAGCGAACGTCTACGTACTCTACATGAGCAACGAAATAAGCGAGCAGTCATACAAAGCCTCGATGGACTTCCTAAGGAACGCTAAGAGTAAGTGCGTAGACGAGAAGAAGGATGTAGAGAAGCACCTAGAGCTGCTATCTAAGCTTGAGGCAGAGCCCGTAGAGCCTCAGGTGAAGAGCGCTCCAGCAACACAGCCTCAGTTACCTCAGTCAACGCCTATACCAGTAGTAGTCATAGAGGAGACACCTCACTAGGTAGTCTACGAGGTGTCCGCTAGGTGAGCGTTTTTAGCTTGTTTAGCCGCCTCGGCAAGGCCTTTGCAGGAGATAGAAGAAAACGGTCCATAGAGCTCTCTGAGCTCATAATAAGGCTCGATACCATACTTAGGGACATTAGGGAGGTGGCTGATAGACTTGTAAATAGGTATAAGGAGCTGGTAAGGGAAGCCCTGGTAGCTAAGTCAGAGAAGAAGAACGAGAGAGCCCTAGTTTACGCTAATGAAGCTGCGCAAGTATCTAAGTACATAAAGAAGGCTATGATCACCGAAATGATAGTTGAACAGGTAAAGCTGAGGTTGGAGACCCTTGAGAATGTTGCCGATATAGCTAAGGCCCTAGCCAATATATCGCCCCTACTCCACATAGCTAAGGACTACGTAAGCGATATAGCTCCAAACCTAGCTATAGGACTGGAGCTAACTATAAGTAAGACCAAGGAGCTAGTAGCTGGTACGACAGACGCCTTCCAGATAAAGGTTGAGGACGCTCTAGTAATATCCCCGGAGGCTAGGGAGCTACTGAGCAAGGTGGAGAAGTCCGTTGAGGAGAGGCTCTCACAGCTTCCGGAGATACCACCGGAGTTGGTAGTTGGGAGGGAGCAGCCCCTGAGTACCCTGGTAGAGAACGTTCGACCACCGGAGAGGGGTGTGGAACCCCCGATAGCTCTACCAGCTAAGGCTAAGCCGAAGAAGGCTCAGCTACCTAAGGAGGAGCTTGCTAAGCATATACTCGAAACAGCAAGAACCCACGGAGGTTTCATAGAGGTAGGGCTCCTAGCCGAAAGGCTCGGGGTCTCTAGGGAGGACATAATAGAAACCCTCATAAACCTGGAGAAGCAGGGTAAGATCTCAGTAATATACCAGAAGCCCTAGCTTACGGTGACTTTAAGTGAGCTCAACATCTCTAACATACCTAGAGGGACTAGCGCGTAACTACGCTATAAAGGCTGTAATAAGTGATAGGGAGGGCAATTATGCTGATGCTATAACGTACTACAGGAGAGCTATAGAGGTCCTAGAGAAGATAATCCAGATGTACCCAGACCACAGCTTGAATAACATCTACAGGCAGTGGATAGGTGAGTACAGGAGAAGGATATCTGAGATAGAGGGATTGCTCGGAAGGGTTAAAGTCCCCCTATCTGGGGGAGGGGGGCAGGACTCCCTTGACGACGTAGACGCATTTTTTAAGGTAGTTAGTGAGTCCCCGATAGCCTTCAGTAAGGTAGCAGACATGGAGGAGGTTAAGAACGCTATAAGGGAATCAATAGTATACCCATCTAAGAGGCCCGACCTATTCCCACTAGGGTGGCCTAGGGGTATACTACTCTTCGGGCCCCCGGGATGCGGTAAGACCTACGTAGCGGCTGCCGTAGCTGGTGAGGTCAACGGCTACTTTGTAAGCGTAGATGCTGCTAGCATAATGTCTAAGTGGCTTGGTGAAGCAGAGAAGAGAGTCTCCAAGCTGTTCTCTAAGGCTAGGGAGCTTGCGAAGAGTGGAACGCCGGTTATAATATTCATAGATGAGGTAGACTCCTTATTCGCGCCCTACACAAACGAAGTAGGTGGAGAGGCTAGGGTTAGAAACCAGTTCCTTAAGGAAATGGACGGCCTCGACAGTAAGTTCTCCCCAAAGCTACCCCTATTCATACTAGCAGCAACGAACAAGCCTTGGAGGCTGGATGAGGCCTTCATAAGGAGGTTCCAGAAGAGGGTATACGTGCCCCTCCCCACTAAGGAGACTAGACTGGAGCTACTTAAGATGTATACGAAGAGCCTTAGGCTAGACCCTGGTGTAAGCCTTGAGAAGCTGGCAGAGATGCTCGAAGGGTACTCATCGAGCGATGTAGTTGAGATAGTTATGGCAGCTCACATGAGGACCATTAAAGAGCTCTTTGAGAGGGGTGGAGGTCAGGGAGAGCCTAGGCCTATTACAATGGAGGACTTCGAGGAGGTCCTTAAGTACAGAAAGCCCAGCGTTAATAGGGATCTGCTCAAAGCTTATGAGATGTGGCACGAGAAGTATAAGGCTCTCTAAGTATTCGTTTTTATAGGTTATGTAGCTAAGAGTACCACAGCGTGGTACTGTGCACTCAGGTGTCTCGGTTATAAAGCATGACGGTAGGGTCGAGCCGTTTAGCGTTGAGAAGCTTAGAAACTCCATTAAGAAAGCCCTAGAGAGCGTTAACCTAGAGCAGTACCTTGATGAAGTAGTAAACGCGGTACTATCCGAGATCTCGGAGAGGAGGCAGACCATAAGCTCTTCCGAGATAGCTGACAGGGTTGAGAAGGCCCTTATAGAGAGGGTCATAGTTGATGAGAGGTTTGAGCTAGCTGCGAGGAGGTACCTACTAGCTAGGGTGTATAACCACGTATTTAGTAAAGGGATGTGGGGGGAGTTTAGAGGCGAGGACCTCTCCCTGACTTACCCCTCCCTAAAAACCCTAACTGCGAGGTACCTACTAAGGAACCCCGAGACACTGAGGATCTCCGAGACCCCCTCACAGATGTTCTGGCGTGTTGCTGGCTACATAGCAAGTGCTGAGAAGCCTAGTGACGTGGAGTTCTGGGCTAGGAAGTTCTACGAGCTTCTCTCCTCACTTAAGTTCCTCCCGAATTCACCTACACTCATGAACGCTGGCACTAGGCTGGGCATACTCTCAGCGTGTTTCGTAATACCCGTTAGAGACTCCATAGTTACAGAAGCTGGTGATGGAATATACGATGCCCTAAGAGCTCAGGCACTAGTCTTCCAGCAAGGAGGTGGCTGCGGGTTCGACTTTAGCGAGCTCAGACCTGAGGGGGACGTAGTAGCGTCCACAGCCGGTGTTGCTAGCGGCCCCCTCTCGTTCATGAAGGTCTTCGACATCAATACTGATGTGATAAAGCAGGGCGGTAGGAGGAGGGGGGCTAACATGGGAGTTCTACACATCTGGCACCCAGATATTGAGAAGTTTATTCAGAGTAAGTCGGGGAAGCTTAAGGACATAAACCTACAGAACTTCAACATAAGTGTCGGGGTCTACGACTACTTCATGGAGTCCGTACTAAAGGGAGGTAAGGTACCTCTAGTAAACCCGAGGAAAACCAGCTTAACGAAGACCAACGACTCTAGGTACTACGCTATGGTTAGAGCTAGACACTACATGAGTGAGGAGTGGGTTCAAGAGGTAATCCTCAAGGAGCTTGAGGAGTGGGGTTGGTCCGTACCTCTCGAGAAGTCCCTACTCGTAACTGTGGATGAAGCTCTCCAAATAGCTGAATCTGAAGGCGCTACCGTTAGGTGGGCAGATGCAGGAGAGCTCTTCGACACTATAGTGAAGTCCGCTTGGGACTCCGGAGACCCCGGGCTACTCTTCATAGATACCATAAACAGGAGGCACCCGACTTGGTACCTAGGTAAGATAAACGCTACAAACCCCTGCGGTGAGGAACCCCTCCTAGAGTGGGAGTCCTGTAACCTCGGCAGCATAAACCTGGAGAAGTACGTTGTAACAACCTCGGAGGGGAAGGTAGTTATCGATTGGGGATCTTTAGCTGAGGACGTTAAGACAGCTGTTAGATTCCTCGACAACGTCATATCCGTAGCTAGGTACCCCCTCAAGCAGTTCTACGAAGGTGTTGGAAGGACGAGAAAGGTTGGTCTCGGAGTTATGGGGTGGGCTCACACACTGATTAAGCTAGGTATAAGGTACGACTCCCCAGATGCTATCTACCTAGCCTACCACCTAGCTGAGTTCATAGCCTACAACGCTTACCTAGCTAGTATAGAGCTAGCTAAGGAGAGGGGGCCCTTCCCAGCGTGGGATCAGAGCCTCTACAGACCTATGTGGCAGACTGCACCTAAGTTAGAGGAGCTCTTCGCGATAGCTGGTCTAAGCCTAAGCGAGGTTTCCGATAGGGTTAAGGAGATAGTTAGGAGTAGACCTAAGGTGGACTGGAGCTTAGTGGAGAGCCTAATGCTAAGGTATGGTCTGAGAAATGCCTCACTTCTCTCAATAGCCCCCACGGGGACTCTCTCAATAATAGCTGGAACGTCCAGCTCTATAGAGCCTATATTCGCCCTAGCCTTTACTAGGGTTGTAACTGTAGGTACGTTCATAGAGGTTAACAGACTCTTCCTTGAGGCTCTTAGAGCTTACGACCTCGATACTAATGATGTAGTGAAGCTAGTAGCAGAATCCGGCTCCGTAGCTCATAACCCCTACATCCCTAGAAGGATTAGAGAGCTCTTCAGGACGGCTCACGACATATCACCTGAGTACCACGTATACCACCAGGCAGCTTGGCAGGCTTGGGTCGATGCCGGAGTGAGCAAGACCGTGAACATGGTGTACGAGGCGACGCCCATAGACGTAATTAAGGTTTACACGCTGGCTTGGAAGCTGGGCTGTAAAGGTATCACGATTTACAGAGATAAGTCGAAGTCTAGGCAGGTGATCTACTTTGGGATAAAGATGTCGGAGAAAGCTGCTGAGGAGAAAAGAGAAGCTCAGAAGAAGGAGGAGAAACCCGAGGTCAGAGCTGAGAGAGTTAGAGTAGCTTACGTCCTGAGGGAGGGGGAGGTCGGGGGCTGTCCTACCTGCGAGTATTAACCTCAGGGAGCTTCTCTAGAGGGCCTTCCCCTAACCATAAGAGGTTCTATTTAAGTTAAACTACTCTGAGAGTACTTATACACGGTTGAGGAGTGTGAGCTCCCGTCCGGATATAGTTGAGGTCCTATTTAGGGAGGAACTACGTGTAGCAAATAAGCACCTCCCTCTTGCTAGGAAGTCCCTAGGGGAGCTACTTGAGGAAGAGTATCCGCACGTAGTATGTCGCGATGGTTCGCTACATTCATTTAGGCGTAGCGAATTAATCGAGCTATCCAAGTACATACCTAAGGAGAAGTGGGATAAGCTCCTACTACCTATAATAATCGAGGTGATATCCGGTGAGGAGGAGTTTGTTGGCGTAGTTAGCGACCCCTACGCAGCTGAAGTAGTTAGCTCTATACTCGATATGAGCTTTAGGGAAAGCAGAGCCTTCCTGTACAAACCCCAGATATACGAGCTTAGGAGGAGGTTCTCAACAGTTTTTCAGATCGCCCTCTCCTATGTAGGGCTCGGAGAAGCTCCCCCGAACTCCTGTCGTGAACTCTCTACTTACAAGTATAGGCCTGCCCATCGAGGCGGGAGAGGTTAGCGACTACGGGTAGGTCAAAGCTCCCAACAACCACTTAGGCATGAGCCACCTCGGTAAGCTTATAAGCCCGCTTTCAAGCAGTTTTACGACGCCTTTGGGGGAGGCCTGTGAGCGATGTAGTAGCGGCTATTGAGGCCGAAGCGGAGCACATACTCGACGAGGCCCGTAAGAAGGCTCAGGAGGTCCTCTCTAGAGCTAAGGCTCTCGCTGAGGCCATACTGTCCGATGAAAGCTACAAGAAGGAGATAGAGGAGGAAGTAAAGCTATTTAAGATGAAGATAGAGGAGGAAGTAAGTAGGATAGTAGCTTCAGCTGAGGAAGAGGCTAGGAAGATTAGGGCAGCACCAGAGGAGACCATAACGAAGGTAGCTAAGAGAATAGCCTCACTAGTTGCCGGGATCAGCATTGAGTGATTTAAGTAAGGTACTCTTAAGTAGACCTGATGTAGCTGTAGGCGTACTCATAGTAGTGCCGAGGGACCTCTCCGAGGAGATTACTGAGCTCCTAGTTAGGGAGGGGGTTATCGAGCCGCGGGTTCTCGAAGCCGGTAACCCGCTGATTAGGGAGTTAGAGAACTACGTAACACTACTTGAAGAAGCTAAGAAGGTTTACGAATACCTCGAGTCTAACTTAGAGAGGAAGACCGTAGTTAAGGTGGAGGTGCTCCCGGAGTCTACTAAGAAGACCCTCGGGAACCTACTTGCAGAACTTAGGAAAGTTTATGAGGAGGTTAGCTCACTCAATAATTTAATCGCTAGTTACGAGAATCAGCTCACTACCACCCTACTCATTAAGGAGGTATCGGAGAACGTCCTTAGGAGGTACCCCGATGGGTTTGTATCCCTAGTTCACTATACCGGTAAGTACGTAGCTATTAGAACTCTAGTAGTTCCAGAGAGTTCCGTAGAGCAAATGAAGAGCTTAGCTCTCGAGGTAATAGCTGAGCTAAGACACGATAAGAAGGTCGTACTAACCTGTGCCTTCAGTTCAGAGAGGCTTTCGGAAGTCCTAAGTAGCCTACCTGAGGAGTCCCTACTTCTAGAACCTGGAGTAAGCTCGGAAACCACCTTAGAGAGCTATATCAGTAACCTGGAGTCTAGGCTAGCTGAGCTATCTAAGAGCATAGAAAGCCTTAGGTTGAGAAAGAGGGAGATACTGGAGTCTAAAATAAGGGACCTAGCTCTACTTAAGGCTATAGTTGAGAGCGAGTACGAGAGGCTTAAGGTACTTAAGGGGGCTACCGGGTCTAGATACACCGTAGCTATATCAGGTTGGATCCTAAAGTCTAAGCTTAAGTCTGTTCTTAACTCCCTCAGTAGCTACCCGGTCTACATAGTTACATCAGAGGACGAGAACCCACCAGTAGACTTCGACAACCTAAAGCCCTTTAAACCGTTCGAGCTCATAACAGAGCTATACGGGATTCCTACACATTATGAGTGGGATCCGACACCACTACTAGCCTACTCCTTCCTACTCTTCTATTCCCTAATGATGGCTGATGTAGGCTATGGCCTAGGCATAGTGATAGCTACTAAGTACCTTCTCCCCAAGTTCGTCAACGACCCAGAGTCGCCAGGCTTCAGAAGACTCCAAAAGATACTATATATCGGTGGGTTGCTGAGCGCTGTAGTTGGTTTAATAGCTAAGAGCTTCCTAGGGTCGCTACTAGGTAGGTACGTACCTATCGAAAGACCCTTAATAGACGTTGGAAGCGTGGTAAGCTTAGTGGGCGTAAGCTTAGCTATAGGCTATGCCTTCACATTCCTTTCGCACTCTATAGCCCTAGCTAAGAGTATTAAGTTAAGCAGAACATTCGACGCGGTATTCGAAGCAGGAATACTGCTGCTTATGTCTGGAGGGCCCTTTGTGGTATCTAAAGCTTTTAACTTAGCGTTCCTCAGCGTGACGGAGGGGGTCTACAGGATATCGCTAGTTCTAACACTAGTAGGGCTTGCTATGGTGATACTCTCGAGGTTAAAGACTATGGGTGGTGTTGGAGGCTTCCTATGGCTCTTTGACGTAGTTGGTATAACTGGTGATGTCTTCTCCTACATCAGGATAGCTGGTATAGCTGGTGGCACAGCTCTCCTAGCCGAGCTCTTCAATGGAGTGGTAGTATACATCTACGAATTCCTTGGGAGCATTAACTTGATAGCTGGAGTTCTCCTGGGGGTTCTAGCACTCGTACTCTTACATACCTTCAATTTAGCTCTCTCAGCTGTCAGCCCGTTTATACACTCTCTAAGGTTATGCCTCTTCGAGATATCCTCAAAGTTCTATGAGGGACGGGGACGCAGGCTGAAGCCTGTTAGGGTGTTCTTAGGCAAGGTCATGGTTTAATATAGAGAAAACCTTAGGCGATCGCTTATACAGGTATAAGTGAACGTCGACTATCATATAAGTTTTATATACTTTCCCCCCACATGGTGCTGAGGATCGCCTATGGAGGTGGAAGCTCTTCAGCTATCGCATATACTAGCGTATCTAGGCCCAGCCATAGCTGAGGCCCTAGCAGTAGCGGGTACTGCCCTAGGTATCAGGCCAGCTGCTTCAGTAGGACTCTCAGTAATAGCTGAGGAGCCAGCTATGAGAACCTTAGTACTACTTTTCGCCTTCTTCCCGGCGACCCAGACCTTAGTGTACGGTTTTGCGTTCATGTATTACATGTACACCCAGTATTTGCCCTCGACGTTCGCTAAGTATGCTGGAGCTGTGCCCTTAACGACGGCAGCGGCGTTTCTAGGAATCTCCCTCTTCGTTGGCTTAGCGGAACTGTTCTCAGCCTGGATGCAGGGAATAGTATGCGCTGATGCTATATCGCTGCTGGTCAAGACCCGGGGAGCCATATTCTCCATGGGTATAATCTTAGCAGCCTACGAGGAGCTGTTTGGGATGCTAGGCCTGGTCTTCGGCCTCATGGCGGTATCCCTGGTGGTATGAGGTAATGAGTGAAGCTAGGGCTTTAAGGGAGGCTGTAATTAAGAAAGCCCTTGAGGAGGCTGAAGCCATAGTTCGGAGAGCTGAAGAAGAGGGTAGGAGACTAGTAAGGGAGGCTGAGGAGAAGAAGAAGGCGATAATAGAGGAGGAGAGGAAGAGGACCCTAGCAGGGTTAGGCTACGAGGCTAGGATAGCTGAAGCTAAGCTAAGGGCTAGGCTGATAGTTAGCAAAGCTAAGTCAGACCTACTTAACTCCGTTATCTCTAAGGCTGTAGATATCCTGAGGTCCCTACCCCCCAACCTTAGGTTGGAGTCCCTTAGGAAGCTAGTTGAGGAGTCCCTAGATAACGCCATAGCGAGCCTAGGTATTGTAAGGAAGCTGATAATCTACGTAGCTGAGCAGGATGCAGAGTTAGCTAGGAATGTTATAGCCCGCATAAGCAGAGAAAGAGGTATTGAGCTAGAGCTTAGGAGCTCTAAGATCCTCGGTGGGGTCGTAGTAGAGGAGCCTGAAAGCGGTGTTACCATAGATAACAGCTTCGATAGTAGGCTCTCCCGAGCAGTCTCCAGGCTTAAGAAGGACCTACTGGAGGAGGTGCTTCTGTGAAGCCCTCTAAGGAGCTCTCCATAGGCCTACTTCAAATCCTGCTTGCGAGACCTCCAAAGCTTGAGGAGCTCCTAGACTACGCAGTTAAGGAAGTAGAATTAGGTGCTGATTACCTAGCCCGCCTACCTGGGTTTAGGTCTTACTTACTTAGCCTTCTGGAGGCCAAGTCCTACGAAGATGCCGATAGAGTACTCTACGAGGCTCTCTCAACTGAGCTACGCATCCTGGAGAGTTTCCTCCCCAAGAGCTACCTAGAGTTCCTGAGAGCATTCCTCGAGCTCTACTATATCGACTACATAACTCTAAGCCTTGCTAGAGCACCTGGGGAGATACCTGACCTCGCTAAAGCTAGCTTAGTTAAGCTCTCTGGAGTTACTAGCTTAAGCTCGCTAGTTGTAGAGTACTCTAGGTGTACTTCCAGGAACGTAAGGTGCGCTCTAATGAGGTACTTAGAGAGGGTTAGGAGCTCCTACACTAAACTTGGAGAACCTGAGTCAAGGGCTTTAGATGCAGTAAAGGCTTTAGTAGCCGTAAGGTACTTCAACTACTTCAGAAACGCTGAGCTCCTAGGCTTAAAGCTAGAGGAACTTGAGAAGGTACTAGCTGAAATAGGTATAAACCCAGTTGTAGAAGTATCTCTAAGGAGGGTCCTAGAGAGGTTGGAGAAGCTGGAGGAGGCTAAGCTCGCTAGGTACACAGTACACGAGGCATCGGCTACCTACCCCCTACTGAAGGAGCTACTAGCGTACTCTGGAGGTCTTGCTAACATACTAACGCTCTACCTCGTGAATAGGTACTACGAGCTTAAGGTTTTGAGATACTCCCTCTTACCTAAGAGCTTAAGGAGGTGGTAGGTACGGCTACACCTAAGAAGCTCAAGGTCGTAGCTGTCGTATCTAGAGAACTTGCTCCCCTAATGAAGGTACTATCCATAGCTGAGGTCTACGGTGTGGAGGGGTCTCAGGAGCTGACCGGGCTTATAGAGGACTTAGCTAGAAGAGGTGATGTGGGTGTGATCCTAATGCAGAGGAGCCTCTTAGGAAGGGCTAGACTCCCAGGGGAGATGTGGGAGGCTTTGTGGCCTATAGTAGTCGAGTTCCCGGATAGGTTAGCAGACCTAAGCTTAAGCCCGGAGCTTTTCTATAGAGAACTAGTCCGTAAGTTCATAGGTTACGAGATACATATAGGGGTGGGAGGTTGAGTGGAACTGTCGGTAGGATATACAGAGTGGCTGGTCCACTGGTAGTTGCCGAGGGGCTTTCGAAGGTTATGATGTACGAAGTGGTGAGAGTCGGGAACGAAGGGCTCATAGGTGAGGTAATAGCCGTAAGGGGTGATAGAGTCTACATACAGGTTTACGAGGAGACCTCTGGACTGACCGTTGGGGAGAGAGTAGAGGCTACAGGAAGGCCTCTTTCAGCTGAGTTGGGGCCCGGCTTAGTAGGCTCCATATACGATGGACTTCAAAGGCCGGAGAAAGAGATAGGTTCGAGAACTAGGAGCATCTTCATTAAGCGCGGCATATACTTCCCACCTCTAAGTAGGAGCGTGAAGTGGGGTTATACAAGGAATAGGGAGGTTAAGGTTGGCGATAAGGTCGAGCCTGGAGACGTGCTAGGGTACGTTAAGGAGACCCCTCTAGTGGAGCACAGAATAATGGTGCCCCCAGATGTCAGGGGTTACGTAAAGTGGTTGGCTGACGATGGTGAGTACGTAGTAGAGGATACTATAGCTGTAGTATCCTCCGAGGGTGTGAATACCGAGGTTAAGATGTACCAGCTCTGGCCTATTAGAAGGCCTAGACCCTACCTAGAGAAGCTAAATCCAGTAAAGCCTCTTGTAACCGGTATTAGAGTGATAGACTACATATTCCCTATAGCTAAGGGAGGTAAGGCAGCCATACCTGGAGGCTTCGGTACCGGTAAGACCGTTGCCCTACAGGAGATAACTAAGTGGAGCGATGCCGACATAGCCATATACGTAGGTTGCGGTGAGAGGGGTAACGAGATGTCTGATGCCCTGACGAGCTTCATGAAGCTTAACGACCCTAGAAGGGGGAGGCCTATGATGGAGAGGTCTGTGTTCATAGCTAACACCAGTAATATGCCGGTAGCCGCTCGGGAGACGAGCGTGTTCCTAGGGGTTACTATAGGTGAGTACTTCAGGGACATGGGCTACGACGTGGTTATGGTAGCTGATTCCACCAGTAGGTGGGCTGAGGCTATGAGGGAGATTAGTGGTAGGATGGAGGAGATGCCGGGTGAGGAGGGATTCCCAGCATACCTCTCTAGTAGGTTAGCTGAGTTCTACGAGAGGGCCGGTAGGGTTAGAGCCCTCGGTAAGCCCGAGAGGTACGGTAGTCTAACGATCTTCGGTGCAGTCTCACCTCCCGGTGGGGACTTCAGTGAGCCCGTAGTTAGGTCCACTGTTAGGTACGTTCAGTGCTTCTACGCTCTGGACTACGGGTTAGCTACTAGGAGACACTTCCCAGCGATTAACTGGTTAGTTAGCTACAGCCTCTACACGGACTTCGTTAGGGAATACTGGGATAGCGTAACTCACTGGAGTATCTACAGGGAGACTGCCCTGAAGATCTTACAGCGCGAGGCCGAGCTTAGCGATATCGTAAGGCTCGTAGGTCCTGAGGCGCTACCTGAGGAGGATAAGCTAGTTTTAGAGATAGCTAGGATGATCAGGGAGGACTTCCTCCAGCAGAGCGCTCTAAACCCTGTAGATGCCTACTCCCCACCAGAGAAGGGGGCTCTGATCATGGAGGCTATTATGGAGTTCTACTCCCTAGCTAGGAGGGTCCTCACTAAAGGTATACCGGTAGCTAAGCTTAGAGAGCTTAAGTGTAGAGCTCAAATAGCTCAGATGAAGTTCTACACCCTAGATGTACTGAGAGATAAGGTATATCCTGAGCTTGTAAGCACTATGAAGTCGGAGTTCGAGAAACTTCTAGGTGGTTGAGGTTGATGGAAGGGCTACTTGCAATTAGGTCTACTAGGAACATAATTGGAATCCGCGGGTCCCTACTTTTCGTTAAGGCTATTGGAGGTATTAGGTACGGTGAGCTTGTTGAGGTATCCCTAGACGGTACGTCGATACTCGGGCAGGTGATCGACGTAAGTAGAGATGTAGCTGTGATTCAGGTATTCGGCAGTACTGCTGGTGTAGCACCGGGTAGAACCGCGGTTAAGTTCTACGGGGATACGCTACGTATTCCAGTATCGTCGGACATGCTTGGTAGGATCTTCGATGGCCTAGGGAGACCTATCGATGGGGGGCCTCCAATAGTACCCGAGGACTACCTAGACATCTACGGGGCTCCTCTAAACCCAGCTCTCAGGATCCCGCCTTCAGAGCCCATTGAAACGGGTATATCGGTAATTGACGGTCTCCTAACCCTTGTAAGAGGTCAGAAGCTACCTATATTCAGCGGCTCCGGGCTACCTCACAATAGGATCGCTATGCAGGTAGTTAGGCAGGCGTCGGTTAGAGGTTCTGGAGAGAGCTTCGTAGTTGTTTTCGGAGCTATAGGAGTTACGTACGAGGAGGCCGCTTACTTCCTGAGGGAGCTAAGGTCTATGGGAGCCCTAGATAGAACTATAGCCTTCATAGCCCCTGCATCAGCTTCGACCGTTGAGAAGCTAGCCCTACCTAGGACTGCTCTAACAGCAGCCGAGTTCATGGCGTGGAACTACGATGCCCACGTGCTAACGATTCTAACCGACATGACTAACTACTGCGAAGCTCTAAGAGAGCTTTCAGCAGCACGTGAAGAGGTCCCAGGTAGGAGGGGCTACCCAGGCTACATGTACACGGACCTAGCAACGATATACGAAAGAGCTGGGAGGGTTGTAGGTAGGAAGGGAAGCATGACCATAATGCCCATACTAACTATGCCTGACGACGACATAACCCATCCAATACCGGACCTTACCGGCTACATTACAGAGGGTCAGATAGTCCTATCGAGGGACATGTGGCGTAAGGGCATATATCCACCAGTAGATGTGTTCCTATCCCTCTCTAGGTTAATGAAGGAGGGTATAGGTAGCGGTAAGACTAGAGAAGACCATAGGGAGCTGTTCTCGCAGCTTATATCAGCCTACGCCGAGGCTCAGTACCTTAGGGAGCTATCAGCAATAGTTGGGACAGAGTCCCTAACAGCGCGTGATAGGAGGTACCTAGAGTTCGCAGAACTCTTCGAGAAGAGGTTCATAAACCAAGGAGAGTACGAGAGAAGGGGCTTCGAAGAGACCTTGGACATAGGCTGGGAAATACTGTCAGTACTACCTGAGGAGGAGCTGAAGCAGATAAGCCCGCAGATCTTGAGGAGGTACCACCCAAGGTACCGTCCAGCCTCTGGAGGTTAGCTAAAGCATGAGCTCTGGAGAAATCATAAAAATATCCAGACCCACGAAGATAGAGCTGATAAGGTTAAGGCGTAGGCTACTACTTGCTAGAAGGTTGCACAGGATCCTCAGGGATAGGCTAACACTTCTAGTCCAGGAGTTCTACATAGCTCTAAGGAGGGCCTACGAGCTGAGGACTAAGCTAAACAAACTCCTTGCTGAGATATACTCAAGCTACTACAGCGCTCTGAGAATACACGGCTACGAGCACCTAGACTGGGTATCAGGCGATACATCGGTAGGGGTCGAGGTTACAGCTTCAACTAGAAACGCTATGGGAGTGGTAGTACCCATGCTAGAGCTTAGGGGTACCTACCCTAGCTCGGTCCTAGTACCCGTAGAGCTTTATGAGGTTCAGCTGAAGAGGGCTGAGCTCCTGGAGACGGTAGTACTACTAGCTGAGTACGAGAAGGCTCTAGTCCTACTAGGTACTGAAATAGCTAGAACTAGGAGGAAGGTAATGATGCTGGAGAAGGTCCTAATACCTAGGATTATGAGGACCATAGCTTACCTTAAGATGAAGTTCGATGAGGCAGAGAGGGAGGAGAAGGTTAGGATGCTACGTACTAAAAGCTTCCTAGAGAGGCTTCGAGCTTCTCAATAGCTTTAGCCATAGCTTTAGCCATAGACTCCATTACCTCCCCCGGCTCCTTGGACTTCATAACAGCTGAGGAGACTAGAACCCCGCTAGTCCCCAGCAGTATTGCTACCTCAGCGTCCTCAGCTCTGGATATGCCAGCACCTGTTAGTAGTATTACCCTATCGTTGTACCTCCTTATAAGGGATACAGACCTAGTGACCACCTCCGGCTTCGCTCTGGAGACCGCTATACCCGTACCTATGAGCTCTGGAGGTTCTACAGCTATCATATCGGGGTCTAGGATAGATATAGCTGCAGCTTCCTCAGGTTCAGCCGCACAGATTAGAGTACTTAAGCCGAGAGCCCTAGCTTTCTTAACCAGAAATAGTACTTCGTCTAACCTTAGCTTCCTCTCACTGTGGTTAGCTATGAACCCCTTAGCACCGGCCTCCTTAATGGCCTCCGGAGGTATGGAGCCCGTCCTAGCACCTAACTCGAAGGGGTCTGCGTGTTGCGCGAACACAGGTATCTCGAGAGACTCGGCCAGAGCTCTAAGTTCGGTGAACGGCGGGGCTACTATAACCTGCACTGAACCGTACAGCTCCTTGTAGACTTTCTCAGCGGCCCTACCTATGCCTAGGGCTTTACTCCCTATAGCTGTATCGTAGGCCTTGAAGTTTACCACTAGGATAGGTACTCTACGCATTAAAACACCTAGACCTCTCCTAAGCAACCGGAACAGCTACTCCTCGGGTTTACCGCTTAGGAGCTCTGACCTAACCTTAGGCTCGGCCGCCTTGACGGCTCCCTCAACCTTCTGAAATCTACCCTTAAGCTTTTCGAGCACCTCGGGTAGTGTGGTGTACTCCATCTCCTCAGGGCCTAGCCTGTGGGGCATGAAGGGCCCGTGCCTCCTTAGGTAGTCGGCTATTACCTGAGCTAACCTCCTTGTCTCATCGAACGCGGGGTCGTCAAATAGGTCTACCGGACCTATGAGCCTCGAGTTCCTAACCTGGAAGCCCAGTCCAACTAGCCTAGGTGGTCCGTCGAAGCGTGTGCACTTAGCATACCTTTGAGGTACGGGCATGAGGGGTCCATGGTGAGAGCCGCGCATCCAGCCAGCAACTAGGTGGGGGAAGGCAAAGGCCTCGAGAACCTCACCCATCGCTGGGAAGCCCGCCTGAACCCTCACTACTGCTACTGGGTCGTCCTTACCTACGTACCTACCAGCAATCAAGCTTAACCTCTCTACACTAACTACCGCAGCTATCTCGTCGTCTAGCCTCCTGTATACTCTTCTAACTATGTACCTACCGGGGGTACCTATGAGCGCTAGAATATCGTAGATCTCCTCTGGGGCGTTCATAACTACGGACCTACCCTCGAAGACGTCGTATACCTCAAACTTAAAGCCCTGGTGGAGCTTCGGATCTATAACTAAGCCTGAGGTGTTGAACGGATCCGCAAATACCCTAAACATGGGGAGGTTGAAGGCGCCCGGCTCGGTCTTATCTGCCATAAACACAGCTATAGGCTCTGAAGGTCTCTCATAGAACTCCATCTCTGCAACTCCAGGACCTAACCCCCTTACGTTACCCGAGAAAGCCTCGCTGAGGAGGTCCTGCCCTGCTGCATAGAGACCTAGCTCCCTAGCTACCCTAGTAGCCTCCCTAAAGGCCGTCCAAGCAACCTCGTGAACCTCAGGTGAGTCAACCCCCTTTCTGTGGGTCATAATTAGCTCTAGATCGTCCCCCGCGTTTGTTACGTAGAAATCTACCAGTATACCCTTAGCCTTAGCCTCTGCAAGAACCCTCGTTGCAGCAGCTATAGTATCCGGGTGGACAACCACGTGACCAGCTACGGAGCCTACGTCAGCCTTAATTACGGAAACCGTAGTTCTAACCTTCTCCAAGTACTACCACCGAGGTGGCTACCGACGTGAGCTAATAAAGACCTCAGTTACTAGCAAAGCCTGCTACCACAGGGGATAAAGCCCCTAGATGCTTAGATCCCGCTCCCTCCTCTCTCCAGCTGGTTGGACTCTTATTTCCCCAGCTCTCCTCTCAAACTCCTGAATATTACTTAGGAGAGCCATCGCCAGAGACTTAAACCCTACTGGCGATAGCTTTACCTCAACGAGGAGCTCCCTCTCTACAACCTCCACAGACATGGACCCATCCGGATTCACCTTCGGGGATAGCCTGTCAACGAAGAATATTATGGTACCCTCATTAGGGTTTAAGCTCACTAAAGCACCACTCGCATGCGCAACCCTATAGCTCTCTGACCTCTTAAGCTCAAACCTAGGTAGGGACACCTCGCCCACACCTCAAAACCTCTAAGCTTACCTCACTATAAATTCTGTTATAGCTGAACCCTCCTAGAGGTAGCTGTACTAGCTTTTCAATAGCTTTCCAGTACCTTTAGGAAAGCGGTGTAGTAAGGATTTAAAGTGTGGAATTGGTTTAGCTTCTGGAAGGTAGAGGGGCTACTGGCAGTGGATGATGAGTGTGGCGGTCTCAGATAGGTGAAGACTTAGGAGCCCCCTGACAACTTCGTAGCCGGCTCGTAATTGAGGACCTCGCCTCTAAGGGTGGGAGAAGCTCCGCTCACGTTTTAAGGGAGGGTTTAACTATTTACGCGTGGCTGAAGACCCCCTCTAGATGTTACGAGCAGGAGGTGGAACCTAATTAGAGGCGCTACACTCTCTATCTAAGGTACGGTGAGTGGGTAGGCTAGAGGTGTACGAGAGATTAAAGAGGATTTTCTGGCTAGCTAGGGAGGGGGAGCTCTCGCTGAATAACGTTGAACTGCTAGTGCTGGACAGGTCCTCGACTTCGGGTGTGAGGTGCCTTCAGTTAAGTTCGGAAGCTGTGCTACTAAAGGATAGAGTAGTTGTTGGCTGTTCCCAGATACCCCTTCATAGAATCCTAGAGGTAAGGGTTGGGGGTCGTTGCGTATGGAGAAGGGAAAGGTAGTGTGCCCGGAGAGGGTTAGAAGGCTCCCCACCTATTCTGAAGTTAGGGAGAGGATCCTAGAGATAGGTAGGGAACCTGTACCGCTTTCGAGGTCTATCAGCAGGAGGGCCTTAGTTAAGTACTCTACTAGGGTAGAGAAGGTCTTCAGGTACATAGAGGGAAACCTACTAACAAGTCTTCAAGTAGTTAAGAAAGTCTTAGACATCGGCTTTTACCGCGAGCTAGCTTCAAACGCTGTTCCGGAGGGTGCGGATCTGGTAGACGTTGTTGGAAGGCTTATTGGTAAGCTTAGGGCTATTAGGAAGCTGTATAGGGAGTACAGAGCTAGAGTTATGAGTAGTATCGATAGACCTGAAGCTGAGGAGCTCTACAGAGAGTACGTAGGCAGGGTACTCTCGGTAGTTAGAAGGCTTAGCAAGGACATAGAGTTAGTCAATATAGCTATAGACGAGCTTAGGAGGACTCCGTGCATAGACTTTGGTAAGCCTATCATAGCTATCGCGGGGTTGCCCCAGGTCGGTAAGTCAACTCTAGTGGCAGCTATATCAACAGCTAAGCCTAGGTCTTCACCGTTTCCCTTTACCACTAAGGAGATCGTAGTAGGTCATGCAGAGCTTGATGGTACTACCGTGCAGATCCTAGACCTACCTGGAATTCTCGACCGCCCACCGGAGGAGATGAATCGGGTGGAGAGGAGAGCGTTTATAGCTCTCACTACCGCAGCTCAGGCTATAGTGTTCCTAGTCGACCCGTCGGAGGACTTCTACTACGGCTTCGAAAGTCAGCTAAACCTACTTAAGGCTATACGTAACTTAGTTAACTCTAAGGTTGTTGTAGCTATAAACAAGGTCGATAAGGTATCGGACGAGCGTCTTACGAAGGTAGTTGAAGCCCTAGCAGAGGTAGCTCCGGAAGCTAAGGTAGTTAAGATAAGCGCTCTCAAGAGGTTGGGGCTGGAGGAGTTAGTGAAAACCCTAAAGAACCTCTCTAGAAGAGCTGAACCATAGGATTAGGACCGCCAGCACTGCGACCATTGCCTGAAGTGCTCTAAGTACAGTATCTGAGGAGTGAGTTGCGAAGAGCCCGGCGAGGATTAGCGAGGTAAGGGCTAGTACCTTAGCAACCCTCCTTAAATTAGCCTGAATCTCAGCCCACCCCCTAAAAACTTCGAGAGGGCGTACGTAGATGCAGATAGTACGACTAGGTAGGCTGATGGAAGTAGTAGGTAGGAGTACACGTAGGAAACTGCTACTACCTGTAGCGAGATAAGGTAATCGAGTACGTCAACCACGCCTACGTAATGCTTTTCAGTAATAGCTGGGCGGGGGTACTCGACCCCTAGGTATTCTAACTCAATACTGTAGCTACCCCTACCTAAGTTAAGGTAGCACTCCTCTAAGGTGATTCCCGCCCAGCTAAAGCCCTCCCAAGAGCACCTCAAACCCTCACCATTAACCATCGCGGAGCTTACGTTAACTGAGCTAAGCTTTAGGATAGCTAGAGATGCCGTTTCGCTAAGGACCTCTAGGAGCACTATAAGCTTGCTACCTACTCTGCTTAAGTTACCTATGTATAGAGCTCCAATGAGCACTAAGGTAAGACTTTGACCTGCGTAAACTAAGTTGTAGACCCTTAGAGTTCCTTCCCACGGTACCTTAAGGTATGACGGATCCGGAGTAAATCTGTACCCCATAAATACCACAGATGGCGTGAAGCTAGTGCCCTCTGCCAGCATATCGTAGGGCGGCCCGACGTAGAAAGCTCCTGTAGGATCCCCTACTACAGCTACGTCAGGCTCAACGCTACTACTCCCAAAGAGCTCGACAACTGCGTTGGGTAGGGGGTTCCCAATAGCGTCTACTACTCTACCTCTAATACTACCTAGACCGCTACTAGGGGTAGCTATAGGGGGAGCTTCAAATACAGCCGCGAAGGCAGGCATGAGGGGAAGCCCGATGTAGTACACTATGGAAGCAGCTATCATGGCTGCACCGACGCTTCTCCCAGCTCTAAACGGTAGGGAGTATAGGAGGACCCCTACGGCAAGGATCTTGTCTCTAAGGCTGTAGATCACCATAGAGATAAGGTATATGGTTTTAATAGCTGTAAGAGCTGTAGCTAGCAGTGTACCTACATGCTTAAGTATCTCTAGAAGCACCTCAGCTCCCGAGACCTTAAGCATGGCCCCGAGGGACTGTATCAGTAGGTATGTGGATACTAGAACGCTCGCTCTACTCGTGAGCCAGACGGTGAAGCCCCCCCAGTCTGCGTTAACTACAGTTAGGAGGTAGTCTCCCAGTTTAATCACTAGACCGTAAGCTGAGACTAGGATGGCTGATGCTATGCCATCATACATCATTAAGACCCCCCACTTCTTAACAAACTTAGTAGGTATTGGAGAGCCGTAGAGAACTGCACCTATAACGTACGTAAGCAGAGACAGTGTATATGCTAGGGGTAGTATCTCTATAGCTAAGCACCCCTCTACGGTGACGGAGGTGGAGGCATGGGTAGAGAGACCGAGGACACTATGTAGGAGATTAGTGCGAATATCGTAGTACCGAGAGCAAGCCAGAAAGCTGCCATCACGGAGTCCTCAATAAGGCTCTGACCTACTCTCTTTATACTTCTAAACGGGAGCGGGGCCCCCCTTAAAGCCCAACCAACAGCCCAAGTAATTAGGAATACGAACCAGGCTACAGTTGTAATAGCTATAGCTACCTGCCTAACGAACTCTACTAGCTCCACAGCTACAGTCCCACTAAGCTTGCACTTATATAGCGTTACACCGGTTCAACGCGAGGGAAGCTCGTGAATACGTTAACGCACTACGTATCTAGGAGAGCTTCTCTAAGTCTTGGAGCTCTGGTTGTTCCTCCAGTAATAGTGCTCGGCCCTACATCCGTAGGTGAGGATTCCAGGATCTTCAGCTTTTCGGTCCTAGGATTCCCCACGAGAAAAAAGCTTGTCGACATAGAGAGCTCAGCGAATTCCCTAGAGGGAGTCGATAGAGTTAGTAGTGGGTGTAGACTAGGTAAGGGCGTAACGATTAGGACCCACTGCATCATATACGAAGAGGTAGAGCTCAAAGATGGTGTAGAGCTAGGTCACGGGGTCCTAATAAGAGAGAGGACCTCTATAGGTAGCTGGACTAAGGTAGGTACCGATACCGTAATAGATGGATACGTATCTATAGGGGAGCATACAAACATACAAACCGGGGTCTACATACCGACAAAAACCCGGATAGGTGGGAGGGTCTTCATAGGTCCTAGAGCAGTTATAACAAATGACAGATACCCCCCGAGTAGTAAAATAGTTGAAACAGTTATCGAGGATGAGGCTATTATCGGGGCTAACGCCACAATCGTAGCTGGAGTTATAGTAGGTAGGGGGGCTGTCGTTGCAGCGGGTGCTGTAGTGACTAAGGATGTACCTCCTGGCGTAGTAGTAGCTGGAGTCCCAGCTAGGTTCGTGATGAGCCGGGAGGAGTACGAGAAAAGGAAGAAGTCCTACGAAGCAGGTAGTTTCAGAGGTCCAGATAGCTCTCGAACTCTTTATAGGTGATCTTATTAATGTGGGTGTAGGTATTCAGGTGATAAGTGAAAGTATGTCGAACATTAAGGAGGTAATTGAAAGTATTATTAAGAAACCAGGGGTATTCATAGACGAGACTAAGCTATACCCGGAGTACGTCCCAGAGGTTTTACCCCATAGGGAGGAGCACCTTAAGCAGTTAACGAAGATGTTTAAGCACGTTATAGTCTCCCCTGGAAGCTCCTCAGGTAGGGTAATACTGTACGGCTCCCTAGGTACAGGTAAGACCGCTACAGCCATATCCTTCGGGAGGGTTATGAGTAGAATCGCTGGCGAGCACGGTATAAAACTGAAGTACGTACACGTGAACTGTGCCAGCGTTAAGGGGGCTCTACCGGTGCTTAGGGAGATCAAGAACCAGCTAGGCTTAAGCATCCCGGATAGAGGGCTGGGGCTACTAGAGTTTGCTCAAGCTCTCCTCAAGGAGCTAGACCTTAACGACCTCTACGCTATAGTAACCCTAGATGAGTTCGACTCCGTACTCACGAGCTTTAAGGCTGAGGATAGGTACGTTCTACTCAGGTTCTACGACGTCTTCCACTCCGAGGTTCTTAGGCTTAACTTCATCTACATAAGTAGGATGAAGCCCCACGAAATTGCTAGGGTACTAGACGAGGTTTCCGGAGGCTACGTCATTAGGAATACCATAGTCTTCAGCGCCTATAGGGCTAGGGAGCTCTACGACATACTGAGGTACCGAGCTGAGGAAGCCTTCCAGCCAGGTGTCGTAGGTGACGACGTATTTGAGTATATCGCGAACCTAGTTGGAAGCGATACTGGCGGTGATGGGAACGCTAGGAAGGCCCTAGCAATACTCTACACAGCAGGTAAGCTGGCGGAGAGAGAGATAGAGGAGGGAAGAGCCTCCAGAGTCCTCGTAGACCACGTTAGAGCTGTATCTGCTCGTGAGGATGTAAGCTTAATACACGTTCTAGATTCCCTTAATTACCTTAACCTACACCAGCTACTCCTCCTTAAAGCTATAGCCCTAGGGCTTAAGAGCTCTGGGGACGACTACGTAGGTATAGGTATGGTGGAGTCTATATATAGAAGGCTATGTAGTGAGATAGGTATTGAACCTAGAAAGCACACGCAGGTATACTACTACGTCTCGGAGCTAGCCAACAGGGGGATGATAATGGTTAGGAAGAGCCTTAAGGGACGTAGAGGTCGGAGTAGCTACGTAAGCTTTGGAGCAGCGCCTCTGGATAGCCTACTCAACGCCCTCAATAGGACCATAGCTTTGAGGCGTGAGCTCGGTGAGTAGTCTAAGCGATAAGGTAGCTGAGGTTCTATCGAGTAGAACTAGGGTTAAAATACTTAAGCTACTATGTGAGTACGGATCTCTAAACATTTCGGCTATAGTTAGGCTAACAAGGCTTAATCACAAGGTTGTGAAGAAGGGGCTGCAGTACCTAATTGAGCGGGGAGTAGTCTACGAGGTCTCCTTGGGGAGGGTTAAGACCTATAAGTTAAACTCAGCGAGCCCGATTGCTAGAGCGATTCGCGAGCTATTCACTTCTTGAAAAAGCCCTCGAGACCTCCAGAACCTTTTACCCCCTTCTTCTCCGGGGTCTTCTTAGTAGGTGCTTCAGCCTTCTCTACCCCCCTCCTCGCAGAGCTCTCTAGACTCTCTAGTAGAGTTTTCCTAAGCTCCGCTCTTAGCTCCTCTACACGCTTTACTATCTTATCACCGTTCTTCTCGGAGAGATACCTTACCATAGAGTCGCTGAGGCCCAGACCTAGAGCAAGTCTTGCTGCATACTCCGGATTATTCTCGAATATGACCCTTAGCAGGGGTATCACCTCGGACTTAGCTACCGATGTAGAGCACTTCAGGTGTTGAGCTACAACCTTAGCTAGGTCATCTCTAATCTGCCTAACCTCCCTCGTTTTAAACATCATCCTTATCCTCTCCGGGAACCCGTACTTAACCCACTTAAACTTGTACTGCGGGTTCCTTATAGCTAGAGCTACCCCGGCCGTCATCATGTCGGAGGCATATGATAGTAGGTCCCAACTACCGCTTTTAACTACCCTAGACATGTAGATATCCGCCTTGGATAGACTCTCGTAAGCCCGCCAGAGGTCTTCGGGGTCTACAGCCTGCCTGGGTACGTTCTCGTTTATCCACTGAATGAGCTCGTCAGGAGCTAGGTCAGTCTGAGATGCAGCTACTCTAGCCTGCCAAGCGTACTTAGATATCAGTATCCTCCTAACCACCTCAAAGGAGTTCAGCTCTCTATTTCTATACCCCAGGACGGATCGGACGAGGGCGTAGGTAACTCTACCGAAACCTTCTCCGAGGGCCTCTAGGTCGTTTATAGCTGACCTAAGGTCTCCTTCAGCTCTCTCAGCGATGAAGTCGATAGCCTCGTCCTCGCAGTCTATCTTTTCGTTCTTGCATATACTCTGGAGAACCTTCCTAATCTCAGTTTTAGTTAATCTCTTGAACTCTACGAGTAAGCAAACCTCTCTAAGTTCGCGAAGCCTGGGATCCCAGGGGTCGTTAGCTATAAGTACTACTGGATGGGCTGTTCTCTTTATTAGGTTTAGTATTGAGTCCAAGGCCCCTAAGTCGGCTGTAACGGAAATACCTTCTACCTCATCTAGGAGTATTATCTTACCGCGAGCCCCTATTAAGCTAGCCCCTCTAGAGGACGCCGCAGCTATTCTCTCTATGTCCGACGACCTCCTGTAGTCGCTGGCGTTCATCTCTAGTAGCTCCAGCCCGTACTCCCCAGCAACTGCTTCAACAAGCGAGGTCTTACCGGAGCCTGGAGGTCCGTAGAGGAGGGCTGCCTTCTTCTCCGGCTTACCTCGCAGCCAGGAGTCAAACCAGCTTAGGAAGATCTTCTTAGCCTCCTCCTGGTTAACTACATCAGCTATCCTTCTCGGCCTGTACTTAATTACCCAGGGAACCCTCCTCTCCTGGGACATTACTTCACCTTAGCAGGCTTTACCTGAGGTTGCTGCCTTAGAGGCCTACCTAGTAGTACAAGCTTCGCAAGTAGAGCGCTTAGCTGTATTTCGTCGTCGGCCCCCTCAACAAGTCTGAACTGAACCTCACCTAGGTAGTCTGCTATTTCAACCCTCATCTCCTCCGGTACGTTCACCTCAGAGCTGAATATCTCTCTGTGGAGCTGCTTAACTATATCTACCCCGGAGAGTCCGTAGGATACCATCAGCTTCCTCAAGTTCTCCCTAGCCTTAAGGAAGTCCCCCTCAAAGAGAGCTGACTTAAGTAGAGCTCTAACCTCAGCCGGTGTAGCTAGACCTACTACCTTGTATACGTTAGATACGTTAACCTCTCCTAGAGCTGAAGCTGCTTGAAGTATGTTTATAGCCTTCCTCATATCCCCTTCAGATACCTCGTATACGGCCTCAAGCCCCCTATCGTCGCAGATTACCTTCTCGTTACTACAGATCCACTTAAGTCTAGAGGTAACGTCTTCCTTCTTTAGCTGGGTAAACCTGAAGACAGCGCACCTAGACTGTATCGGCTCGATTATCTTACTAGGGTAGTTAGCTATTAGTATGAACCTAGTAACATCTACGTACATCTCCATAAGCCTTCTAAGAGCTTGCTGCGCGTCTGCCGTCATGTTATCTGCTTCGTCTAGTAGTACTATCTTAAAGGGGACGTTGGTGGGTAGCTTACTCCTAGCGAACTCCTTAACCTTAGTTCTTATCACATCTATACCCCTCTCATCAGATGCGTTTAACTCCAGCATGTAGAGCCTGTAGTCCTCCCCGTAGAGGTCGTGTGCTAAAGCGTGTGCAGCTGTAGTCTTACCGGTCCCCGGAGGACCTGCGAATAGTAGGTGCGGCATGTTCTTCTCTTTAACGAAGACCTGCAGCCTCTTAACGACCTCCTCCTGATTTACCATCTCCCGTAAGGATCGTGGTCTATACTTCTCAGCCCACAGAAGCTCTGCTAACGTACCTCTAGCGCTCATTAACACACCGGAGAAATCTAGAGCTTAACAGGCTTAAATACCCTAACCCACTCCAACCTGAAGGTATCTGCTTTTTAAGTTGGGTCTCCGATAATAGTTGAAGGTGCTACAAGTGCTGAGCAAGAACCAGATAGCTATAGTGGAGTACTCCATTTACATAAAGGATACTGGAGAGCTAGTGGATACCACCTCAGAAGCTGAGGCTAAGTTGAATAGGAAGTACGTAGAGGGGAGTATCTACGAACCTGAGGTAGTCGTTGTTGGTGAGGGAAGGTTCTTCCAGGGATTTGAGGAGGCCCTGACGTCCTGTAAGGAAAGTGAGGAGGTAGAGTTTGAAGTACCTCCTGAGAAGGCCTTCGGTCCTAGGGACCCGGGTAAGATAAGGACTTTCCCCAGGAGGCTTTTTGAGAGGCAGAACGTAAAGCTAGAGGTAGGTAAGGAAGTTAGGATCAACGGAGAGCTTGGTAGGATACTGGCTATTGAAGGAGGGCGTGTGGTAGTGGACTTCAATCACCCTCTTGCAGGTAAGACCTTGAAGCTTAAGCTTAAAGTACTTAGGGTAGTAAACGACCCTACTGAGGCTATTAGATACCTAGTTAAGAGGCGGTTAAGAGGTGTTAAACCTGAGGACATTCTAGTTAAAGTTAACCCGGAGTCTGGGCAAGCTACTATAGAAATACCTAGGAGGTTTAGGGTAAGTAGTGAGATACAGTACTTGAAGAGCCTAGCCGCGTATGACATACTCAAGTACGTAAAGGGGGTTAATGAGGTAGTATTCGTAGATAGGTTTACACGCGATGAGATAGAGGGTGGAAAATGAGCTTCGAATTCCAGTATAAGCAACCGGAGATAAACATAGGGGTAGTAGGTCACGTAGACCACGGTAAGACCACCCTAGTTCAAGCTATAACGGGTATCTGGACCTCCAGACACTCAGAAGAGCTCCTGAGGTCGATGACTATAAAGGTAGGCTACGCCGATGCTGACGTCTTTGAGTGCTCGGAAAGAGACCCCTACGAGCGCTACGTAACCGATCCGATAGAGTGTCAGAACCCTGTTTACAGGAGGAGCGTGTCGTTCGTTGACTCACCCGGTCACGAGGTACTCATGGCCAACATGCTATCGGGAGCTGCTCTCATGGACAGCGCTCTCCTTGTAGTAGCTGCTAACGAGCCCTGTCCGCAACCTCAAACGAGGGAGCACTTTAAGGCGTTAGAGATAATCGGGGTAAGCAACATAATCGTAGTCCAGAATAAGGTCGATGTCGTAGATAGGGAAAGAGCTAAGAAGAACTACGAGGAGATAAAGAACTTCCTAGCGGGTACCTTCGCTGAGAGCGCTCCCATAATTCCCGTCAGCGCTCTACATAAAGCAAATGTAGACATACTCCTCACAGCTATGGAGGAGCTCTTTAAGACCCCCGAACGTGACCTCTCAGCTAAGCCCGCAATGTTTATAGCTAGGTCATTCGACGTTAATAGACCTGGAACCCCTCCGGATAGGCTAGTCGGTGGTGTTGTAGGGGGAAGCGTTATCAAGGGGGTCTTCAAGGTAGGCGATGAGATAGAGATAAGCCCGGGCATCAGGGTAACTGAGGGGGGGAAGGTCACGTATAAAAAGCTTTACACAAGGATCGAGAGCATAAGGTTTGGTGAGAGGTTCTTCAAAGAAGCAGCACCTGGGGGTCTAGTAGCCATAGGCACAGGCTTAGACCCAGCTTTAACTAAGGCTGATAGACTTGTAGGCTCTGTCGTAGGCCTAGCAGATCAGCTACCTGAGCCACATAGCCACCTAGCTGTAGACTACTACCTCTTCGAGAGGGTTGTAGGTACTCGTGAGCTGCAGAAGGTCCCTCCACTGAAGGTTGGGGAGAAGATCATGATTACCGTTGGAACGGCAACAGTTATGGCCTTAGTTAAGAAGTTAGCAAAGGACTGGTTCGAAGTCGACCTTATAGATAAGCCCGTAGTTTCCTGGAAGAACATGAAAGTAGCTATAAGCAGGAACATAATGAACAGGTGGAGGCTCGTAGGCTGGGGGATTGTCAGGGACTAGCCGCCTATGTAGGGTCGTCCTAGATACTAGCGCTCTCCTCATTATTGGAGAGCACGGTAGTACCCGTGAGATAGCAGACGCCCTAGAGGGTGTTTGTGATAGCCTTACTCTAGTTATCCTTAAACCTGTCCTAGATGAGGTATCTAGGATAGCTCTAGAAAAGGGACGTCGAGGGCTAGCTGCAAGACTGTTTCTGAAGCTAGTGGGTGAGGGTTACATAAGCCCTGAGGTAGTAGAAGTTAAAGCCTGCGGCAATACCGATGAATGTGTACTCAAGTACGCCCTAGAGCTCAAGAGTTCTGGAGAGAGGGTTATCGTTGCGACACTAGATAAAGAGCTATCGGAAAGACTTAAGGAGGTCGGAATAATGTACGTGACGTGGTGGTATAGTAGGAAGAGGTTCACATTAAGTAGTAGCCCCTGACTCCAAGTTAATGAAGTTAAGGCTAAAACCTTCGCCCCTGAAGGCATGCCTAGACCTTTCCATACTTTAAGCACGAGAAACTGCACAACTGCCTAGCCACACCTACTCCTCGCTGTTCGAGCTCCTTGTAGTTCATTATTAGAGCTTAGGTTCATCTAGCTCTAGAAGTTTTAGGTGTCCTGAAGCCTCCTAGGTGATGGGAGATACCCTCCAAGCTTAGGCATGTTAAAGGTAGGCGGGAGCTCCGTGCTACTAAGCTCAAGAGCTACCCGCAGCCTATATTGACAGCTCATGTAGCGTGTGGAGTGAGAGTCCCTGGGTGCAGTGAACTGAATCAAACCGATGGAAACAGGTATCTAGGAGCGATGGTCCGATCTCGAGGAAGGGGTCGACACCCCTTCACAAGTTTTTAAATCCCTTTGCTATCTCTCTGTGGTGCGCATCTCTTGCCGAAGAAGC
>Ga0105155_1000056_pt1 | contig 31777 bp, 35 predicted proteins | sample SSWtaG_2_FD_89589 | JGI IMG/M metagenome (GOLD analysis project Ga0105155, IMG submission 89589) | Hot spring microbial communities from Sandy's Spring West, USA to study Microbial Dark Matter (Phase II) - SSWsed_130316 | ecosystem: Environmental > Aquatic > Thermal springs > Hot (42-90C) >...
GACGTCACATCCGTCGTGGACCTTGAGATAGACCCGGGTCCGGTCCGCCCGGAGGGCGGGCGGGCCGAAGACCTCGGCCCACTCGGGAAGGTCCGGCGGGGGGACGTCCTCCGCGAACAGAAACCGCCGGATGTGCCAAGTCCGGTGGCGCACGCCGTGTCCCATCACGAGGTCGGCTCCCGCCGCTTGAAGTTCGGCCGGGGCCCGCTGGGCGTAACATCCCGTGACGATGACCCGGGTCCGACCGTCCCGCTTGAAGCGGCGGACGAGCTTGCGGGCCTCCCGGTCGCTCTGGTGAGTCACCGTGCAGGTTTGCAAGACAACGACGTCTGCCTCGTCGGGCCGGGAAACAGGCCGGAGGCCGAGCTGGTGCTGGAGGTAAGCACCCAAGGCTTGGGCCTCGTACTGGCTGACCTTACAGCCCATCGCCACGACGTGAAAGGTCTGGGGACGTCCGTGCATCGAAGGTTCTCGCAAAAGCCATGTCAAGATAAGATATAGATACAGGATACGTGATGCAGGATAGAAATGGCCCGGATCCCGGCTACCCGGTACCCGGAACCTGGTACCTGGCACCCGTGCCCGATTCCCACATTTCAAATCTTAGGAGAACCCCAGAACTTTTTCAAAACGAAGTCCAATAAGGCAATGCCCTTCTTCATCCTGCATCTTTTATATCTTGCATCCATCCGTTCCCCATGTCTCGGGTAAGGGGCCGAGCCTCATGGACTGGACGGTTGGGGTGGACATCGGCGGGACGAAAATCGAGGCGGCCCTGGTCGACGACTCCGGCGTCGTCCGGAACCTTCACCGGGAGGCGACCCGGGCCGACCAGGGACCGACGGCCGTCTTGGCGCGCCTACGGGCCTGCATCCAGACCGTCCTGGACCGAGCCCCGGGACCTGTCCGAGCCGTCGGCATTGGTTTCGCCGGGCAGGTGAATGCATCGACGGGAGTCGTCTACTATGCCCCGAACCTGCCGGGCTGGCGGGACGTCCCCCTGAAGGCGGAATTGGAGGCTGCCCTGGGCCTACCGGTCTTTGTTCTCAATGACGTTCACGCGGCCGCTTGGGCGGAGCGAACCTATGGGGCCGGACAGGGATGGGACGACCTGGTCTGTGTGTTTATCGGCACCGGCGTCGGGGGCGGCGTCATCCTGGGCGGGCACCTGCAAACTGGGGCCAGCGGCTCTCTGGGTGAAATCGGCCATATGCCCATTGTCGCCGACGGTCGGACCTGCCGGTGCGGCGGCCGGGGGTGCCTGGAGGCGTATGTCGGCGGCTGGGCGATTGCCGAGCAGGTTCAGGCGGATATCCGGGACCATCCCGCCGAGTGGGGCGATGTCGGGCCCCCGGAGGCCTTCACGGCGGAAACGCTGGCTGACCTCTACCGGCGAGGGCATCCCCGGGCCCAGTACTGGTTCGACAGACTCGGACGCTACCTGGGCTTTGGGATGGTCGGCGTCGTCAACGTCCTGAACCCGCAGGGTCTGATCCTGGGCGGCGGCGTCCTGCAGGGCTTTCCGGAGTGGACCGAGGTCGTGGCGGCGACGATTCGGGAGTGGGCCCTGCCCTCGGCGGCCCGGATCGTGGAAGTGCGGCTGGCCGGCCTGGGCCGTCACGGCGGTCTCATCGGGGCGGCCGCCTGGGCGCGGCGAAGACTCCAGTGGAGTCCATAGACGGCCGGCCGCCGGGCGGGAGCCCAAAACCCATCGGCCGTCACATCCAATACCCCCGTCCCGTGGGGCCAACGAGCCTGGACTTTTGGGACCGGCATGGCTATCATAGGTCCGGCGGTACTTCCGGAGGTGTCTTGGAGGGAGGCTTCTTCCGATGGTCCATGATTGGGGACCCGAGGACTTTGAAAGCGTGGAGCCGGAGGTCACGGCCGAGGCCGTCCACCGGCAGTATGTCCAGGTCCAACGCCCGACGCCGGCTCTCCTTCAGGTTTCTTTCCAACGACCCCCACTCCATTCCATGAACCCTGATTTCCTGCGGGAGCTCCAGGGGGTCCTGGCCGAAGTGGCCTTTGATAGCCAACTGAAGGTCGTTACCCTGACGGCCTCGGGCGAATACTTCAGCGGCGGTCTGGACCCGGCTTCGATGCGGGATGAGGACCTGTTCCTGACGGTCGACCTCTTCCACCGGCTCGTCCGTCAGGTCGTGACCCTGAATGCCGTCGTCGTCGGTCGCATCAACGGCCACGCTCTTGGGGCCGGCTGTGTCTTGGCGGCCGTCTGCGACTTCAGCTTCGCTCCTGAGGGCATCCGCCTCGGCCATCCGGAGGTCCGGTATGGTCACTTCACGCCCCTGGCGTTACTCCTTTATCCCCGGCTGATGCCCCGGAATCGGGCCCTCTATCTGAGTCTCAGCGGGGACACCGTGGACGCTAAGACGGCCGCCGCCTGGGGTCTCATCTCCTGGGCCTTCCCAGCGGACCAGTGGCAGGCCCAGGCGGATCGGTTCATTCAACGCCTGCTGGGAATGAGCGCCGCTGTCCTCCATCACGGTCGGCGGGCTTTCTGGACGTCGGTCCTCCCGAATTGGGACGAGGCCGTGGCGGCCCTGGAAGACCTGTACCTCGTCCAGCACGCCAACACGGCGGATGCCCGGGAGGGCCTCCGGGCGTGGCTGGAACGTCGGACCCCCTCATGGTGAGGCGTAGCCCCGCATGGGCGGGGCGACAGTGGATCGGCCTGAATGCCGAAGTCCTTACCAATCGAAACGCGCGACCCCGTAGAGGACTCCTCCCGCTGGCTCGTCGGCCCGTACGCTTAGCCCCATCTCTTCCGGGGCCGGGAAAAACGCCAGGGCCAGGACCGACCGGGACCAATGGCCGTCGGACCACTCCAGGGAATAGATCCGATATAACCTCCCATCCCCTGTCACCTCCAGTCCATAGGAAACCCTCTCTGCGCCCACGATCGTCTCCGGCGTCAGGGGCTCGTCACAGGGAATGATGTCACTGCAGTTCATCTGGCGCATGCGGGTCCAATTCCGGGCTAACTCGGCCGCCTCGGTCGGGTGCGTCGCCTGGAATTCCCGGTAGGAGATGTCCCGTTCCAACGCCAGGTTGATGAACAGCCGTCGATTCCGGACGGTTACGACGCTCCAGACGGCCGGCCGGGTATAGTCCCGCATCGAGGGCGGCAGGTCTTCTCGACGGATGGGCCAAAAGTCCAAGACTTGGCCATCAGGCAATTGGACGACCACGACGCCGAAGGGGCGATGGAGGACGATGTAAGCCCGCTCTCCCTGGGCCGTGGCGGCCATCGGAAAGTGGAAAGCTCGAAGAGCTCGATGCACCCCCAAGGGGGTGTATCGGCAACCCTCTCGGTCTTTCACCGTAAACTTCTCGGGATGTTCCGCCATCTCTTGGCGCCGCTTCTTCAGGGCCTCGGCGAAGAGCCCAGTTTCCCAGGGCGTCGTCTCCAAGTCCCGGTATCCCTGTCGACCCAGGAAGTCCCGCAGGGCTCCCAATGCCAGGACCGACCGGGCAATGCGGACCGGCCGAATGTCATAGGGTCCCGTCCCTTCGTCGACTAAGTCCACTTGATGAAGCAGGTGACCCTCGTGGTAACCCGCCATCCATAGACTCCCTCGCCAGAGGAAGTAGTCCATGACTTGGACGGGGGTCTCCCACCGGGACCCGAGCCGCAACGATTCGTCCAGGCACGCCACCTGCGTAGTCGTGACGATGAGGTAGGGACACCACGAAGCCCCGGCTTCCCGGACCAGGACTCGGGGGAAGCGATGGACAGGGTATCGGGGAAACCCCAGGGGGTCGAGGAGACTCGGTTGCCAGCCCTGGAGGGGGTCGGGGTCACCTCCCGCAGGCCGGCGAATAGACCGTCCCCCAGCCGCAGGAGTTTCCACTGGTCTGAAAACCAGGCGGGGGCCAGAAAGTACGACACGCCGTAAAGTTCTTTGAGACGTTCCCGTCCCTCCCGGGTCCGGGAAGTGGTCAGCACGACCGCCAGGTACCGGTCCCGCACCCGAACGGCTTCCTGAACATGCAGGACCTGTTCCGGGTCTTTGGAGGTGACCCGAAAGACCCGCAGGGGCCGCAGAAACCCGAAATCGGCCGCCAGGACCGCCCCGGCCAATCCAAGGACCGATAGCGAAAGAAGGGCTCGTTTCATGGCCTCCTCCGAGAGGGGGTTCATGGGTAGGTGGGGTCGGTCTCGGATGAAGCGGGATGCCACAGCCGGCGGGTGCGTAGGGACACGACCGGCAGTCCCCGCAATCTCCACCGCCATCTCCATCGCCACTGGCAGGGACGGCACATCGGTTCAAGCCCACTGGGGAACAGAGGCAACCGCAACAGCATAAAGCGATACAGTCCGCGACGGTACAGGTCCCCGGCAGTTGGCTTGAACACCGAGATGCTCCCCCGCCTCCCGAGAAGACACAGCCACAGTTACTACCGGTGTGCTGAGCGCATTCGTCTTCGAAGTAGCAACTTACGGGCACACAGGGGTGACTCTAGGGGCTTAGAGAAGTGCCCTGAGAAGTCGGGTTCGGCGGACAGGGCTGGGAGACAAACCACAGGCCCGATGACTTGGAAGCCTCAGGCGTCCTGACGGGGTCATGGGTACGGGCGAGAGATACGGATGAAGGTCGGAGACCCAGGAAACTCGACGATAGCCCCAGGAGCCATGTCAGGACCCCGATGAGGAGCCACAACCGTAGATATCTCATGGCCCTCCTCCACGCGATGGGTTCAACCTATACTGACCTTCAGACATGAGTTCGGATCAAGTGGCGAAGAACCCTGGGGTGAGGAAAGTACGGAGTTCTCGGAGTGGATGCAGGATCCAGGATGCATGATGCAGGACAGGGCTGGTGGGGAGGCCAGAGTCCTATCCCGTAGCCTGCATCTGTACCTCAAATCTGGACAGAACAATAGTATCTTACTATACTATGATATCGCCGATAACCCCCTTTAGGAGGAAAGGGATGCCCGCTGTGAGTCTGTACATGAATCCGAAAGAACTGGAGGCCATACGGGCTCGAGCCCGGGCGGAGGGCGTCTCCGTTTCCAGGATCGTCCGGCGAGCCGTGCGCACTTACCTCGGTCTAAAGGAAAGAAGGGCCGCCCGCCGACGCGTGGTCCAACTCTTGACCTCTGCACCCCTGGGGGAGTGGCGAGATGTCGAAGCGGAGCGGGACCGGGCCGACGCTGGTCGGGCTTGATACGGGCTTCTTTTTCTCCCTCCGAGAACGCCACCCACAGGCCCTCCGCGTATGGGAGGACGAGACCGAACTCGTCACGTCCGTGATCGTACTGTTTGAAATCCAGCGCCAAGTCCTGCGGACGGCGTGGCCCCGGGGAGCCGAGTTCCTGAGGAGTATTCAGCGAGCCTGCACTGTCGTACCGGTGACCACCCAAACGGCTCTGCGGGCGGCCCGTATATCCTATGGAACCAGGATACCAGCAGTGGACGCCCTGATTTTGGCATCCCTACTCTTGGCTGGATGTACCGTCATATATACCCGAGATCCGGACCTGGAGCGGTTCCAGTCCCGAGGGGTGCGTATCGTCAACCTGGAGCGACACAGAGCATGAAGCAGGATTTGCGTCGGGCGGCCCCCACTGGTATCCTCTGGTGTCCTGAAGGTGGACGGAGGCTGAGCATGGGCTTTCGGGGTGTGGACTTCTTAGGGCTTGACGAGGAGCTTTCCTCGGAAGAACGAATGGTCCGGGACGAGGTCCGCCGGTGGGTCGACGACCAGGTCCTGCCCATCATCGCCCGTCACTTTGAGGCGGGCACCTTTCCGGTTCATCTCATCCCCCAGATGGCCGAACTGAACCTGCTGGGGGCGAACCTCGACCCCCGGTACGGCTGTGCAGGCCTCAACAACGTCGCTTACGGCCTCATCATGCAGGAGCTGGAGCGGGGCGATAGCGGCCTGCGGAGTTTTGTGTCCGTGCAGTCATCCCTCGTCATGTGGCCGATTCAGGAGTACGGCTCCGAAAAGCAGAAACAGTACTGGCTCCCCCGGATGGCCCGGGGCGAAGCCATCGGCTGTTTCGGCCTGACGGAGCCCGACTACGGGTCAAACCCGGCCGGCCTGATCACGCGGGCCCGCAGAGACGGGTCTTCTTGGGTCCTCCACGGGACCAAGATGTGGATCACCAACGGGACGATCGCCGACGTGGCCCTCATCTGGGCCAGGGACGATGAGGGTATCATCCGGGGCTTCCTCGTCGAGAAGGGGACGCCCGGATTTCGGCAGAACAAGATCACCGACAAATTCTCGCTTCGGGCTTCAGACACGGGGGAGCTCGTCCTGGAAGAGGTGCGGGTCTCTGAAGAGAACCGTCTTCCCGAGGCGAACGGCCTGAAGGCGGCCCTGCGGTGCCTGACCCAGGCCCGGTACGGCATCGCCTGGGGCGCCATCGGGGCGGCCATGGCTTGCTATGAAGTGGCCCTTGAGTATGCCAAACGCCGTGTCCAGTTCGACCGGCCCATCGCCGGTTACCAGCTCGTTCAGCAGAAGCTCGTCTATATGTTGACGGAAATCACGAAGATGCAACTCCTCTGCCTGCGGTTGGGCCGTCTCAAGGACCGGGGGAAACTGAACCACGTGCAGGTCTCGATGGCCAAGATGAACAACGTCTATCACGCCCTGCAGATCGCCCGCCTCGCCCGGGACATCCTGGGGGCCAACGGCATCATGTACGAGTATCAGGTCGCCCGTCATCTGTGTAATCTGGAGTCCGTATACACCTATGAGGGCACGCACGACATTCATACGCTGATCATTGGGGAACACATCACGGGCCTTTCGGCGTTTACATAATCGGTGTCCGATCCTCGGCCCTCGGCTTGCAGACGCCGACGGCTGGATACCGAGCACCGAGCCGGGGGACCGGGTACCCGAAAAACCCGGCTGGGGGTCCGCATTCACACATTTACCCGACAGGGCCTTATCAGTAACCCGCTCTGGCGAGCGGGGCTTGGGTGTGGAACCCCGCACGGGCGTGTAGGGTTGGGACGGGAATCCCGTCCTGCCTTCCGGCCCGAATGCCCTACTGCCGGATTGCCGTAGCCTTGTGGAGGCGAGTCATGGACTGGGGAATCCGGAATCGCCTAAGCCGTATCTTTCAGCCTCAGGACGGCCGCACACTGATGCTGGCCGTCGATCACGGCTACTTCTTAGGCCCGACGACACGTCTGGAAGACCCCCGGAAGACCATCACGCCCCTGCTCCCTTACGCCGACGCCATCATGCTGACCCGGGGGATCCTTCAAACCTGCGTCGACCCGACGGCGACTGTCCCCGTCGTCCTCCGAGTCTCCGGCGGGGCGACGATCGTAGGTCGGGACCTGGCGAATGAGACAATCACGACGTCCGTCCGGGACGCCGTGCGTCTAAATGCCAGCGCCGTCGCCCTTTCCATATTCGTCGGTTCTGACTACGAACATCAAACCCTGGCGAATCTGGCTCGTCTCATCGATGAGGCCACGCCTTACGGGATTCCCGTCCTGGCCGTCACGGCCGTTGGCAAGGAGCTGGAGAAACGGGATGCCCGGTACCTGGCCCTGGCATGCCGGGTCGCCGCCGAGTTGGGAGCTCACTTTGTGAAGACTTACTACTGTGAAGACTTTGAAAAGGTCGTCGGCGGATGTCCGGTCCCCATCGTCATTGCTGGCGGACCTAAGCTCGAGTCGGATATGGACGTCCTGCGGCTCGCCTACGATGCCCTCCAGGGCGGGGCCGCCGGCCTGGACATGGGGCGGAACATCTGGCAACACGACCATCCCGTCGCCATGATCCGGGCGATCCGGGCCATCGTCCACGAGGGGGCTACGCCCCGGCAGGCCTATGAGCTTCTGCGAGACCTGACGCAGGCCTCGGCCTCCGTCGGTCGGGTCTAATCCGGCGGCAGTTCGGCAATACGGCAATAGGGCAGTACGGCAATGGGATAATGATTGATTACTCGTTAGCCGTTGCTCGTCACTCGTTACTCTGTCACTTCATCTGTCCTGCATCCCGCCCATGTACGTCGCCGTTTACTACAGCAATCGGGACATCCGTTTGGAAGAGTGGCCCGTCCCGCAGGTCGGGCCCGGTGAAGTCCTCGTTCGCGTGCGAGCCTGCGGCGTCTGTGGTACGGACGTCCTCGAATGGTATCGCCGACCCCGGGCTCCCGTCGTCCTGGGCCATGAGATCGCGGGCGAGGTCGTCGAGGTCGGCGCCGGTGTCACCCACCTCCGGCCCGGGGACCGGGTCGTCGTGGCTCACCATGTGCCCTGTGGAGCCTGCGATGACTGCTATGCCGGCCACGAGACGGTCTGCCCGGTCCTGCAGGAAGGTCGCGTGGACCCCGGTGGATTTGCCGAGTATATCCGCGTACCGGCCCTCCAGACCCGCTGGGGCATTTTCCGACTGCCCGATGAACTGACGTGGGCGGACGGGGCGATGGTCGAACCCCTGGGTTGTGTCCTGCGGGGTCAGCGGCTGGCTCGGCTGGAGCCCGGCCAGAGCGTTGTGGTCATCGGCTGTGGCGTGGCCGGTCTCCTGCACGTCCGTGCGGCTCAGGCGCTGGGGACCGGTCCGATTTTCGGGGTCGAGCCGGACCCCTTTCGTCGGGAGATGGCCCTCCGTATGGGGGCCTGGGCCGTCTGGTCTCCCGAGGACGATGTGGTGGGGGCTCTTGCGGCGCACCTGGAGGGCCGGCGAGTCCAACGGGTTATCGTTTGCACGTCCGCTCCCGCCGCCGTCGAACTTGCCTTCCGCTGTGTAGGGCGGGGCGGGACTGTCCTGTTCTTTGCCCCCGTGCCGCCGGGAACGACCGTGCCACTACCTTTCAATGACCTGTTTTGGCGTAACGAGGTGACCCTGACGAGCTCTTACGGGGCGGCTCCGGCGGACATGCGGCGAGCCCTGGACCTTCTTCGGTGGGGCCGCATCGTCGTACGGGACTTGGTCACCCACCGTTTCGCCTTACGGGATGTCGGTCAGGCCTTCGACCTCGTCCTTCATCCTCGGGACTCCTTGAAGGTCCTCGTCGAGCCGTGAAGGAGACAGTACTCGGGGGCGGGCCCAAGCTTTGGCCGCTTACGGGGGTTCGAGCGACCTCATGCGGAGAGCGTCGTGCTGTCCCGAAGCCGGAAAAGGGTATTCGCCGATCCCCCTCCAAAAACCCCAAAAAGGAGGATGTGGCCGATGTCTGCATGGTCAGCCTTGCGAGACCTGATTCACTATCTTCAGGAAGTCGAACGGCGGGGCCAGTGGTTCGTGCAAGGCGGGACGTACCGGTTGGGCGAAGACGTCACCGTGACGGTCATGCCCATCGGGACGAGTCGTCGGGCCGGTGTGGCCATTTACGTGCACAGCGGGGCCGACGCCTATCGGAGTCCCCTCGTCGCCCTCGTCACGGGGTCGGCCAGCGACCTGCCGAAGTTGGCCCGGTGTCAGGAGACGCTGGACCAGCTCGGGATCCCGTATGAGACGGTCGTCCTATCGGCCCATCGGACGCCCGACGAGGTCGTCGCCTACTTGCGGAACGCTGAGGCCCGGGGCGTGCAGGTATTCATCGCCGCCGCTGGAATGGCGGCCCATTTGCCGGGCGTTCTGGCGGCCCATACCCTGAAGCCCGTCATCGGGGTCCCTATCGGGTCGGGCATCTTGTCGGGCCTGGACGCCTTGCTGTCGATCGTGCAGATGCCCCCGGGTGTCCCCGTCGCCGGCGTCGGTGTCGACGCTGGGGCCAATGCGGCTCTCCTGGCGGCCCGCATCTTGCAGGTCGGCTATCCGATGCTCCAGGCCGAACTGACAGCCTTTCGGGCCCAGCAGAAGGCGCAGGTCCTCCAAAGCACCCCCTGGGTCTCGACCCTCATGGAAGCGGAGACAGGGCTCTTCGAGACCCACCTGGAGGGCGTCCCGCTCCTCAAGCGGGGGAAGGTCCGGGACATCTACGACCTGGGCGACCACCTCCTGATCGTCGCTACAGACCGGATTTCCGTCTTTGACGTCGTCCTACCGACGCCGATCCCCGGCAAGGGCCGTATCCTAACGGCCCTGTCGGCCTTCTGGTTCTGGAAGTTCCAGGACCGATTCCCCCATCATCTGGTCAGCACCCGCCTAATGGACCTGCCGGACGGCCTTGGCCAGCGGTATCCTTACCTGGACGGGCGGGTCATGCTGGTCCGTAAGCTCCGGGTGTTCCCCGTCGAGTGTGTCGTCCGGGGCTATATCACGGGGAGCGGCTGGCAGATGTACCGAGAGACGGGCCGCATCCTGGACGTGGTCCTGCCGCCGGGCCTGCGGGAAGCGGACCGCCTGCCGGAGCCCGTCTTCACGCCGACGACGAAGGCCGAGACGGGTCACGACCAACCCCTGACCTTCGACGAGGTCGTCCGTCTCGTCGGTCGGAAGACGGCCGAGACGCTTCGGGACTGGAGTCTCCAGATCTATCGGGAGGCCGCCGATTACGCCGAACAGCGGGGGATCCTCATCGCCGACACAAAGTTTGAATTCGGGGTCGACGAGGAGGGTCGGGTCTACATCGTGGATGAACTCCTGACGCCGGATTCATCCCGCTTCTGGCCGAAGGACCTCTATGAGCCGGGCCGGACGCCGCCGAGCTTTGACAAGCAGTACGTACGGGACTACACGAGCCGCCTCGGCTGGAACAAACAGCCTCCGGGTCCACCCCTTCCCCCGGACGTCGTTCGTCAGACCCTCGAAAAATACCGGGAGGCCTACCGGCGCCTTGTTCCCCTGGGGGCGGGGTGATGGAGTAATGAGTAACGAGTAACGGGTGACGAGTAACGAGTAATCAATCATTGCCGTACTGCCGTATTGCCCTATTGCCGTACTGCCGTATTGTTAGGGGCGACGGCGCAGAATACGCCGGAGGCCGACCTCCAGGACGGTCGAGGCACCGTCCGTGACCGGCGTGACGCTACAGACGGCCACGATGGCCGGCCGGGGTTCGACGGACCGGATGTCCACACAGCCGGCGTGACGCCACCGGATCACTCGGACATTTCCCCATGGATGGGGGACGGGGACGGTCGGCACGCTGATATAGGCGGCTACGGAGCGGAAGGGCCCGTGCCACATCCAGACGCTGTGGGGATCAGCCTCTAAGATGGCCCTCGAGATGGCCAGGGGGAAGGGAGGCGTATAGAGGCGGCATCGGGGATGGGAACGGATGAGGTCCCCCCAATCGGGCCCGACCCGGAGGGGGGTCGGAATTTCGTACCAGTCCTCGGTGATGGGGACGCCCGGCGGGTTCATGTGCTCCGGCCACGGCCGGGGCGGGCCGGAGACCGGGATCAGCCAGCCGGCACCGGGCCGTCCGGCACAAGCCATGTAGAGGGAGGGAGCCGATACCGGCAGTTCGGGGACGGAAGGCGTCGGCTTCAGGAATACCTGCCGGACCAGGAAGCGTTCCGAGATGGTTCGGCGAATTTGGGCGACCGGCTCGCTCTGGGGCACGTAGAGGCAGAAGATGCGGTCCCCCTCCAGACGGCATGGCACGGCTTGGAGGGCCTGCCAGAACGCCGGGTCCTGCTCGTACAGGCTCATATCGACGGTATCAAACACGTCCGCCTGAAGGGGCTCCTCCCGACGCTCACAGTAACACCGCTGGCACCGCTCGCAGAGGAGGCCCCCATGCCGGGGGCACGTCCCGTCCATCCGAGTCAGACACGTGGGGCAAATCATTCCGGCCATACGAGTACCCGTTCAGGTTCGATAAACTCAATCACGACGGTCTCTCGGGTGACGATGACCTGATTAGGGGCGACCGGGTACTCCCGGTCCAGGAGGCGGATGAAGACGGGACGGGTCCCGTCCTGCTGGAGCAGGGCATAGGGCGATGGGGCTTGGAGGACGTGATAGTACAGGTAACTACAGAGGCCCTCCCGAGGGTACCCGTGGGTCGCTTCCGGAAGTCGGGAGAAGGGCCGGATGGGCTGGCACTGAAAATCGGCCTGGAGGGCGCAGAGTTGGTCGACGATGGGCAGGACCAAGGCGGCCTGCGGGACGATGACGGCCCGGTGGGTCGTCGTCGTAAGCATACAGTGGTCCACGAAGGCGATCCCGGGTGGCCGAACGTTCCCGTAACTGAGGGGGTACCGAATGATGTAATGCATGGCACACCTCACGGCCCATGGCAGGGGCGTATCCAGCCGTCCAGGGATTCATTCCGTCAGCTCGACCTGGTAGAATCCGTCGGGCCACGAGCGGGCGGCTTCCTGGATACGGGCGCAAGCCTCTTCATCCCGGAAGGGCCGTATCTGGAGGACGTTTACGGTGCCGCCCTGGACCTGGACCTTGGCCGAAAATCGAAGGCCCAGTCCACCGGAGATCGTCCGCCGGAGGGGGCTTCCGCCCTGGACTTCCTGGATGTAGGTCCGGCCTATATGAAAGGCCGATGCGGGTTCGATCCAACCCTGAGCCTCCAGCCAACTCAGGACGACCGACTCGGGCAGGTTGTCGAGACCTTCCCGGTCATGCTCGTGGGCTTGGAGGGCTCCGTCCAAGTCTCCCCGCTCGAGGGAAATCCGGACACTCCCCGTCGGCCGGAAGACGGACGGCACAGGGATAATCCGGCCCTGCACGCCCGACCGCAGATGGACCATGATCAGGGCCGTCAGCATGTCGGCCAGCACGGCCGACCCGCCGACGGCCTGGCTCAGGCGGTAAAGGAGTTCCCGGAGGGAGACGGCGTGCATCGTCGTCAGGACGAGCCGGCCCATGCGGATCGGATGTAAGAGGGCCGGGACCTCCCTTTCGGTCACCTCCTGAACGGCGACGGCCCGGAGCATGACGCGGCGGTCGCTCTCCAGGGCACTGGCCAGGTCTTGGTAATGGACGCCTCGCAGACGGTGGAAGACGACGGCGCGGTCCGGCGGCAGGTCCAGTTCCAGGCTCTCCTCGTAAATACCGATCCCGATGGGCTGACGGGTCAGCTCCCGGAGGAAGACCGACAGCAGGGCACTCTTGCCGCCGCCGATGGGACCGCCCATGAGGATCAGGCCCCGACCTTCCCCGATCAATGTCGGCACGAACCGCTGGAAGGGCTCCGGATAATCGGCCGTCGTGAAGGGGAAGCCGACCCGGCGGAGCACGACGATGGGATGGATGGACCGGAAGTAGGTCGCCCGCCACATACGCCCCCGGGCGTCGATCCAGACGGCCGTCTCGACGGGCACGTCCGTCGGAATCAGGAGGCTGGACTGACGTCGGATTTCCTCCCACAGGGTCTCGACGGGCCGGTCCGGGCGGAGGTCGGCCAGCTCCGGGAGGGTCTCCAGATGGCCCGTCGGGGCCGACACGACGTAATACCCCCGGTCCGTGACCCAGAGCTCGACACAGCGGTCCCAGATGGCATCAAGCAGGACATCCAGCACGGCTGAATTCCTCCAGACCTTCGGCCAGTTCCCCGGCCAAAGGTCGCTGACTCCCCAGGCACCGTCGGGCGAGGTCCCCGACCTTCGGGGGAAGTCGACCCTTCTCGACGAGTTCCCGCAAGACGACGCCCATCGAGTAGACGTCGAACTCGGGGACGGCTTCCAGGATACGGCCCTCCGGCCGTAACAGCCGGGGGTCGGCATACCGAGGCGTAAGGGCCCGCAGAGAAATGGGCAGACAAACGCCCCGCCGCCACATCGCCGAAAAGTCGCCCAGGCGGCCCCGTCCCTGATGGACAAAGATGTTCTGGGGCTTCACGTCCATATGGACCCATCCGGCTTCGTGGAGGAATGCCAGCCCTCGGCAAGCGTCGGCCAAGACAAGGCTCAGGGCCGCCGCGTCCAGCGTCTCCAGGGCCCGGTCCAGGGTGGCATCCATCCGCTCCATGGCGATCCAGATGGCCGAGGGCGTCGTCCCCGTTCCTAAGACGGGCACCGTCCAAGGCGACCGCAGGTCGACCCACAGCTTGGCCTCCTGAGAGGCCAGGAGGTACTTCACGGGATGGTCCATCCCGGCGTCTAAGGGGATCTGTTTCAAGATGATGATGGCGTCTTCCGTCGACGCCTCGTAGACCGTCGCCGTCGTACCCCGACAGATGGGACGGAGGGATACCACAAACACGAAGGGCGATCCCAGGGGGAGTTCGACGTCCCCGACGACGTGCCGCTCGAGCCGCCGACACTCCCAGCCCCGTTGCCGGCAGAGAGCCTCTACCAGGTCCGCGTAGGGGTCATGAGCCGGAATGACCACTCGAAGGGGTCCCTTCTCGGAAAGGACCCGCCGGGGATGGTCCGGCTCCGAGACCGAAGAAATAAAGACGGTTTTCACCCTCTGGACTCCGGAATGCGCTCGAGCCGACGGAGACACGCCAATGCCTGAGCCTGCACTTCGGCCCAGGCGGGAGTAGCCATTAAAAGGCCCAGGACGACAGCCCGGCTTTCATAGCGGAGGGAGACCGTTGACAGAAGGCCTGAACGGTAAAGCCGCCGGACGGCCGTGCGACCCCCCACGGCATACAAAACTCCGGCAACGAGGCCATCTAAAGGGCACCGGAGCAGTCGCAGGGCCTGGCGGCCGTCGGTCTCCATCCGTTCGACTGCCAGACGGCGACGGGTACGGTCGACCACGGCCCGCAGAGTCGCCAGGGCATGAGCCAGGGTCTCGTCCCCTACAGTCATCGGGACTCCCTCCGCTATTTCCGACCCGGGTACCGGAGGACTACCCGTCCCCCTCCCCCGATCTCCACGCGTTTCCCTGAAAAGCCCGCCGTCGGCTTCCAGGCAAGGGCGTGACCGCCCTCTGGAACCCGATGATTTTACCACGGCTTTCCCCTCCAGTGAGAGCTCCACGGGCTTGTCCCGTCCTCCGCCAAAGCCGACCGGCAGTTTGTCAGGTCGGCCGCTTTCGCTTAAAATTGATCCATCCTGGGTACGGCGAGAAAGAGGCCGGGCATGCGGAGTATGAATCGCGTCTTCCTGATTGGCCATGTGGGCCAGCCCCCGCGGGTCCGGACGACCCCGACGGGTCGGAAGGTCGCCAACTTTACGTTGGCCACCAATGAAGTCTGGCGGGACGCCGAAGGCCAACGGCAACAGCGGACCGAATGGCATCGCATCGTCGCCTTTGGGGACTTGGCCGAGTTCGCTGAGAAATACATCCAGAAGGGCCGTTTCATCCTGGTCGAGGGGCGACTCCAGACCCGCCAGTATACGGACGGCCAGGGGATTGCTCGGTACGTGACCGAGATCGTAGCCCGGGACATTGGGTTCCTGGAGCCCCGGGGCGCGGTCCCGGGAGTCGAGGAGGCGATCGAGCCGCCGCCGGCTTTTGACGAGCCTTACGATGCGCCCTCATCGGCCCCTGGGGAAGACGAGGACTTGGACTTTCTTATCTGACCCCCGGCCGTTGAGGTGGGAGGTCCTGTGCACCCTGGCGTCCGAGACGAGGGGAAAAAGCCTACAATGCGTCGTTTAGAGATCCCGCCTGAAGTCACTCGGCCCGTGATGGGTCCCCTAAATGAACATCTCCGCCTCTTGGAGAAAAGCCTGCGGGTACGCATCTATACCCGGGGCAACCATCTCTATATCGAGGGCCCCCCGGGGAACGTGGCCCGTACCGAGCGGGTCATCCGCCAACTGTCGGCGATGAGCCTGGAGGGTCAACTGGTCCAGGCCGACGACGTCATCACCCTGATTCGGGTGACGGAAGAGGAACCAGACGTCGACCTGGCACAGTTCTACGAGACCTATCCGATTCGGGCGTCGCCCAAGCGGAGCGTGTACCCCAAGTCCCGGAACCAGCGCCTGTATGTCGAGGCCATGCGGAACTATGACTTCGTGTTTGCCATCGGTCCGGCCGGCACGGGGAAGACCTATATGGCCGTCGCCATGGCGTTGGAGTGTTTGTCCAACCGGCAGGTCAGCCGTTTGATCCTGACCCGGCCGGCCGTGGAAGCGGGGGAACGCCTCGGCTTTCTGCCCGGCACGATGATCGAGAAGGTTCATCCCTACCTGCGTCCCCTGTTCGATGCCCTGTACGACCTGATGGACATCGACCGGGTGGACGCCCTCCATCAGAAGGGCATCATCGAGATTGCGCCCCTGGCCTTCATGCGGGGCCGGACCCTCAACGACGCCTTCATCATCCTGGATGAGGCCCAGAATACGACTTCGGAACAGATGAAGATGTTTCTGACCCGTATCGGCTTTAACTCGAAGGTCGTCGTCACGGGGGACATCACCCAGGTCGACCTGCCGCCGGGACAAGTCTCGGGCCTTCGGGAAGCCATCACAGTCCTCCGGGGGATCGAGGGCTTGAAGTTTGTGTTTTTTGACACCGGGGACGTCGTGCGTCATCCCTTGGTCCGTAAAATCGTAGAGGCCTACGAGCGTTATGAGGGCCGCCGCTCGGTCGGCCCGGCGACCGGCGGGGACGGCCCGACTGACGCGCCATGAGGAGCTCGGCAGTCCCTCCGCAACGTCCTTGGGTCCGGTGGGTCCAAAGAGGGGTCCGGTGGGTCCGGGATGTCCGGCTATGGGGGGGGCTTGCGGCCGGAGTCGGGACCTTTTGGCTCCTGTTTTGGCAACAGGCCCATTCCATTCCCCGATGGGCGGCTGGGGCCGTCGCCTCCCAGACGGTCCGGAGTCCCTTCCACTTGGTCGTCGTCGACGAGGAGGAGACCCGCGCTCAACGGGAGCAGGCCCGTCAGGGAGTCCCCCCCGTCTATGCGTGGGACCCCCAGGTCGGTCGGATCTTACAAGAACGCCTGGCGGCCATCTTTCAGGCGGGTCGTTCGTGGGACGGTCGGTCGTCCCCGCCACCGGAACTGGGAGCCCTGCCCGAGGGGGTCCGCCGTTGGTTCCATCAGCGGGGCTTTGACCCGACCCTGGAGGCCCACCTCCGGGCTGGGGTCAATGAGGTCTACCGTCATTACGTCATTACCGATGCTTCCCTCCTTCAGACGGACCGGGAGGGACGCCTCGTCATCCGGGACGTTTACAGCGGCCGGGAAGTCCTGGGCCGTCCGGCTGACTTCCACATCTGGACCGTCGCCGACGTGCGCCAGTTCTGGCAGAAGTACCTCGGAAGCGGAAGCCCTGGGTCCGTCGTTGTGGCCACCTGGCTGGCGGATCAGAGCCTGGCGAACCTGTGGCCCCAGATGGAAGAAACGCTCGCCCGTCAGCGGCGGGCTATGGAATCCGTCCCCGAGGTCCGAGTTGAGATTCGACGGGGCCAGACGATCATCCGCGCCGGCCAGACTGTGACGCCCCAGGTTGAGCAGATCTTGACCCGACTGGCCGCCCACCGCACGCCTCGGACCTTAGTCCCCCGGGCCGTCGGGTTGGCCCTCTGGACGGGCCTAATGGTAGGTCTGTTGTACTACGGCATGACCCGTCTCCCCCTGCGCAACATCACCCTCACCCATAAGCCTCTGTTTGCGACGGGGGTGACCATCTGGCTTCTCCAGTGGGCCCTGATCTTCATCGAGACGCGGTACGTCATTGCCGGTCTGACGGCGATCGGCTTGCCGGAGTCGTGGGAATCGGCCTTCTTCTTTAGCCTGCCCCTCTCCCTGGGGACATGTCTATGGGTCCTCTTGGGGGACTGGGCCCGGGCCGGATGGTCGGGTCTCTGCATGGCCCCGCTCGTGGGATTCTACCTGGGCGTGGACTTTTGGCAGTTTCTGTACATCCTCGGGGCGGTCCTCCTTCCGATCCTCACCTTCCGGAAGTATCACCGCCGGATCGACCTGTTCATCAACGGGTTTCGGTTGGGTCTCCTCCTGATGGCTTGGGAAGGCTTACTCCTATGGGTTCCGTTCCAGGCGGAACCCCCGATGCGATCCCTCCAGAACCTCGGGATGGCCTTCCTGGGAGGCCTCGAGTCCGCGGTCCTGGCCTTCATCGTCTTGCCCGTCTTGGAGAGTAGCTTCAACATCGTTACGGAAATGAAGCTTTTAGAGCTGAGTAGCCTCCAGCATCCCCTCCTCCAGCAGTTGGCCCTGCGGGCACCGGGGACCTACTTTCACAGTATTGCCGTCGGCCAGTTGGCCGAGGCGGCCGCCAAGGCTATCGGAGCCAATGGCCTGCTCTTACGGGTAGCGGCCCTGTATCACGACATCGGCAAGATGGTCCGACCCGGATACTTTGCGGAAAACCAGCATGCGGCGAACCCCCACGACCGGACGCATCCCAATATCAGTCGTCTCATCATCCTGTCTCACATCAAGGAGGGCGTCGATCTGGCTCGGAAGTACCGCCTTCCCCAGGTCATCGTCGATATGATCCCTCAGCACCACGGGACGAAACTACTTTTGTACTTCTATAAAAAGGCCCAGGCCCTCCATCCACCGGGGACGCCCCCGCCGGAGGAAAGCGCTTACCGCTATGCGGGCCCGAAACCCCAAACGAAGGAGGCGGCGATCCTCATGCTGGCCGACAGCGTCGAGGCAGCCGCCCGAAGCCTGCGGGAACCGACGCCCCGGAAACTGGGAAATGTCGTCGACCGCATCATCGAGTACTGTCTGCGGGACGGCCAACTGGACGAGACCGAACTGACGCTCGGGGAACTGTCCCGCATCCGGGATGCCCTGTGGAAGACACTGGTCACGATGTACCATCAGCGGGTGAAGTACCCGGGCTTTGACTTTGGAGAGGGTCCTGTCTCCTTTGAGATGCCCAGCTTCCGAGGCGAGGAGGTCGAGGGACCGCCGGCTTCTTGGCGGCGGGTGAAGTAGCCGTAGGACAGAAGTGACGGGGTGACGAAGTGATGGAGTGATGGGGCGACGATGAGGAATTGTTATCCATGAAATTGTTTTTACCATTTGAGCGATTCTTATCCAAGCCCTGCTGGCAAGAGCGGTGTGCAAACCACTCCAGTCGCTTAAAGGGAGTCTCGCCGAGCGCTTGAATCGACGATGCGCTGGACATGGATCCGTCGTTACCGAGGCCTGCCGGTCCCCCGTCGGACGCTGGAGTCGATCCTGAATGCCGTCGCCGATTTTCTGAACGTCCCGGACCAGGGGGTGACCATCGTACTGGCCGGCGATAGGCTGGTCGCCCGTTTGAAGGGCCAGTATTTGGGAGAACGTCGGCCGACGGACGTCCTGGCATTCCCGTTTCGGGAAACCCTCCCGGACGGAGGCCCCTATTTGGGGGACATCGTCCTTTCCCTCCCGACGGCCCGACGTCAGGCGCAGGCAAAAGGCCATGCCTTCGACTATGAGGTAGCCGTTTTACTCGTCCACGGCTTTTTGCACTTATTGGGCTACGACCACGAGGTCGATCAGGGGGAGATGGCGGCCTTGGAGGAAGAGGTTCGGCGTCAGTTTATCGACCCCATCCTTTGCAGGACAGAGGGCGGGTAGGGTCGGCAACGGTAGCCGGCATGAGGGACTGTGAGGCAATCCGGTACCGGCTTCCAGGCGTCGGGGGCCGGGTTCGGTGTCCGCTTCGGCCTGGCTGAAGGAAGGTCGCATTTCCCTCACCCCTCCATGGCCGAAGGCCGGATACCGGCGATTCCACGGGGCCGGCACCCGGATCATCGCCCGATTGCCGTATAGCCGGATGGCCTTACCAACGGCGCGCCCACGGCGTCCGTTATTAGTTCGGACGCTACCGACTCGCGTTGGGAATATGGATAGTTCCTATCTATCGGTATGGGCGGAGCAGGGGGTGACTTGGGGTGGGTGGCTTCCCTATGGGGGAGCCCTGTACTTGTGGATATGGGACCATACGATTGAGACTTGGCTTTTCCGTCGCCCCCTGTCGTCTTCGTTCCGGTTCGTCCGGACCTACGCCTTGCATCCACGGATGTGGCCTTACTACCGGATGGCCCAAGGTCTCCTGCTGGTAGGCACGGCCATTCTGTGGCTCGGCTTTCTGTGGTCTCGTCTCTCCGGGTCGGCCCGCTGGGTGATGGCGGCCCTGCTGTTTTACGTCTTGCCTGTCCTGGGCACGGCGGTGGGTCGGTGGTGGGGTCACCGTCGGCCACCCTGGACCGGCTGGGCCTGGCGGCCAGCGCTGGGCCTCTTATCGGTCGAGGCCCTCTTGCTGGAACCCTTCGGCCTTGTGGATCGGGCCCTGGGATTCAGTCCGGCCTCGGTCCCCACGGCGGAATCGACGGCTTCCGTCGAAGAAGAAGTTACGTTCCACCCGGAAACCGTCGAGGACATTTTGATCCCCCGGACAGACCTGACGACGTATTCGGTCGACATGCCGGTCGAGGAAATCGCTCGGGCCTTGCTTCAGACCCGCTACTCATGGGCCGTCGTCTACGATACCACGCCGGACCGCTGGGTCGGCGTCGTGACGTGGGAGCACCTGATCCAGGGCCTCCTGACGGATCCCCAGTGTCCGGTCCGGCGGGTCGGCTGGGCGGAGCCCTTGGCAGTCCCGGAGGGCCAACGCCTCCGCACACTCTGGCGGAAATGGACGACGGGCTATCCCCCGGTCGCCTTTGTCTATGACGAGTACGGAGAGGTCCTGGGGCTTATCCGTTGGATGGACCTGGCCACCAGCCTGGCCCGGGCGGCCGACAAGGAGGCTGCGGCCGAAGACTACGCCCGACGGTACTATGAGACGTGGTCGGAAAACGAGTGGATCGTGCGCGGCCGCTGTCCCATCGAGTTGTTCTGGCAGATGGCCGGCCTGGACCCGAGTCAGCTCCCCCAGCATTTGGAGACCGTTGCGGGCTGGGTCGCCTCGATGGTGCCCCACCTGCCGGCTGTCGGCGAGGTCATTCGATGGGACGATCTGGAGTTCACTGTCCTGGAAGTCAAGGGTCGGCGGTTGGAGAAGATCCGCGTCGTGCGCCGGCCGCAGGTCGTTTCGGACCCTTCCCCACGGCTATAATTCGAAGGGATGCCGGTCCCCCGGCTCAACCGAGGACCGGACACCGAACCGGGAACCTGGCCACGTCTGAGTTGAAGGCGGGTCTCCAAGGGGGTCGATCATGACACGTGCCGCATTCGTCGTCGCTGGCGTGCGGTCCCCCATCGGCAAGGCGCCGAAGGGATCGCTTCGCTACGTCCGGCCAGACGACTTACTGGCCCACGTGATTCGGAGCCTACTGAAGCAGGTCCCTGAGGTAGACCTTCAGCTGATCGATGACGTCATCATCGGCTGTGCGACGCCGGAGGCCGAGCAGGGCCTGAACGTGGCTCGGATCGCCGCTCTGCGGGCGGGCCTGCCTGCCTCCGTCCCGGCGTTCACCCTGAACCGATTTTGTGCCTCGGGCTTGGAGGCCATTGCCATCGGAGCCCAGCGCATCATGCTGGGTGTAGCCAACTTCGTCATCGCCGGCGGGGTCGAGTCGATGAGCCGGATCCCGATGGGCGGCTGGCACCCCAGCCCGAATCCGACCCTCATGAGGACCTACCCGGACGTCTACCTGAGCATGGGCCTGACGGCCGAAAACCTGGCCGAGCGTTACGGGATTTCCCGGGAGGAGCAGGACGCCTTTGCCCTGGAGAGCCATCGCAAGGCCATCCAAGCCATCGATGCCGGAAGGTTCCGGGAGGAGGTCGCTCCTGTGCCGGTCCAGCTCGTCGAGGTTCGTGACGGGAGGTCCCAGGACCGGGACTTCGTCCTGGAGGTCGATGAGGGACCCCGTCGGGACACGTCCATGGAGGCACTGGCCAAACTCCCGCCGGTCTTTAAGCAGAACGGTACGGTTACGGCCGGCAACAGTTCCCAGATGAGCGACGGTGCGGCCGCCGTCCTCCTGGCCTCGGAACCGGTCATCAAGCAATTCCGTCTGAACCCGTGGCTTCGGTTCATCGACTACACGTATGCCGGCGTGGCTCCGGAGCTCATGGGCCTGGGCCCCGTCGAGGCCCTGCGACGCTTGGTCCAATGGACCGGCGTGGTCCTCGGCATGGTCGACGTCGTCGAGCTCAATGAAGCCTTTGCCGCCCAAGTCCTGGCCGTCTTTCGGGAACTGCCGGAATTGGACCCGGCCCGGGTCAACCCCAACGGCGGGGCCATCGCCCTGGGTCACCCCCTCGGTTGCACGGGAGCCCGCCAGACGGTTACGCTCATGCACGAACTTCGGCGCCGCCGGGGCAAGTACGGGATCGTTACGATGTGCGTCGGCGGTGGTATGGGAGCGGCGGCCCTCTTCGAAAACGTGGCGATGGGATAGGGGAATCGGCCAGGAAGGCAATCCGGCGATGGGAGAACGGACCCGTGAATCCCCAGGCCCATCCCCATGAACCCTGGGTCCTGGCCGTGGACGCCGTCTCGGCCTGTTGTGCCCTGGCCCTGGCTCAAGGCCACTGGCTCCGGGGTGTCTTCTATTCCCATAGTCCGCTGACCCTGAGTCAGCGGCTCCTGCCAGCCCTCCAGACCCTCCTCCAGAGCGTCGAGTGCCCCCTCGACCGGATTCGTCTGGTGGCCCTCAACCGGGGACCCGGGTCCTTTACGGCCCTGCGGATCACGCTGGCGACCCTGATGGGTCTCCGGGCTCGGGTCCCCTTCCGGGTTCTCCCTTCGGACACCCTAACCCTTCAAGTCCTCCGCTGGTCCGGCCAGGGAGAAGTCTGGAGCCTAATCCCGGCCGGTCGGACCGAATTTGCCCTGGCCCTTTTCACCAAGGAAGGAGGGCGGGCCGTTCGGCAGACGGAGGTCCACTACGGTACGTGGTTCCAGGTCTACCCCCTCCTGCAGGGGGACGACCGACCCATTCTGTACCCCGAACCGGGCGTCATCCCGATGGCCGGCGCTCCCCGGGTCGTCCGCATCCACGAGCGCCATCGAGTCGAGGCCCTCTTGGCCCTTGCCCAACGTCCCGAGGCCGTCCACGAGGCCGTCGAAATTTTCGACGTCCGGCCTTACTACCTGCGTCCGCCCGAGATCCGCACCGTTGAGGCCCTCATCCCAGGCGGGCCCGGGCGTCCTCCAGGACCGGCCGCAGGATAGCCGCTACGTCGGGCTCGACCGCCAGTTCGTCCCGCAGAAGCAGATAGTCCAGGGCGTTCCGCATCGCCGGCAAGTACACCGTCTTGCCCCGACCGGCGACCTGATAGCCGAAGGTCCCCAGGGCCTTGACGTGCCGTTGCAAGGCCGTTCGGATCCAGGCCTCTTCGTCACCGACCCAGTCCTCGACTCCGGCCCGAAGGTCCCGGACCAGGCTCTCCGGCAAGACGACGTAGCAGTCCAAGAGTAAGGACACGGGGTCATACGTCAGGGGACCGACCTGCATGTCCTGATAGTCGACGACGGCCGACCGACCGTCTCGAAGGAGGATGTTCCGACTGTGGTAGTCCCGATGGCAGATCCCCGTCGGCAAGCCATTCAGAAACGCGACGACCCGTCCGAAGCCCGCCCATAGGCGTTCCCGGTCCCGGACCGAGAGTCGCACGCCGGCCCAGTCTCCCAGAAAGTGGTCCTCGAAAAACTGAAATTCTGGGACCCACCGGTCGTGAAGCCGCCGGCGGAATACGATCCAAGTGTCGTCCCGGGGCTCCGTCTGGAGGTCTCGCAGGAGTTCCAACCAGTGCCGATAAAGGACTCGGACCGAGTCGAAGTCCCCGCGCTCGAGGGCGTCGGCGACCCAAGCCTGCGCCGGTTCGCCGGCGTCCTCCATCAAGACCCACCGGCTGTCCGGCTCGATGGCCCAGATGATGGGGACAGGCCAGCGATGCCGAAGACGTGCATAGACGCTGAGTTGAGTCGAAAACTGCTCGACCAGCTCAGGGGGGACGACCATCCCAACGGCCGAAAGACCCGCCGGCCACGAAAACCGGTAAAACTGACGGGCCGAGGCGTCCCCCGCCAGAGGCCGGACCTCCGGTGCCGGTAGACGCCCGACCCGCCAGACGGCGGCCGCCGCCTGACCCGCCCAGGCGACGAAAGCCGATTCCATCGCCACCCCCCTCCCTCCCATCCTGCACCGTGTTCTAATCTATGCAGATGGGTAGTACAATGACAGGATAGCCTATGGACGGAAAGGGAGCCATGCGGCTACCGCCGAAGCTGATCGAAATCATCGCCTTCCGGGTCGTCCAGCGGCTCGTCGAGACGGGGGCCATCGTGTGTCGGGACCCCAACGCCTTGGAGGAGGCCGTCGAGCGGGCCCTGACCGAGGAATTCAAACTCGAGGACCAACTGGACGAGGAGGTTCGCCGCATCCTGGCCCAGTATGCGGACCAGATCGAGCGTTCCTCCGTCGAGTACCATGAGCTCTTCCGGAAGGTCAAGCAACGTCTGGCCAAGGAAAAGGGGATCGTCCTATGAGGCGGCTGAGTCGGGAAAAGGTCCACCGTCTGGCGGAAATCGTCGTGGACGTCCTCCAGAAGCAGACCGGCGTAACGGTTCGTCGGGACCTCCGCCAGCTCCGATGGGAGATCTTTACCTGGATCGACCAGATCCTCCAGATGGACGAGGAGATCGACGCCCGGGTCCGGGAGAAGCTAAGACGGACCTATCGGCACGTTCCCGAGGGGAGTAGCGAATGGCATATCCTGTATCGCCGCCTGTATGACGAAGAACTCCAGGGCCTGAGCAAATACCGCCGGTAAGACTTTCTGCTCGCTAAAGTACGGCAGTGGGGTCATTCGGCCCTATGGCCATAGGGTCATAGGGTGGACCTTACCATACCCCTAAATTCTAAGCATCCGTGAAAGCCCGGGGGGCCACGATCAGGACGACCAGGAGGTCCAAGAGGTTGCCAAGCCATAGGAATCCCAACGGCAAGAGTAGGGCCTGGCCTGGATATTCCTGAAAAACCAGGACCGTCGCCCGACCGGCGACCATGAAGGTCCCCAGCAAGACGGGGAACAGGGCCAGGGGGAAAAGGAGACCCCGCTGTCTCGTCTCCATCAAGAGGGCTCCCAGGACATGGCCCACCAGGACGTACCCGAGGATGGCCGAGAACCACACGAGGAGGAAACGGCCCAGACGTCCCTGCCAGTCCCAATCGAAGAATAGGGTAAACATGACGAGGACGAAGGCGTGGACCCCGGCGATGGCCAGGAAGTTGGCCAGGACCTTGCTCCAGAAGAAGACCGTCGGCGACGGGAGGCCCGCCAAGACGACGGTGTAGCCGCTCCGGATGCGCTCATGCTCAAACGATTGGGCCATCAGGACCTGACCCGTGAACCAGAAGACGATCCAGAGGAGCGGACCAGCCCACTCGCGGGCGGCCCGTGAACCCGGCTCGACCGAAATGCTTAGGATAGCCAGCATCAGTAGACCGTAGAGGACGACCATCGCCAGGGCCGGCGTGCCGACCGTCAGGAGCCGCCAGTCTTTCCACAGCAGACCGACCCAGTGGAATACCGTGATCCCTCCGGCGTTCAAGCCGTCTCCGGAAGATTCGGCCGTCTGCATCGTTCCTTTCACGGACTCCCTCCCCCGTGAAGAAGGTCCCGGAGGAGCCACTGGACCACGTTGAAGTAAATCAGGAGGCCCGTCACGTCCATCAGGGTCGCGATGAAGGGCGAGCTGGTGACGGCCGGGTCCACGCCCAGCCGCCGAAACAGGAAGGGCAGGAAGACCCCAACGAGGTTGGCCGCCAGGGCGATCAGGACCATAGCGATGCCGACCGAGAGGGCAATGAGGGGCTCGTGACGGAACACGGCAATTCGGAGCCACATATACAGGCCCATGCTGATCCCGATGAGAAGACCCACCCGGACTTCTTTCCACAGCACCCGTAAGAAGTCCCCCAGCCGAATCTGTCCCGTCGCAAAGGCCCGGACGATGAGGGTCGAGACCTGGCTCCCCACATTCCCGCCCGTCCCGATGAGCAGGGGAATCCAGGCCGCCAGGATGGCCAAGCGGGCGATCAGGTGCTCATAGCGGGCGATCACCGTCGAGGTCAGGCTCTCGGAGACAAACAGCAGGGTCAGCCACGCGATGCGCTTCTTGTAAAGCTCCACGGGCCGGGCCCGGGCATAGTCGATCTCGGACCCCTCCAAGGCGCTCAGTTTGTAGATGTCCTCCGTGGCCTCCTCTTCCAGGACGTCCATCGCATCGTCGATGGTGACGATGCCGACCAGCCGGTCCTCGGCGTCCACGACGGGGAGCGCCAGCAGGTCGTACCGCTTCATGAGGCGGACGACCGTCTCCTGGTCGTCGGTCGTCCGTACGGCGATGACGTCCCGATTCATGAGGGCCTCGATGAACTCGGAGGGTTCCGCCAGCAAAAGCTCCCGGAGAGACAGGACGCCGACCAGGCGGCGTTCTTCGTCGATGACGTAGATGTAATAGATCGTCTCCTTGTCGAACTCGACGCGTCGGATGCGGTCCAGGACCTCTTGGACCCGCATGCGCGGCCGGACGGCCACGTAGTCGGGGGTCATGATCCGACCGGCCGAATTGGCTGGGTAGTTCAAGAGGGTCAGGGCCTGCCGCCGCTCCTCGGGGGACAGGAGTCGAATGAGGCGGGCCACGACCGAGGCCGGCATTTCCTCCAGGAGCTCCGTCCGGTCGTCGGGCGCCATGCTTCTCAGGAGTTCGGCGACCTTCTCGTCCGTCAGGCGATTCAGGAGGTCTTCCTGTTCCTCAGGGTACATCTCGGCGAATACGTCGGCGGCCTTGTCTTTTGGGAGGAGACGGAACAGGAGGGCCCGATTTTCCGGCTCCAGGTCCTGCATGATGTCCAGGAGGTCACTGGGATAAAGGCCCTGGAGGGCCTCCTTCAGCTCCCGGAAGAGGCGCCGTTCCAGCATTTCCCGAATTTCCAAAGACACGATGTGCATCGCCCGGACCATAAGAGACCTCGCCATCCATGGAATCTTGCATATTCCATGGGCAGGTTTTTCGAAGGCAAGTACCCGATAACAGGTTCCGGGTACCTGGCGCCTGGAACCTGTTACCGGATCAGCGCCGAGGGCCGGAGACCGAGCCCATCGCGCGCACCGGGTTTCTACCTTGTCTTGGAGGCCTTCAACGGGTTGACGGTTCGAACCGGCGAGGCGGCGCCGAGGCCTTACGGACGTAACAGTAGTACACGTCTCGGTCGTCTTTCACGATGCCCAGGAGCTCGTGGTGGGTGCTTTTGCACCAGGCGACCACGTCGAGGACGACGGCCGGGTCATCGTTCATAAGAAGGACGACGCCCTGGGGGGGAAGGTCCTTGACCCGCTCCCCCAGCCGGGCGATGGGCACAGGACAGAGAAGCCCCCGGGCGTCGACGACCGCGTCCAGCGGAAGGGCCTCCAGCTCGGCCGGTCCCAAGGGCCCCAGGACCTTCTGCTTCATCCCACGCCCACGATGTCGACTTCCAGGCCCACGTCCTGGGTCCGGGCCTTGGCCCATACGACGTGAGCCGAGGCGATATCCTGAATGGCCAGACCCGTGGAGTCAAAGACCGTGATCTGGTCGGGTCGGGTCCGGCCTGGCTTCAGACCGGCGACGATCTCGCCGAGCTCGGCGTAAATGTCCTCCCGCGTGATCAGGCCCCGGTCGATGGGGACGTTGATCTCCCCGCTGTGGACGGCCTGTTCCCAGGAATCCACGACGATGAGGGCCCGCTGGAGAATCGCCGGGTCCAGTTCTTCCTTACCCGGGGCATCGGCCCCGATGGCATTGATGTGAGTCCCGGGCCGAATGCCCTCGTCCTTCAGGATCGGCTCCGTCGAGGGCGTGGTCGTCGTAATGATGTCACAGGTGTAAATGTCTTCGAGACGGTTCGAGCCGACGACCCGGAGTCCGTACCGCTCGGCGGCCATTGCGCAGAAGGCATCCCGCCGCCGCTCGTCGATGTCAAAGGCGGCCAGCTCCTGAAGATGGAATAGACGCTGGGTCATCAGGAGCTGGGTCTCGGCCTGGACGCCGCAACCGACGAAGCCGATCCGACGGCTGTCGGATCGAGCCAGATATTTGGCGGCGATGGCCCCGGCCGCACCAGTCCGGAGAGCCGTCAGCCAGGTTCCGTCCATAATAGCCAGAGGATAGCCCGTCGTCGGGTCGTTGAGGACGATGACGGCCATGACGGTCGGAAGGCCACGCGCTTTGTTCTGGAGATGGACGTTCACGATCTTCACGCCGGTCGCCTCCATCGGCTCGATGTAGGCCGGCATCGTCCGCAGGTCCCCATGATGACGGGGATAAAAGATATAGCTCTTAGGCGGCATCTGCGTCTGCTGGAGGCCATGAGCCCGAAAGGCCTCCTCGACGGCTCGAAGGATCTCGTCGGGTTCGGTAATGCGTTCGATGTCTCGTCGTGTCAAGATCCGAGTCTTCACGGCCCACCTCGCAACGTCGAAGACATCGAGAAGGACCTGGCCCCGCGAGTCGTCCTGAGGCGAAGGGACGAGCCAGTTCTGGGGATCCGGGGAGGTGCATCGAATCCCCGCGTGGGCCCGGCCCAGACGCCGGGCCGAAAGACCGAAGCCGGGACCCGCTCCCCCCATTCTCGGCGAGGCCGAGGGCCATGACCGACAGGCTGTCTTTCCCGCCCGTCCGCTCGAGATTGGTTCGGCCTCCGAAAAAGGCTAATATAATATAGCATAACCGGTGTGCGCGTTCTCCAGTGGCCGGGCTCGGTCTTCGGCCGTCGGCGTCGATCCGGTACCGGGTATCAGGACCCGGCACCTGGAACCCGGTACCTGGTACCCAACACTGAATGGAAGGCCGGAATACCGGTAGGATTCCCGGTGCTTGTCCCGAAAAATGCACCCAGCGGGTTAGCACAGCCAGGTACAGCCGAGCGAAGTCCCCAAGACGACACGGGGATGGCGGGGCTTGGGTTCTTTGACAATTCGGTCGCTGAGGTCAATCCCGAAACGAAGGAGCGTAGCGTATGATGATGGGATGGGTTCGCTTGCTTTTTTGGACGGCCTTATGGGTCACAGGTTTTTGGGCCCTGCGGCTCTGGAAAGGTTCGACCTGGCCCCCATGGACGGCTGGACTGGGCGGCCTGGCGATGGTCGCCCTGGCCGAAGGTTTCGTGTGGGCCGTCCGGAAGACAGGAGAGCAAAAACGGGTCGGTATGGCCTTCGGGTTCCTCTCGTCTCTGTTGATCGCCGGCCTGGCGGCCGTCCCCCTGGGGGTCCTGCCGATGGAGCCGTCTGTGAAGACCTTTATCGGGGCCAGCCTCTTTCTATTGATCACCTTCGTCGGTCTCCTACTGGGCTATCAGTACCCCACGTGGTTTCATCCCATGCGCATCCTCGAACTCCTGAAGTCTTACCACAGTGGGAAAAATTATAAGATTTTGGACACCAGCGTCATCATCGACGGTCGCATCGCCGACTTGGTCGAGACGGGCTTTATTGAGGGCACCCTCGTCGTTCCCCGCTTCGTCCTGCGGGAGCTTCAGTACATCGCCGACTCGGCCGACCCCATCCGCCGCAACCGGGGCCGGCGGGGCCTGGAGATGCTTCAGCGTATGCAGAAGAAGGGGGACATCGACATCGCCATCATGGAGGTCGACTTCCCGGCCGTCAAGGAGGTCGACCTCAAGCTCATCGAACTGGCGAAGCAGATCGGTGCCAAGATCATCACCAATGACTACAATCTGAACAAGGTCGCCCAACTCCATAACGTGAAGGTCCTCAACATTAACGAACTGGCCACGGCCCTGAAGCCCGTCGTCCTGCCCGGCGAGACGATGAACGTCTATATCCTGAAGGAGGGTAAGGAGTACAACCAGGGCGTCGCTTACCTGGAAGACGGCACGATGGTCGTCGTCGATAACGCCCGCAAGATGATCGGTCGGAATATCGAAATTACGGTAACCAGTGTTCTCCAGACCTCGATGGGCAAGATGATCTTTGGGAAGTACGAGGGACCTCAGCCGGGCTCGTCGTAAAGGCCTGATGAGATAGACTTATGGAGAAGACGACAGTCCCGACGCCCGTCACGGTCACCCTCATCGGTCGACCCAACGTGGGGAAATCCACGCTGTTCAACCGCCTGACGGGCCGCCGTCAGGCCATCGTCACGTCCGTCCCCGGGACGACCCGAGACCGGCGGGAAGGGACCTTCGTGTGGAACGGAATGCGGTACCGCCTGTACGATACGGGCGGCCTCTTCGCCAACGAGACGGAGCTATTTCAGGCGGCGATCCTCGACCAGTGCCGTCGGGCCATCGAGGAAAGCGCCGTCGTGTGGTTCATCGTAGACGGTCGTCAGGGCCTCACGGCCGCCGACATCGAACTGATGGCCTGGCTTCGCAAGCAGGGCAAACCCGTCTGGCTCTTGGTCAATAAACTGGATACACCGAGCCTCCAGCGACAGGCGGCGGAATTCTATCGTCTCGGCCCGGCCCGTCTGTGGGCCATCAGCGCCGAAACCGGCCTCGGCCTGGGCGACCTCTTGGATGAGCTGGCACGCCAGTGGCCCAGCGTGCCTGAGACGTCGGAAGACCTATCGGCGGAGGACGCTCCCCGTATCGCCATCGTCGGACGACCCAACGTCGGAAAATCGTCTTTGGTCAACCGGCTCCTGGGTTATCCCCGGGTCATCGTCAGCGAGATTCCGGGGACGACGCGGGACGTCGTGGACGTCGAGTGGCGGTGGAACGGCCATCGGTGGGTCCTACTGGATACGGCAGGCCATAAGAAACGGTCCAAGGCTCGGGACTGGCCCGAACGAGTCAGTCTCCTCATGATGCGGCGGGCCTTAAGCCGGGCCGACCTCGTATGGCTGGTCCTCGACGCCACTCAGCCCATCTGCCGCCGGGACCGTCAACTGGCCGGATGGTCCCTCCAGGAAGGAAAGGGTTTGCTGGTCCTCTGGAATAAGGTCGACCTCGTCCCGCCTCCTGCCCGTCCGGGCCTACTTCAGCGGGCTCGGGACGCCTTGAAGTTTGTGGCCTATGCCCCTGTCTTGTGCGTGTCGGCCCTCACGGGCGAGGGCCTGGAAGTCCTCATCGAGACGACGGGCACGGTGTGGCGCAACCTGACGCGGCGGGTCACGACGGGCGTCTTGAATCGCTACTTCGAACACGAGGCCGATACCGTCGTCGGGATGGCCCGGGGCCGTCCCATCCGGCTAAAGTACATTACGCAGGTCTCGGTCCGCCCGCCGACCTTTGCCCTTTTCTTGAGTCGTCCCGGCCACGTGCGTCCCGAACACCTTCAGAAGATTGAGAAGTGGCTCCGTACTCAACTGGACTTCACCGGGACCCCCATCCGTCTCGTCGTCGCCGACCGGGGCGTCTCCCGGGCCCGTCGGAAAAAGTCCCATCTTCCCTCGGCGCCGGTCTCCCCCAGCGGCCCGAGCGCCGCAGGGCGTCGATAAGGAGGTCTCATGCCCGTCTTCAACTACGCGGCACGAGAGTTAATTCTAAAAATCGTTTATTATGGGCCAGCCCTCTGTGGAAAAACGACGAATTTGGAATACATTTACGCTCAACTGCCTCCCGACAAGAAGGGCAAGATGCTCTCCCTGGCCACTGAGTCAGACCGGACTCTCTTCTTCGACTTCCTCCCTATCGAACTGGGGACCGTCCAAGGCTGGAAGGTCCGGGTCCAGCTCTACACCGTCCCGGGCCAGGTCTTTTACGATGCGACCCGTCGGCTCGTCCTGAAGGGCGCCGACGGCATCGTGTTCGTCGTCGATTCCCAGAAGGAGATGCTGGAGTCCAACTTGGAAAGCTGGGAGAACATGAAGACCAACCTAGCCCACAACAGCCTGGACTTTTGGAGCATCCCCCTGGTCGTACAATACAACAAAAGAGACTTAAAAAATGTATTTCCTATACCGACGCTGGAGGCCCGGATCAACGAGCGGAAAGCCCCTTACTTCGAGGCCGTGGCCATCCACGGGACCGGCGTCATGGAAACCCTCCGAGAAGCCGTAAAGCTCACCCTCCAGGCCGTCCAGCAACGCATCGCCGCCCGGCCGGAGACGGCCGTCGGCGGGACCCCGCCGGAAGTCTCCCCACCC
>Ga0105155_1000058_pt1 | contig 31109 bp, 22 predicted proteins | sample SSWtaG_2_FD_89589 | JGI IMG/M metagenome (GOLD analysis project Ga0105155, IMG submission 89589) | Hot spring microbial communities from Sandy's Spring West, USA to study Microbial Dark Matter (Phase II) - SSWsed_130316 | ecosystem: Environmental > Aquatic > Thermal springs > Hot (42-90C) >...
ATCTAATGATAACACTAAGCACATACCTGCTCTTTTATGCACTTTAAAAGAAACAAACTTAGAACCATATATTGTAAGGTATCGGTAAAATGCCAGTGCCATAATATAGAATTTGATTTCTTGATTTAAAATAAAAATAAAAGGTAGGGATAATCTTTATGTGCTTTGAATGGAAGGTTAATTATAAGTATAGTCGTTCATACCATTTGTAGGCTTCTCCACTTATGGGCTCTATCTTCGGTAGGAAACCGCCTGCATCCTTTATTATCTTCTGGAAAATCGTCTCAGCTAGCTCTGGTTGCTGTTGAGCAATATTCTTTTGTAGCTCAGGATCCTCCTTCAGATTATATAATTGCGCTTCTTTTCCTTCCCTATTGGATATGAACCAGTATTCATCATCCCTATACATGACGTAATTTGTAAACCCTGAGGTTACGTAGCTCCTTCTCTCCTTCACAGCTTCTCTTTCCACGTAGCTTAGTATATTTATTCCATCCACTCTCTGTCCATGTTCCACTCCTGCCATGTGGCATATGGTTGGGAATAGGTCATGGTCATATACGTATTCATCTACCCTCTCTCCCGAACCTATCAATTCAGGATGCCTTATCAGCAGAGGTATATCTAGTAGCTCTGGATATAGGCCCCAAGCGACTTTCCCGGTTAGGTTGTGCTCTCCAAGCTGATGCCCATGATCTGAAATGAAGACTAGGACTGTGTTCTTATCGAGGTTTAGCTCGTAAAACTTCTCTAGGAAGAAACTGAACCATTTGTCGAGTAGAGTAACTTCTCCCGCATAGTGGGCTCTCATATGTTTAAGATCTCTCTCAGTAAGGTAATCTGGAAGCCCATACTTAGGCGTTATAACTTCTTTCCCCTGGTAGTTTGGATCGTACATTTCGACGAATTCGTGAGGTGGATCCCAAGGCTCATGTGGATCAAATGGTTCCAGAATTAGAAGGAATTTTTCAGCATCCCTGTTCTCCTCAAGCCAACGTATGGCTTCCCTGAAGGTTTGAGGTGCAAACCAGTCTTCCTCTGATCTTCTGAAGTGTACGTTTGAGAGGTATCTTCTGAGAAGCTTCTCCACAGACGTACCCTTAAGTTTAGATGTAAGGTATTTTTCAAGCTCCTCCTTTATAAGCTGGGCTGAACGGTATTTATCCCATTCCTGACCTCTTATAAAGATCCATTCATCGAATCCCCTATTAAAGTTCATTCCAGGCTCAAATATATGGTAGTTATCCCCTATCAGCGCCGTCCTATAGCCAGCTGCTTTAAAGACTTCAGATAACGTTACGTCTTCATCTGATAGAGATTGCCATCCAGCGTGAACTATCCAAGGTATACCCTTCTTCATACGTTCAACAGGTTTGAATGGAAAAACCCTATTCCCCGTATAGATGGCTCTCCTAACGGGTATAGTCGGCAAAGACTCTGGGTAAGCCTTAGTGTACATAATGGCTTCCTTTGCGAAACGATCTATATTTGGAGTTCTAATCCAATTGTTCCCGTAGCATCCAACGTGATCTTTGCGAAGAGAATCTACTATAATTAGGATAATATTATATTGTTTTCGGAACATATTTTCCACCCCTATTTCACTGGTAGACTTATCTCTTGCTCTACGAGGGGATCATTTACTCCTCCGGTTATAAACCTGTACAGTTTCTCCATCCTCCCTAGGAGCTGTAGAGCTAGATCTTCATTTAGATCTGCTATATTCTTAGTCTCCATAGGATCTTTCTTTAGATCGTAGAGCTCTATATAACCTGCTGGTTTCCCATATATGTCCGGTCTCAGAGTCTCTATGAGCTTCCACTCCTCAGTTCTCAGAGCTCTTTTGGTCATCCTAGTATTCTCAACCATGCATAGCATTGAGTATCCACTCCACTCTCCGTCGAGTAAAGATAAGAGGCTGTTTCCGGATACTTTTTCAGATATCTGTACACCAGCTATCTCCAATAGTGTAGGCATTATATCCATGTGAGATACCATAGCCTTAATTCTGACACTTTTAGGTATACGTGAAGGATATCTGATGATCAACGGGACTTTTACATCCCACTCGTAAAGTCCATGATGATCATAGTATATCTCATGCTCGCCAAGGCCCTCGCCGTGATCCGCGGTCAGCACAATAACTGTATCATCTGTTAGCCCTAACTCATCTATTCTAGTAAGCATTTCACCTATCCTTTCATCCACATATGCTATTTCCGCATCGTATGAAGCATCTATATAAGACTTATCCCTAATACCGCTTCTCACAAGTTCACCGATCCATCCGTTAAGGAGGAGTCTGCCCCATAAAGTCTTCCCCAGCCTATCTTCAACGTCACCCTTAGACGGGTCACCATTATAGAATTTTCCTAAATATCTTCTAGGGGGCAGATAGGGTGCGTGAGGATCCCAATAGTGTATAAACATGAAGAAACCTTTATCCCCACCCTTCTTCAAAGCGAGCTCTAGAGCTTCAAAAGCCGTTTTATTAACTACCTCTGCGTTGATCTTAACCCCCTGAGATATAACTGTTATGCCTCCAGTACTGAAATAGTAGCGGTATCCTCGTGCAAACCATCCTGCTCTTGCTATCCTCTCAGCCGTAGCTAAGTTATCTACCGCAATCGTAACGTAGCCATGTTTACTCAAATACTCGGGCAGCATGGTTATTGTAGGAGATAGGTTCACATTACCTGCATGGCATACTATCCTGTGGATGAGTGGGTGCATACCAGTCATGATTGTTGTGTAGGCTGGGTGTGTAGGTATACCTACGGCGAAACAGTTCTCAAATACTGCACCGTCCTCAGCAAGCCGATCTATATTCGGGCTTGTACCCTTAGCATACCCGTAGCATCCTAGGTGATCAGCCCTTAAAGTATCTATCGCGACCAGAATTATATTCATTCCTCTAAACCTCCTCTCGTGCCTTAAGCGGCCATTTTTTTATACTAAATTTCCTCCGCATATATTGATTTTTAGTCTTCAGGGAAAGCTACTCTTCAATTTCCCTCATATGGTATATATGTTAACCTCATACTTCCTGCGCGGAACCTTATTCATGTCAACGTAGTCCAGCAGATTGTCGGGGGTTTTGAAGACCGCCACTTCGGAGGGCGCCGTAGTCGCAAAGTATGATATGCTGCCCCAGCCGCAATCCTCCCAGAGGGTGGCGGTAGGCCAAGCTATAAGCTAGATAGATGCTTTGAGGGCTAATTGAGCGGACGTAGCGTTCCAGGAAGTGGGCGCAATCCATAATACTCATCGCTCAGAACGCGCTCCGCAATCCTATACGCCCTTACCAGATCGTCCGCGCTCAAGCCTATCGCCCGGGACGGTCCCAGGGACGGTCCTGAAAGCGCCTTAAATTTAGGGGATTTTGGTGCTCCGGCCGGGATTTGAACCCGGGTCCGCGGCTCGAGAGGCCGCTATACTTGACCGGACTATACTACCGGAGCTTGACTGTATTAGTTTAATGCTGGAGTGCTTATTTTCTTTTCGGTATATAATGGATATTTTATCAAGCTTAAATAGTTCATGAACTGAACTATTAATTGATGATTATGGTTGAAAGGAGTAGAGATTGGCTTGATCAAGCCGAGGGTGACTTAGAGCACGCTAAGAACGATTTGAGAGCGGGCTTCTATGATTGGGCTTGCTTCTCAGCTCAGCAGTCGGCTGAAAAAGCCGTTAAAGCGGTTTTCCAGAAGCTTGGAGCTGAAGCTTGGGGCCGCTCGGTTTATGATCTTCTCTTAAATTTAAAAGAAAGGGTTGAGGTGGATGAAGAGCTCTTAGAACATGCTCTAGAGCTTGATAAGGCTTATATACCTACAAGATACCCGAATGCTCATCCCTCATCCTCACCGAGGAGGAGATACACCCGTAGGGAGGCGGAGAGATTAATTGGATATGCCGAGAAAATATTCAAGTTCTGTGAAGATATTCTTTCCAAAATTTAGTAGGGAAGAGGTTGTAAGAGAGATTAGTAGATGTGCTGCCGAGCTCCGTGATAGTTTAGGTTTAGAATGCGTAATATTATTTGGCTCATACGCTAAAGGGAGATACACCGTTGCAAGCGACATAGACCTGCTAGTAATATTTAATGATGAAAAGAGCAGTGAAGATAACGTTTACAAAAGTCTCATGAAGAGCATAAAGCTTCCGAGAGTTGAGCTACATATAATACCGAAAAGGGGGATCGAGTCCTATAAAGGGTCGAAGTGGATTAAAACTATTGAAAGGGAAGGGATAAGGATTCTGTAGATGGTTAATAATCAAGTGAGGGGCAAAAATCTTCCTATCCCATACTCATTGTAAAATCACTTATTCGAACAGAATTACCGTTATTTCTTCACCCTCCTCGATAACGTCTAGGTTTACTGGTAAAATTACGTATCCATCAGCTTTTGATAGACTCGTTATATCGCCGGACTTTTTGAAGACTGGGTAGACTTTGCCATCAACCACCTTTACTGTGAGGAATTGTTCGCGTCCTGATGCTGAGACGAAGCGTCTAGCCATTTTAGCCCTAATAGTGGTTGGCTTTTTAGGTGGCAGTCTAGCCATTTTGCGCACTGCTGGAATTAAGAAGATATAAGCGTTGCTTAAGCATGAGGCCGGATATCCGGGCATACCTAAGACTGGTTTACCATCGACTATCCCAAATAGCGTTGGTTTACCCGGCTTTATCTGAACTCCATGAAACAATAGTTTCCCCTCCTCCTCTATGATGCTGGCAAGCATATCCCGCTCCCCGACAGAGCTCCCCCCGGAAAAGACTATTAAATCATGATCCAAGAAGCGGTGCAATGCGGATTTTAGTGCCTCATAAGTGTCAGGGATTATTGGTGCCCTAGTGACTAGGGCGCCGTTCTCAAGGAGTATGGATGCTAACGTATAAGAGTTTACATCATAAATCTGCCCATCCCTGAGCTCAAAGCCAAGTTCGCGTACCTCAACACCAGTTGGAATGATTGCAACGCGCGGCTTCTGGTAAACAGCCACCTTCCTCAAGCCTAGAGCTGCAAAAACCCCTATTTTAGGCGGAGTTAGAATCTCTCCCTCCCTCAGTACTACTTCGCCCCTCTTTATATCCTCCCCTTTAAGTGAGATATTTTCTAGGGGGTGAACGGCCCTAAAGATTAAAACCTCTCCATCCCTCTCATCTGTAAATTCAGCCATCACAACGGCGTTAGCACCAGCTGGTATTGGGCAACCAGTAGCTATGCGAATGCACTCACCATGCCCCACACTCCTATTAGTTGACTCACCAGCATGTAATACTCCTACAAGCTTCAAAATTTTAGGATCAAACTCCGACGCACCATAAGTGTCCTCAGCCTTAACGGCGTAACCATCCATAGCAGCTCTATCAAACGGAGGGACATCCATGTTGGCTACTAAATCCCTCGCTAAAACCCTACCTACAGCTTTCTCGATTGGAACAAGCTCAATGCGATCTATAGGTTTAATAGAATTTAAGATTGCTTCTAAAGCTTCTTCACGCGATATAAGAAGCTTGAAAGGTGTGATTTCACTCATCTTAAATATTCACCAAAACCATGAAAGTGAAATGAAGCATAAAAATCTTTTAAGGGACGGGGAATCGTTAGAAAAACTTTTGGCTTCTAATATTATCGACATTCATAACGCTAAGACCCAACTCATGCCCCAGAAAATCTAGCTGAATAGGACTTACACGCCTAAACAAAAAATAATTAAACCATTAAGCATAAATTAGATGAGAGGAAGTATGGGAAAAATTAGGTGTATGAAATGTTTGCTTATTATGCTTCCCCTAATACTTTCCCTATATCATTTTCCGTTTACGTCGCGTGCTGAAGAAAATTATTTCGCGCCTACTCAGCCTGCTAAAATTGTTAGCGCTGTAGAACAGACTCTTCCCTCGCTAAATGTTAAAGTCTTAGATGCTAGAACATATCAACCTCTTCATAACGCGACAGTAGTTTTATGGGACCTCTATGACCTCAAAAATTACATATATTTTACTGATGAGAATGGTGAATGTAAGATCTTTAGAGACAATATTAAGCCTAGGCGCTCCTACTGGCTATATGCCTATAGGGGTAACTTTGAGAAGAAAATTATTGATTATGTTCCAGCTAAAGTAGAGATATCTTTCGAGGGAGTTGAAGGCAAAAACTTAACCTTGCTGTTATTTCCGGGCGCGTTAATTGAGGTTGAGGGCGTTCCCTATCTTGCTCAGTCACCTGACCTTAAAATATATCGAACGATTATAAGGGTTGTAGTGGAGACAAAAACCTTCAATTACTCGTTTATCGCTGAGTATGGCTCTTCTTTAGATGCCTATTTCCTAAGTTTACCCAGCGACATAGTAATCGTTCCAGCAAACGTTCCCTTCTCTCTTGAGGTTGAAGTGCCATATTTGCAGAGAGAATATATGCGTGTTTTAATCAAGGATGAAATTTTCCGCATAGATAATCAATCTTTACCATTCTTAATGCCGCAAGGAAGCCGCTTAAGAGACCCTATAAAACTTCCAGCTTACAGTCTTAAGAGGGGGATAGAGTATACCAAGTCTGTTTTTGCCGATGTTTCCCGTTTAGTTGATGAGGCGCAAGCCGTAGGCTTCATGGTTTTTGATGAAAAAAGGATACTCGGTCAGAGCATAAGTCAAATCATTATAAAGGCTGAAATGCTCCTACAAAGGGCGCAGAAAGATGAAGATTTCAAGGAAGTTTGGTTAACTCTTCGGAAAGCCCTCGATGGAATAGATAGCATTCGCAACATACTTAGAGATAAGTTACTCTTCGCAGAAAGCCAAGCCATTTATCTTCCAGCAGTTATATCAGTCTTCAGTATCGTAATATCCTCCTTCTTTTTTGAGGATAATAGGATGAAAGCCATTTCAAATCTGATCTTTTATGCACTCTTTCTAATAGTTTTATATTACACGCACCCCGGCACTCATGTAATAATCGGCAAGAATTTTATACTTTTTATATGTGCTGCAGTTCTTTCTTTCACAACATTTTCAGCCCTGATTTTTATATTGCCGCGTGTCTGGAAGGAGAGAACTGTTGAGGGAGAGGTTTCGTGGAGGAGCGCAATTACCATAATCTTTTCCATGGGTAAGCGTCAAATAAAACGCAAGAAAATACGAGGCTTCTTCACAATATTCTCAATAGGGATTCTCGTTTTAGCGTTCACTTCACTTACGTCTATTGGAACAGTTTTCGGCGTAGTTTCTGAAAGAGTTAATTATACTCCATCCTCAGATGGCATAATTGTGAGAAGAATAATTAACGGTTCTTCAGCGCTATTTTCACCATTAGGATATGGCGACATAATTACCGTTTCAGAGATGATTCCCGCAACTGATATTGCGCAAAGATGGAAGAGCTTTCCCCGAGCCGATCCTATAGCCCGACTTGAAAATCCCAAAACAAACAGTTATCACCTCATTTATGGTATAATTGCTATATCTCCTAAAAATGAGTCAGTCTACACTAACCTGGATAGTATCATCATAGGAGAATACTTAAGCGATGATTCTTACGGTGAAGTTCTCATAAGCTTAAGCGTCGCCAATAGATTAGGTATTAGGGAAAATGACAATGTAATTTTAAAGATTCCCGATGCAAAAATGGAGGAAATACTTGTTGTGAAGGGGTTAATTAACGACGAAGAATATGATGCCCTAAGAGACATCGACGGCTCATTTTTCGGACCATACAGGCTTCTGGGCGGAGATGACGCACTGCGGATCTGTAACAGTACAGAAGTCATAATAGTTAATTTAAAGACTGCTGAGAAAATACGAGAGAAAGCGCCGAATCTTATTTTGCCCTCTGAAATAATCTTTAGACCGTCCAACATTGCGGATTTAGAGTCCAAAATTAAAAATCTCGTTTACACGTATGGTTATGACATACTTGTCTCCTTAAATGGTGTGATCACTCATTATCATATCGGTCGCTACATTGAGTTTAAAGGTGTTGCTGAACTGCTAATTCCGATGATTATGGTAATCCTTAATGTAAGTATGGTTATGGTTAACAGCGCTTATGAGCGGGGAAAAGAAATTAGGGTTCTATCTATGCTTGGGTTAAACCCAACACATATAGGGTTAACTTTTGTGGCTGAGGCAGTAGTTATGGGTATGGTTGGGGGCAGTCTAGGTTATTTAGCTGGACTGAGCTTCTATAGAGTCATGATCCTCTTTGGTCGCGATTTAATGGTTAGAGAGAAGCTTGAGTGGTGGTGGAGCGCTATTGGATTTACTTTAGCTATACTCGTCTCTGTACTGTCAGCTATGAGGCCTGCTGCTATGGCTGTTAGCGCGTATACCCCCTCAAAGGTAAAGAAAGTTAAAAGGCCTAGGGAGGAAATCATGAAGCGTAAGGAAGAGATATTTAAGGTTTATCAGGCTAGAGAAGTAACGATGCCAGTGAAAGTGCTAGTCAGCGAAAAAGAATTCTTTTTAAGCTTCTTCTTAGACCACTTATATGATTTAAGAACAGGTTATACTGAGAGAGTCAGTAATATTGAAGATATTCCGGAGATTGAGAGTGTTAAAGGCGAACTTATAAAAACCATAAAGTTTTCCTATCACTTTGGTCCCCCGGAGCGGATGATGGGAACAAAAAATACTTTAATTTTAATAAAGAGTCCAAGTGAAGAATATTATCGGATTAAGCTATCAGCTGAACCATCCTCACCTGGAATGCCCGAAAGCGCTATAGATAGAACAATAGACTTTGTTCATGAAATATTGATGGAATGGGTTAAAAATAAGAAGAGAATAATGGGAGCGGTGTAAATAGAATTTTAAATTTAAATGAATAAAGCTTTATTCGTCAAAATGTATTATTTTTAATTTTTCCATCTCCCTTATTATATGCTTGAATATGGTATCTGCTCCTATACCTAAAACTGCCCTAAATTTATCTACAATAATGCTGGGATCATGTAACGCTTCATTCCCACCTAAATAGTAGATTAGCGTTTCAGCGGCAGCGCTACCCAATGTCTCATTTAAACCTCGTCTCACAACTTTCACAAACAACTGCCTATCCCTACTAGCATACATTTCAAGCGTCTCCAAAATGTTTTGGCTCATAATTTTTAACACCTCTATCTCCCTCACCTCTAAACCACCGGCGTAAGCTTAGGTATAGGATATCCCTGGGAAACATCTAATTCCACGGCGAAGAGCCGTAGTTCCGCTCTTAAAGCCGCCCTCTAAAAGATGGTTCAGGTCTGGTGAGAATGTTACGAATCTTCCCGGTGGATGAGGAATGGGCTTACATCTTAAGGGCTTCTCTATTGGCTCAAATTTGAACGGCTAAATTACCTTAAATCCCCCCTTTAAGGTGAATGAGATCTCCCCTTCTTTAATGAATGTCCCCCTAAGCTTTCTGATCTCTAGGTCTCTGAATGACCTCTCCTCAAGGCTGCTAGCCCTCAATATTATTACTCCGTCAGCAACGAACTCCTCCATTCCCCTGGCTATAATGTTTGCTCCATAGGGGACTTCACATATAAGTAGCGTTGTGCACTCATCCTCCTGACAATTTTCCCCAATATTGTGTGTAAAATGATCCTTGACTCAAATGGTTCCTTGAAGGCTTGCGCCATAGCCGTGAAAGAGTCTATTACAAGACGTTTAGCACCAACCTTCATTATCTCCTCAAGCATTGACTCCATCATGGCGGATATGCCTTCTTCTTTAATAGTAGCATAATCTAAGAAGATACGTATGCTCCTCTTCTCACATTCTTCGCAATTAATGCCAAAGTGCCTTGAAATGTCACTGTAAAATGTTTCCTTATCTTCGGCTAAAGAGACGTATATACCCGCCTCACCGAAATCCCTAACACCCCTACAATGAAGTTCGCTCCGAAAACGGTCTTCCCAACACCTGGGTTTCCGACTAAAAGTATTAGGCTGCCTCTGGGAAAACCGCCCTGTATCAGACAATCTAAGTTTCGATCACCAGTAGAAACGCGGTTCTCGCTGTACTTACCCATCCCGATGAACTTCTTTGCAAAAAGATATTTCTAAAAAATATTAAAAACATTATTGACTAAAAATATATTTTAAACTGCATGCAGAAGAATAAATTACCTCTCATGTTTTTAAGTGGTTAAGAAATGTTTATCCATAAGTTAACCCTTTAACTTTTGAGTTTGAAAAGGGAGGTTGAAATCTACTTGGAGAGCGGTCTTATGAGGTTTATTAGGGAGCAGATTAATGTTGAGAGGGAGATCGTTGATTCGCTGAATAAGGGTATAGCCGACATAATTAATCCAGCGATTCGTGAGACTTTAAAGGGGATTTCCTTCGACTCGATGAAGCATGCCGAAATGTATTCAGCAGCCCTAGAATTGTTAACTAAGGTCCCCCAAGCAATAACCCAAGAGCAGCTTGAAAGGCAGAGAGATCTTGTCGAGGAGCACATAAAGATAGAGGCAAACCTAATTAAGAGGATAAGTGAAGTGCTGCCTTCAGTAAGAGATGAGAAGATTAAGCTTCTATTAAATGCTATATTGGATGATGAGAGAAGGCATCATGAGCTCCTAAGAAGGGTTTTAGAGATCTTAGTTAAGGGCGAAACGATAACTGAAGAAGACTGGTGGAACATAATTTGGCGCAGCGTTCCATTCCATGGTGCCCCAGGCGGATAAAAATTGAGTCATGATGCTGAACATCTTTAGGTTAAACCATGCTTTCTATGTCTCTCTGATACTTCATCTGCAAGCCTATCTAAAGCCCTAAATGTCTCCTCCCTAGGGTACCCTTTAACAAGAATTGGTTCGAGAAACTCAACTTTTAGCGGCGATAATATTTGAGTTACCTGCTGGGCTACCATTGTTCCCCAACCGTAGGAGCCAATTAGGGTAGCAAACATTATTTTAGGCTTTAACGCGCTTATGAGGTGCGCGGCATAAATGGCGACCGGATGGAGGCTGCCTAAGACTGTTGGCGAACCTATAACAACCGTCGCTGCATCAACAAGGGCTATTGCCAATTTCCCAATATCCGTTCTTGAGAGATTAAACTGCTGGGCCCTCACACCCCTATCAATGAGAGCTGAAACCAGGTAATCAACAATAGCTTTTGTGCTTCCATGCATCGATACGTATGGTATGACAGCAAGATTCTTTGGTGGATTATAAATCCAATCTCGGTAAGCTTCAATTATAAAACTTGGCTTATGATAAACTGGTCCATGACTTGGCGCAATTAAATCAATCTTCAAATTTCTTATTTTCTCCATGTTCCTTTGTATCACCAGTCGGAAGGGCATCATTATTTCAGCATAATACCTTTTAGCAGCCTCATATACGGTTGCTTCATCCACAGCATATAAATCGGATGTTGCTAAATGTGAGCCGAATAAATCGCAGGAGAACAATATGGCGTCCTCACGCAGATAAGTTAACATTGTTTCAGGCCAGTGGACCCACGGAAAATGTATAAACTCGAGCGTCTTATTTCCCAAAGATAATGTTTCACCATCCTTAACTGTCTGGATCCTATCCTCTGAGATCAATAGTAGATCCATAAGCATCTCCTTGCATCTTGGTGTTGCTACAACCTTTGCCTCGGGATATAGGTTAAGTAGCGCTGGCAGGGAGCCTGAATGATCTTGCTCAGCGTGGTTCGCGACTATATAATCTATATGCTTAACATTCATGCTCCTCAAATTGCTCACTAGAGTATTCGTCATTGTCGGGTCAACAGTATCTATTAGTGCTGTTCCTTCATCGCCAATCACTAAGTAGGCGTTATAGCTTGTTCCATCAGGAAGAGGAATGAGCTCATCGAATAGGCGCCTGTCCCAATCTATGGCTCCAACATGATAAATTCCATCCCTTAAAATTCTAGGCTTCATCCTCTTTCCCTACCCGCTAAATGGTGTCTTAATGTTAATGTAAGTATGATTTATATTTTTCCAGAACAATAAACACTTAGAATACCGCTGGGTTGGAATTTTGCGCAGGATCGAACTGACAACAATAGAAGATTTGCCTGCAAGAATAGAAAGTATTAAAGTTAGCCTTGAAAGGATTTATGGCATAAAGATAGGCGTCGAATTTAGGGCTCTACCAGTAAAATCCCTCTTTCCAACTGAGGATTTCTTGGAGAAAGATAAACTCGCCCTCATACTCATGAAGATTGTTGATGAGGGTTATAGGGTTCCAATAATAACTGTTAGGAAGGGCGGAGAATATTATGTTGTTGATGGACATCATAGATCATATATTCTGGCGAAGATGATGGAGGAGATGGTTGAGTCTTATGTGCTGCGCTTTCCGGAAGAAGTAAGCTATCGAGCGCCGCCAAAGAGATCTATGGAGAATTTACCCATAATTGAGCCTGCGCCAATTGATGATCCCATCTTGAAAGCTTGGAGCCAGATAATCACGCTGCTAAAATATTATGAGGGGATTTATGATACACAATTCTATATGAAAGTTGAGGTGATATCAATCGAAAATATTACTCCAACTCAGCCCGAAGTGAGTAAAAGACAGATTTCATCAATAGGGAGATTGCTGGTTCCAATATTATGCGTTAAGTATGGAGAAAAATATTATGTTCTGGATGGACATGCAAGAACGCTAAAAGCTAGAGAGATGGGACTAAAGTCCATTAGAGCCATCCTCCTTATACCCAGAGGAAAAGTGGAGTATGGTATAGTTAAGACGGCTGAAAGGATGGGACTTAAAAGCATAGACGACATAAGAATTATTGAATAAAGTTTTTATGCTAGGAGCGGATTAAACACATTAATTTTTTATTTATCCTCTCGACTTCTTCTTCTTGGAGAGATTGATTTAATGGGCGTTGATTTAGGAGATTTGGTTCCGAGAACGCCAACTGATCTAACCAGCTTAAGCGGTAAAATTGTGGCTATAGATGCATATAATGCCCTATACCAGTTTCTGGCGATAATTAGGCAGCCTGACGGAACACCCCTCATGAACCATTCTGGTAAGATCACGAGCCATTTGAGCGGCCTATTTTATAGGACATGCAATCTACTTGAGCTGGGAATAAAACCAGTGTATGTTTTTGATGGTGTACCTCCGGCCCTTAAAGAGGCTGAGATTAAGAGGAGGATGAAGGTTAAGGAGGAAGCTATAAGGAAGTATGAGACCGCATTAAGGGAGGGGAGAATTGAGGAGGCGCGCATGTACGCGCAAATGACATCTCATTTAAAGGATTATATGGCTGAGGATGCTAAACGCTTACTGACGCTTATGGGGGTGCCTTGGGTTCAAGCTCCCTCGGAGGGCGAAGCTCAAGCAGCGTATCTAGTTAAGAAGGGCGATGCAAACTTCTGCGCAAGCCAAGACTATGATAGCCTATTATTTGGTGCACCCTACCTGCTTAGAAACCTAACGATCTCCGGTAGAAGGAAGCTTCCTAGAAAAGATGTTTATGTTGAGGTTACCCCAGAAATAATTGAGCTAAGGCGTGTCCTTAATGAGCTGGGTATAACGCATGAGCAGCTAATTGATATAGGCATACTGGTTGGAACAGACTTTAATCCAAATGGTGTTAAGGGCATAGGTCCAAAGAGCGCTCTAAAACTTATCAAGACTTACGGTAGCTTGGAGAAAGCCCTATCAGCGATAAAGGATGCTGAATTCCCAGTTGAGCCAGCGAAGATAAAGGAGATATTTTTAAGGCCAAACGTTACGGATAATTATAAGTTGGAGTGGAGGGAACCTAACGTCAACGGAGTCCTAGATTTTCTATGCGGAGAAAAGGATTTCTCGGAGGACCGTGTGCGTAAGGCCCTTGAGAAAGCTATTGAGGGGATGAGGAAGACTAGGGGCAAAAGAACTTTAGAAGCTTGGTTTTAAAGGGAGAAGGTAGAATACTTCTATTAAAAGTTAAGTACCAGATTACAAAACATTAAAAGTCCAGTAACTCTAATAGAGTGCGTCGGAAAGGTGGATCTCAGTGAACCTGCGTGAAAATGAGAGAAGAGTGCTCCTTACATTAAAAGGCCTTGGTGGAAAAGCGACTGTAAATAAGATTGCGGAGGCAAGCGGGTTAGCGCACGCAGCAGCTATGAGGGCTGCCTTATCGCTTGAATCAAGTAATTTAGTAAGGATACTTGAAAGGAAAATTACTAGGGCGTCACTGAATGAGGAGGGTAAGTTATATTTTGAGAAGAAACTGCCCGAAAGACGACTTGTTGAAGCCCTAATAGAGATGGGTGGTGAAGCATCAATAAATGATGTTTTAAAGGCTGCGCACATAGAGAGTGAAATGGCTGTTATAGCGCTAGGCTGGCTTGCTCGTAAAGGCTGGGCTAAGATAAGCCAGAAAGAGCAGAAAATTAGACTTTTAAGGGAGCCGGAGGTCGGTGCGGATGAGCGTCTTCTCTCAATGCTTGGGTCAGCTGGAGCATTAATAATTGAGGATTTAGATGACGATCTCAGGGAAGCATTTAAAGTGCTTAGGGGGCGAAGAATAGTCGAAGTAAATGAGGAGACTATTAGGGAAGTAGAGCTAACAGAAGAAGGCTGGAGGCTCTTAGAGAAAGGCATAGAAGTTGTTGAGGAAGTAACGCAGCTAACGCCAGAGCTTATAGTGACTGGCAAATGGCGTGAAAAGAACCTCGTAAAATATAATATTAAGGCTCCAACACCTCGAATGTGGCCTGGCAAGAAGCATCCCTACCTAAGGTTTCTTGATGAGATGCGTGAGAAGCTAGTTGCCTTAGGCTTTAAAGAGATGAATGGTCCAATAGTTGAAATGAGTTTCTTTAATTGTGACGGACTTTATATGCCTCAGGATCATCCAGCGAGGGAGATTCACGACATATACCTCATTAAAGATCCAGAATACGGTGACCTAAATCCATATAGGCGTTTTCTCGAGCAGGTTAAGGAGACCCATGAAAGCGGTTGGAAGACTGGTTCAAAAGGTTGGGGTTATAAATTTTCACTCTTAATGGCGGCTAGACTAGTATTACGCAGCCACACAACTGCTGTGAGTATAAGAACTCTGATAAGCGATGACCTTGAGATTCCTGGAAAATATTTTGCGGTTGCACGTTGCTACCGGCCTGAACTCGTTGATAGAACCCACTTAAGTGAGTTCAATCAAGTTGAGGGTATTGTTGTTGGGGAAGACTTAACATTACGTGACCTTCTAGGGATACTTGAGCGCTTTGCAAAAGATATAGCTGGAGCGGATAAAGTTAGATTTAAACCTGACTATTTTCCATTCACTGAGCCAAGCGTTGAGCTATCAGCCTACAAAGAAGGCTACGGCTGGATGGAGTTTGGTGGCTCGGGAATATTCCGCCCGGAGGTTACGCTTCCACTCGGCATTGATGTTCCAGTTTTAGCGTGGGGTTTAGGCGTAGACCGCCTATTTATGATGAGGGCTGGAATAGATGACATACGCTACTTATTCACTCACGACCTTAGTTGGCTTAGGGGGAAGGAGATGATATAATATGCCAACGATAGAGGTTGAACGTGAAGACCTCGAATTCCTTCTAGGTGTGGAGCTGCCCAAAAGCATTGAGGAGCTGGATGAGGTGTTCTCGTTCATAAAGGGTGAGGTAAAGTATGCTGATTCTAGGGAGATTCATATAGACATTAAGGATAGTAATCGCGCTGACATATGGGGTGTTGAGGGGATAGCGCGAGCCCTAAAAGGCATATTAAATATTGAGAGGGGCCTAAAACGCTACGAGTTGGCTGGTGATTCTGGCGTTGAGGTTTTTGTGGATCCGCGCTTAAAGAATATACGCCCATATATTGCATGCGCCGTTGTTAGGGGCGTAAGATTGAGCGATGCGGCTATACGCCATATAATGCGCTTCCAAGATAAGATGGATCAAACTTATGGGCGTGGTAGGCGTAAAACATCAATAGGATTGTATGACTTTGACCTGGTTACGCCTCCATTACGCTATACTGTTTCTGGGCCATATGAGACGAGATTTATTCCGCTGGGTTTCGAGGAGGAGCTATCTTTAGCCGAAATACTTGAGAAGCACCCTAAAGGGATCGAATATGGCCATGTAATTAGGCAGTTTGACGTTTGGCCCATCTTTTTAGACTCTGTTGGCAAGGTTCTATCATTTCCGCCGATAATCAACTCAAACGATCTTGGGAAGGTAACTGTTGACACAAGGAATATTCTCGTTGAGGTGACTGGCACATCCTACAGGACTGTTCTCTACACTTTGACAAACGTTGTTTCAGCGTTAGCAGATAGAGGTGGAAGGATATACTCAGCCAGAATACACTATCCCTATGAGGATTTGGGCGATGTTACGACACCTGATCTTAAAACTGAGACTGTTCGCTTAAGCCTCAATTATGTAAGGAAGATTATAGGAATACCTCTAGGCTTAGATGAGATTGTAGATTTACTAGAGAGGTCTAGGTATGGGGTTTTAGGGGTTACTGGGGATGAAATTATTGTTGAAGTGCCCTGTTACCGGCCGGATATAATGCATCCGATAGATATAGTCGAGGACATAGCCATAGCCTACGACCTAAATAGGATGGAACCTAGGTGGCCTCAAATATCAACTGTCGGCGGCCTCTCGCGTGAAACCAATCTACGCAACCTCGTTAGGGAGCTCATGGTTGGCTTAGGATATCAAGAGATTTTAACATTCTCTTTAACCAGCCCAGCAATCTTATTTGATAAAATGAATATTCCGCCGGAAAGGGTTGTGGAGATAGCGAACCCAAAGGTTTCATCAATGACATGCTTAAGAAGCTGGTTACTACCAAGCTTAATGGAATTCCTAAGCCACAATACACACGTAGAATATCCACAACGAATATTTGAAGTTGGCTACTGCGTTATACATGATGAAACGCAGCCCAACAAGACTAGAGATGTTGAGAAGCTGGCGTGCGTAACAATACATGCGGAAGCTAGCTTCTCGGAAATTAAGTCCGCGCTTAATGCTTTGCTCTCTAACCTAGGGCTTGAATATAGCCTAGAAGAAATAAGTCATGGGAGCTTTATTGAAGGGCGAGTTGGAAAAATAATTGTAGGAGGCGAGGAGATCGGCTTAGTTGGTGAGATAAACCCGCAAGTACTAGAGAACTGGGGCCTAGAGAATCCGGCATCAGCCTTCGAAATAGATCTCAATAAAATATGGCGTTTGCTAAAACATAAATGAAGGGTATTTTGTCAAGTCTTAGTGATATTTAAACTTATTTATTTCGAGATGGACCTGGCAACTTAATATATAGAGCCTTCATATACTAAGTTGCCACGTCCTCGAAACTGCTGATTACGAGGTGAACTTTCTTCTCAGGAATCTCATTATATAGCATTTTTCTCTCTATTTGTCTTCAACGTCACTCTGCTTTAAGCTTAAATCCGTCTTCAAAAATCTACAATTTCCTCCATGGTCATTTTACGAAAATGTTGCATCATATTATCCTTATACTTAAATTCAGTTAATCCATCAACCTCTCTATTTTAGCTGAGTATCTATGTTTAGTTAAGCGATACTTTCACGCCACTTGTTGATTATAAATGATAACAGCGGCGGGATTATTACGGTAGTTATTGTTGAGACCGCTATGAAGGCTGAGAATAGACGTTGATCTATAAGCTTCGCCGAATAAAATGTTTGCACAGGTATTATGCCCATAGAGAATTTTGCACTCAACCCTAAGCCAATTAGAACAATTGACTTGGCATTCAAGTTAATTATTTTACCAACAATTACGGTTGCTAGGAACTTGCCGATAAAGTTTGCCGATAAAAGCCACGAGATTAACTGGAACCCTTCTAAGTCCATGAAGGTTGAGAAGCTAACGCTTAAGCCCACTCCAAAGAAGAAGATTGGTCCAAGGAGACCATATGCTATTGCTGTTAGAGCGGATGGAGTGGTTAGGTCAGAGTCTAATTGTTTAAGGGAAACTTGGAAAACTAGCCCTGAGACAATTGCACCCAAAAGTATACCGAGCCCAAAATGCTGAGATATGCATGTGAAGAGAAAGGATGCGGAAATCATTAGGTAGAAAAGTTGAAATTCTCCAATCTTTCTGTTGGTGTGTACTGTTAATGGCAGTATAAAACGATGGAAGAGGATAGCTAAAGCTACAAGCATCAGAAGTCCAGCGATGAGGAATAATGGGTTCATTGCATACTCGCCTGAACCAATTATTAGCGACGCTAATGAGGCGATAACAACTTCAACTACATCATCGATTACGCCGGGTCCCAATACTAAGGTAGCCACCTTAGTTTTAATAACTCCAAGCTCATCAAGTATGGGTGCAATCGTTGTTTCAGCAACAGTTGCTAGAGCCGTTGAAACAATAAGGGAAATCAAGGGTGGATAGCCGAAGGTAAGCAGTATGAGGAAGCCAAGAATTGTGGAGAAAGCTAAGTTCAGAATTGATAGCGCAATGATGTGAATTGATAGTCTTCTAAGTTCCCCTATATTTAGGCGGAGACCTACCAAGAAAAGGAGAAATATTATGCCGAGCTGAGAAAGGAGGCTGTATGCTTCCCCAGATGCTACATCTTTAAAGGTTTGGAGAAATGGAATAAGCTGGAATGCGAAGCCAATTATTAGCGGCGCCAGCAGACTCGGCATATGCATTCTGCCAAGTAAATGGCGCAGAAAGTAGGAAATTAATAACATTAGTGTTAAAGGAATAAGTAAGAGCGTAAGCTGCTGAGAATACATGCCAAAACACCACATAACCTCATGGTTTAGAGCATGTTTCGCTAGGGGAACCGGCACCTTCTAACGGAACTTTAATTGTCTTAAAGAAGGTTCTCCACTTATCTTCAGCCATTACTGATTTTAGCGCCTCACCGCAAACTTTTATAAATAGACTTTCCCTTCTAACGTCAACTTCAACACTCTCATATTTTTCTCCAATTTTCACCATATGTCTCGCAAGATCTTTAGCTAACTCCTCAAGATCCTCCGGATCGATTTCATAGTCTTCTCTAATGCATCTTAATGCGTAGAACGCGCTAAGCATGCCCCTTAAGCGCTCAATGTATCTGTGAATAAAATACCTCCGTAGATCGAATGGTACACTATCGGGATCCTCAAGGAAAAGGGTAGCTGTCGGCTCATAATACTTCTCTAATATTCCATATTGGCCAACTCTAGCATCCGCAATCCTTATCAGCCCGGCCTTGAGCAGAATCTGTAGATGATAGCCCACGGAGGGTTTAGACAAATTAAGCTTTCTGGCAAGATGAGTTTCGGTCAGAGGTCTGGCGGAAGTAAACCTGAGAATCTCTCTACGAATAGGGTCAGCTAAAATTTTAATAATCTCAGGGTCGCGAACCACCCTAACAGCCTTTTTCCCCATATATGACCTATTAGATTAATCTAAAAAGTTATATAAATCTTACTGTTAATGGTTTATATGAGGCTTCATCTATGGTTGATTTACCAATAGTTTTCCATTACTGCGGCAATACTCTTTATTAGATTTCTTTAGGAAAAATTTTCTTCAAGGAAATGGAATGGCCAGACATCCTATTCCTCATTGCCGCCGGCATAGTTATGGGTCCCATTCCTACCTATCACCGGGATTCTCTTGGCTTTAAGATTCCTAGTAACTTCAGCATCATCGTGGAAGAGTTCTATGTTCTCTGATAAAGAAATAATTTAGGGATGGGATTGCGCGCTCGGATTAATACCAGCCCTACTTAGCTTAATCCCTCTACAATACAATCTGCCTGACTCTAATCTCTATCCAACTATTATCACAAACCTTAATGATATTAACGGCATCGCAGCATATATCTCAGCCCTAAAACATAGAAGGAAGAAAAGCAAGGATCAGCGACATGTAACCTTTAAGAAGAAAACGTTGCATCTACAAGATCAAAATTGAGTTTTATTTGTTGGCAGAAGTTTATGTTAAGCCCATCTAAGTGAAAGATTGAAGGGTCTCTTCAAGGCCGAGATGGAACAGATAGTGATAAAGCGTTAACTATCCAACAAGGGTGCCACATTCCTGATTTATTCTGCCGTATCTCGCTTGTATAAATAGGCTTATGTTTCTCCAGTCCTCCGATATTCTAGGCCAGAACTCGCCAAATACGTGCTTCTCAACATAATCCTTCATTGCCTTTTCACGCCTTATTTTTCCCTCGCGCCAGTTGACGGATATCAGCCCCGCCCTACGCAGATACTGTATGCTTCGATATATTTCCTCGGGGCTAAGCGGGTAGGTTACAGCGTGCTCTAAATCGTTAACTAGGGTGCTTACGGGAATTTCATCTTCAGCTCTCAGATAGATCATCGCTATGGCATCTTGAACGGTTCTCGCCGTTCTGCTTAAATATAGGCCGACCCTTCTATAGGGTATTAACGTTTGCTCTAGGCGATGCCCATACCTCTTGTAGAACCACCTCTTAGCAGCTTCAACAAGTACTAAGTATGCGCTTATTATGGCTGCCAGCACTAGATAGAACTCAAGTGGAGGACGAACAAACTTAAAGATGGTGCCAAACCACGTGTAGGGAAGCGACAGAGCAAAGGCGATTATAGACGCGCTTGTGAAGATTAGGGTTTTGCTGGGCCTACTCCTATAGAACGGAGTCTTTTTTGTTCTTATAGCGAAGACCACTAGCGTTTGAGTTAGTAAGGACTCGAGAAACCACGCTGTCTGGAACAATTGTTCCTTAGCCCTAAAAACTAAGAGCATTATGAAGTATGTTAGGAAGTCGAATATTGAGCTTATCGGCCCAAAAATGAGCATAAATCTGCTAATGAAGAATATATCCCATCTTTTAGGCCTCTCCAAATACTCTTGGTCAACCTCATCGGCGGGTATGGCTGTCTGAGTTAAATCGTATAGAAGGTTGTTTAACAATATTTGTGTTGGAAGCATCGGCAGGAATGGCAGGAAAAGTGAACCGCCAGCTACACTGAACATGTTACCAAAGTTTGAGCTAATGGCCATCATAACATACTTCATGATGTTGCCGAAAGTTTTCCTCCCCTCTAAAACACCCTTATGGAGGACCCTCAAATCGTTCTCTAAGAGGATTATGTCGGCTGTCTCCTTGGCGATGTCAACGGCATTATCTACGGATATGCCAACATCAGCATTCTTCAGTGAGGGAACATCATTTATCCCGTCTCCAAGGAAGCCAACCACATGCCCATTAACCTTCAAAGCATTTATTATCCTATTCTTTTGGGCTGGCGTTACGCGACAAAAGACGTTTACCTCCTCAACAGCCCTTGCAAGCGCATCATCATGCATCTGCTCAATCTCGTTTCCCAGTAGAATACCCTTTATCTCAAAATCCAGATACTCGCATACTTTCCTAGTGACAAGCTCATTATCTCCAGTAATTATTTTTAGTTCTACACCAGCTTCCTTTAGAAGTTTTATCGCCTCCCTCGCGGTCTCCTTTGGGGGATCGAGGAAGCCTATAAATCCTAGAAAAACCATTTCGTTTTCGTCGTTGGCAGAATATACGGGCTTATATTCCCTTAGGCGCTTATATGCTACACCTAAAACCCTATAACCTTCAGAACTTAACTCGAGATATTTACGCTCAATCCTCCTACGAATTTCCTCAGTTAGATCATATATTACCTCATTTAACTCGCAGAATGAGCAGACCTCTAAAATCTCTTCCGGCGCCCCCTTAGTGACCATTATTCGCTCGCCCTCATACTCAACAATTATGGAGAGGCGCTTACGTACAAAATCGAATGGTATTTCGTCAACCTTCTTGTAATTGTCCACATTTATGCTCTTGTATGCTAGGACAGCCTCGTCAAGCGGACTTTTAAGTCCAGTCTGATGGTAGCTGTTCAAGTAAGAGTAGAGTAGCACCTTATTACTGTCTTTTCCTTCAAGGTCTACATGGAATATTAATTTTATTTTATTCTCTGTTAACGTTCCAGTCTTATCCGTGCATAAAACATCCATGCTTCCAAAGTTCTGTATTGAGGCTAGGCGCTTAATTATAACCTTCGCTTTAGCCATGTTCACGGCACCTTTAGAAAGATTTATTGAGACTATCATGGGCAGTAGCTCCGGCGTTAAACCTACAGCTAACGAAACCGCGAAGAGAAGAGATTCAATAGCATCCCGATTATAGAAGGCATTCATGAGGAAAACGAATAGGACGAGTAGTAGCGTCGCCTGCATCACCATATAGCCAAACCTCCGAAGACCCCTCTGAAACTCAGTTTCAGGGCCCCTAGCAGCAAGTACCCTAGCAATCTGTCCATACTCTGTCTGAGCCCCGGTCCTAACCACTAAGGCCATTGCAGACCCGCTGACAATCGATGTGCCCATAAAAAGATAATTGCTCCATTCGGTGACTGGGACGTTAGCCAACTTGAGGGATGTTGGTGTCTTCTCAACCGGAAGTGATTCACCAGTCAACGCCGATTGATCAACGAACAAATCCTTTGCGCTTATCACCCTAGCATCAGCTGGCACAACATCTCCAGCTGACAAGAAAATTATATCTCCGGGAACAATCTCAGATATCTTCACATCACGTTTAACGCCATCCCTAAGAACAGTAGCTTTGACGGCAACCCGTTCCCTAAGCATTTCAGCAGCTTTCTCAGTCTTATGCTCCTGATAAAAATCTAAAAGTGTGCTCATAACAACTATTGAGAACACTATTATGGCGCTTTCATGCTCACCAAGAAAATAGGAGATTAAACCGGCAATCAATAGTATAATTATTAAGGGGTTTCTGAAGTAATACAGAAAATCAGCTATAAGAGACCTCTTCCTCCTAGCAACCTCATTATAGCCAAAAATTTTAAGGCGCCTTTCCGCTTCCTCGGAAGATAGACCTGATAAAGAGGAGCCTAAACGTTTCAGCAGGTCATCAACCGGCAATGTGAGGACATCAGCCACGCTTGGCAAAGATACTTTTGCGATCCCGCCCTCTAAAGTGACAGCTTGCCTAATGCCCTGGCGACGAACATGCATCACTTCCGCCATCCATCTTCAGCCTGCACCTAGCATATCTTTAATCCCTACACTCTTAAATTCTTTAGCCCTTACTAAACTGGAGTGATAAGGTTAACATGGAAATAATTGGGCGCCATGTAAAGTAAGAGGCATTAAATATGCGTGAAGATTTATTAAGAGTAAAGTTTATTTCTGCTTTTTTAAATTGTTATTTTTTAGCGATGATATGAGCTTTAATCCCGCCGGAACCCTTCACGGGACCCGCAGAGACGGACTCGACCGAGATGGGCGTATAAGCCCCTTGATGAGGGAGAGTTTACCCAGATGCGGGACACGGCGGGCGTGGGCGCTAAGATTCCACGTATGAGAGAGCCCGGCTGAGGGGAGCGAAGCTCGCTCGTCTGTGAGGCTGGGTGTTAGTTACGTGGAACACAAAGCGCCCACGATAAAACCCTATTACATGAGACTCAAAACTTATTAGTTATATTGATTTCTGACTATAGGAGAATATAGAGTCTGAATTTAAAAATTGATGGGGAAAATGCCTTGATTAAATACGAGATATTTAAGGAGACGCCGCCTGAATTTAGAGGAGTGCCCTTTTGGTCAATAAATGATAGGCTTGATCCAGGAGAAGTTGCGCGGCAGATTGCTTTATTGAATAAAGGCGGGTATGGAGGTGTTTTCTTTCACGCTAGAGAGGGATTGAGTACGCCATTCCTGGGTGAAGAATGGTTTAGATCTTTTAAAGCGGCAGTTGATGAAGCGAAGAAGCATGGCATGTATGTGTGGATATACGATGAACTTTGGTGGCCTTCAGGCTTTGCCGGCGGAATTGTTCCCGCTTTAGGACCAAAATATAGGGCTAAAGCCCTGCTGATGGTTCCTGGCGAGAGGGCTTACGAGGGTGATGAAGTTATAGCCACTTTTAAATGCAAGCTTAATTCTGACGGCTTACCCCGTGAATATGAGGTTGCTAAGCCAGGAGAGGAAGGTGGAGACTACGTCTACCTATCCTTCATAACTTATGTAGCCCCTCCTGGCGAAACGTGGTTTAGTGGATTAAGCTATGTTGACCTATTAAGCCCAGAGGTTATTGAGAAATTTCTTGAAGTTGCATATGCACCATATGTAGAACGCTTTAAGGATGAGGTCGGTAAGAGTATACCGGGAGTTTTCACTGATGAACCGAATATATCGAGTAGTAGGCCAAGGTTCTCCGGACCTAGAGATACAATCCCACCTAGAGGACCAAGGTTTCCCGTATTTGCGGTGCCTTGGACCGATAAAATCATTGAACGCTTTAAAGATATACATGGCTATAATATTGTAGATAGGCTACCAGAACTATTTTTTGACGTTGGGAATTACATGAAGACTCGTTATGACTTCTGGAAGACTGTAACAGTTTTATTCCTGGAAGCTTTCTCCAAGCAGATATATGAGTGGTGTGATAAGCATGGGTTAAAATTTACTGGACATTATTTGGCTGAGGATAATCTTCTCAGTCAACTGGTATGCGGCGGCGCTGTGATGCCTCACTACGAATATCAGCATGTGCCCGGAATAGATCACTTAGGTATGCATATTTGGGGCACTTTACTCACAGCTAAGCAAGTTTCAAGCGTTGCGAATCAGCTTGGGAAGGAGAGGGTTTTATGCGAGACATATGGGTGCACCGGTAACTATCCATCATTTGCGGATAGAAAGTGGATTGGCGATTGGCTATACGTTATGGGAATTAACCTCTTAAACCACCATTTGGTTCCATATTCGATGCGTGGTAGGAGGAAGAGAGATTATGGACTTAACTTTCACTGGAGCCAGCCATGGTGGAAATATAATAGGATTATAGAAGACTACTTTGCAAGACTAAGTTACGTTCTCTCTCGGGGAAAACGGCTAGTTAATGTGCTAGTTATTCACCCAATTGGCAGCGCGTGGTCAACCTTCACGCCCTTAAACACGTCTAAAGTAAGGGAGCTAGATGAGCATCTCAGTAGGTTGCTTAAAACATTGCTGTCAATACATGTAGATTTTGAGCTTGGAGATGAGCTTTTAATGGCTAAGTATGGTAGGGTTGAGAATGGGAAACTTTATGTTGGTAGGGTCGCTTATGATGCCGTTATAATACCGCCGAGTATAACTTTAACCGAAAATACAATTAGGTTACTGCGAACGTTCGCTGAGTCTGGTGGAAAATTAATAGCCGTGGCGCCGACGCCATTCCTAGTTGATGGTGAACCGAAGGAAGCAATTAAAGATGTATTAGATAGGGCGCTTAAAATCGATAGGATAGATTCTGAAACCTTAAACTTTGCTCTTAAAGATGTTCCTAAACTACTTACAATTGAGGGGGATGATAGGGGGGATGTTCTCTACCACCTAAGACGGGAGGATGAGGATGGCACGCTCATACTTTTCCTATTTAATAGTAGTAGGGAAAATGCTCATAGACTGAAACTGTCCGTGGACGGCTCATTTAGCATTGAGGTATGGGATCCAATAAGCGGGGAAAAAAGGGATTATCCATCAGAGATCAAATGTGGAAAGACTTCTTGGAGCGCGAATTTAGATCCCATAGGTTCAGCTCTGTTCATCCTCAAACCGGGAGGACAAGCGGCTGAGCGCTTAACAGAGGAATTAACTAAAGTTTGCGAAATTTCTTTAGATGGCTCATGGAAAATCAGGAGGTTAAATCCAAATGTGCTTGTTTTGGACTATTGTAGATACCGCGTTAGGGGCGCTTGGAGCGAGCTTGTTCCCGTCTGGAGGGCGCATAACTTCATAGTGCAGAATGGTTTCGGCACGAGGTTTTCAGTTAGATTCGAATTTGAATCTGATGTTGATCTTAGGGATAAGAAGTTGTATTTGGTTATTGAAAGGCCAGAACGATTCAACATATATGTAAATGGCGTGAAAGTTGAATCTAAAGCTAACGGATTCTGGTTTGACTGGAACTTCCCAATGATAAATGTCTCCGGCTTAATAGATAGGGGGCTAAATGTAATAGAGCTAGATGGAGTCGTCGATTTGGAGCCGGAGTTAGAGAACATTTACCTGTTAGGCGATTTTGGGGTTAAAGTTGGCGCAAAGGGTTCATCAAAAATAGTTGAGGAGCCGCCTAATGTAAATCTCGGAGATTTATGCCGAGTAGGTTATCCCTTCTACGCTGGTGAGATGGAACTCAGTAGGAATGTCAATCTAGATGTACCAGAGAATGCTAAAGTAACTCTTCAACTTGAAGGAGTAAATTCGTCACTTGCCATAATACACGTAAATGGTAAGGAAGCTGGGAAAGCAATATTGCCGCCTTACAGCGTAGATATCACTAACCTTCTAAAGCCAGGCGAAAACGAAATAAAAATTCTGCTTGTTGGAAGCTTAAGAAACGTATTAGGACCACTCCACCACAAGCTCGGAGACCCCCAGTTTATAGGGCCAGAGACATTTAGGGATCTAACACAATGGACTGATGAGTATATGCTAAAACCTTTTGGAGTAAGCAATGTTAAAATACTGGTTTTCAAGCGAGGTAAATGCTAGAATAATCTCGTTTCAATCATCCTCCCTTTTTTATTCAAAGATAATTGTGTTGAGTATGAAATCTATCTCCTGTAAGTAATAATTGAATAACGTAGAATACTGGGCTGAAATTAGAAGCATATAATTTTGTGGAGGAAGCGTGGGCGGATGGTTGAAGAGAACATAAAGGGAAATCTTGCCGCGTTATTAGGAATTGTAGGTCCATTAACGGCTTACATATTTATAGGCTTATCAATCGGCTTAAGCACATCATTCAGCTGGTATAGGAATGCTCTGAGCGATCTTGGGCATGCTCAAAAAAGTGCTGTTGCACCCATATTTAATTTTGGGCTGCTTTTATCCGGCTTTCTGACAGTAATTTACTCAGTTAAGTCGCTAATTAATTACGCGAAATACACAGGCATATCGGTGGCGTTTTCAGCCCTAATGCTGCAATCCGTAGCAGCATTTGACGAAATATATGGGCAAATTCATTTCGCTGTATCAGTGCTATTCTTTGTTTCAGCTGGCATCTCATGCATCATATACTTTGTGGAGAAGAGATCTGTTTTAGCTGTTATGGCATTTCTGGTGGGTTTGTTGGCTTGGCTAACATACTGGTTTGGCGTATATGAGGCTGGGGCTGCTGTGCCGGAGATAATATCCGCCGTGGCCGTAACATCATGCATCATTCAATCGGCACTTAAGATAATTGGCATACTTTAACCTCTAAGATCCCGTGTTGTGGTTATTAGCCGAATATTTTCATAATAGTATGCGTTCATAATTTTTTAAGTAGCGGCACTAAAACTAATTGGGTGTAAAGATGTCTACTAAAGACTTACTCGTCCTCTTACCATTAATCATTTTCTCTTTCGCCATCCCTATTACTCATACTCAAGAAACCTATACGGTTCGAGAGGTTACATTAACTGTTTTTAGGGATGGCATCGTCCATGTTAACATTTCAATATCCGTTAATGAGACAGAGCCTTTAATCTCGATCCCGTTGTTATCGCCTATAGAAAGCGTAAGCAATATCCTGGTTCTCGACGAAAATGGCAGCCTGCTTGACTATGACGTAAGCGATAGCGATATAACCATTTATTCTTTGGGAGCCACGGAAATCATGATTGAGTATGATACGGATGGACTGACATTTGAGGAGTTTGGCATTTGGACTCTGAGGGTTATGGTCCCGTTTAACTTGATAGTCATATTTCCGGAGAACGCAAATATAACGTACATCAATGCTGTTCCATCAGCCATAAGAATAAGGAACAATAAAGTTGAGATGGATCTTTATCCGGGGAAATGGGAAATATGCTATGAAATACCAATAACGCCGCCCAGTAAACCGCCAGGGGAGCCGCCTGCTAAGCCGCCAATTCAGCAACCCTCCATATGGGCTTCGCCGACAATTAAGTATCTGGTTATCGCTGTAGTTGCGGCTACATGCATCGCTTTAGCATCAATTTACGTCAGAAATAAGAAGAGGATAGCATCCCTAAGAGATGATGAAATAAACGTTTTACGCTTCATTAAAAGTAAAGGGGGCAGGGTTCTTGAAGCCGAGTTAAGAGAGAATTTCCCCCATATACCTAGAACAAGCATGTGGCGTCTGATAAAGCGCCTGGAAAAACAGGGGATAGTTCGCATTAAAAAAGTTGGTCTCCAAAATGTTGTTGAATTAAAGTAAATAAGCAGGGAAATGGGTTTCATGTTGATTTTAAAAGGAGGTTTTTCTTCAATCTACCAGTATTTTAGTGGTAAGCTGTCCATATATTCGTTTAGTGAGCGGACGATGATCTCATTCTTCTTCCTATACTTTAGGACTTTAACTATGGCTGAAGCTAACTCAAGTGTTGTAACTATTGGAATGTTATACTCAACCGCTAGTCTCCGAATAATATATTCGTCTCTGAGTATATCCGCCATATCACCACCAGGATTGGCAGCTGCAGCTGGAATATTAATAACCAAGTCTATTTTACGTTGAACAATATAGTCTACTATGTTTGGTTTTCTCGTGGGTTCACTAACCTTATAGAGGACAGTAATGTTTTTTAGTCCAGCCCGATATAATGCATCAGCCGTGTGCTCAGTTGCATAAATCTTAAAGCCCAAATCGCTTAGGCTCTTAGCTAATGGAACTATCTTCCTCTTCATTTCCTCACCGCCAACAGTAATTAGAACAGCGCCATCATCATCTGGAATTGTGAACTCGGCGGATTGCAGCGCTTTTAGCAGTGCATCAGCAAAGTTTTCGCCTATGCACGCGACCTCACCGGTGCTGAGCATCTCAACTCCTAAAACTGGGTCTGCGCCGCTTAAGCGCATGAAACTGAACTGCGGAACTTTAACAGAAACATATGGGGTTGGTGGAAGCTCAAGTATACCTATATCCCTAAGTCTTTTGCCAAATATTATGGCTGTTGAAATCTCTATGAGGTTTACGCCTCTACTCTTACTTACATATGGTAGAGATCTTGACGCCCTAAGGTTGCATTCTATAACAGATACCTCACCATTCTTGACAAGATACTGAATATTAAATGGCCCTTTAATCTGCAGAGCTCTAGCGATCATGCGTGAGTAATCCTCAATTTTCTTAATGACATCGCTACTTAAGGATTGCGGCGGTATGCTCATGACAGCATCCCCACTATGCACGCCAGCCTGCTCAACATGCTCTATGACCGCCCCTATCAGAACATCTTCACCATCTGAAACCCCATCAACCTCAACCTCCTTGGCACCCTCAATAAACTTAGAAATCACAACCGGGTGCTCTGGCGAAACTTTAGCTGCCAACTCGAGGTAGTCTCTTAAATCTTTGCTGCTATATGCAACCCTCATGGCATATCCTGAGAGAACATAGCTGGGTCTAACCAAAACCGGGTAGCCTATCTCCTCAGCAAACTTCTCAGCTTCCTCAATTGTCGTCAGCTTGCTCCATCTGGGCTGCGGTATACCCAACCTGTCAAGTAGAGCGCTAAACTTAGACCTATCTTCAGCCGCATCTATGCTCTCACTTGAGGTTCCGAGAATATTAACCCCTGCCCTCGAGAGCTTAAGCGCTAAGTTGTTTGGAATCTGCCCTCCAACGCTGACTATAACCCCTAGAGGTTTTTCTTTCTCATATATGTCGAGAACTCTCTCTAGGGTTAATTCCTCAAAATATAATTTGTCCGAAATATCGTAGTCGGTTGAAACTGTTTCAGGGTTATAATTGACCATTATCGCCTCATCTACACCATACTTCTTTAAAGCCCAGATTGTGTTAACACCGCTCCAATCGAACTCAACACTTGAGCCTATTCTAAAAACTCCTGCGCCAAGAACAATAACCTTCCTCTTTCCAGAATCAAACTCAATATCGTCTTCATCACCATTATAAGTCATATAAAGGTAGTTTGTTTTCGCTGGCCACTCGGCGGCTAGCGTATCAATTTGCTTCACAACAGGTATTATGCCATGAGTCTTCCGGAAGAACCTAATCTCCTCCTCACTTACACCCATACATTTAGCGATTTGGGCGTCTGAAAAGCCTAGGCGCTTAGCCTCTTTAATAATTTCAGGAGCCCTCTTATCGCTTATTTTAAGCCTTTTAAGTCTCTTTTCCATACGAATTATATTTTTAATCTTATAGAGGAACCACGGGTCTATCCCGCTCAAGCGATAAATCTCATTAATGGACATGCCCATCTTAATTGCTTTAACTATCTTAAACAGCCGCTCATCAGTTGGATTCTTTAGGCAATCTTTTATGGCTTCCAAAGGCTCTGGTTCATCATCGTCATCGTTCGCAACAAGTCCGATCTTGCCTATATCGAGCATTCTAACAGCCTTCTGGAGGGCCTCCTCAAATGTTCTACCGATCGCCATAACCTCCCCGACGGACTTCATTTGAGTGCCTATGTGCCTATCAGCATTCCTAAACTTCTTTAGATCCCAGCGTGGAATTTTAACGACAACGTAGTCTAGAGCTGGCTCAAAACATGCTGTTGTCATACCAGTAACCTTATTGATTAACTCTGGGAGTGTATAGCCTATCGCCAGTTTGGCAGCTATATATGCGAGCGGGTAGCCAGTAGCCTTACTTGCCAAGGCTGAGCTTCTGGACATTCTCGGGTTAACCTCTATAGCCCTAATCTCCTCAGATCTTGGATGAAGCGCCCACTGAATATTACATTCGCCAACAATACCTAAAGCTCGAACGGCCCTAATGGAGGCTGAACGCAGAATATGGTAATCGCGGTTCGTTAATGTTTGTGATGGTGCAACAACAATTGAGTCGCCAGTGTGAATACCCATTGGGTCAAAATTCTCCATATTGCATACAGTTATACAGTTGTCTTCATAGTCCCTCATAACCTCATACTCAACTTCCTTCCAGTGCCCAATATACTCCTCAATTAAAACCTGCCTGATCATGCTGTGGGTTAATCCCCTACTAACAATCTCTATTAGCTCACGCCTATTATGAGCTATACCTGTGCCCTTGCCGCCGAGAGTGTAGGCAACTCTAACCATAACTGGGTAACCTATTTCCTCAGCAGCCTCGATAGCCCCTTCAATTGTTGTCGCAGACTTACTTCTCGGAACTGGTATGCCTGCATTGAGCATGGTCTGCCTAAAGAGTTC
>Ga0105155_1000060_pt1 | contig 30928 bp, 30 predicted proteins | sample SSWtaG_2_FD_89589 | JGI IMG/M metagenome (GOLD analysis project Ga0105155, IMG submission 89589) | Hot spring microbial communities from Sandy's Spring West, USA to study Microbial Dark Matter (Phase II) - SSWsed_130316 | ecosystem: Environmental > Aquatic > Thermal springs > Hot (42-90C) >...
CAGTGGATTCAGGACTATCTCTTGAAGAAGGTCGAGAAGGACGGCAAGAAGCACAAGGTCCTCTTTAAGGGGACGGAAGAGGAGCTCAAGACGCTGGCAGAGTGGCTGTTCTCCTTAAAGGGCGGAAAGTAAGAATGCCTATCCAACCTCCTCGGAGCGACCCGAGCGGTTCCTCATGCCGCTCTGGGGAGAGGCTTAGATGGATAACGCCACCCTTGCGTGGGGGCCTGGGTAAACCTTCCGGTCTTTCGGAGAGCTGAACTCCCGGACGGGGTCTCGGAGCCGTGGCGCTTCAGGTGGGGAGGACGGCGGATGAGGGGCGTGACGCGACGGAGTTTTATCGATTGGCTTCTCGGGCTGGGTGTCGTCGGGTGGGTCTCGTCTGTCCTGTACCCCATCGTGCAGTACATCATCCCGCCCCGCGTGCCGGAAGCGCGGCTTTCGGCCGTTAAGGTCGGTAAAGTCGACGACTTTGAGCCCAACTCGGGCCGGGTCGTCCGGTTCGGTCATCAGCCCGTATTACTCATCCGGACGGAGTTTGGGGACTTCAAGGCCTTCGGGGCGACCTGTACGCACCTGGCCTGTATCGTTCAGTACCGGCCGGACTGGAAGCTTATCTGGTGTGCCTGTCACAACGGGCGCTTTGACCTCAAGGGCCTCAACGTGGCCGGCCCTCCGCCGCGTCCCCTGGAGCCCTTCAAGGTCGTCGTCCGAGGGGATGACGTATTCATTACGCGGGAAACCTGAGGGGACACGACCCGATGTGGCGGCGCATCTACGAATGGCTGGACGAACGTTATCAGCTTCAGGCTCTCGTCGAATTCATGTCCCACAAGTACGTGCCCATGCACCGGCACGCCATCTGGTACTACTTTGGCGGTGTCAGCCTTTTCCTGTTTCTGGTCCAGGTGACGACGGGGATTCTCCTCCTGATGTACTACCGGGTCGGTGAGGACGCCTCTTACGAGAGCGTGCGCTTCATCATGTCTCAGGTCCGATTCGGGTGGCTGATCCGGTCTATCCATAGCTGGGGCGCCAACCTGATGATCCTGGCCGTCTTCATCCACATGTTCAGTGTTTACTTCACCCGGGCCTACCGGAAACCCCGGGAGCTCACGTGGGTCAGCGGGTTTCTCCTCCTGACCCTGGCCCTGTTTTTCGGCTTCACGGGCTACCTCCTGCCCTGGAACCAACTGGCCTTCTTTGCGACCCGGGTCGGGACCGAAATCGTCGGCTCGGTCCCGGTCATCGGCCGGGAACTCGTCCGCATTCTTCGGGGCGGCGAGGAGGTCAGCGGGGCGACGTTGGCCCGCTTTTTCGGCCTACACGTGGCGCTCTTGCCGGGCATCTTTACGGTCCTGTTAACGCTTCACCTCTTGTTCATCCAGCGGCAGGGCATCGCCGAGCCCGAGTCCTGGGCCGGGCGACCCGATTCGGAAAAACGGCGGATGCCCTTCTTCCCAAATTTCCTGCTTCGGGACCTCCTGTTGTGGCTGATCGTCCTGAATGTCCTGGCTTTCCTGGCCGTCTTTTATCCGTGGGAGTTGGGCCCGAAGGCCGATCCCTTCGCCCCGGCCCCGCCGGGGATCAAGCCCGAGTGGTACTTCCTATTTATGTATCAGACCCTGAAGGTCCTGCCGGCCAAAGTCTTCTTCCTGGAAGGGGAATTCGTGGGGCTCCTGTTGTTCACGCTCGGGGGGCTTTTATGGATGACGGTCCCCTTCTGGGAGGGCCGGCTCGGTCGGTATCGGAATGAGCTTGCCCACCTCATCGGGTGGATCGTACTGGTCTATGGAGTCACGATGACCCTGTGGGGGTTCCGTTCGTAACCCGGCCGACCCTTTCAGGCGGAAGCGCCCATGTACCTCAAAAGGTGGCTCCTTATCGGATGCCTGGCCTTTGGCTTCGTCGGATACCCAGGACCGGTGGGGTCCCAAACGCAAGACCAGTGCCAGACCTGCCACCGGGAGGTCCTGGAGGACGTGCCCTCCCAGAAGTACGTCAACGACGTCCACTTCCAGAAGGGCATTGCCTGTGCCGGATGCCACGGCGGAGACCCGACGCAGGCTGACATGGACGCGGCGATGGACCCCAAGAAAGGCTACATCGGCGTCCCCAGGGGCGCTCAGGTCGTGCAGGTCTGCAACGCCTGTCACGCGGACGCGTCCCGGATGGCCCAGTGGGCCAGCCCGATCGATACCGTTCAGTTCCAGCGGTTTGAGACCAGCGTCCACGGGAAGCCTGACGTGGCGACCTGCGTCAGCTGTCACGGCGTCCACGAAATCCGCTCGGCCCGGGACCCCCAGTCTCCGACGTATCCGACCCAGGAAGTCCTGCTGTGCGCCCGATGTCACGCCGACCCGGCCTACATGCGAAAGTTCAATCCGGCTCTCCCGACGGACCAACTGGAAAAGTACTGGACGAGTCGTCACGGCCAGAGGCTCCGGCAGGGCGACGTGCGGGTCGCTACCTGTTCGGACTGTCATACGGCCCATACCGTCTATCCCCCGAAGGACCCCCGGTCCAGCGTCTATGCCCTCAACGTGCCCATTATGTGTGCTCGGTGCCACAGCGACCCCGAATACATGAAACCCTACGGGATCCCGACCCATCAGTACGACCTCTATGCCTCTACGGTACACGGCCGGGCCCTGCTGGAGAAGCATGACACGGGCGCACCGGCCTGCAATGACTGCCACGGTAATCACGGTGCCCTGCCGCCCGGTGTACAGACGCTCTCCCACGTGTGCGGCCTCTGCCATGCCCTGAACGCTGAGTATTTCGGCAGAAGTCCCCACGCGGCCCCCTTTGCGAAGAAGGGCCTCCCCCAATGCGAGGCCTGTCACGGCAATCACGAGGTCCTGCCAACGTCCTTGGAAATGCTCCGTCCGGAAGCACCCGTCTTTACGTGTCGAAAGTGCCATACGATGGACGACCGAGGCACCCAGACGGCCCGCACGATGTATGAGACGATCCAACGTCTGGTTACCTTAGAAGAGGAGGCCCGACGGCTCCTGACGGCCGCCGAACGAAAGGGCATGGACGTCACCGACGTCTGGTTCCAGCTCCGAGACGTGCATGCCGCCTACCTGAAGGCTCGAACGGTCGTCCATACGTCCGACCCCGCCGAGGTCCAAAAGGTCGTCGAGCCGGCCATCCAGCTTGCCCGACAGGCTCAGGCCGAGGGCCAGCGGGCCCTGGCCGAATTTGACTTCCGTCGGAAGGGCCTTGCCTTCGCGACTCTGTGGATCACACTCCTGGCCATCGCCCTCTATCTGAAGATTCGCCAGATCGAAAGCCGGTCTCGCACCGGGGAGCCGAAATCCTGAAACGTCCTTTATCGGGCCTCTGGTATCCTGGACTCTCGGGGTATAATATGGACGCCCGGAGGTCTGCATCATGCCGATGGAAGCCTTCCTGGCCGTCGCCGCCCTCGTCGGGGCGTCCCTGGCCCTGCAACTGTACCTGGCCGCCCAGGGGGTCCGACCCGGGGGGACGAACTGAATCGGCCCCGTCCGGCCCTGGACGGTGCCGGATGAGGCCGACCGGGAAGACGGCCCGACCCAGACACCGGGCTTTTGAGCGGAGACTTTCGACCAGGCCCCTTTCCCATCCTTATCCTGTTTGTCCCATTCCCTTTTTCTGTCCCGGCAGGGGGTCCCCCGCTTTTCAAAAAGGGTTTCCGAGGCCCAAGGGCACCGCCGTCCCCGGGACACGGGCCTCACGGTCGGTGCGATGGCCGAGGGTTTTTGAAACGGCTCTTAGGGTCACGCCGACACCTCCGTCCGGGGGTGGGGTGTAACGTCGGTCCCAAGGGGGTCATATCTCCGGTTAGAAATATACCCCTATAGGTGTATATCGAACCCTTACGAGGAGATGGACGTCTCCATCGCTTGAGGTAGCCGTGGACAATATACCTAAGGAGGTATATTTTCACGTTAGGCCATTATACCCATATGGGTATACAATACGGCCCGTCCCGGCCGGAACCCCAAAGCCGGTCCTCGGGATGGGAGGTCGGTCGGCAGACGCCGCATCCCGAGGACCCAACCTTCCAGACAGGAGGTCGCTATGGCGAAAAGATTTCCGAAACAGACTGACCCTGGCCCTGCTCGTCGCTTGGGCCTGGGCCGGCGTCGTCTGGAGCGGCGACCGGGTCGTCGAGTCCCCAAAACCCTTTAAGGCCACCGTCGAGGCCCTCAAAAAGGCCCTCCAGGCCCGGGGGATGATGATCGTCACATGCTCCGCATGGTCGGCGTTCGCCTGGGCGGAAGCGTCACGATCGAGTTCGGCAAACCCGACATGGGCAAGATGGTCCTCCCGATGAGTCCTGAAGCCGGCTTGGAGATGCCGGCCAAAATTTACGTTTACGAGAAGGGCGGCAAAGTCTACGTCGGTCTCCTGGCCCAGCGGTACGTCCGGCATCGGGGGAGCCTGTGGGCCCTGCTACGGGAAGTCAGGAGGGGTCCCTCATCGGGAAAGGCGTGACGGGGTGCCCCGTTCGGAGGTGGCATTCCCTTGCTCCCCCGGGACGGTCCGTGTAACATAGGGGTAAGGGTATCCGTAGTCTTAGCCTGAGGACCCTCATCCCACCGCCCCCATTCCCCGAGCCGGGAGGTGGACCATGCCGGTTCAGACTCGCCGTCGACGGAAAACGCAACCGACGTCCGTGACGTCGGCGCCGACAGACCGCCCGGACGTCCCGGAGGTCCTGCGGACGATCTACCTGCCGAAGCCCGTCCGACGGCGACTCATCCACCGCATCCACCGCATTCAGGGCCAACTCGAGGCCATCCGCCGGGAAATCGCCCGGGGCCAGTGTGCCGACGACCTCCTCATCCAGGTCGCCGCCGTCTGGGGCGCCATCAAGCAGTTGGCCGCCAAGATCCTGGAAAATCACCTGATCGACTGCGCCCGTACGTGCATGCGGGAGGGCCGGACCGACGAGGAGGTCTTCGAGCGGATCACGCGGGCCCTGAGTGTCATCCTGCGGCAGAGTTAGGGAAAAGTGACGGAGTAATGGAGTGATGGGGTTACGTTTTTCCCGCCATTGTTACCCCGTTACTTCGTCACTCCGTCACCCCGTTACTCCGTCACTTCGACTGGAGGTCAGCGATGCATAGACCCGATACGCCACCTCACCGATGGGCCTCTTGGGCTATCGGCGGGGCCGTCCTGTCGGCCCTGGCCGCCTCGGCCTGTTGCTGGCTCCCTCTGTTGGCCCTGGCTGTCGGCGTCTCCAGCGCCGGCCTGGCCCAGAAGCTGGCCGTTTACCGGCCTTACTTCCTGGCCATCGCCCTGGCGGCGATAGGTGCGGCTTTTTATCTGACATACCGACAGCCTCGGTCGGTCTCGGCGGGGACGACCGATAGGCCGTCGTCTCCGGCCGGGACGGAGAGCGTTTCAGACGCTTGCTGTGCGCCAGCCCCGTCCGAAGACGCCTGCTGTGCGGTCCCGTCCCAAGTACCCCCCTGGGTTTCCCGCCTGCACCGTTTCAACCGCATCGCCCTGTGGCCCATCGCCGTCCTCGTCCTGGCCGTCGTCCTGTTTCCGAATTACGTCAACGTCCTGCTGGGTGTCCAGACCCCAGCACCGGGTCCGACGGCCGCTGTCCAGGAAGTCCATTTTCGCGTCGAGGGGATGGACTGCGCCGCGTGCGCCGTCGGGATCCGGACGGCCCTGGAGCGCCTGCCGGGGATCGTCTGGGCCGAGGTGGACTACCCCGACGGAAGCGCCCGGGTCCGGTTTCGGGACGTCCCGCTGTCCGAAGTCCGGGCGCGGGTTCAGGCCCGGGTCGAGGCGATGGGCTATCGGGTCGTATGGAACGAGTGACGGGGAATCCTCGGCCGTTCCTGTTCCGGACCCGGCGGCGGGGACGGGATGATTCGATGCCGACGTCCTACGAGCAGGCTCGTCCGAGTCCCAATCCCCGTTCGCAAGAGGGGGGTTACTCATTCCCGTCTCTGCTCGGGCGTGCGGGTCGGAGATGCGGAACCCCACACGGGCGTGCGGGGCAGGGGATTCTGACGAAAACTCCATCCGACGGAGGTACAGAGATGCATTACGGGTCGTTCTTGGTCGGAACCCTCCTGCTGGCTGTCTTGGCCCTGGCGGTGGAGACTTCGGTACGTTCGGGCATCGACCCGAACCGGGTCGGCCTTTACGCCGTGCCCCTCGTGTGTCCCGCCGCCCCGGAGATCGGGTGCGGTCTTGCGGCCAAGCCGATCCTGGAGGCCCTGGAGGGCCAACCGGGCGTCGAGGCGGCCTGGTTAAACCGGGCGGGTACGGTGGTCGCCGTCCTATGGGCCAAGGACGCTCCGTCCGAGCGACGGCGGGCGGCCATTCAGACGGCCATTCAGAGAGTCTTTCGGGACATGACCGTGCGGGAAGTCACCGGCGATGAGCGGGAGAGGCTCCTTCAGGACTTTCGGGGTGGGTCCGAGTGGTACCGGGCGAACGAAGTTCACCGACTCAGCGAAATAGAGGCGGACATCATCGCCGCCCGTCTGGTCCGGCGGGTCCAACGCCTATTGGATCGCCCCATCGGTTCGACGGAGGCCCTCCAAAGGACCCTGGCAGGCGTCCTGCGCCAGGCCACGACCGGGAGACTTCCCTTAGACGGGGTGAAGGCAGAACTCCTGCAGGCGGCGAGCCGACTCCTGGACGCTGAGGGCCGGGCCGCCCTGGAGCGAGCCATCGATATGGGTCTGCGTCCCCGCCCAGAGGAGGATGAGGGTCCGAACGACTCCCCGGCCCGTCCGAAGTCTTGTTGTTGAGATTTTGGGTATCCAGTGGGGGGAGGTTAAAGACGGGAAAGTCCGTGGGAGTCTCTAGGCCTTTTCGGGACGGAAAAGTTTCGGCTTTTTCGGATGAGGGGTGGGGAACCCCGCACTTACGTGCGGGGCTTGGATGCGGAACCCTGCTCAGATGAGCGGGGGCTCAGAACGGGCCTTGGAGGAGAAACGATGGCATTCCGATGGAAGATGCGCATCGAGGGAATGACGTGCGAGCACTGTGAGGTCTCCGTCCGCCGGGCCCTGGAGAGCGTCGGGGCCCGGGACGTGCGGGCCGACTTCCGGCAGGGGGAGGCCGTCTTCGAGGCCGATGAGACGGCCGACCCCGAGCGCTGGCAAGAGGCCGTCCGGCGGGCCGGCTATCGGCCCGGCGAACTCACGCGCCTTGGGCCTACCCCGGAGACGGCGTCCCTGCGGGTCGGGACGAGTCGTCGGGACTATGACCTCGTCATCATCGGCTCCGGCTCGGCGGCCTTTGCGGCGGCCATCCGGGCGAGGGACCTGGGAGCCCGGGTCCTGATGGTCGAGGCGGGAACCCTGGGCGGGACCTGTGTCAACGTCGGGTGCGTCCCCAGCAAGTTTCTGCTTCGGGCCGCCGAGGTCTATCACCGGGCCTGCCACCACGGCTATGCGGGCATTTGGACCCATGCTGGACCCGTCGACTGGCCGGCCCTGGTCGCTCAAAAGGATGAGTTGGTCCGGACCCTCCGGAAGGAGAAGTATGCCGACCTCGTCGAGCTGTACGGTTGGGAACTCGTGCAGGGGCGGGCTCAGTTTGTCGATGCCGAGACCCTGGCCGTAGACGGTCGGACCGTGCAGGCGTCGGCTTACATCATCGCCACAGGTGCGTCGCCAGCCGTCCCGCCCGTCGAAGGCCTGGCCGAAGCGGGTTATCTCACGAGCACGACGGCGATGGAACTGGAGGCTCTTCCGTCGTCGCTGGCCGTCATCGGGGCCAACGCCATCGGCCTGGAGATGGGCCAACTCTTCGCCCGGCTCGGCGTGCAGGTCACGCTTATTGAGCTTTTGCCTCGGGTCGCGCCCTTCGAGGAGCCGGAGGTCAGCGAAACCATCGCCGCCGCCCTACGGGAGGAGGGCATCGAGATCCTCACGGGGGCACAGGTCCGACGGGTCGAGCGGACGGCCGCAGGGAAGCGCCTCTCGGTGGAGACGGGCGACGGACTTCGAACCCTGGAAGTCGCCGACGTCCTTGTGGCGACGGGACGTCGCCCGAATACGGACGGTCTGGGCCTGGACCGGGCTGGCATCGAGACCGACCGTCGGGGAGCTATCGTCGTGAACGAATTCATGCAGACGACGAATCCCCGGGTGTGGGCCGCCGGGGACTGCACGAACTCGCCCCAGTTCGTGTACGTGGCCGCCTACGAGGGGACGGTGGCCGCCGAGAACGCTCTGACGGGCCATCGTCGGCGGGTCGACCTCTCGGTCGTTCCCCGGGTGACCTTCACGAGTCCAGCCATCGCCGCCGTCGGTCTGACCGAGGCACAGGCCCGGGCGCAGGGTTACGACGTGCGGACGGCCGTCATGCCGTTGTCGGTCCTGGCCCGGGCATGGGTCGACCGAGACACGCGGGGTCTCTTTAAGGTCGTGGCCGATGCCGCTACGGACCGTCTGCTCGGGGTTCACGTCGTGGCCGACTCGGCCGGGGAGGTCATTTATGCGGCGCAACTGGCGATTCAGGCGGGCCTGCGGGTCAGCGACCTGGCAGGCATGATGGCGCCTTACCTGACGATGGCCGAGGGCCTGCGGCTGGCGGCCCAGTCCTTTGGTCGGGACGTGGCCCGGATGTCCTGCTGTGCGGGATAGGGGTAGACAACGCTTATCGCCTTACCTATCCTAAGTAAGGAGATAAATAAGGTAAGGACCTTTACATGAAAGACAGCGTTCGCATTACGTCGAAGGGACAGGTGACCCTTCCCGCGTGGGTCCGACGGGCCTTGAATCTTCGAGAAGGGGATGAACTCATGGTAGAACTTCGGGATGACGGGACGCTCGTCTGCCGTCCCATCCGCCGCCGTCGTCTCTCTGAATTCGCCGGTACCCTCCCAGCTACCCGGCCGTTTCCGGGTACGTCGACTGTCCGGGATGAAGTCGGACGGCGGCTGGGAGAGGCCATGCGTGAAGCCTCGGTTGTGGATTGATGCCAACGTGATCGTTCGCTATATCACCGGAGACCCGCCGGACATGGCCCGCCGGGTCGGTGAGTTGATGAAGCGGGCCGAACGCGGTGAGGTCGTCCTGATCGTGACAGAAATCGTCCTGGCCGAGACATTTTGGGTCCTTCGCTCCTTTTATCGCCATCCCGTCTCCCGGATCGTTGAGGTCTTGGCGGACCTGCTTCAGGCCCCGGGCATTCGAGCCGTCGGATCGAGGCGCCTTTTACAGGCTTTGGACCTTGTACGAAAGCATGGGGTCGATATCGCCGATGCCCTACTGGCGGTGGACGCCGCTCGTGCCGGCGATACGGTCTGTTCCCTGGACAGGGACTTTGAGAAACTTCCTGTGCCTTGGGAGCCACCGCCATCTGCGTGAGTCTAGGGTCTCGATCTCCCATGGAGGAGCTTCATGAGCCTCCGAACACTCTCCGGGCAAGACCTGGAGGGGGACTGGCGGGACGACCCGACGCTGTGCCCCCACTGCGGCCGGGCCTCCTGGCCGGTTCCCCAGAACATCACCCTGATCTCCCACGTGCAGGAAGCCGTATGGCCTCATGTCAAGGCTTGGACGGACCGTTTCAAGGGCTTTCGCTTCTGCCCCCATCTCGGGTGCCCCGTCGTGTACTTCCATCGGGACATCCCCCTCGTCGTCGGGACGTCGGAAGTCCGCACGCGGGTCGGTTATAAGGTCGATACGGACCCCATCCCCGTCTGCTACTGTATCGGTGTCCTGGCCGAGACGATCCGGGAGGAGATCGTCGTCAAGGGCTGTTGCGATTCTCTCGAAGACATCCAGCGGTATACGGGGGCCCGCACGGGCAAGTGGTGCCACATCACGAATCCGTCGGGTCGATGTTGCGGGCCGATGGTCCAGCGGGTCATCGAGGCGGCCCTCCGGGAGCGGGTCGAGGCGAGTCTGGCCGAGCAGGCCCGTCGGCTGGCTGAGGAAATTCCGTCGGACGGTGTCGGCGAGGCCCCGTCCCTCCCGCCGGATGCGTGTTGCCGGCTTCCATAGATTTGGGAGGATTGGGAACGCAGGGGGGTGAGTCGCTCTGGCCGTCAGGCCCTTCCACTGTCCAGACATCCTGGCATCCTGGCCTCTGGAAACTCTCGGACCTTGGCAGCGACCTGGCGGAGGTCGTCCACGAATACCTGCCAGGTCTTTTCGTAAGCCACCGCGTCCAGGCTCTTCAGGCGCAGGATGTAGGCCGGGTGGTAGGTGGCGATGACCCACCGACCCTCGGGCGTCGGATACCACCGACCCCGGTCGGTCGTCATCTTAAAGCGGCCTCCAAGGAACGCTTGGGCGGCCGGGGCACCCAGACACACGATGATCCGGGGCTTGACGATTTGGATTTCCTGAGTGAGCCATATGGCGCAGGCCTTCCGCTCGGCCGCCGTGGGGGGACGGTCTTGCCGTCGGCCGCCGACGCTCTGGAAGGCCCAGCACTTGATGACGTTTGTGACGTAAAGGTCAGACCGGACAAGGCCCACGGCCTCGAGGGCCTGGTCGAGGAGGCGGCCAGCCGGTCCGACGAAGGGCCGGCCCGTTTGGTCCTCGACTCGGCCGGGACCCTGGCCGACGAGCATGACGAGGGCATCCAGAGCGCCTTCCCCGAAGACGACCTGGGTCCGGGTCTGGGCCAGGCGGCACCGGGGGCACTGGAGGGCTGTAGACCGTAACGTAAGGTAAGTCTCGGTCTTATTCATGATGGAAGGAACGGAGTGACGAGGTAACGATTGAGGAGCTCTTAGCCCACCAGCTGGATTCCCTCAACCGACGGGCTGTAGATTGATTTGAAATGTGGGAATGGGGCATGGGTGTCAAGTACCAGGTAACCGGAATCCGAGCCATTCTATCTTGCATCCTGTATCCTGCATCCCTTTCTTAACAAGGCACTAGCCATGGAAGGTGGGCCTTTTCACTTCATCACTCCGTCACTTTGTCACTTCATCATTACCTGCGTCTTGCATCCCATGTCCCGCCCTTGCATCTTATACGGAGCACCTCGTAATGTCCATTCGGAAGGGTCAGGGCGATGTCGTCTGTCGGGAGCGGTCGGGTCATCGTCATCGGTGGTGGGCTGGCCGGCTGTGAGGCGGCCTGGCAGGCCGCCCAGCTCGGCGTCCCCGTCCTTCTCTACGAGATGCGGCCTCGGGTGATGACGCCCACCCACAAGACGGGTGACCTCGCGGAGCTCGTCTGCAGTAACAGCCTCCGGAGTGACCTCATCGACAAGCCCGCCGGCCTCCTGAAGGAGGAGATGCGCCGCCTGGGTTCCCTGATCGTCGGCTGTGCGGACCGGGCGGCGATCCCGGGCGGCGGGGCCCTGACCGTCGACCGGACGAAGTTTGCCCAAGCCGTTACCGAGGCGATCCAGGACCATCCCCACATCACCGTCGTCCGTACGGCCGTGACGGACATCCCCGACGACGGGCCGACCGTCATCGCCACAGGCCCCCTGACCCATGAAGCCCTTGCCGAGGCCCTCCGCCGACTCATCGGGTCCGACTTCCTGTATTTCTATGACGCCGTGTCGCCCATCGTAGATGCCGAGACCATCGACTTCGAGCGGTGCTTCTGGGGGGCCCGCTACCGGGATGAACCGGCGTATTTGAACTGTCCGATGACGGAGGAAGAGTACCGCCGTTTCTGGGAGGCTCTGACGACGGCCGAGCGGCACGTTCCTCACGACTTTGAGCAAATCCCATTCTTCGAGGGATGTCTCCCCATCGAGGAAATGGCCCGTCGGGGGTATCTTACCCTGGCCTACGGTCCCCTTCGGCCGACGGGTCTGCGGGACCCCCGCACGGGCCGACGGCCCTTCGCCGTCGTCCAGCTTCGGCCGGAGAATGCCGAGCGCACGATGTTCAACCTCGTCGGCTTCCAGACGACGCTGCGGTGGAGCGAACAGCGGAGGGTCTTTCGCCTGATCCCCGGTCTTGAGCATGCCGAGTTCCTCCGCTTCGGTTACATCCACCGCAACACTTACGTGAATGCCCCCGTGGCCCTGCGGCCGACGTATCAGACGAAAGTCCGGGATGACCTGTTTCTGGCGGGCCAGTTAACGGGCGTCGAGGGCTACATCGAGTCGGCGGCCGCCGGTCTCATGGCCGGGATCAATGCGGCCCGTCTCGTGCGGGGCGAGCCGCTTCTGGTGTGGCCCCGTGAGACGGCTCTGGGGGCTCTGGCTCACTACATCACGACGGCCGACCCCAAGCACTTTGCCCCCATGAATATCCACTTTGGGCTTTTGCCGCCCCTGGACCCGCCCGTCCGCCCGAAGGACCGCCGGTACCGGCAGATGGCCGTCCGGGCCCTGCAGACCCTGGAGGCCTTCATCCGACGCCACGGCCTTCGACGGGGCGTGGGGAAATACGAGGGTTGGGAAACCGGCCACGAACTCTCAGGGGTGGCCGCCCGGCTACGGGACGGCGGACCAGCCCCCGGCCACGGTCACGAGGACCCGCAGGCTCAGGACGACGATGAGGACTCCGACGAGACCCATCAGGAGCCGGGTCGGAAGTCGACGGACCAGGTAGGCCGCCACAGGGGCGGCCATCACGCCCCCGGCGATCAGGCCGAGGACGATGCGTCCATGCGTGAGCCCCAGGATGGCCAGGAACGTCGCGGACTGGGCGACGGTCACGAAAAACTCGGCCAGGTTGACGGACCCGACAGTCTGGCGTGGATGGTTGCCCCGGGCGACTAACGTAGAGGTCACGATGGGTCCCCATCCGCCGCCCCCGACGGCATCCAAAAAACCCCCGACGAAGCCTAACAGGGGAACGCCGGCGCCTGGCCGAAGCGGTCCCGAAGGGAGGCGCCGCAGGGTTCGCCAGAGGATGACGCCCCCCATTCCCAGCAGATAGGCCGCCACGATGGGGCGTATCCGAGAGGCCGGGACGGCCGTCAGGACGTAAGCTCCAAGAATGCCCCCAAGGACGCCCGGGACGACCAGTTTCCGGAAAAGGCCCCGGTCTACATTGCCAAACCGCAGGTGGAATAGACCGGAGACGCCGCTCGTGAAGACCTCGGCCGTATGTACGCTGGCGCTGGCGATGGCCGGCGGAAGCCCGAGGCTCAGGAGAAAGGCCGTCGAGACGGTCCCATAGGCCATTCCCAGCGTCCCGTCGATGAGCTGGGCCAGAAAGCCCACGCCGATGGCCGCCAGGAATCCCGCCACCGACTCGGTCATGGGGTCGCCGCCGGACGCCAGCTCAGGAGGGGAATGATGGCCGTCTGCCGGGGCGCCGTCGTGACGACCGGTCCCTTCTCAGGGTCCAGATATACGTTCATCTCGCTCCGGACCCCGAACTCGGGCAGGTAGATGCCGGGTTCGATGGAAAAGCCCGTCCCCGGCAGGAGTTGCCGACCGTCCCGGGTTTCCAGATTGTCCAGGTTCGCTCCATTGCCGTGGACTTCCTGACCGATGCTGTGGCCCGTGCGGTGGATGAAGTAGGCCTCGTAACCCTTCTGGCGGATCACGTTCCGAGCGGCTTCATCGGCCTCCCAGCCGTAGACCGGTTGGCCGGCCCGAAAGCGCTGGGCGATCAGGTCGTAGGCCGCCGATTGGGCCTCGTAGACGATCTGGAAGATTTCCGCATACTTGGAGGGAACTTCCTTGCCGGCGTAAGCCATCCAGGTCGTATCGGCGTAAACCGCCCCCGGCCGGTCCAGCTTCGCCCAGAGGTCGATGAGGATGAGGTCTCCCATCCGGATGGGGGCGTGTTCGGTTTTCGTCGGGGCGTAATGGGGATTGCTGGCATTCTGGTTGACGGCCACGATGGGCGGATGGTCGGCGACGAGGCCCTCCTGGCGGTACAGACGCCAGATGTACTGCTGGACGTCGTACTCCGTGATGGGCCGACCCCGAAGTAGGGCCTGGCGGATGTACCCAAAGGCTCGGTCCTTGATCCGGAGGAGCTTGCGAGCGGCCTCCATGTGCATAGCCCGCTGTTCGTCCGTCCAGACGGCCTCGAAGCGCTGGACGAGGTCGGCCGAGCTGACGACCTCGACGCCGAAACTCCGGACGAGCTCGACGGTGCCCGCATCGACGAGACTCACGTATGGGATGTCGTTATTCGGCGAATACTCCATGGCGACCCGTCGGGCCCCCCGCAAGGCCTCCCGGAGGGCCTCATGGAGCTGACGCCAGCCGGCGTATAGCCGTAGGGTCCCCGGATAGCCGTCCAGGCATCGGGGTTCGATGGCGTGACATATGCGCACGGGCTCGCCCTGGGCCGGGATCCAATAGAACCACCGACGGGTGCCCATCTGCTCCGTTTCCCGCCGGAGGACCCGAAGGGCCAGGACATTCCGACCCCGAAAGTCGGCCAATAGCCAGCCGTCGAGTTCGGCCGCCCGAAGGGCCGCCTGAATGGAGGCGACCCGCTCGGCTCGGGTGGCCGACGGCGGGTCTGAAGAGCGAACAGTCGGGCGTGGCATCGGTGCCGTCTCCGTCGTCAGACAGGCCATCAGTAAGCCCGTTCCCAAGACTCGAGGAACGATGGAGCGGATCGTCGCCCCTGGAGTTGGAAAGCCGTGCCTCATGCCGCCCCTCCCGATTACGTCCTTGTCGAGAAGCCGATCCCCCGCATTCGCATAGACCCGTACCCACTTCATGGTCGGATTGCCGTAAAAACCGCCCACCCCCTGCGGAGTCCCGTCGTCGGACTGAAGACCCATTATACCGTTCGGGCCGTCGTCGTATCCAAATCGGTTACGATCCCCGGGCGCCCCACCGTTCAAGGCCCCGGCCAGCGAAGAAGAGCAAGATCCCGACCCCGAAGAGGCGGATCTCCCATCGCAGGTCACCCGTCGTGAGCCCATAGAGGAGGGCGTATAGCAGAAGACCGATGGCCGTCGCTTCCAGAAGGCGGCCGACGTAGTACAGCCACACCGCCATGCTCGACGCCTCCCCCGGCCTTGCCGTTACACCCGGACCGGCAGGATCAAGACGGGGATGCCCCGGTGGTAGAGCCGCCGCTGGATGGCGAAGGACGTATAGTTGTGGAGGATGCGGGTAATCATCGACTCCCGCGGGAACACCAGCTGGCCGGCAAACAGGACACAATGGGGGAACCGCTCGATGACCTGGAGGGCCAAACGCTCGACCTCGTCGACGACGTCGATCCCCAAGGCATAGACACTCTCGGCATGGTAGCCGTAAGCCCGCATCAGCTCGACGTAGCGGTTCAGGTCTTCTGAGACGGCCCGTCGGAGGTTTTCGATCTCCTGAATGCCCTTGAATCGACCGGCGTCGATGACGCCGATTTGGAGGAATACGAAGTTCTTGAAGTGGCCCCGAAAGAGCCGCAGGACGGTAAACAGCGTGTGAAGCCCCAGGCCGTTGAAGCCGTTGACGAGGATGACGGCCGTGTTTTCGGCCGTGACGTCCCACCCGTGGGCGTTCGGCGTTACCGGAGCCGGGGGACCTGGGTGAGTCGGCAGGGCGGCCGTCAGGAGGGCGTCTAAGCGCTGGAGGAGCCGTCGCGTCCGGGCGTAGTGGCGGTGGATGAGGACCGACGTCCCGACCAGGGAGGCCGTAATGACAAAGGTCAGCCAGCCGCCCTCCCGGAATTTCACGATAAAGGTCGTCAGGAGGATGAGGCTCGTCAGGACGAAGCCCATGCCGCTGATAAGGAGCCGATGGAACCATGCGGGTTCCCGGTGCCGGACTTCCCACCAGTGCTTGACCATCCCGAGTTGGGACAGGGAGAAGACGAGGAACACGTTGATGCTATAAAGGATGACCAAGAACGAGACGGACCCGCCCGAAAACCACATCAGGAGGAAGGAGGCCAATCCCATAAACAGGACCCCATTCTGGGTGACGAGGCGGTCGCTGAGCAGGGCAAAGCGGCTCGGCATCCAACCGTCTAAGGCCATGTTGGCCAGGACCCGGGGGCCGCCGAGGAAGCCCGTCTGCGCCGCCACGAAGAGGATCAGGGCCTCGGCGACGAGGGCCGTTAGGACGAAGGCCCGGCCCCCGGGAGCTCCCTCGGCCAAGCGCTCGAACAGGACGGCATTCAGGGTCTTGCCCGTCTGGGGCTCGACCCGATACAGGAGGTAGGCCAGGATGAGTCCCCCGGCGACGAAGGCCAGGCTCGTGGCCATGTAGAGCATCGTACGCTTGCCCGTCTCGACCCGGGGCTCCCGCAGGATGGGAAGGCCGTTGCTGACGGCCTCGATGCCCGTGTAGGTCCCACCGCCCAGGCTGTAGGCATGGAATAAAAGGAACAAGACGCCCGCCAGGCCCATCTGGGCGACCGACGTCTGCAACTCTTGGCTCGTCTGCTGAAAAATCGCAGGCAAGTCGCCCAAATGGACGGCAAAGGCCTGAAGGATGGCCAGGACGTGAGTAAAGATAAACATCAGGAACACCGGGACCAGGGGGAGGACCGACTCCCGGACCCCCCGGAGGTTCAGGACCGTCAGGAAGAGGACGGCCACCAGGGCCACGGGCAGTTTATAGACATGCCACGACGTCGGCAGGAAACTGAAAATGGCATCGGCCCCGCTGGCGATGGAGACCGTGATCGTCAGGACGTAGTCGACCAGAAGGGCACAACCAGCGACCATACCGACGGCGGGCGACAGGAGTTTACCGGCGACGAGGTAGCTCCCCCCGCCCGTCGGGAACAGCTCGATGATCTGGGTGTAGCTGGCGCTGATGACAAAGACGGTCAGGGCCGTCATGGCGGCCAGGAAGACGGCGAGGTAGACGTGGCCTTGGAGGGCCAAAAAGGCTTCCTGGGGGCCGTAGCACGAGGAAGAGATACCGTCCGACCCGAGGCCAATCCAGGCCAGGAAGGCGGCCAGCGAGACCTTATGGAAGACACCCGGCTCTGTTGGCTTCCGGGCCGCCCCGATGACGATGCGCTTGAGACGGCCGATTAGAGATGCCTGATCTTCGTTCATATGGATGGAACCTCGGGGGTCCGGCGGACCGACAAGGGTCCCACCCCCCATGGGCTCCGGCGCGGCAAGCAGATTCCCAGCAAATCTCATTATATTCCCAACCCGGCCCCGTGCCAACCTCGGTGACGGGTCTGGACGCCGACGGTCAGGGGATGTAACCTTTAGAAAGCGACGGAGTGACGAGGTGATGAAGTGATGGGGTGATGAGCGCTTAATCACGATTTGAGATGCAGGATGCAAACCCGATGGACGAATTTAGAGATACCCGGTCCCCAGGGTCGGTGCTCGGTATCCGGCCTTTGGCGTCCACCCGCCGAGGGCCGAGAACCGAACACTGAGCCTGCGGACCCGGTAGTCGGGATCCAGGCGGAATGTCTGGTTCATGCCCCGAAAAACGAGCACATGGGGTTTGCAAGATATGGGATACGGGATAAGATTGTACTCTTCTCCTGGGCCATATCTTGCATTATGCATCCTGTATCCTGCATCCATTTCTTAACAAATTTCACCCAAGGGAGGGCCTCATGCGGAACGTCGTCATCATCGGTTCGGGCCCGGCGGGATACACGGCCGCCATCTACACGGCCCGGGCATTGCTTGAACCTCTGGTCGTCGCCGGCTACCAGGCTGGGGGTCAACTCATGTTGACGACTGAGGTCGAGAACTTCCCCGGCTTCCCGGAGGGCATTCAGGGCCCGGAACTGATGGAACGCATGCGCCAGCAGGCCGAACGTTTCGGAGCCGAGGTCGTCTTGAAGGACGCCACGGCCGTTGACTTTTCGACGTGGCCCTACCGGGTCCAGGTCGGTTCGACGTGGGTCGAGGCCAAGACGGTCATCATTGCCACGGGTGCCCGGCCCCGGATGTTGGAGGTTCCTGGAGAGCGGGAGTGGCTGGGCCGGGGCGTCTCGACGTGTGCGACGTGTGACGGGGCCTTCTTCCGGGAGCAGGTCGTCGGCGTCGTCGGGGGCGGGGACTCGGCCATCGAGGAGGCGCTCTTCCTGACCCGTTTTGCGTCTCGGGTCTACGTGATCCATCGCCGGGACAAACTCCGGGCCAGCAAGATCATGCAGGACCGGGCCTTTCGAAACCCCAAGATCGCCTTTCTCTGGAATACGGTCGTCGAGGCTATCCACGGCGAACCTTCGAAGGGTGTCACGGGCGTGACCCTCCGGGACACGCAGACCGGTGAACGGCAGGAGTTTCCCCTGGACGGGTTGTTTGTCGCCATCGGGCACGTCCCGAATACGGACCTCTTCCGGGGCCAGGTCGAACTCGACGAACGGGGCTACATCGTCGTCGACCGTCGACTCCGGACGAACAAACCCGGGGTCTTTGCCGCCGGGGACGTTGTCGACTTCATTTATCGTCAGGCCATCACGGCGGCCGGGATGGGCTGTATGGCCGCCATCGAGGCCGAACGTTACCTGAGCAACGGGGTGACGGAAGGACGGCAATAGGGGGATTGGGCAGTAAGGCGATAGGGCAGTAGGACGATGAGCCGGGTGTGGGCCCCCATAGATTCGCTGAGTTCGTCCATCATCCGTTAGGGGGGACCTGTCGTTATTTCGTCACTTCCATTGGGCCTAAGAGAGGCGGGGATGCATCCGGACCATCGTGTGATCACCTTGCGTCAGGCCTTGCAAGAATGGGAACGTCAGCCCGAAGGGGGACTCTGGCTGTGGGTGGAGTCGCCAGATTGGCTCGGCCTTGGACTCGGCGAACGTCAGCCGACCCGACCTCTCTGGCGGGTCCAGGCTCGACGGGATGACCGGCTTGAAATTCAGGTCTTCCTTCACACGCCGGACGAGGTCGTCCGATTCCAGACCCGATGGCCGGATGTCGAGGTCCCGGTCGGGGATGTCCAATATCCCCTTGTCCGGACCCTCAGGGTCCCGGTCGGGGAGGCCCCCCACCTGTTGGAAGACCTCCTCCATGATGTCTTTGGCGTTCAGGAGGAAGCCGACATCATCTGGTACGGCCGTTCGCCGACGGCGGTGTACAACCCCCGGGTCTACTCGGTGGGGTGTCTATCGCTGATCCTTCTGGGAATGATCGGCCTTCTGATGGTCTGGATGATAGGTGGCGGAGGGATGGATTAACGAGTGACGAGTAACGGGTAACAAGGGACGGAGGGACGTAAGCTCTTATGGGTATGCGACCTTGCGGATTTCTCGGACGGGCCTCTTAACTGCGTAATTCCGTCCCTTCGTCGCTCTATCTGTACCCCCCTCGGGCGAGCAGGGCGTGGTTTAATTAACCCCGCCCTCGCGTGCAGGCTTAGGTATGGTATAGTATAAAAGGAAGGGGCGGATTACAGTAACTCATCCCAGGTCCATGCTTTCTCCATTGCTTGTTACTCGTCACCTATCACTCCGTCCCTCCATAGAGAGGCATGGCTTCCATGATCTCCATCCGACGGAAGCCGACCCGAACGGTCCGTATCGGACGGGTCGCGATCGGCTCCGGTCATCCCATCGCCGTTCAGACGATGACGGCGACCCGGACGACCGACATTGAGGCCACGCTGGCCCAGATCGAGCGCATGCAGGCGGCCGGGGCCGATATCATCCGGATTGCCGTCGACAGCCCCCGGGATGCTGAGGCCCTGCGGTTCATCCGCCGGCATACGGATGCCGTCCTGGCCGTGGACCTTCAGGAAAACTACCGGCTGGCCGCCGTCGTGGCACCTTACGTGGACAAGATCCGCTACAATCCGGGACACCTCTACCATCACGAGAAGCACAAGGACGTGCGGGAGAAAGTCGCCTGGATCGCCTCGGTCGCCCGGGCTCATGGATGTGCTCTCCGCATTGGGGTCAACTGCGGGTCTGTCGACCCCGAGTTCCAGCGGCGGTACCCCGATGACCCCCTTACGGCCATGCTCGAGTGTGCCCTCTTCCACTGTGACGTCTTGGACAGCCTGGGGTTTGACCAGTACGTCGTGTCCTTGAAAGACTCAGACCCCTACCGGGTCATCGAGGTCAACCGCCGGTTTGCCGAGAAGCGGCCCGACGTGCCTCTCCATCTGGGTGTCACCGAGGCGGGCCTACCCCCGATGGGGATTATCAAAACGCGGATTGCCTTCGAGGCCCTGTTGGCGGAAGGCATCGGCGATACCTTACGGGTCTCTCTGACTCTCCCCAATGACCGGAAGCACGAGGAGGTCCTCGTCGGCCGTCAGATCATCGAGGACGTCTATAGCGGACGCTTCCTCAATGCTCCCCGGTCCGTCCTTCGGGGCCTCAATATCGTCAGTTGTCCGAGCTGTGCCCGCGTCGAGAACGAACGGTTCGTCGAGCTGGCTGAACAGGTCCGGGCCCTGACGGCCTATGCGAAGGATTACGACATCACCATCGCCGTCATGGGCTGTCGGGTCAACGGCCCCGGCGAGACGGATTCCGCCGACCTCGGTCTCTGGTGCGGCCCGACCCATGTGAACCTGAAGCGGGGTCCTGAAAAGATCGGGACCTACACCTACGACGAGATCCTGCCCCGCCTCCGGCAAGAGCTGGACCGCCTGATTCGACAGCGGTTCGGCCCGTCTCAGGAACCTCCGGCAGACGTCCGGGAATCGGTCGATGGGGCTTCGTAGTCTTCCAGTCCGGTTCTGGGCACCGACGGGCCTGGCCCTGCTGGTCCTGGGGCTTGGGACGTGGGACCTGGGAGGGCGAACCTTTCCCCTACAGGTCTGTTTTCAGGAACTTCCGGGCGACTTGCGGGGTCTGCCCTTGGTCTGGCGGGGCACGCCTATCGGGAGGGTCACCCACCTGGAGTCGCCTGCGGGGAGACGTCGGTGTGCATGGGTCGTCCTACGAGTTCAAAATATCTACCGGGGGCGGATCCCCGTCGGTAGCGTTATATATGTCCATCCGGGCCGTTCGCTGGAGCTGGTCGTCCTGGACCCCGGGTCTCCTGCCCTGCGTTCGTGGACGGCCCTGCCCGGTCGGCCGGATACGGCCGCCCCGATCGAGCGGGCCTGGATCGACCGGCTTCAGCGGTACCGGGACCTGTGTAGTGCTTGGATTCGGGGGTTTCACCGGTGGGTCCACTCGGGGCAAGCCCCTACCGACCTCGCCAGAGCCCGTCGGGAACTCTTAGAGGGCCTCGAGCAGAGGTCGGTCTTGGGCCCCTGCCTGTCGTGGACCGAGCGGCGTCTTATCTATACCCTCCTGCGGCAGTGGATGGACCTCCGGGACGGACTTCAAGGGTACGGATACGCCCCCTCGGAGCTGGATCCCCTGATCCGCCGACTCTATGACCTTTGGGCAGACCCGACCTGTGACTCGCACGGTAAGCTATGATCGACGCCAGCATGGCCACGCTGATTCGTCAAGTCGAGGCCCCGTGGGCCCGTATCTTTGAACGGCTCGACTGGTCAGCCTTCGGAGCTCAATACCGTCTGGACCGGATGCGGCCCACGGACCTGGAGGCCGTATACACCATCGAGCGTCAGACCTACCGGGACCCTTGGCCAAGGTATACGTTCCTTCACGAGCTCCTGGACAATCCCAAAGCCGTCCTGCGAGTCATCCGGACCCGGACTCCACCGGTTCGCCTGGTCGGCTACTTCACGCTCCGACTCGAGAAGCATCTGGTCCATCTGACGAATATCACCCTCCACCCCGAGTACCGGGACCGGGGCTTGGGACACTATGCCCTGGCCTATGCCATGTACTTGGCTTGGACGCTGGGGGCCCAAACGATGTACCTGGAGGTCCGCGTCCACAACGAGCGGGCTATCCACCTCTACCGGAAGTTTGGCTTTCGGACGGCTCGCATTATCCCCCACTACTACCCGGACGGCGAAGACGCCCTCCGCATGGAGGCTCCCCTGACGTGAAACGCTACGGGATGGAGGCACGCCGTGAGGACCGCTTTGGTGACCGGGGGTGCCGGCTTCCTGGGCCTCCAACTCGTGCGGCGCCTGCAGGATGAGGGCGTGGCCGTCCGCATCCTGGACCGGGAGCCGCCCGACGAGACGTGGCTGGCTGGGCCCGTCGATTTTGTCGTCGGCGATGTCCGGGACCCGTCCGCCGTGGACCGGGCCGTCCGGGACGCGGACGTCGTATTCCACCTGGCGGCCGTCCTCCCGGTGGCCAAGGCGGGCCGGGCTTACGACGAGGTCAACGTCGGGGGGACACGACGCCTTTTGGAAGCCTGCCAGCATCATCGGGTCGGCCGGGTCGTGTTCGTTTCGAGCAGTGCCGTGTACGGGATCCCCCGGCGCTGTCCCGTCACGGAGGCGACTCCCTTTCGGCCCCTGGGGGCCTACGGCCGGTCGAAGGCCCGGGCCGAGCAGGTCTGCCGTGAGTTTCAGGCCCGGGGCCTGGACGTCATGATCCTCCGGCCCCGGACGGTCGTGGGTCCTGGCCGGGGCGGCATCCTGACCCTCTTATTTCGGCACGTCGCCGAGGGCCGCCGTGTATACCTCATTGGACGGGGGACGAATCGGTTTCAACTCATCAGTAGCGAGGACCTCGTTGAGGCGTGCATCCGGGCCGCCCGGGCGCCGATTCCCGGAGACGATTTCAACGTCGGAGCTATCGAGTATCGGACCCTGCGGGAGGACCTGCAGGGCCTGATCGATTACGCCGGGACGGGGGCCCGCCTGCGCCCCCTGCCGGCATGGTCCGTCAAGACGGCCCTGTGGCTTTTGGACCACCTCGGCCTTTCGCCTTTAGTGGACTGGCACTACCGGACGCCGGACAAGGACTTCTACTTCGACATCCGCAAGGCCCGGGTCCTCCTGGGCTGGGAGCCCCGGGACAGCAACGTTCAGGCCCTTATCAAGGGCTACGAGTGGTACCGCACCCACCGGGCCGAGATCGACCGTCGAGTCGGGACGACGCACCGGAAGTCCGTCCGGGAGGGCATCCTCCACTGGGTCCGGCGTTGGTCCTAAAGGGACGGAGTGACCAGTAACGAAGTGACGGAGTGATGAGGTGACCATTCGGTAGTGATTCAGGGCATATAGCTGCAAATTGCCGCACTGCCTTACTGCCGTTTAGTGAATCTCGTTTTGGGGAAGGCATCGTTAAGACTTCAGATAGCAGAATGCATCCTTTGGGATAAGGGCTCCTCATCGTCACTCCGTCACTTGTTACTTCGTCACTCCTCTTCTCGTCACCACCCCTGCCAGAAGGGACCGTCGGCGTAGTCCCACAGGAGAAAGGCCCGGACCCGAAACCGTACGTCGGGGTCCCGATGCACGGGAATTTCCGGCCCGATGCTGAAGGCGACGTGACCCCGGCGGGAGAGGGCGACGTAAGCCTGCGGTAAGAGCCAGACTCGCGTTCGGGCACCGGCGTGGAGCCCCTGCTCAACGGTCCATTCCAGGGCCGGGAAAAGGCCCCGACGGCTCGACGTGAAGATGCCGTGCAGGACGCCGGACCACCGAAGGGTCCAACCCTCCGAACCCTCCGGCGGGGACCACCGGAGACGAAGGCTCGACTGGAGAGTCCACCGGTCTCCCAGGGCCTTTCCCCAGGTCCCATAGAGGCTCAGGCTCCACTTTTCGTCGGACCGGACGGGAAAAGCCGGCTCCAGACCCACCGTGAAGATCCACCGGCGGGCCAGGCTGTAGGCGACCGCCCACTTGAAGCCCCCCTCGACCTCACCGCTCATGGTCTCGCCGGGTGGAAAGCTCGAGGTTGCCTTGATTTCCCACTGATACCGGGGTCCGACCCGGCGAGCGTAGTACAGGGTCTGCTGAAGGGCGGTATCCCTCGACCGAAGCCGCTCGACGTTGGATATTAAGAGAAATTCGTCTTCCGGGAAGGCCTTGGTCGTCCGATGACCCCGATAGGAGTTCAGCTCGCCGGGCGGGTAGCGGTCGTCCCGGCCCAAGCCCTTGAGGTACTCGGCCAGTTCCCGGATTTTCGCCTCGCTCAGGACGAGTCCGAAGGCCGGCATCTGGGGCGACAGTCCCAGCGGTCGGCCCCCGTCCCGGATGACGGCGACCCAGTCGGCCAGGGGTTCCCGGGAGTTGAAGCGAGGGTCGGTGAAGTCGGGGGGCGGCGTCTGGAGGCCCGTCCGTTCCCGCCATTCGCCGCCGGGGTAACCGCGACCGTCGGGGCCATGACAGGCGGCGCAGGCCCGCCGGTATATTTCCGGGGCCGACAGGGCATTGATGTCCTCGACGGGTTCCGTCTGACCCCAGGCGGGCGTGCTCAAGAGAACGATGAGAAGGGCAAGAGCTGGGGGTCTTCGTTTCATCGGCCGGTCTCCTCGTCCGGCCGCGACCGGGCCGTCCGACGTCCCTCACGGGGGAAGTATCGTTCCATCTTGTAATAGAGCGTCCGCGGGCTGATGCCCAAGAGACGGGCCGCCGCCCGTCGGTCACCGCCGGTCCGGTCGAGGGCTTCCCGGATCAGGTACTTTTCGGTCTCCTCCAGGAGGGCTCGGGCCCGCTGGGCGAAGGACTCGGCCTCCCGAACGTCGAATCGCCCCCCGGCCAGGGCCTGAATCTCGGGGGGTAGATGTTCGACGCCGATCCAACGGTCAGCCAGGACAATCCCCCGCTCGACGACGTTCCGGAGTTCCCGGACGTTGCCGGGCCAAGTGTGCCGCAACAGGAGGGCCATCGCTTCGGGATGAAAGCCTCGGACGGCCTTACCGTAGCGGTCGGCAAAGTGTCGCAGGAAGTACTCGACAAGCAGGGGAATGTCCTCCGGCCGTTCCCGGAGGGGCGGCAGACGGAGCTCGAAGACGTTCAGCCGATAGTAGAGGTCCTCCCGGAATTGACCCCGCTCGACCAAACCCCGCAGGTCCTGATTCGAGGCGACGACGATCCGAACGTCTAACCGGACGGGTGCCGTCCCTCCGAGGCGAAAGACGACTTTCTCGTCGAGGGCCTGCAGGAGTTTGACCTGGCCGTCCGGCGGGAGGTTGGCAATCTCGTCCAGCAGGACGGTGCCGCCCTGAGCCAACTCGATGCGACCCACCTTCCGTTGGTCGGCCCCCGTGAAGGCACCCCGCTCATAGCCAAAAAGCTCACTCTCCAGGAGATGGGACGGAATCGTCCCACAGTCGACGGTCACGAAGGGTCCTCCGGCCCGGGGGCTCAGCCGGTGGATGACCTCGGCGACTCGCCGCTTGCCCGTTCCACTTTCTCCCGTGATCAGGACCGGCAGGTCCGTCGGGGCGATGCGCCGGATCCACTGGAAGACCCGGCGAATGCTGGCCGAGCGCCCGACGAGGCCGTAAAAGTGAACGTCCGACTCGGCCGGCTCGCCCACCGTTTCCAGGCCCATCCGAAGTTGCCCGGCTTCCAGGAGGTCCCGCACCCTTCGGGTCAAGTAGTGGACGTCGAGGGGCTTCGTCATGTAGTCGTCGGCCCCTTGCTGAATCGCCTGGACGGCGATCCGGGAGTCATCGAAGGCCGTCAGCATGAGGACAGGCGTCCCGGGCGAGACCTGGCGGATAGCTCGCAGGACTTCCAAGCCGTGCATGTCCGGAAGACGAACATCCAGGAGGACGACCGCCGGGTCGTGTCGGCGGACGGATTCGACGGCCTCTCGACCCGAGGATGCCTCCAGGCAGGTGACGTCCAGGGCCTGAAGGCATCGGCGAATGAGATGGCGGATTTCGGGCTCGTCGTCCACGATGAGGACGGAAGGCATCGGCACCGTCTCAAGGGGGACTATTTTGTCGGTCCGCCTTCGGGAAGGCAACATCCGTCGTGGCGGGGACGATAACCCCAACCGTCGTTCCGGGTGCAGAAGGCATACGGGAGTCGGGCCGGAAGGCACCGGGTAGTAAGTACGGCAAAATGGGGGATGCTGTCCCATCTTGAATCATCTGCAGTTTGCGAAGGGGACGGGGTGTCTGTAAAATGAGCGCCTATGGAGTTCATTCTTACTTCTTTTGAGGCCAGGTACGGGATGGCGGAGGCGGCCTGACACCTGGCCCTGAACGCTCTAATATCGACAAAATGCGAGGTGACAAAATGCGACTCCTTCGACGGTATGCGTTCCGACTCATCGGGCTGGCCATCCTGGGATGGTTCAGCGGGCTCCTGGCTCCGGCCTATGCCCAGGTCGATGAGGAGACCTTTCAGCAATTGGAATTTAACTTCATCCCACCGGGTGCCCGGGCGACGGCCATGGGCGGGGCCTTCATCGGTCTTGCCGACGACGCTACGGCCGCCCAAACGAATCCGGCGGGTCTCCTGGTCCTCCTTCGGCCGGAGGTGGCCTTTGAGGCTAAGTTCCTGAACTACGACATTCACCGCCTGGCGAGTCGGGACAGTCTCTTTACCTTCGATCCGACGACCTTCGGGGCTAACGTGGGGTCCCCGGCCTTTGTCAGCTTCGTGTTTCCGGGTAAAAACCGGCGGTGGGCCGTCGCCCTGTTTCGGCACGAATTCATCCGACTCAAAGACGAGTTCACCTTTGAACCCCGGGAGACCCCCTACTACATCTACTTCCCCGTCGAAGGGCGTATGGAATTTAAGGGTGAACAGTACGGCCTGGCCCTGGCCGTGCGGCTGGGTGCGCTGGACGTCGGGGTCGCCGGCAAACTTGCCCGGATGAAGGTCCAGAGTTTCATCCGCCGGGATTTCTGCAAGCCCATCCGTTTTCGCCTCTGTGGGGACCCCTTCGTGGCCAACGTCCAGTCGCTCGACGACTCCGACACGGGTTTGAGCTTTACCTTCGGCCTCATGTGGCGGCCCTCGTCGAAGTTCCAGCTCGGCTTGGTCGGCGAATTGAACCCCACGTTCCAGTGGAAGGACGACACGCTGTCGGCCGAACTGCCGAACGGTGAGCGTATTCCCCGGAAAGCCATCGAGCCCCGTCTTGGAATTCCCCACCGATTCGGGGGCGGCTTCGCCTTTCGGCCGACGGACCGGCTCGTCCTGACGGCGGACGTCTTGTGGCTCCAGTATTCCCGTATCTTACCCAAGGATGTCCAGCTTCTTTACGCCTATGATTCGCCACGGGCCTCGACCCCTGAAAACTTTTACGTCCGGGACCGGGTCGAGGTCCATGGGGGTGGCGAATACGTGTTTTTTGTAGGCTCGACGACCGTCGCCCTTCGGGCCGGTGCCTTCGTATTTCCCGAGCGGCGGATTCGTTACAGGAAACCTCAAGGAACCTTCCCTGACGACGATTTTGAAGCAGAAGCCGACGCGTTCGAGCGGCTCTATAATGGTCTGGAGGACAGGACGCGGGTCGGCGTCGCCGGTGGCGTGGGTTTCGTGTTCCAAAACCGTCTCCAGCTCGACGTGGCGTACTCGTGGAGCAAGCCGGTGAAGCAGTTCTCGGGGAGCGCCGTCCTTCGTTTTTAGGTAAGTAGGGATCCGCTCAACGTGAAACTGCCTTGCCAACTGCGTAAGTCCTAAGACTTTCTCAAAGTGAGGTTCACTTAAGCCGGCGAGGATGGGGCAGAGACCGGAGTCGAGGAGGGAGCGTTGGAAGCGGTCGTCATTTCGTGGCCGGTCGTACGGTTCTTCTTGTGGGTGGGACTCTTCCTGCTGGCTGTTTACCTTGTGTTTCACGTCGTTCAGACCCTGCGGACGCTCCGACAAACGCTCGTCCAGGTTCAAGACTTTCTGAATCACTCCGGCGAGGTGGTCCGGAACTTAAAGTCGATCACGTATAAACTGGACCGCCAGTTGGACGACACGGGCGTCGTCACCCGAAAGGTCCGGCGGAGTGTCGAGGACTTGGCGGGGATCCTGGAGACGCTGGGACGGCTGACGGGCCGTTCGTGGATGGCCTTCTTGAGTCTGTTGGCCCCCGTTTGGTGGTGGCGTCGACGTCGGCGGAAGTAGGCGTGGGGGGTCCCGGTGTCCGGTGCCGGGAACTGGGAGCGCGGGCCTCAGGGGCCGGCACCGGGCACCCAAGACCCGGTCCAGGAGGCAGTCCATGGAGGACGTCTTCCAGGCCTTGATGAAAGACCTCCGGACCCGCATGGAGAAGACCCTCAGTAAGGTGCAGGAGGAACTCAAGGCGATCCGCACGGGCCGGGCCTCGATCCATCTGTTCGACCACATCCGGGTCGATTACTACGGGACGCCGACGCCGATCCCCCAGGTCGCCACGATTCGGATTCCCGAACCCAACCTCGTCGTCATCCAGCCTTGGGAACCCCGCCTGCTGGCCGCCATCGAAAAGGCCATCCTGACGTCGGACCTCGGCCTTTCTCCCGTCAACGACGGGAAGGTCGTCCGGATCCCCATCCCGCCCCTGACGGAGGAGCGGCGGCGGGAATTTGCCAAGCAGGTGTGGAAGGTCGCCGAAGAGGGGAAGACGGCCATTCGCATGATCCGTCGGGACGGCAACGAGCACATCCGAGCGATGGAGAGGGACAAGAAGTGTTCAGAGGACGATGCCCGTCGAGCTCGGGACCAGGTCCAGAAGCTGACCGACGAGTATATCCAGAAGATCGACCAACTCGCCAAGGCCAAGGAACGGGAAATTTTAGAGACCTGAGGAGATTCCAAGTCTCGCCCGCCGGGAGGGCAGATTACCGGCCCTTGAAATCGGCCGCTCCCGGCCGGACCCGCACGTAGGACTGCCAGGCCCGCCGGCTCAGGGCCGGGACGACGGTCAGGAGCGTAGCCGGCGGTGGAGCCTCCCGGAGGGCTTGATAGGCTCGCCAAGCGTCCGAGGCCCGGGTGAATCGACCCCACAGGGCCGGTCCGCTCCCGGCCCATTGGACAGGCGCCGCTCCCAACGCTCGGAGACGGTCTTTCCAGAGCGTCCATTCGGGCCACGTCGCCTCGATGAGGGGGGCGAAGTCGTTCCGGGCCTCCTCCAGGGCGGCTTGCAGACGGCTTGGGGCCTCCAACAGGGGCGTGACGTCCGGTCGTTCGTCCGGCGCCGTCCGGGCCTCGTCCAGGCGCCGATACATCTCTGCCGTGACGGCCCGCTCCGGCGGGACCCACAGGACAAACCACTCCGTTTCCGACGGCTCGTCGGATAGAGGCCAAACCCGGTCTCCGTAGCCGTCGGCCAGGGCCCGACCCCCGTATAGAAAGAACGGCACGTCCATCCCGATGCCCCGGGCATGCTCATGAAGTTCTGACATACTGAGGCCCAGCCCCCAGATCTCGTCGAGGGCCATCAGGAGGGCCGCCGCGTCCGAACTCCCGCCCCCCAGGCCGGCCGCTATGGGGATCCGCTTCCTCAAAGTGATTTGCCAGCTTCCCGCTACCCGGCCTTCGCCTACCGCCGTCAAGCGCCGGACGACTTGGGCCAGCGTCGTGGCCTCCGGGTCCAAGCCGACGTCTGACTCGAGGACCCATCGGACTCGGAAGGACCCATCCGGCCGGAGGCACCGTACGCAGAGCTCATCCCACAGGGCGACCGTCTGGAAATAGGTCACCAGCGGGTGATAGCCGGACGAATCCCGGGCACCGACCCACAGGAAGCGGTTGATTTTCGCCGGGGCGAAGACCTTCCATTCCATAGCTTGCGGCTTAGACCTCAGGGACCGATGCCGAGTCCCCGGGCCCCCTCTCAGAGGTCCGCCGGACGTAGTGCTGATCGCCAACCCGATGGGTCCACTGCTGGCGAGCGGCGAATTCCAGCCAAGCGATGGTCCACTTGCGGGACCATCCCATCGCCTGCTTGATGTCGCTCACGGTCACGTAGGCCCGCCCCTCGGCCAAACGCTCCAGGAGCTGGCGAAATTGGCGCCCATAGTCGGCGTCGACTAAGTGCAGGACGCCTTCCATCTCCAGGGCCAGGACGTCGGCCGATTTCCGCAAGTACACCAGGAGGTCCTCCGGGTCGAGGCCCATCTGGAGGACCCGTTCCCGGACATCGGGCCATCGGAGGCCCTCCCAGGGACGTTGAGCGATCTCCGTTCGCAAGGCCTGAACGGCCTCGGCCAGGTTCGGTGGCAGGACGACCCGGAAGTCTGCCAAGCGGACCTCGTCGTCGTCCTGGACGATGCGCCCCTCCTGGACCCACGAGGCGACGACACCGTACCAGAAGGGATGGGCCTGTGGGCACCACTGCTGAATCCATGTCTCCCGGGGCATGCCCGACCGGAGTGGGTGCCGGGTATGATATTCGGCCAAGACCTCGCGCGCCCGCTCCCAGGCCGTCTGGACGGCTTGCGCCGTCGTGACGAACGTCGCCTCCGGCCATCGGTCGACGACCAGGCGGCCAGCTTCTATGAGGGGTGCCAGGTACCGCCGCAGGGCCTCGTCCGTCCAGCCGGTCCAGGCCTGCAGGTCCGACCAAGCGACTCCCATCAGGTCGTGGAGCTCGACGTATGTTTCCAGGCGGGCCCCGGGGCTCAGGTCTGGCCAGTCCCTCCAGGCGGCGGCAACCGCTCGCTCCCGGCGGCGGGTCCGCCGGCCGACCGGTTCGATGAGCTGGCCGCCCCCGACAGCCCGCGTGGGGGAAAGAGTCCGCAGGACGAAGGCGTCCCCGGCGTTCCCGGCGACTGGACCCGCAAACACGAGGCGGACGAGGGCCGTCTGTGGCCACTGGGCCGGCGACGGGCCGACCCAGAAGAGGCGGGCGACGTGAGCGGCCGCACCGTGGTGAAAGTGGAACCGCATGACCGACCGGGGCTTCCGCCACCGAGCCGCCTCAGGGAGCCACCGGACCCAAGCGTACCAGGCCCGGTCGACGGTCATACGGCCCGGCTCGGCGACCCAGTCGCCGCGGGCGAGTTCCGTATGGTGGACGCCCTGGAGGTTGAGAGCCGTTCGGCTTCCGGAAACGGCTTCGGGGACGGACCGCTCGTGGACGTGAATCGAGCGAATCGTGGCCGTCTGGCCCTTGGGATAGACCATCACCGTCTGGCGGACCCGAAAGGGAGCCCCTTCCATCGTCCCCGTCACGATGGTCCCCACGCCGGCCAGGGAAAAGACCCGGTCTACGGCGATACGGGGCGCTTGGACGGGTGCCGGCACGGGCAGACGGTCCAGCAGGTCGACCAGGGCCTGCCGCAGGCGGTCCAGACCGTCGCCCCGCAGGGCCGAGACTTCGACGATGGGGAAGTGGCCCCAGCCGAGCCCCGTCAGCCATTCCCGCATCGTCTCGGCGACCAGGACCCGCCACTCGTCG